>Ga0209653_1000479_pt1 | contig 35747 bp, 27 predicted proteins | sample SaaInl6LU_22_DNA_FD_184644 | JGI IMG/M metagenome (GOLD analysis project Ga0209653, IMG submission 184644) | Marine microbial communities from expanding oxygen minimum zones in the Saanich Inlet - ESP_116LU_22_DNA (SPAdes) (version 2) | ecosystem: Environmental > Aquatic > Marine > Intertidal...
TTTCTCCGCAAAATTAAACGCACCGTATACGTTGTGGTTTTTTTCTCTTCTATAATAATATTCTATCAATCAAATCAAGCTAAAGATTACATTTATATATTCTGTATTTTTGTCTTTTCTTACATATGGATTTATTCAACCAAAATATTGTACAAAACATCCTACCATTTGATGGGGAGGCAATTTATCATGGACTTGTTATAGATAAAAAACAATGTGATTTTTACTTTCAAAAGTTGTTCAATGAAATCCCTTGGGAAAATGATCAAGCCATCGTTTTTGGAAAACACTATATCACCAAAAGAAAAGTAGCTTGGTTTGGAGATAAAGAATACAATTATAAGTATTCAGGAGTAACCAAACAAGCACATATTTGGACACCAGAATTATTGCAACTCAAACAAAAGATTGAAAAAATTTCAGAAACTACCTATAACTCTTGTTTGCTTAATTTATATCATACAGGCGAAGAAGGAATGGCTTGGCATAGTGATGGAGAAAAAACATTGTTAGACAATGGAACTATTGCATCACTAACTTTAGGAGCCGAACGTAAATTTTCTTTTAAGCATAAAGAAACCAAACAGCGGATAGATGTCATATTAGAAAACGGAAGTTTATTATTAATGAAAGGCACCACACAAAAGAATTGGCTGCATAGACTTCCGCCAACAAAAAAAGTATTTTCTCCAAGAATAAATCTTACTTTTAGAACCATAATTTTATAACGATTTGTCAAGCAATCAAGAATCTATAAACCTCAATAAATTCATCAGCTCTACAGGAATCTGTTCTAGAAGAGAGGCAGAAAAACTGATAGTAGAAGGTAGAGTTACGATTAACGGGAAATCTACACAATTAGGGAATCGTGTTTTTGAAGGAGATGAAGTAAAAGTTGATGGAAGACCATTAAAAGCAACACCAAAAACGCTATACATTGCATTAAATAAACCGGTTGGAATCGTCTCTACAACAGATTCTAAAGAAAGAAAAAATATAGTAAAGTATATCAATCATCCACAAAGATTATTTCCTATTGGACGATTAGATAAACCTTCTGAAGGATTAATTTTTTTAACCAACGATGGAGATATTGTCAATAAAATATTACGAGCAGGGAATAATCATCAAAAAGAATACATTGTTACTGTTGATAAAATTATTACAGATGATTTTATCAGAAAAATGGAAAATGGAATTCCAATTTTAGGAACGGTTACTCAAAAATGTCTTGTAGAAAAGGTCAGCGATTATGTATTTAAAATCATTTTAACACAAGGATTAAATCGTCAAATTAGAAGAATGTGTGAGTATCTAGATTTTGAAGTTACCAAACTAAGGCGAACGAGAATAATGAATGTAAGTTTGGCAGGATTAAAATATGGCGATTGGAGAGAACTCACTTCTAAAGAGATTGACACGATCAATCAATTAATCTCAGAATCTTCAAAAACCGAAGAAGCATCTAAAGATCAAAATAAGAAAAAAGAGTTCGGTAGAAAGCGAAATAATTTCAATAATAGAAGGCGTAAATCTTAAGAACCTTTTACCACTTGTCATTTATCGATTTGTGTATCTTTGCCACCAAAGAAAATTTGACGCGTGAAGTTTGAATTAAAATCAAAAGACCCGAAAAGTAAAGCGAGAGCTGGAAAAATCACAACCGATCATGGTGTAATTGAAACTCCAATTTTTATGCCTGTTGGTACTGTTGGAACCGTAAAAGGAGTTCATCAATCTGAATTAAAAGATGAGATCAATCCTGATATTATTCTAGGTAATACCTATCATTTATATTTAAGACCACAGACCAGAATTTTAGAACAAGCAGGAGGTTTGCATAAGTTCATGAATTGGGATCGAAATATCTTAACCGATAGTGGAGGATATCAAGTATATTCTTTATCGGGACGTAGAAAAATTAATGAAGAAGGTGTAAAATTTAAAAGTCATATTGATGGATCGATGCATTTCTTTACTCCAGAAAATGTGATGGAAGTTCAACGAAGTATTGGTGCAGATATCATCATGGCTTTTGATGAATGTACTCCATATCCCTGTGATTATAATTATGCAAAAAGATCGATGCACATGACACATCGTTGGTTAAAACGATGCGTAAATCATTTAGAGAAAACACCTTTGAAATATGATTATAATCAAACTTTTTTTCCAATAGTTCAAGGAAGTACGTATAAAGATTTACGTAAACAATCTGCGGAGTTTATCGCCTCTGTAGGAGCAGAAGGGAATGCCATTGGGGGATTGTCAGTTGGTGAGCCAGCGGAAGAATTGTATGCAATGACAGAAATTGTTTGTGAGATTTTACCAGAAGACAAACCTCGTTACTTAATGGGAGTTGGAACGCCAATAAACATATTAGAAAATATTGCTTTAGGAGTCGATATGTTTGACTGTGTAATGCCAACAAGAAATGCAAGAAATGGAATGTTATTTACCGCTCATGGAAGTATTAATATCAAAAACAAAAAATGGGAAAATGACTTTTCTCCTATTGATGATATGGGAATTACATTTGTAGACACTCTATATAGTAAAGCTTATTTAAGACATTTATTTGCTTCTAAAGAATTATTAGGAAAGCAAATAGCATCGATACATAATTTAGGTTTTTATCTTTGGTTAACTAGAGAGGCAAGAAAACAGATTATTGCTGGTGATTTTGCTGAATGGAAAGATAAAATGGTCAAACAAATGGATAAAAGATTGTAGTGAAAAAACTAGACTGGTACATATTAAAAAGATACTTGGTAACCTTTCTGTTTACCTTACTTATTTTAATTCCAATCGCGGTTGTTATTGATATCTCTCAAAGAGTTGATAAATTTTTAGCACATAGTGATTTAGGTATTGGTCAAATTATAGATGAGTATTACAAAAATTTCATCATCTATTATGCAAATACTTTTATGCCACTGGCTTTATTTATAGCCGTTATTTTATTTACCTCTAAACTTTCTAACAATACAGAGATAATAGCAATGACCAATGCTAGAATTTCATTTACACGTTTTTTATATCCTTATATGATTGGAGCTACTTTGGTAACGATGGTTGCCTTAGCTATGAATCATTTTGTAGTGCCAAACAGTAGTAAAGAAAGAAAGAAATTCGAAAAAGAGTTTTTTGGAAGAAAACAATTTAAAGATAACATAGTAGAAAATTTTAGCTTACAAATTAACGATAGTACTTATATGTACATAAGGTCTTATAATTTTAAGAATTCTCAAGGAAGTTATTTCGCGATAGAAAATTATAATGGAATTGAACTTGCTCAAAAACTAACTGCAGAAAATATTTCTTGGAATGAAAAAGACAGTACATTTAAACTAACGCGCTATAAATTCAGGAAAATTTTTAAAGACAGGGATAGTATTTCTTCAGGAATTAAATTAGATACCGCATTTACTTTTACTCCTAAAGATTTTTTATATAAATCTGCCTTATCTCAAGAAATGCCTTTTGATGAATTGTATAAATTTATTGAGATTTCCAAAAAAAGAGGTGTCAAAAATTTAAATGCTTATTTAGTAGAATTTCATAAAAGAACTAGTTTGCCAATTGCCTCATATATACTAACGATTATTGCAGTGGCCTTAGCTTTTAAGAAAAAAAGAGGAGGAATTGGAGTTAATTTAGGAATTGGAGTAGCAGTAATGTTTATCTATGTTTTCTTTTTAAAAGTAGCTGAAGTTCTTGGAGCTGTTGCAGGTGTAAACTCTTTAGTATACGTATGGATTCCAAATTTTGTCTTTGGTTTAGTAGCACTTTATCTTTATCTAAATGCCAGAAAGTAATCTTAAACATTATCTCCATTTACATTTTATTGTTTTCATTTGGGGATTTACAGCTATTTTAGGAAAATTAATTTCAATTGATGCAATTCCTCTTGTTTGGTATCGAATGCTATTTGCTTCTATTTTTATTGCACTATATTTTGTTGTAAAAAAGAAATCTTTTAAACTAGATAATAAGACTTTGATCAAGTTTTTTTTATCAGGAATTATAATAGCCCTTCATTGGATTACTTTTTTTAAAGCAATCAAAGTTTCTAACGTCTCTGTAGCTTTAGTAACCATGAGTACTGGAGCATTTTTCACATCATTTATAGAACCTTTTTTCTTCAAAAGAAGAATAAAACCCTTAGAGATTTTTCTTGGCCTATTGGTAGTTGTAGGTTTGTATATTATTTTTAGTTTCGAATCTCAATACACACTTGGAATTGTATATGCATTAATTTCATCCTTTTTGTCAGCATTATTTTCTGTGTTAAATGGTTTGTTTGTTAAAAAGCACGATGCTTCTATCATCTCATTTTATCAATTGTTTTTTGGGAGTATCTTCATAACTATCTTTTTATTGTTTCAAGGTTCTTTTACAGCAAGTTTTTTTACGCTGCAAAGTACAGATTGGATTTATCTTTTAATACTGAGTAGTTTTTGTACAGCTTACGCTTTTATTGTCTCTGTAGACGTTATGAAACATCTAACACCTTATACAGTTGTACTTTCCATAAATCTAGAACCTGTATATGCAATCATACTTGCATTGATAATTTTTGGAGAAAGTGAAGAAATGAACTTCCAATTTTACTTGGGAGCTTTTATCGTTTTATTTGTTGTGCTATTGAATGGGGTTCTTAAAAATATGAAAACTATTACTAATAAAGTAGGAAAGCTGAAACAATCAAAAAAATAGAAATCATTGTAAAATGATGTCTTTTTTGTAGTAAGTTTGTAGCTTTGAATATTCGATTTTCATAGATCGATTTTATACAAAACAAATACCAAACTATGGAATATTTAGATTTTGAGTTACCTATTAAAGAATTGAAGGAGCAGCTAGAAAAATGTTATGAAATAGGAATTGATAGCGATGTAGACGTTGCAGCTACTTGCAAAAAAATTGAAAAGAAGTTAGAGAAAACTAAAAAAGAGTTATACAAAAACTTAACACCTTGGCAGAGAGTTCAATTGTCAAGACACCCAAATAGACCTTATACCTTAGATTATATTAGAGCCATTTGTGGCGATACATTCATGGAATTACATGGAGACAGAAATGTTAAAGATGATAAAGCTATGATTGGCGGATTAGGAAAGATTGGAGATCAATCTTTTATGTTTATTGGTCAGCAAAAAGGATATAATACCAAAACACGTCAGTATCGTAATTTTGGGATGGCAAATCCCGAAGGATATAGAAAAGCATTACGTTTGATGAAGATGGCGGAAAAATTCAGAATTCCAGTAGTTACTTTATTAGATACACCCGGAGCCTATCCAGGTTTAGAAGCTGAAGAAAGAGGACAAGGAGAAGCGATTGCAAGAAATATTTTAGAGATGACCCGTTTAAAAACTCCTATTATTACCATAGTAATTGGTGAAGGAGCTTCAGGTGGAGCTTTAGGAATTGGTGTTGGAAATAAAGTATTCATGATGGAAAACACATGGTATACAGTGATTTCTCCAGAATCTTGTTCTTCTATTTTATGGAGAAGTTGGGAGTATAAAGAGCAAGCTGCAGCAGCCTTAAAATTAACTGGAGATGATATGAAGAAACTTAAGTTAATTGATGGGATCATAAAGGAACCAGTTGGTGGAGCACATTCTAATAGAGAAGGAGCTTTTGAAGCCGTAAAGAATACGATTCTTGAATCTTTTGAAGAATTAAAAGATTTATCTGATGTTGAAATCGTGACAACTAGGATGGAGAAATATGCTCAAATGGGAGTTTATAAAGAATAACAACAATCAAATTAGTTTAAATAAAAAAAGTCGAGATAAAACATCTCGACTTTTTTTATTTAGTTCTGGGTAAGGATTTTAAATCCCTGGTAAAGCATCAAATATTTGTCTTATCGAAGGATTCGTTGGTCTTTGAGCATTGCTTTCTACAATATTTCCTTGCGGATCAATCAAGATAAAACGAGGAATACCACTAATCATGTATTCTTGAGAAAAACGGGCATCATCTTTACCAGCCCATAATTGAACACCACTTAGGTTTTTATCTTTTACCATTTTTGTCCATTTATCATGCGCTTTTTCCCAGCTTCCATTAGATCGTCTATCATCATCTGTAGAAATACTTAAAAAAACAATATTCTTATCTTTATATTCTTCCTCTAATTGTTTTAAGTAAGGAATTTGAGCGATACAAGGTCTACACCATGTCGCCCAAACATCTATATAAACGTATTTTCCTCTAAAGTCTTTTAACGATTTTGTACCGCCTTTAAAGTTTTCATAATTAGAAAAATCAGGTGCTGGTTTTCCTTTTTGTAGTTTTTCTTCAGCTGCGATTTGTCGCTTAATAGTTTCATGCATTCGATCATAATTATCAACCATAGTAGTAAAGAACTTGTTGTTCTGATCGTCAGAATCTTTTAACATCTTTTCATTCGCATTATCATACAAAGAAGCAATACTATCCATTCCGTTTTTAAAATAATCAACTCGATCTAAAAAAGCTTGCTTTTCTAGAACCATAAAACCTCTAGCACTTCCTGCGGTTTGCCCAAAATTAAATCGATCTACAAGTAAGTTATTACTATCGGCACCTTCATTATCTCCGTCATACCTAAAACTTTTAAAGAAATTTCTAGCGTCTCCCGTTAGCTTTAAATGATAGCCGTTATTTAAATAAACAATAGCTCTCTGATTCCTTTGGTTGAACAAAGAATACAAACCACTTTTAGAAACACGTATAGTATCGTTAAAGCTTCCGTTTTTTTGTATTTTAATCCTTTTTCTAAGCCCGCTACCGTTAATTATAAGTAAAGAATCTTGAGTATTTTCTAGTTTCCCAGCAAATGTTAAATAGTCTTTAGTGTGCTCAGGTTCACAAGAACTCAAAGCAGAAATTAACATTATGCAAATTCCTAATTTTCTCATTAATTTTTTATTTTATTTTTGCTAAAGATAAAAACTATTTAAATAGAAAAATTGTTAAATTTTGTTGCGTAATCAACATCGTTTGTTGACTTTTACAGAACAATCAACCTTTATGAATTCAGTTCACACCATAGATTCTAATCCGTTAGATTTAGCAATCTTATATGATATTTTATCAAGCGATAAAAAAATAGCACTTTCTTCTAATGCTGTTGCGCGTATCCAAAAATGCAGAGCCTATTTAGACGAAAAGATGAAATCTGTTTCTAAACCTATTTATGGTATTAATACAGGTTTTGGAGCTTTGTACAATGTAAAAATTAAAGGAGAAAACCTACAAAAGCTTCAAGAAAACTTAGTAATGAGTCATGCTTGTGGTACAGGTGATGAGGTTGCTATTTCCATTGTAAAGTTGATGCTATTGCTTAAAATACAATCATTAAGTTATGGACACTCTGGTGTGCAATTAGCAACTGTTAACAGATTGATTGATTTCTACAACAATGATATCACTCCCGTTATTTATGAGCAAGGTTCTTTAGGTGCTTCAGGTGATTTATCGCCGCTAGCACATTTAGCATTGCCCTTAATTGGAATGGGAGAGGTGTACTACCAAGGAAATAAAATTTCTGGAGCCGAGGTTTTAGAAACTTTTGGATGGGAGAAAATAAACTTACAGTCTAAAGAAGGTTTAGCCTTGTTAAACGGAACGCAGTTTATGACGGCTTACGGAATTTACAATCTTCTAAAAGCACACAAACTTTCTTATTTATCTGATTTAATTGGTGCTATTTCTTTAGAGGCTTTTGATGGCCGTATAGAACCTTTTAATGAATTGGTGCATCTGGTACGCCCGCATAATGGTCAGTTAAAAACTGCCGAAAGAATCAGAGAGTTTTTACAAGAAAGCGAATTAATTGCGCAAGAGAAACAACATGTGCAAGATCCGTATTCGTTTCGTTGCATGCCTCAAGTTCATGGTGCAACAAAAGATACCATACGTTTTGTAACCAAAACCTTCTTAACAGAAATTAATTCAGTAACCGACAATCCTAATATTTTTGTAGATGAAAATGAAATTATTTCTGGAGGGAATTTTCACGGACAACCTTTGGCTCTAACGCTAGATTTTCTTGCCATTGCCATGTCTGAATTAGGAAACATTTCTGAACGCAGAACTTATCAATTGGTTTCTGGTCACAGGCATTTGCCACCTTTTTTGGTGTCGAATCCTGGGTTAAATAGTGGTTTTATGATTCCGCAATATACCGCTGCAAGTATAGTAAGTCAGAATAAACAATATGCCACACCCGCCAGTGTAGATTCTATTGAGTCTAGCAACGGACAGGAAGATCATGTAAGTATGGGCGCCAACGGTGCTACCAAATGCAAAAAAGTGATAGACAATATTCAGACCGTCTTGGCTATAGAATTGTTTACGGCTTCTCAAGGCTTATCTTTTGGAAAAGCAAAAAGTTCTCCGTTCATAGAATCATTTGTGAATTCTTTTAGAGAAGAGGTTTGTATTGTAGAAGAAGACCGGGTAATGCATCATGACATGATGAATGCTTCTAGATTTATTGATTCTTTAGAGATTGATTCGGAAGAGTTGTTTTAGAAGTTTCGTTCTCTAATGATATGAGTTCGTTTCAACACTTGGGCACATTTCGATAAACTCAATGAAATGCTCAGTGTAAATTCATTATATCAGGCATAACTGAAACAAGTTCAGCACCAGTAACGAAATTAGCGGAAAGATTTTTCAAAGACAAGAGAATTGAGAGTCTCCATTTAAAAACAGGTATAAATACCTGATATTTTGTGTCATAAAAAATCCCAAACAGTATTGTTTGGGATTCTATTTATTCTTCAGAAGAAGCTTTTGTCCTAGATTCTTCGGTTTTTTTGCCTTTTTTAATTTTAATGGTGAGTTCATTTTTCTTCTCATCTAAATCCATAGAAATAGTATCACCTTCTGTTAATTTAGAATTCACAATTTCTTCAGCTAAAGCATCTTCAATATATTTCTGAATGGCTCTTTTTAGCGGTCGTGCTCCATACTTTTTATCAAAGCCCTTGTCTACTATATAATCTTTTGCTTTGTCGCTTAGCTTTAAGGTATATCCTAAATCTAAGATCCTATGCAATAGTTTGTCTAGTTCAATATCAATGATAGAATGTATATCTTTTCTTTCTAGAGCATTAAAAACAATAACATCATCAATTCTATTTAAGAATTCAGGAGCAAACGATTTTTTTAAAGCACTCTCTATAATTCCTTTGGCGTATTCTTCAGATTGTTCTTTTTTGGCGGCAGTTCCAAAACCAACTCCAGAACCAAAATCTTTTAATTGACGTGCCCCAATATTGGAGGTCATGATAATAATGGTATTTCTAAAATCAATTTTTCTACCTAAACTGTCTGTAATATGTCCGTCATCTAAAATCTGCAATAACATATTAAACACATCAGGATGCGCTTTTTCAATTTCATCTAGTAAGATAACAGAATATGGTTTTCTTCTAACTTTTTCCGTTAACTGACCGCCTTCTTCATATCCAACGTATCCTGGAGGTGCTCCAATTAAACGAGAAATAGCAAATTTTTCCATGTATTCACTCATGTCAATTCTAATTAAAGAATCATCTGAATCAAATAATTCACGAGCTAATACTTTTGCTAATTGAGTTTTTCCAACTCCTGTTTGTCCTAAGAAAATAAACGAACCTATAGGTTTGTTAGGATCTTTTAATCCAACTCTATTACGTTGAATTGCTTTTACAACTTTAGAAACGGCTTCATCTTGTCCAACAACTTTTCCTTTAATCATTTGGGGTAATTCACCCAAACGATGACTCTCAGCTTCAGCTACTCTATTTACAGGAATTCCTGTCATCATAGAAACTACTTCGGCAACATTGTCTTCTGTAACAACTTCTCTATTTAATTTAGAGTCATCTTCCCATTGTTTTTGAGCAGAATTTAACGCAGCTTCCATGTTCTTTTCATCGTCACGTAATTTGGCAGCTTCTTCATATTTCTGACCGTTAACAGCTTTTGTTTTACGATCTCTAATTACTTCTAATTGCGTTTCTAATTCTAAAACTTGTTGAGGAACTACAATATTTGTAATATGAATTCTAGATCCAGCTTCATCTAAAGCATCAATTGCTTTGTCCGGCAAATATCTGTCAGTCATATATCGGTTAGTTAACTTTACACAAGCATTAATTGCTTCGTCTGTATAATTAACATGATGATGTGCTTCGTATTTTTCTTTGATATTATGTAGAATTTGAACCGTTTCTTCAACACTTGTAGGGTTTACAATAATCTTCTGAAAACGTCTTTCTAAAGCCCCATCTTTTTCAATGTTTGTTCTGTATTCGTCTAAAGTTGTGGCACCTATACATTGAATTTCTCCTCTTGCCAACGCTGGCTTTAACATGTTTGATGCATCTAAAGAGCCAGTTGCGCCTCCTGCACCTACAATGGTGTGAATTTCATCTATGAATAAAATGATATCATCATTCTTTTCTAGTTCGTTCATTAAAGCTTTCATTCGCTCTTCAAACTGACCTCTGTATTTAGTTCCAGCAACTAAGCTTGCTAAATCTAAAGAAACCAATCTTTTATCAAATAAAATTCTAGATACTTTACGCTCTACAATTCTTAAAGCTAATCCTTCTGCGATGGCAGATTTACCAACTCCAGGTTCACCAATTAACATTGGATTGTTTTTCTTACGTCTACTCAAAATTTGAGAAACACGTTCAATTTCTTTATGGCGTCCTACAACAGGATCTAATTTTCCGTTTTCTGCTAAAAAAGTTAAATCTCTACCAAAATTATCTAAGACGGGTGTTTTAGATTTTTTTGGAGCTTTTCCTTTTTGAGGTTGATCATAAGGGTTTAATTTTTCTGAAGCAAATTCGTCATCAGATGGTGTTTCTGATATTGGATTGATAGGTAAATCCTCATCAGTATTTTCAACATGTAACTCTTTGTATAAAGCTTTTGCTTGATCGTAATCTACGTCATAGTTGTTTAATAGCTTGGTTGAAGGATCGTTCTCATTTCTAAGAATACACAATAATAAATGTGCCGTATCAATAGCTTCACTTTGATATAATTTGGCTTCTAAGAACGTTGTCTTTAAAGCTTTTTCTGCTTGTCTAGTTAGGTGTAAACTTTTTTTCTCGTTGCCATCAGCAATAGAAGGCGCTGCAGGATTTAACTGTTCTAGCTTTTTACGTACAAGATTTAAATCTATTTGAAATGTTTCAAGAATTTCAATTGCTTTTCCTTCTCCTTTTCTTATTAAACCTAGCAGTAAGTGTTCAGTTCCAATAAAGTCGTGACCTAATCTTAAGGCTTCTTCTTTGCTGAAAGTTATCACATCTCTTACCTTAGGTGAAAAATTATCGTCCATATATTGGGTTTATCTATTTGTAAATTTAGTCCTTTTTTCAATAAAAAATTACAAAAAGAATGCCATCCATGAAATGCTGACATTTTGACCCTAAAAATACCTTCAGAAATGCTTGTAAATCAAGGGTATAAAAAACGGAAAGAATTTATCAAGAAATGTTAATAACTATAAGGTATTCAGCGTGTAAAATATTTGCTAAAAATAGGAATTATAGTATCTTGCTTCTTATTAAAAAAAACAGTAAAAAATTAACAATATATTTAGAGTATGGCAGACGGAGAAAAGTTAATCCCAATTAACATTGAAGAGCAGATGAAATCTGCATACATTGATTATTCAATGTCAGTAATAGTTTCTAGAGCATTACCCGATGTACGAGATGGTTTAAAACCTGTGCATAGAAGAGTTTTATATGGTATGCATGAACTTGGAATTAAAGCTACAGGATCCTATAAAAAATCTGCAAGAATTGTAGGGGAAGTTTTAGGAAAGTATCACCCACATGGAGATACTTCAGTATATGATTCTATGGTTCGTATGGCTCAAGAATGGAGTCAGCGTTATATGATGGTTGATGGACAAGGAAACTTTGGCTCTGTTGACGGAGATAGCCCTGCAGCAATGCGTTACACTGAGGTAAGAATGCAAAAAATATCAGAAGATATGTTATCTGATATTGAAAAAGATACCGTAGATCATCGATTAAATTTTGATGATACTTTACATGAGCCAACTGTTTTGCCAACAAGAATTCCAAATCTTTTAGTAAACGGAGCTTCTGGTATTGCCGTAGGAATGGCGACAAACATGGCGCCACACAATCTAACAGAAGTGGTTAATGGAACCTTGGCTTATATCGAAAATAGAGATATTGAAATCGATGAGTTAATGCAACATGTAAAAGCTCCTGATTTCCCTACTGGAGGAATTATTTACGGTTATGATGGAGTAAAAGATGCTTTTCATACAGGTAGAGGACGTATTGTAATGCGTGCTAAAGCTGTTATTGAAGAAGTAAAAGGTCGTGAGTGTATTATCGTTACTGAAATCCCTTATCAGGTGAATAAAGCAGAAATGATTAAAAAAACTGCTGAATTAGTAAATGATAAAAAATTAGAAGGAATTGCTAATATTCGTGACGAGTCTGACAGAAATGGAATGCGAGTTGTGTTTATTTTAAAAAGAGATGCAATTCCTAATATCGTTTTAAACAAACTATATAAATATACAGCGCTTCAAACTTCTTTTAGCGTTAACAATATTGCACTAGTAAATGGTCGTCCAGAGCAACTAAATTTAAAACAATTAATCCATTATTTTGTTGAACATAGACATGAAGTTGTCGTTCGTAGAACAAAATTTGAATTAAACAAAGCAGAAGCAAGAGCTCATATTTTAGAGGGATTAATTATTGCCTCTGATAATATTGATGAAGTAATAAAAATCATTAGAGCTTCTAATAATGCTGATGAAGCAAGAGAGAGTTTAATTACAAGATTTGAATTAACTGAGATACAAGCAAAAGCAATAGTAGAAATGCGTTTGCGTCAATTAACAGGTCTAGAACAAGACAAGTTAAGAGCTGAGTTTGAAGAAATCATGAAAACGATTATTGATTTAAAAGATATCTTAGAAAATGAGCCAAGACGTTATCAAATTATAACTGACGAATTAATTACGATCAGAGATAAATATGGCGATGAGCGTCGTTCACAAATTGAATATGCTGGTGGAGACATGAGTATCGAGGATATGATTCCAGATACTAAAGTTGTCGTAACAATTTCTAATGCTGGATATTTAAAGAGAACAAATCTTGACGAATATAAAGTTCAGAATAGAGGAGGACGTGGTCAAAAAGGAGCAACAACAAGAAATGAAGATTTCTTAGAACATTTATTTGTGGGAACAAACCATCAATACATGTTATTCTTCACCCAAAAAGGAAAAGTCTTTTGGATGCGAGTGTATGAAATACCAGAAGGAGGTAAAAACTCTAAAGGGAGAGCGATGCAGAATCTTATCAATATAGAACAAGATGATAAGGTAAAGGCATTCTTAGTAACACAAGATTTAAAAGACGAAGAATATATCAATAGTCATTATGTTATTATGGCGACTAAAAAAGGTCAAGTCAAGAAAACTTCTTTAGAACAATATTCTAGACCAAGAACTAATGGTATTAATGCAATAACTATTAGAGAAGATGATGAGCTTTTAGAAGCTAAATTAACCACAGGAGATAGTCAAGTAATGTTAGCTTTACAATCTGGTAAAGCAATCAGGTTTGAAGAAGCTAAAACTAGACCTATGGGAAGAACCGCATCTGGTGTAAGAGGAATTACTCTTGCCAATGAAAATGATGAAGTAATTGGAATGGTTGCTGTGAACGATATGGAGAGTAATATCTTGGTTGTTTCAGAAAGAGGTTATGGAAAACGCTCTAAATTAGAAGATTACAGAATTACCAATAGAGGAGGTAAAGGAGTAAAAACTTTAAATATTTCAGAAAAAACTGGTAATTTAGTGGCCATTAAAAATGTAGATGATTCTAATGATTTAATGATTATCAATAAATCAGGAATTACCATCAGAATGGCAGTAGAAGATCTTCGTGTCATGGGAAGAGCTACGCAAGGAGTAAAGTTAATTAACATCAAAGATTCAGACAGTATTGCTGCAGTTGCAAAAGTAATGCGAGAAGAAGATGATGAAGATGAAACTTTAGAAGAAAGTGAAAATGGCATAAACGAAAATCAAGAATAGAAATTTAGAATTAAACAAACTAAAAATGAAAACTAAAGTATTAGCATTCGTGTTGGGATTGGTAACAATTACAACTTTTGCACAAAAAAACGAACTAAAAACTGCTGAGAAAGCAATTAAGAAACAAGATTATGCAACAGCCATAACGGCTGTCACAGCGGCTGAATCATTACTTGCTAATATGGACGATAAGTTTAAAGCGAAATTTTATTTCTTAAAAGCGCAGGCTTATTTCGGTAAAAAAGATTTTCAAACTGCAGCAGATGCTTTTGATGCTTTGATAGCTGAAGAAAAGAAATCTGGTAAGAAAAAATATTCCGTTGAAGCGAAACCAATTCAAAATCAAATGGTTCAAGAGGTATATAAAAAAGCAGCATCTTTGTACAAAGCAAAAGATTATAAAAATGCAGTTGAGAATTTTTACCTTATCTATAGATTAAGTCCTCTAGATACAATTTTTGTTTATAATGCAGCAATAAGTGCAAGTTTAGCTAAAGATTATGATACTTCTTTAAAGTATTATAAAGAATTACAAAGTATAGGTTATACAGGGATTTCTACGTTATACTTTGCTACCAATAAAGAAACGGGTATCAAAGAGAACCTGGGAAGTAAAGATGGAAGAGATATTGCTATTAAAATAGGTACTCATAAAGATCCTGTGCAAGAACAAACAGAATCTAAAACAGGTAATATTATTAAAAATATGGCCTATATTTTAAAAGACCAGGGCAAGAATGATGAAGCATTAAAAGCGATAGAAGAAGCAAGAAAAACATATCCAAATGATTTAAACTTAATTTTAACTCAAGGTGATATTTATTTCAAACTTGGGGAGACTGAAAAGTTTGGAGAGATTATGAAACAAGCTATTAAAGAAGATCCTACAAATCATTTGTTATTCTTTAATCTAGGAGTTATTAGTGCTGACCAAAAGAAAAATGAAGAGGCAAAAGAATACTATAAAAAAGCAATTGAATTAAAACCTGATTATGGGGATGCTTACATGAATTTAGCTGTTGTTATTCTTGATGAAGAGAAAGCAATAGTTGAGCAAATGAATAAAAACTTATCTGATTTTGATGCCTATGATGCTTTAATTCTAAAGCAGAAAGATGTTTACAAGAGAGCCTTACCTTATCTTGAAAAAGCAGATGAATTTGGAAGAAGCATGAATACAGTTCAGACATTGATGAATATCTATGGAACTCTTTCAATGACAGAAAAAACAAAAGAGTTTACAGATTTATATAGAAAGCTAAAAGAACAATAGCATAGAATTAATAGTATAAAAAAGCCGAAGTTTAAACTTCGGCTTTTTTATACTATTTTTTTTATAACCCTCAACTTATGAGTATGAGTTTTAGTATCAACATTATAAATACCGCTATGGTCTAACGTATCTATTCTAACTTTACCATGTGCGTGAATTATGTTATAATCATTCATGATAATTCCTACATGAGTAATGTTTCCTTCTTCATTATCAAAGAAAGCTAAATCTCCAGGTTCGCTTTCTTCTATAAAGCTTAGAACTTCACCCTGTGTTGCTTGATCTTTCGCATCTCTTAAGAGCGAATAGCCGCATAGTTTATAGACTAATTGTGTCAAACCAGAACAATCGATTCCAAACGGAGTTTTTCCACCCCATAAATACGGCGTATTTAAAAACTGAAAGGCTTTATGTACAATTTCTGATTTATTTAATTTTTCAGAAAAAACTTCACCCTCATAAGAAAATTTAGTTTTACCTATTAAAAATTGATGATTTTCGTAAAATGGTAATCGAGAGCCAATTGCAATCGTGCTTAAATGATTATTATCGTTTGTGATAAAGTCAATAATTTCAGAAGAATAATAAGCTGTAGAGTTTGATAATTTTTCAAAAGTTAAAGCATCAATTTCTTGGTATTGTTTGTTGTCTATATAACCTTCGTAATGATCAAAACTCAATCTAATTTTGCTCCACTTTTTATCTTTTTCAAGTACCTCAAAATCCTCACCAAATAAAACTTGTGAAACCATTTCTGATGCATCACTAGCTTCTAGCCGAAGAGGAACGATACTTAAATTACAAATGCCGAAGAGCATATATTATTTTCTTAAATTTTAAATAGACTCAATAACCATTGCACTAGCACCACCACCGCCATTACAGATTCCAGCAGCACCAATTTTAGCATTGTTTTGTTTTAAAATAGATGTCAGCGCGATAATAATTCTTGCTCCAGAAACCCCTAATGGATGTCCTAAAGAAACAGCACCGCCATTTACATTTACTTTATCATTATCTAATCCTAAGATTTTCATATTAGCTAAACCTACCACAGCAAAAGCTTCATTTAATTCGAAATAATCTACATCGTTTATAGAAATACCAGCTTTGTCGAGAGCTTTAGGTAATGCCTTAGCAGGAGCAGTTGTAAACCATTTTGGTTCTTGAGCAGCATCTGCATAACTTCTAATTTTGGCAATAGGAGTGATATTTAGTTCTTTTGCTTTTTCAGCAGACATTAAAACCAATGCAGCTCCACCATCATTAATTGTTGAAGCATTTGCAGCTGTCACAGTTCCATCTTTTGTAAAAGCAGCACGTAAAGCTGGGATTTTCTCCATTTTTACATTTTTATACTCTTCATCTTCAGTCATTACAATTGGTTCTCCTCTTCGTTGAGGTATTTCAACCGGAACTATTTCATCAGAAAATTTACCTGCTTTCCAAGCATCCGCAGATCTTGTATAAGACTGTATTGCATAATTATCTTGATCTTCTCTAGAAAAGTTATACTCTGTAGCACATGCATCTGCACAAACTCCCATAGGAACTCCATCGTATACATCAACTAAACCATCTTTTTGCATACCATCTTCCATTTGAGCAGGACCAAATTTGATACCTGTTCTTGCATGAAAATAATGAGGAATAGAACTCATGTTTTCCATTCCACCAGCTACAACAATATCCGCATCACCTAAAGCAATTGTTTGGGCAGCTAACATAATAGATTTCATACCAGAGGAACAAACTTTATTAACAGTTGTACATGGCACTGAATCTGGAATACCAGCAAACATTGCAGCCTGTCTTGCAGGAGCTTGTCCTAAACCAGCTGAAACAACATTCCCCATAAAAACTTCTTCTACTAAAGCCGGATCCAAATTTATTTTATTTAATGCACCTTTTATTGCAATAGAACCCAATTTTGGAGCTGGAATGCTAGATAAACTTCCCATAAAACTTCCAATTGGAGTTCTGGCTACAGATATAATTACTACATCTCTTGTACTCATCTTTCTTTGTTTTTTAATCTTGATTTGTAGTGCAAAATTAACCATTTTAAATCAAATTTATTAGGAAACTATCCTCTGAATTTCCGACGTCCATTTTTTTAAGTTAAGTTTGTGTTTCTAAGAAAAATGTATGAGTAAATCAGTAAACAAATTATACAAGCATAATGCGGTTATTTATAAGGTTATCCTTTTTTTAATCACGGCATTTGCAATTGTTTACCTTTTTCCAAAAGGAGGTCAGTTTAAGTACGAATTTACCAAAGGAAAACCTTGGCAATACGATAACTTATATGCTCCTTTTGATTTTGCAATCGAAAAGACAGAAGAAGAAATTACAGAAGAAATTAAAGCTATTGAAGTAAATGCAAAATTGTATTTTTTATTTAATAAAGAAACCGTTTCTGAGGTAAAAGAAGCCTATAAAATTAGAACTGCATTTCTGCAAACTAATGATTCTTTAAAAGACAGTGACTTAGAGAGTATTACTTTATTAGGGAATTCAATTATAGAATCTGTGTATGATAAAGGGTTTATTGAAGCGACTAGCCAGGGCGTTATAAATGATGTAAATACCATTGTTGCGCTAAAAAAAGACAATCAGGTACAAGATATTATTTATAACAACCTTTTGTATTCTAAAGATGTTTTTGACCTCATAAAAAGCAGGCTAGGAGAGCAGCCCTATAATTATGCCCAAAATATCAATTTAACAATTCTTTCAGAAGTTATTAAATCCAATGTTTCTTTCGATAGAGCGTTTACTCAAAAAGTAATTGATGAAGCAGTTAATGATATTTCACCTACGAAAGGAAAGGTGTCTAATGGAGAATTAATCATTTTAAAAGGAGATATTGTTGAAGGTAAAAAGTTAGCCATCTTATATTCTTTAAAAGGCGAATCAGAGTCTAAACTTTGGACAAAGTCAAATTACTATTGGATCGTTCTAGGATATACTATTTTAGTCTCATTAGCGCTGTTGATGTTGTTATTATTCCTGCAGAAGTATCGAAAAGAAATCTTCGATAATAATACCAAAGTGACCTTCATATTTTTCAATGTCAGTTTAATGATTTTGATACAAACTCTTGTGGTTAAATATAATGCTGATTATTTATATGTAGTTCCCTTAAGTATTTTACCAATTGTTTTAAAAGCATTTTTTGACGCAAGACTAGGATTGTTTACGCATGTATTAACGGTTTTGCTTTTAGGTTTTATCGTTCCTGATAGTTTCGAGTTTATTTATTTGCATATTATAGCAGGAATTGTCACAATTTTAACTGTTTCTGAACTTTATAAAAGAGCGAACTTATTTATTTCTGTAGGTCAGATTACATTGATTTATATGATTACCTATTTAGCATTTTCTATTATTAAAGAAGGAAATGCATCTCAAATAAACTGGGAATATTTTATCATGTTTGCAGCCAATGGATTGTTGTCATTTTTATCATTGTTCTATATCTATTTATATGAAAAAATGTTTGGATTGGTTTCTGATGTAACTTTATTAGAGCTTTCAAACACCAACACAAAGCTTTTAAGAGAGTTAAATGAAAAAGCTCCAGGCACATTTCAACACTCAATGCAAGTTGCTAATTTAGCAGAAGCTGCAGCCAATGAAATTCGAGCAAATTCGATGTTAGTTAGAACAGGAGCTTTGTATCATGATATTGGTAAAATGTTAAATCCAATGTATTTTATAGAAAATCAATCTACAGGAGTCAATCCACACAATGATTTATCACCGGTTGATAGTGCCAAGATTATTACAGATCATGTGATTAAAGGGATCGAATTAGCAAAACAATATCGATTGCCCGATAGAATTATAGATTTTATTAGAACACATCATGGAACTAGCTTAGTGTATTATTTTTATGTAAAAGAAAAAGAATCGAGTCCAGAAGAAGAAGTAGATATTACAAAGTTTCAATACAGTGGACCGATTCCTTTCTCTAAAGAAACGGCTATTTTAATGATTTGTGATGCGGCTGAAGCTGCTTCTAAAAGCATAAAACAACCCACAGCACAATCTATTGATGATTTAATCAATAAGATTGTCGAAAAGCAAAAATCAGACAATCAGTTTATCAATTCCGATATTACTTTTAGTGAGATTGAGAAAATTAAAAAAGTGATTAAGAGAAAGTTAATGAATATCTATCATGTTCGTGTAGAATACCCTGATTAATTTTATTGCAAAAAGTATAAAAAACCTTGCAATATTGTAATACGTATCTTACATTTGCACTCGCAATTTTTAATTCTAACTTAGTTAGTTTTTAGGAGAGTTGCCAGAGTGGTTAATGGAGCAGTTTGCTAAACTGTCGACGGGTAACTGTCGCGTGGGTTCGAATCCCACACTCTCCGCAAAAATTGACACCTCGGGGTGTAGCGTAGCCCGGTCATCGCGCCTCGTTTGGGACGAGGAGGTCGCAGGTTCGAATCCTGCCACCCCGACATAGTAAAAAGTGGAGTTTTTGTAGGGAATTTTTCTACCACTTCCACACTGTTTTCGTAGAAACAATAAAACTACGGGCTCGTAGCTCAGCTGGATAGAGCACCTCCCTTCTAAGGAGGCGGTCATAGGTTCGAATCCTATCGGGCTCACTAAATCGGAGAATTGATTCACAGGAATTGGTTCTCCTTTTTTTATGTTTTCTATTTCGCCTGATAATGAGTGTATTGCAGAAAAAATAGCGTTTTCTTTTGGGGTTTGAACTCTATCATTTTGCTTGTCATAACCCAAACCACCGGGAAACAAAAAATCATCTCAATCGTATTTTGACTATGTTTTATCAATTGATAGTATAGAAAAATTAACAGGAATCGATTTTTATACGAGACTAGATTCTTTAAAACAGAAGAAATTAGAGTCTAATACCGATTTTACTATGTTTAGAAATTAACCTTATTTAGAGTTTAAAAAAGACAATTGATATCTAACACCAAGATTAATAAACGGACTACTCAATTCTCCACCTCTGGCTTTAACGTATCCAGCTGCACCTCTTAAGGCAAGATTAGTATTTAATTTATAATTAAATCCGGCACTTGGTTTCATAATTAACCCTTCACCAGTACTAATATCACCTCCACCAGCACCCCCAATTAATCCTTGTACAAAGACATTCACTTTGTCATTCATAAAATAATTACTTTGTAAACCTAAACCAACAATTCCTTCTGCATAAGCACCAGCATTTCCAAAATTTGCAAATGAAGTTTGACCTGCTAAGTATAGATTCTTGTTTAAGAAATAATTTAATTGAACAGATATCTGATGTAAATTTTCAGTTGGTAGTAACATTCGCTTTGCATTAAAGTAAGCATCTTGTTTTACGATGACTTCAAAGCCTTTAAATTTAGCGTCACTAGTAGTATAGTTTTCTAAAACTCCATTAATATTGGTGTAATATTTTAATCCTACACCAAAGGTTGATGTTTTAAAATAAGAATTAGGACTCATTAGCAAGCCTTTATTCACGGATAGATAGATGTTACTAGCTATATGTTGTTCTATTGAAATATCTGGATAAATTAAAACACCACCTTGGCTATCAACGCCACCGCCACCGCCAGCTCCCATTCCAAATTTTGTTAGAATATTGGTTCTTTTTTGGTTGAATGAAAAGTGATAACCAGCTCCTAAAATGATATTCATATAACCAGCTCTAATTCCATCATAAGCTCCGTCAAATTTTGCAAAGTAAAACCAGTGGTCATTGGTATAAGAATTGATTTCAAATCCTGCTAAACGAATAGTTTTACCTAATAAAGTTTCACCTCTTTGATTCGTTGCGCTTTTTTCGACAGAAAGATTATTTAAATGCATCATAAACGACATTCTTCTCGGTTTTCTATTCCATTCACTCTTTTTTAAATTTTTAATACTAAACTCTTTTTCAGCATCATCAATATCTGCTGATGCAATCGTAATAGGAACTTGTAATCCAAAATTTAACTGATGACTTATAATATTTCCAGCATCAAAGAAATTAATATAACTATATCCGCCAGTTAGTGAGAATTTTTGAAATTGTAAGCCTAGATTTAGATGAGGTAAAATAAAGGCACCACCACCATCTGGTGCTCCAGCACCGCCACCGCCACCAAAATGAATTCCAGTATCAATAAATAATTTTTTAGATAGATAAGATTTATATCCTGCATTGACACCTAAAGTAAAAAAACCACCACGTTTTCCTCTTACAGCTCCATACATTCCCAAACCTGTATAAAAATTATTCAATTTGAGGTTGTAATGAATTCCGGTGAAACCCATATGATCTTCATCATTGGTAGGCATATCGATGGATAAAAAGTCAACTGATAAAAAACCTTCTAGTGTTTTTAATGTCGGAATTGAATTTTTGTCTTGAGCTTGCATCAGCTGACAAAAAATAAGCGCTAAAATGAAGTGTGATTTTTTCATCTATTTCTTATGAATCGTTATAATGATAGTTTTTGATGTTGGTGTATTACTAATTCTACCTTTACTTTGTATAGGAACTAAGACATTAGCTTCTGGAAAATAAGTTGCTGTACATTGTTTAGGGATACTATAAGGAATCACTAGAAAACCTTTTGCTGTACGTTCTTCACCATTAAAATGACTTGTTAAATCAACTTTATCGAGTTTTGTTAACCCTTGAATTTTCATATCCTTAGGATTCATAAAGACAACTCTTCGTTCCTTTAAAATCCCACGATATCGATCATCCAAACCATAAATGGTAGTATTGTATTGATCATGAGTTCTTATCGTCATCATAATGAATTGGTTTTTCTCTAAGTGAATATCTGAAACTTCATTGATAGTGAAATTTGCTTTTCCTGTATGTGTAGGAGTGAAGTCTTTTTCTCTTGCGTTATTAGGAAGATAAAACCCCCCTTTTTCTCTTACGCGAGAATTATAATTCTCAAAACCTGGGATTGTAGCTTCAATCTTATTTCTAACGTTATCATAATCTTTCACTAAAGAAGACCAATTGGTTGAAGAATCTTTTAATGTTGCTTTAGCAATTCCAGCTACAATAGCTGGTTCGCTTAATAATGAATCTGATAATGGCGTTAAATGACCTGAGGATGAATGTACAATTCCCATTGAATTTTCTACACTAACAAATTGCTCTCCTGCTGCTTGAACATCTTTTTCTGATCTTCCTAAACAAGGTAAAATCAAAGCTTTTTTTCCATGAATTATATGACTTCTATTTAATTTGGTCGAGACATGAACCGTTAAATCACAATTTTGCAATGCAACCGCAGTGTATTCTGTATCTGGAGTTGCAGAAATAAAGTTTCCGCCCATTCCAATAAAGACCTTAGCTTTTTTCTGATACATGGCTTCAATAGCATCTACAACATCATAACCGTGTTTTCTTGGCGCTTTAAAATTGAATTCATTCTCTAAATTATCTAAAAAAGAATCTTTAGGTTTTTCCCAAATACCCATAGTTCTATCTCCTTGAACATTAGAATGCCCACGAACAGGACAAGTTCCTGCGCCTTGTTTACCGATACTTCCTTTTAATAATAATAAGTTGACAAGCTCTCGAATATTGTCTACAGAATTTTTATGCTGTGTTAATCCCATCGCCCAACAAATAATAATTTTTCTCTTTTGAGCAATTAAATCAGCAGCTTCTTTAATAATTTCTAATGAAATTCCAGTTTGAGGAATTAATTCATCAATTGATGATGTTTCTAAATCTTTGATAAAATCATCGTAACCAGTAGTGTTTTTATTAATGAAATCATGATCAAAAATAGTGTTTGGATTTTCTTTTTCTTGCTCTAGTAATAATTTCATGATGATTTTTAACAGAGCTACATCACCGTTAATTTTTACTTGGAGAAAAATATCAGTTAATTCTTGACCTTTACCAAACCATTTTATGGGGTTTTGTGGCTCATTATAGCGCATCAATCCAACTTCTGGTAGCGGATTTATAGTGATGATTTTTCCACCTTTCTTTTTAGTTTCGCTTAAGGCTGATAACATTCTTGGATGATTAGTACCAGGATTTTGTCCCATGACAATCACCAATTCAGCATGATTAAAATCGTCTAAAGTAACAGAACCTTTTCCAATCCCTAAGGTTTCTGTCAATGCTGCCCCACTAGATTCGTGACACATATTAGAGCAATCAGGTAAATTATTGGTTCCAAATTGTCTTACAAATAATTGATATAGAAACGCAGCTTCATTACTTGTTCTTCCTGAAGTGTAAAAAATAGCTTCGTCTGGTGAATCGAGTGTATTCAATTCATCTCCAATCATTTTAAAAGCTTCCTCCCAAGAAATTTCTTCATAATGATCCTTTCCTTCATGCACTACAACAGGATGTGTAATTCTTCCTTTTTTACCGATTTCGTAATCAGATAATTCCGATAATTCTGACACTGAATGTGTGGTAAAAAACAAAGGAGAAACTCTATTTTTAGTTGCTTCTTCTGCTACAGCTTTCGCTCCGTTTTCACAATATTCAGCTAAGAAAGCTCTTTTTTCATCAGGATCTGGCCATGCGCAACCCGGACAATCAAATCCGTCTTTTTGATTCAATTTGGCTAACAACCCAATTCCTTTTACCAACCCAACTTCGTTAGTAATATGAGAAATAGCAGATTTTATTGCTTTAAACCCAACGGAAGAAGTAGGAATTTCTTCCAATTTTATTCCTGTTAATTTCTCAGGGGGTTGTGCATGTATTTTTTTTATACTCATTACTAGTTCTTAGTTTGTAAAAAAGTAGGATTTGAATAGACCGTCATTTTATTTTCTCTTGTAAATCCAATTAAACAAATTCCAAATTCTTTTGCAAAATCTACTGCCATAGAAGAGCAAGCAGAAACAGCTACAATAACTGGAATTTTAGCTAAAAAAGCTTTGGATACAATTTCGTAAGAAACGCGTCCACTTACCAATAAATAAGTAGCTTTTTTTAAATTATTTTGTTGAAGCAAATTTCCTACACATTTATCTACCGCATTATGCCTTCCAATATCTTCTTTAATTGATAATAAGTTAAATTCATTATCAAAAACTCCTGCGGCATGACTTCCACCAGTTTTTTTAAAAGTAGTTTGATATTCTTGTAAAGGTTTAAACATCTTTAATAATTGATCCGAATGAACTAAAACTTCTTTTGCGATTTTATCGCCGTTAACTTCTATATCTTCCAATTTTTGTTTTCCACAAATTCCACAAGAAGAAACCGATAATAAGGTTCTTTTGTTTAAATAGCCTTTTCCTAAATTTTCTTTGTGAATTGTAACATTGACAATACTTGGAATTTCATATTTTTCTTCAACAATTTCAAAAGGAATTCGGGTTGTTTTTTTATAAATATCTTCTGCATACAATAACCCTAAAACTAAATCTTGATCATTGTCTGGAGTTCTCATGACAACCGTATATGGTTTTTCATTAATATTGATTTGCAGTGGAGCTTCAATAACCAGTTGATCTCTGGTAATCGATTGAGATTTATTGATGATATGTAAGCCTTCGTAGGTGTTTGTTTGCATGATATAACCTGTAAGAAAGTTATGATTACAAACTTAATGAAAAATATAGTATAAAAATCAGAAGCCTTGATAAATCAAGGCTTCTGTAGTGTTTTCTACCCCTAATAATAAAACACTAATTTTAAACTTTTTCAAGTTTGATTCCTTAAATGTACTAAAAAAAAAGTAAGATTTAGATTTTTTCAAACATTAATTATCATTTTATAATCAGTTCTTTACATATGTTAATAAATTAGACCTTTTTTGAATGAATGCAGATCAATTCATCTTTAAAATTGGTAGTAAAAAACAAATAATCTTCACCACCATCTTTAATTTTTAATTCTTTACGAATTTGAGCAACCGTTTTGGGAAAATTTCTAGTGGTAATATTTGCCTTTTTATTGCTGATTAATTTTGCAATTTTCTTTTTATCGTAGGATGTGATTTCTACAATCTTAAACACTCTTCCAGGAAATTCAATTTGACTCTCTGAAGTATATAAATGAGAATGCTGGTGTAATTTGAAGATGTTTAATTGATTGCTGATTTCATGAAATCCACCTGACTTCAGGATAGCAGCATTGGGTTCGTACAAATACTCTAGAGGTTTACTGTAGGTTGAAATAGGTTTTATTTGGTACTGAAAATTAAATTCTTGAGAGCCATTTTTTGTAACATTGATTGTTTTAATTTGAATCTCTTTTTTGTAATCTTTCTCCAATAGGAAAAGCAATTCTTTTACATCGTTATTAATGGCAATAATATGAATTTCCTTTACAAAGTTTAATTCATTGATGGCACTTGTAATATCTAAAATTGGAGAGTTCTTGATTAAAATTGTATTTGTTTTTTCAAACAAAACACTCATATTATCAGGAACATTAGGTTCGCAATCTCTTAATAAAAAGACTTTTCCTTTGGCGTCATTTCGTCTTGAAGGATCTATATAAATAACATCAAAATTCTCTTTTGAATTCTTAATAAAATCTACTCCGTTTTCAGAAACTGATTTAATATTTATTACATTTAATTTTTTAAAATTATGTGTGGCAATTTCTGAGAGTTCTTTATTGATTTCACAATGGGTAACTGTCTCAATTTTTTTTGAAAAGAAAAATGAATCGACACCAAAACCACCTGTCATATCGAAGAGTGTTTTGCCAGTAACTAACTCAGATTTGTACTGAGCTGTATGTTCTGATGAGGTTTGTTCAATGTTTAATTTTGGAGGATAATAGATGTTTTTTGTTAGAAACCAGTTGGGTAATTTCTTTTCGCATTTTTGTTTAGAAACAATCTGATTTGCTAATTCTTGTACAGTAATTTCATCAAAAGGAGATCCTTTTAAAATTAATTTATGAAGATCAGATTTTAAATGTTCATCAATATAATTTTGAACATCTTGATGTAAAATTCGTTTGTTCAAAATTTTAAATATCTTTTGTTAATGAACTAACAATCTTATTATCAGATATAAATTCTTTTAAAATCACTTTTATTACTGTGTAGGAAGGAACGGCAATAATCATTCCTAATGGCCCCATTAGCAAGCCTCCAATAATGATAATTAAGAAAATTTCTAGTGGATGAGATTTGGTTGTTTTTGAAAATATGATTGGCTGACTAGCAAAATTATCTACCAATTGAGCAAGGATAAAACCGATCATCACGTAAATGGTTGTAGGTAATATTTCTGATTGAAAATCTTGCCCTAAATTACTGGTCATTGATAAAATCATCATTAAAAATGCACTAATTAACGGTCCAACATAAGGAATAATGTTTAATAAAGCACATAAAAAAGCGATGACAACTGCGTTTGAAATTCCGAAGATTAATAAGATAATAGTATATAAAATAAAGAGAATGGTTATCTGAATTACTAGGCCAATAAAATATCTTGACAACAAATCGTTGATTTTTTCTAAGGAGCTCGAAAATCTTTTTTCTGTTCCTTTTGGGATTACGACGAGTATAGCACTTTTGAACATTCGACTATCTTTCATAAAAAAGAATGAAATAAATAATACAGAAAATAAGCCAACGCTAAACGAACCAAGAGTTCCAATAATTGAATTTAAAACATTAGGAATTGATTCCAAACTTGAAAATAAATCTGCACTCTTTAATTCACTTAAAATATTGATGTTTTTTTGCTTAAAATAGTCATTAATTTCTATAATAATATTCTGAACATCTGTTTGTAATTTATCGGTTTGCAGTAGTGATAAATTTTCTCCTTGTTCAATCACTAAGGGGATAAACATTCCAATAATACCAACTAAGAGCATAAGAAAAACTACCATTGTTGATACTACTGCAATGGTATTTGGGAACTTAAGTTTTCTTCTTAAAAACAAGATAATTGGTCGCGCTATTAAAGCAATAATTGCTGCTATAATAATATAAACTAGCACCGATTGAATCATAAAAAGAAAGTACCCTAAAAGAGCTACTCCAATAATGATGGCAATAGCACGTAAAATTCCGGTTGAAATTATTTTAGAGTTCATTAGTTATATCCTTTTACATCTCCCATGCTTAATTTTCCACCACTAGCAAAAGTGTGGCTTTTTGGTAACAGGGTTCCTGATTCCGTTTCAATCCAATCTTCCCAAGTTGCAGGTACAGCAACCATTTTCATGCTTGGTACATTCATTTGATAACTAATAGGGAGATAATTTTCATCTAAAATCCAAACATAAGAATCGCCAGGAGTAGTTCCTCCACTAGAATATTTAACTCGTAAAGCTTCTTTCCCATCAATCATTTCAATACTTCTATAAATACCTGGTTCAAATAATTTATGTGGTGCCACCAACCAAAAACTATCATTATTAAATAAATCCCAAGCTCTTTTTACCAAGCTTTCATTATTTTTTATTTCTTCTCCTTTTAAGTAAGCAATGCTTTTTGACATTTCATTTGGATGTAAGGTCACTTTTGCATCATTCCAACTTACTTCAACAATATGAAGCTCTTTATCCCATTTATAAGAACGTCTTCCTCCAAAACTCCAATCGATATAACGTGTTTTTTTGTAAGCCTCATGTTTTACAGCTTTTAAAACCTTTTCAGCTAAAGCATCAGCATTTGGATTGTAAGCTTTTACATCACCCATGTTTAATTCCATTCCAAACAAAGAAAGTGTGTGTTTTGTTGGTAATTTAATTCCACTATCTGCCGTGGTCATATTATTCCAAGAAGCAGAAACTCCACCAAGAGGTATAATACTTGTCCACATTTTGTAGGAAGTAGGAACAAAGGTCGAATCTAAAATCCACAGATAAGAATCTCCAGGAGTTGATCCGCCGCTGGTATAAGTAACCATTAGTGCATCTTTATCGTCAACTTTTACAACACTTCTTTCTACGCCATCATCAAAAACTTTATAAGGTGCAACTAGCCAAAAACTATCATTATTAAAATAATCTAAGGCAGTTTGAATTATTTTTTGATTTTCACCTGTACTTTTTGAAGTATCATTTAGGTTTAAAACAACTTGGTTATTATCCCAAGAAACTTCTACCAAACCTTCTTGTTTCTTCCACTTATATTGATGTTCACCTCTAAAATTCCATTCTATAATTTCGGTAGTGTCAAAGGCTTTTTTATTAATGGCATTCATCATTTTTTGAGCCAACTCTTCTGCTTCTTTTACTTTAGTTCCTTTGGGTAGAGATTCGTTATTTGCAAAATAATACACGCCTACAAATAGTAGTAAACCAATAATGATTACTCCAATAATTTTAAGAAATTTCTTCATATTTTGTTATTCTTTCTTTAATTGCCTTTGCTAATTTATGTGCAGCTTTAGGATGATTTCTAAACCACAATTCGGGTTCTATTAATTCTAATTCAGCCAAGGCTAATTTATTTTCATTGTCTAAAAATACATCAACTCTTGCATATATAGGCATTTCTGGACAGGATTTTACAGCATTTTCAGCATAAGTGATTTCTTCTTGAGTAGGAGTATAGTTAAAAACAGACCCTCCGAAATCATCTTGTACTCTAAAATCACCAGGTTTGGCAATTTTTAAAACAGCATGTGTAAATTTCCCATCTACAACCATCATTGAGATCTCTCCTTTTTTTACAATATTTTTTTGAAAAGGTTGAATAATCATTGCTTCATTTGCGATTAATTCTGAGAAGAGCTCTTCGTGTGCAGTAATGTTTTCTTGAGAAATCTTGTATGTATGTCTTGCAGCACCTGAAATACAGGGTTTTATAACAAAAGTGTCTAAGGAATGCTTTTTTGACAAATTATATAAAGTGATTGTATCACCCTTTTCTATAAAATAACTTTCACAAATAGGAACTCCTTTGTACTTTAAATTTAGTAAATAATGCTTGTCAATATTCCAACGAATAAGATTTTCAGAGTTTAATAGGATTGTTTGTTGACTAACTTTATTTAACCAACTAGAAAACTCTTCAAAGCGATCAAAATAATCCCAAGTGGTTCTAAAAATTGCAAATTGAGTAGTAGACCAGTCAAAATTTGAATCATCCCAAGATTTTCTCACTACTTGTAAGTTTAGTTTTTGAATAGCATCTTTTAAAAGATTGTCTTCTAAATAGACATTTTTAGAATAGATATCAGCTTTAGATTCATCCACGTATCTTGGATCGGTTAGTATAACTACATCATATTTCATCTTGGCAAGTTACTTTTAACGAAGTTTTTTCACAATAAGAATTTGGCTATTTGTTTTGGTGATAATAGTCTAAAACATGCGAAGGTATTTCGATACTTTCTTTTAATACGGGATCAGAAATCGGATATTCTGCAACTTGTTTGATTGGCACTATTCCAGCCCAAACATCTAAATCATAATCTTCAGGCTCGTCTTGAACACCAACGTCCCTAATTTTAGCTGATGCAGTTTTGATGGTCATTTCAACCACCAAAGTTCTGTCTAATTCTTTTTGATGCATTGGTCTGATTCCATCCCAACGACCTTTCATCATATGCTCCATAAAACAAAGTAAGGCGGCTTCTTTTTCTTCATCATTTTCTAATTTTTTTACAGAACCAAATAAGGTTGCAGAACGATAATTAACAGAGTGATGTAATCCAGATCTCGCTAAAACCAATCCATCTAAATGCATCACAGTCATGCTAATTTCTTTGGTTTTTAATAGTGAGGTAAGCATTCTATTTGCATTAGAACCATGTAGGTAAATTTTATCTTCATTTCTTCCATATGCCATTGGAATTGTAATTGGTTTTCCTTCAAAGATGTAGTTGACAAAACCGACAAAGCCAGCATCTAAAATGGTATTGATTTTCTCAACATCATAACTAGCTCTGATTTGACCTCTTTTTACTCTATTTAAAGACGATTTTTGATATTCTTTCATCGTTTTTCTGGTTGAATGTTTTTAAATTTTTCTGATAATATTGCTGTTTTTTCTATATCCTTAGGAGCAAAAATTCTTTTTTCTGATGCAGGATGTTTTTTTATCATAGCTAAAGTTCTAATAGGTCTAGAAACAAAATTCCCTGTGCAACTAGGACAGACATTTTTAAAAACTTCTTCTGCACAAGTTTTACAATAGGTGCATTCAAAACTGCAAATCATTGCTTCGGTAGAAGTATTAGGTAAATCTTTATCGCAATGCTCGCAGTTGGGTCTAATTTCTAACATGGTTAAATGTAATCAAAAATCTTTTTAAATTTTAAAGGAATAGGGGAGTTTATTTCTAAATGTTCCATTTTAAATGGGTGAATAAAATCTAATCGAGAAGCATGCAAATACAATCCTTTTCCTTTTAAAATCAACTCTTCTTTTCCGTATTCTTGATCTCCTAAAATTGGATTTCCAATTGCTGAAAGATGTTTTCTCAATTGATGTCGTCTTCCTGTTTTGGGTGATAGCTTAACTAAATTTAATTTACTAAATCGTTTTGATGAAACTGTAGCAATTACTTTATAAATAGATTCTGATTGTTTTTCATCAACTTCAAATTGTATTCTTCCTTCTGGTTCTAACTTTCCAATGGTAATGGCATGATATATTTTCTCAATTTTTTTGTTCTCGAATAATTGATTTAATGCTTGAATACTTGAGCTTGTTTTTCCAATTAATAACACTCCTGTTGTTGGATAATCCAAACGATGCACAGCTCTTGGCCTTACCGCATCAGACTGGATGCTTCTTTGTAGATTTTGTTGTAAAGCATTGTCTATTGTTTTGAATTTATTTCCACTTACCAAAATACCAGCCGGCTTTTCTATCACAGCTAAATAATCATCTTCATAAAGAACGCTCAACTTTAGAATCAACTGCTTTTGTGTAGACTTCTCTCCATGGTCAATTAACGTAATTTTCTCTTCTCCAATAATAATTTTTGCAGTAGATGTAGGTTCGTCATTGACAAGAATCAATTCTTTCTTAATCGCTTTTTTTATAGCCGATTTTGTCGCAACCGTTTTGAAAATTCCCACAGCGTATTCTTGAATTCGAATTGGGTTTTTCTGATGAGGAACAATATGTGTTTCTAAAATCTTCAACTTGTTGAATTTGATGTAAAAATGTATTCCCGTTTGGACTTCGACAGGCTCAGTCTAACACGGGAATGACATTTATAATAAATAGTGATTTTTTATTTATCGTTTTTATAGCCTTTAGGCCTCTTAGAACGAATTGGTGCTTTTGGTTCTGGTTTCAATTGAAATTCATTTCCTTTTAATAAACGCATTGCTTCATTAATAGCCGCTTGTAACTGAGGATCGTTTCCTTGTAAAACACTTTTCGGATTTTGAATTACTTCAATATCTGGCGCAACTCCTTCTCCTTCAACAGCCCAATTTCCATCTACATCATAGAATCCACCACGAGGTGCAACCATTCTTCCACCATCAATAAAACGGGGTGTATCCCAAGTTCCAACTAAGCCTCCCCAAGTTCTTGTACCCACTATAGGACCTAGTTTTTTCATTTTAAACATATAAGGCAATAAGTCACCTCCAGAGCCAGCACGTTCGTTAATGATCATTACTTTTGGACCCCAAATTCCTGCCATTGGTGTTGTCCAAGGTCTACGATCGTTTGCTTTACTGTTAAAATATCCCAATACTTCTCTCGACATAATATCGATCATATAATCTGCTGCAGATCCACCGCCATTATTACGTTCATCAATCACAACTCCTTTTTTATCTTGCTGCGAAAAGTAGTAACGATTAAAAGAGGTAAATCCACCACCACCAGTATTTGGAACATAAACATAAGCCAATTTTCCATTAGAGAGTTTATCCACTTTTCTGCGATTTCCTTCAATCCAATCGATAGTTCTTAAACCTCTTTCTGAGGATGTAGGTTTTACCAAAATTTTTCTGGCACCATCTAAAGAAGGTTTTGAATTTACTTTGATGTAAATTTCTCTTCCGGCTGTTTGTTCTAGTAAATGATAAGGATTCATATCAGCTGTTAATGAAACACCATTAATTTCTAATAAATAATCTCCAGCTTTTACATTAATTCCAGGTATACCTAATGGAGCACTGATGTTAGGGTTCCAACGTTCTCCTTTATAAACTTTTGCAAAACGATATTTGCCTTTGTTTTTTTCAAAATCAGCACCTAACAATCCTACAGGAACTCGATCAACATCTGGTAAATCTCCTCCAGAAACATACGAATGTCCAATAGCAATTTCGCCACTCATAATATCTACCACATAATTTAAATCAGTTCTGTGTCTTACATGATCAATCCAAGGAGCGTACCATTTATATACATCATCCCAAGGTGCACCATGAGTATTATCTACATATAAGAAATCACGCATATATCTCCATCCTTCTTTAAAAATTTGATGTGCTTCAGCTTTAGGATCTACTTTTATTTTAAGATTTGTTTTTAAACTCCCTTTTCCTGGTTTTGCAGGTGACTTACTACTAACTAAACTCCAAGTACCTCTTTTAGATAGTAATACTGAATTTCTATCTTCAGAAGCGTTCATTGAAGAAACTCCTGTTGAAAATACTGTTGCTTTTTCTTTGGCAACATCATAACTATGTACTGTCAATCCTGGAGTATTTGGAACACTTTCAGCCACAAAAACGGTATTCTTAGGTCCTTTCATTAAACCAGCATAATTTCTTGCAGGAAGTTTTAAAGTGACAGCTCTATCAAACAAACCATTTTCATCAATAGTAACTACGACTGCTTTTTTATCTTTTGATTTATCTTTATCGGTTGCTGAATCTTTAGAGGTATCTTCTTCATCAGTTTCTGGTAAATTAGGAGCTTTATCAGCAGAATTTAATACGACTGCATATAAACTTCGGGTAACGCTAGGGTCGTAAGAACTCATATCTAACCAACCAGTTTGCAAACCATAATCTGTACTTGCTAAAGTATAAATATATTTACCTGATGCATCCCAAACTGGGCTTATAGCATCTGCAATTGGATCCGTAATTTGAACCGTTTTCTTAGTGCTAATTTGATATGCATAAATAGATTTAAAATGACTGTCATTTTGTTTTGCAAAAGCAATCCAGTCACTATCTGGAGACCATTGAGGATTCATTGTTCTATCTGGGTGCGCATATCTATCCGTAGCTGCTTTTACTGTTTTTTTAGTTTCTAAATTGATGACCCAAATATTAAAATCGGTATCAGTATACGCGATGTGTTTTCCATCTGGTGACCAATCTGGCATGAAATAAAATGTGGGATTTGGAATTTCAATAGAAGTTTGATTGTCTCCATTTTGATCTGCAATGACCAATTGATATTCGCCACTTTTATCAGAAAACCAAGCTACTTGATCTCCTTTTGGTGACCAAATTGGTGAACGATCTGCAACTCCTGATGAATTTGTTAAGTTTCTCCAAGTACCATTTTCTTTAGGAACTGTAAAAATTTCACCTCTGTATTCAAAAATTGCCCGCTTTCCATTAGGTGATACATTAGGATTGGTTAAATCTCTTCCGGTTACATCCATCCATCTAGGACGCGCATAATTCATATCACCTTTTACATTGATAACAATTTGATTAGTTTCTCCAGTTGTTGGATTCAATCGATGAATAAATCCAGCTTGTTCATAAACGATTCCGTTTGAATTGGCATCTAAGCTTTTAACATCAAACTTTTTATGAAATGTAATTTGCTTTTCTTGTTTGCTATTCATGTCGAAAGACCAAACATTACTAGTATAATCCCTTTCAGAAATATAGTATACAATTCCATTATGCCAAACCGGTTCTACATGTCTTTCTTTGTCTTTTTGAGGTGTTCTAGTCAGCTCTTTAGTTTTTAAATTTACAATCCAAATAGGCATTGCTTGTCCACCTCGATAATTTCTCCATTCTGCATCCCAACTGGTAATAGGAGTATAGGCAACATGTTTACCATCTTCAGAGATTTCTCCATAAGCAGCTCTTGGAATTTCTAACGCTTCGGGCATTCCACCTTTTGCAGAAATCGTAAAAAACTTATTGGTTTGTGTTGGTTTCCCTTCTCTTCCAGAACGGAATAGAACTTTTCCATCTGGAGTCCAGCCTTGCACAAAATCTCCTGTAGGATGATACGTCAAGCGTTTAGGTTCACCACCATCAGCAGAAACCACATAAACATCAACGTTTCCATCATATTGAGCGGTAAAAGCAATCATCTTTCCGTCTTTAGAAAAATGCGGATTAGATTCGTAACCATCATCACTGGTTAACCGAATGGCATCGCCACCATTAAGTGAGGCTTTCCATAAATCATTGGCGTAGACAAATACAACATCTGTATTTGAAAGTGTAGGTTGTCTTAATAAACGTGTTCCTTGAGAAAATCCATAGGAAGAAATCATTAAAGCGATCAGTAAAAGATATTTTTTCATGAGTCTATAGTTTGAAGTTTGTTGATTCTTTAAAGATAAAGAATTCAAAATGAAGACTCAAATAGAGTTAACACAATTATTATTTTGCGAATAACTGACCAATATCTTTAAAGGCTTTAAATTCTAGCGCGTTTCCTTCTGGATCATTAAAAAACATGGTGGCTTGTTCACCAGGTTTTCCTCGAAATCGAGTAGTTGGTTCTATGATAAAGTGTGTCTTGTTAGCTTGTAATCGTTCTGAAAGTTGATGCCAATTTTCCCAGGTTAAAACGACTCCAAAATGAGGTACAGGAACATCATGCCCGTCTACAGGATTTGAAATTCTTTGCGGTATAAAATCATCTTTTTGATGAATGACTAATTGATGTCCGAAGAAATTAAAATCTACCCAATGATCAGAGCTTCTGCCTTCTTCACATTGTAAAACGTCTCTGTAAAATGTTCTACAGATTTCTAAATTTTTTACTGGAATTGCTAAGTGAAATGGTTGTATCATTGTTAGTTGTTAGTTGTTAGTTGTTAGTTGTTAGTTGTTAGTTGTTGGTTACTCATTGTTTATTGTGACTTAGAGTGTATTTCGACAAGCTCATTATGACACCTCAGTTACTTTGTAAAGATCCTTGCTGGTCATTGAGGCTATCGAAATGACTTCGAATATTATTAATCATCTTGAACTGTTAAAAATTAAAATCCAACTGCTGTATCATCACCTCTTGGATCTGCACCGCCTTCTAATTTTCCATCTTTTGTTACTAAAATTGCATCTACTTTTCCTAGAATGATTGAATTACGTTCTATAATTTGATATCCTAATTTGGTTAATTCTACTTTTGTAATAGAGTCGAATTGATTAGGTTCCATGACCACATTATCAGGGAACCATTGATGATGAAAACGACCTTTGCTAACAGCTTCTTGCATTCCCATATCAAATTCATGAACATTTAAAATGGTTTGTAAAACCGAT
>Ga0209653_1000483_pt1 | contig 35570 bp, 21 predicted proteins | sample SaaInl6LU_22_DNA_FD_184644 | JGI IMG/M metagenome (GOLD analysis project Ga0209653, IMG submission 184644) | Marine microbial communities from expanding oxygen minimum zones in the Saanich Inlet - ESP_116LU_22_DNA (SPAdes) (version 2) | ecosystem: Environmental > Aquatic > Marine > Intertidal...
AACAACCCTTCTAGAACTGGTATATCGAACGACACAGGGTTGACGGGATAGCCAGTATGCGTATTGTACAATCGTTCGAACGCTTCCTTAGTAGCACCACCGCCGTTACCGTGTACGACGCAGGTGTAGCAATTGGTCTCTAGGTTGAGAACTCCGTTTTCTTTATCGTACTGCCAACTGTTTTCAGCCGAGGACATATTAAAGAAGAGGTAACTCTCAACATCAAGGGAAACGTCATACGCCTCAGTAAGATAACGCTTTTGAACGTATAGTTGATCATCTTCCGAGTTTTGAACGGGCTCTTTAAAGAACTTCCGTAACTCTGAAACTTGACCGATGAAACATCCAGAGTTTAGGTATTTAAACGAAGTTGTCTGATCAGGGAACTGTAGCGATTGATCTGGCCACAGGTCTTTCTCTGCCCCAAATACTATCTTCGAACCCATATCATTATAGCGTTTAACTATCTCTTCATGACTTCTTACAAAGAAGGTATCGTACCCATCAACGAATAGAACAAGGTCGTCTTTTGGTAACACTGAGATAAAGTCTTTGATGAGATTAATCTTTTGACCACCACCTGGACCTTCAGCCATATTACCACCCTGCCAAACAACCCCTTTACCAAGGTTGTGATCGACATCGGGTAGTACCCTAAACCCTTTCTCCTCGTCGGTTGCGCAAGTCAGTACGTGAAGGGTTGGGACGTGCCAATAATCATCAGTCTCGGTTGAGCTGTTGTCCCAAGCGCCTTCCCTCGGTTCGAATAGTAAGTTCGTTGCTGAAGCAACCTTAAAATCGGCTCTTTGATTAAGGCTATCCCAATGATTTAAGTTCTCCCAGCGGTGTACGCCAAGAACGGCAGGGACAATCTCGTCGGCTGGGATAATTGGGTTAGACTCTGTGTAATTGATAAGAGCCTTAGCAACCTTCGGAGTGACGTAATACGCATTACACCAATAACTAAAGACCGTTTCTTTCAGGTCTTCATTAATCGGCTCGCCAGTTGGTTCGACCATCTCTTTATACGATAAGTACAAAAAGTCGTAGTCGGAATATTTCTGAACGAACGCTTCATAGTCCCCGAGAAGTTTGACGTCATCCTCGAGTATAACAACTGGTTGATCTAACTCAACGCAGAGCTTCCAACATTTTAAATGACTCAATGTACAACCAACCTCGCCTTTAGTTATGGGGCGATTATGGTATGGGTCTTTCCATTGTAAGTCAACGTTGTAATCTAGTTTGTTAATCAACCTACCGTCGATAGCAGGAACTCGGACTGAAGAAGCTACATGTCCTTCCATGTAGCTCCTTTTATCCGTGGCTGAATCCAAATTGATATAGAATGTAATCATAATGTACTCTCATATTAAAGGTTATTTTATCAAAGATTTCAGTTCGTCAATCTGCTCTTGTTGTTCCTTGATAGCTTGGATAAGCAACGGCACGATACGCTCGTATCGAACGGTTAAGTAGTTTTTACCAGACTTAGATATATAGTCTTCTTCATCCGGATCCCAAACCCAGTCAAACGGTGCGGGAGCAACTGCTTGCGGTAGAACCTTTTCGATCTCCTGAGCAAGTACACCAGCGTCGTTGTATTTTTGATCTGGCTCGAAACCAGCAAGTTCCGATTCATCGTTCCAGTCGAAGGTATATCCTCCGATCGACATAACCTTATCTAAGGCATTATCGATTACGTTGACATTTTCTTTAAGGCGAGAATCCGAAGAGTATGCCGTAATGTTACCAACTGCTGATACGTTTCTACCGAAAGATGCATCGTTGTTGGTACAGTTAACGATAAATGGCCAATAACCGTTTGTAGTTCCCCATGACGTCGAATCGGTAGAACCACGTAGAATGTAGAACAAATTGCTGTTCTGGTGGATCATCGAAACGTTGTGGTCAGTGTCTCTCAGGTAGATCGTTGGGGAAGAATTACGAATGTACAACTGAGAACTGTTAGTCGAAGAAGCGAAGTTCGTTCCTGGACCTGTTGGACCTGTTGGACCTGTTGGACCAGTAGCACCAGTCTGTCCTTTCTGACCCTTAGCACCTGTTCCACCAGTAGCACCAGTGTTACCTTTAGCACCTGTTGGACCAGTTGGACCAGTTGGACCAGTTGCGCCTGTTCCACCAGTGCTACCTTTAGCACCTGTTGCACCTGTTGGACCTGTTGGACCTGTTGGACCTGTTGCTCCAGTCTGTCCTTTCTGACCCTTAGCACCTGTTCCACCAGTAGCACCAGTTGGACCTGTTGGACCAGTAGCACCAACTTCACCCATTGCTCCAAAATTCAAGTAGGCAATATACCCAGTACGGTAAGTAGAGGAAGACAAGTGCAACCCTGAACTACCATGAGTAATGCTTCTGCTTCGTTTAAGAACCCCGTTTAAATAATATTTTACAGTAGTTCCATCATAAGTCATAGATACTGTATCAGAAGTTGATACGGAACCCTGATTACCTATGCTAGCTCCATTTTCATAGATATTCCATGAACCTCCCGCTGCATACCAAGCATAATCGATAGTAGTATAACTGGTGCTTGCAGTTGGGTCTGCTGTAAGACCTGCCATAATATAGTGAGCAGCATTGCTTACACGCATAGTCATAAATGCGTATTTATGAGACTCCGCTGAATATACCCTACCGTTCCAGCTGGAGTTAGAAGAGTCTTTTCTAAACGCATTAGAACCAACTCGAGTCATCGTCGATAAAACAGGAGAATATGTGGGTTCGCCGTAAGCACCTGTTGGACCTGTCGGACCTGTTGCGCCTGTTCCGCCTGTTGTACCTTTCTGCCCGACTTCGCCTTTTTGACCCTTAGCACCAGTTGCGCCAGTAGCACCTACTTCGCCCTTCTGTCCCTTGGCACCAGTTGCGCCTGTTCCACCAGTAGCGCCAGTTGGACCTGTTGGACCAGTAGCACCAGTGTTACCTTTTGGACCTGTCGGACCTGTCGGACCTGTTAGACCAGTTGCGCCTGTTCCACCAGTGTTACCTTTTGGACCTGTCGGACCTGTTGGACCTGTTGGACCTGTCAGACCAGTTCCACCAGTTCCACCAGTGTTACCTTTAGCTCCAACTTCACCCTTCTGTCCCTTGGCGCCAGTGTCACCTTTTGGACCTGTTAGACCAGTCGATCCAGTTTGCCCCTTTACGCCAGCTTCACCAGATAGATCGGAAACGTAGTTATAAGCTGCGCCATCCCACATATACAAGCGAGAGTTTTCAGCGTTATTATTATCGCCAGTTTCGATGATAGCGAACTCGCCAACAGAGATTCCAGTCGGGTTAATGTCGGCTGTTAGTGCTGCGACGCTAGTATAAGACTTGGCTATCGAGAAGCCGAGACCAACTTCACCCTTCTGTCCCTTGGCGCCAGTTCCGCCAGTAGCACCAAGTTCACCCTTCTGTCCTTTCTGACCGACTTCGCCTTTTTGACCCTTAGCACCAGTTCCGCCAGTTATACCAATCGATCCAGTTTCACCTTTTTGACCTTTTTGACCGATACCGCCAGTTGTACCAGTTATACCAGTTGGACCGACTTCACCCTTCTGACCTTTAGCTCCTCCTGGACCTGTTGGACCGACTGGACCTGTAGCACCCGAAGCACCTGTTAAACCAGTATCGCCTTTACTTCCCGTTGTACCTGTAGCACCTGTAGCACCAAGTTCGCCTTTATCGCCTTTAGCGCCTGTTGGACCTGTTGGACCTGTCGGACCAGTCGATCCATTTAGACCAGTATTACCTTTATCGCCCTTGCCGCCAGTTTCACCTTTAGCACCTGTGTCGCCTTTAGTACCGTTTAAACCGTTAGTTCCAGCTTCGCCTTTTTGCCCTTTAGTACCATTTAAACCGTTAGTTCCAGCTTCACCTTTATCGCCTTTAGCACCGCCGATACCTTGTTGACCTTTTTGACCAACTTCACCTTTATCGCCTTTAGCACCAGCAGAACCATCAGAACCAGCTGAACCAGTGTCGCCTTTATCGCCTTTAGTGCCGTTTGTTCCGTTTGTACCAGCTGCTCCCTTTTGGCCAGTGTCGCCCTTTATACCTTGGACGCCTTGTTCACCTTTAGCGCCAGTTGCGCCAGTTGCGCCAGTAACACCAACTTCACCCTTCTGACCTTTAGTTCCGTTCGCGCCAGCCTCGCCTTTAACACCCGTTAGACCTTTCTCACCTTTCTGACCTTTTAGTGAGTCGGCGATAGGTTGCGGTAATACTGAAACGTTAGACAACGTGTTGGTAGCATAGTCAGCTGGATTAAGGTTGTTGGAGTGCCAAACTTTCTTATCTGTTTGAGCGTAGAACTCACCAGTAGTGATAACGGCAGGCGTAGAATCCGGAGAACCGTTGCTTGGATCTTCTTCGAAGTAGATACCAATACCTTCACCATTCGGCAATCCAGTATCAATAGCTTCTGCTCTAATGCGGACACCCTGTTGTTCCGGAGAACCAGAGTTATCTTTAAGGTAAATCGCAGCATCAGCTTTCTCAATGATAATATCTTGATTGGTAGTGTTACCACGAGCGGTTACTGTCTGTAAAGTATCAGATTCTGACTGTAGATAACGACCATCTAGGCTAGTTGTTACAGTACTGGAATCGTTACGAGTAAGTGTTAGAGTACCACCAGAGAAAGAAGCAGATGTAATTCTAGTAAGGTTAGTGTCGTCAAAGAACGCACCAAAGTCTACAGTAAACGTAGTTAGGTCGTCTCGAGTAAATGTTGCGATACCAGTATTTTCATCTAGCGAACCTGAAGTAAGGCGAGCCAAATTGGTGTCGTCAATATACATCGAAAGGTCGATATCAGTATCTGTACCGTTCTCGTCTCTATACGTTAGCGTGGTGGTAGATGGGTTGTGAGATAAAGAAGTCAGGGTTTCTGACTGTAAATAACGACCATCAAGGTCGACCGTTACATCGCTCTGGTTTTTGACGGTAGCAGTCAACGTACCGCCGGAGAACGCCAGACCAGTTAAGTAGTCATTATCGTTGTCGTTAGTATCGACAGAAGTAACCGTAACAGTTTGAGTACCTTCGTTCCAGGCTACCGTGGTGGCTCCAGCCCCAACAATCTTAACCGAATCGGTTCCGGAAGCATCGCCCCCAGCAATCAAGTCGATAGAAGCACCGCCAGTTACAACAGAACCGTCTAGCGAATAAGTTGAGTCTGTGTCAATATAGCTTTGAAGGTATCGACCGTCAAGGTTGACAGTAACATCACTCAAACCACCAGAACGACCGAGGGTAAGTACGCCATCGGTTGTTCCAAAAGAAGCAGAAACTACATAGTTATCTGTATTAGTATCTTCTGTATCGATGGTGTAAGTTTTTGTCTCAGGATTAAAAGAGACCGTAGATGTTCCAGCACCAGCGAGCTGTAGGGTTTGCCCAGAGCCTATATTGGCAGTGTTCGTGCCGTCCGAAGCAACCCAGTTACTATAAAGGTCGTAGTCATGGACGTGACCTAGGAGGGCATACCGACCGTCTAGGTTTACTGAAATATTATCTCTATTTAAGACCGTGGCAGTCAGATCACCGCTGCTGTCGTTAAACGAAAGACCTGTTATATAATCGTTATTATCGGTAATCGTAACGTTACCAACGGAAGTAATCCTACCCTTACTGTCTACAGTAAGTTGAGGAACCTGCGTTGTAGAGCCATATTGCCCTGCGGTTGCGCCTGAATCTTTTAGCTGCGAAACGCTAATCTCGCCGCTAGAATCAACAACGGTTTTACCATTAATGGTAATAGTAGTTCCGACTACTAATCCGTTCTTGACTACAAAGTCATGATTGACTGCCATGGTTCACTATCCCCAATGAGTTATGTTATTACACTATTTATACGGTAATGTTCAACCTATGAACCTTAACCGTGCTCCCCGCATTAGAAGGGGTACAAAGAAGTTCTACATCTCCGTTACTGACACGAGAATCGAAAGTAGCCAAGACTGGACCAGTCGAGGTTATCGCATACTCGGTCAAATAGGTTGCCGTGTCGTTATGAACCAGCAACATTTCGGTTGCGTGAAAATCCGTTCCGTACGAAACTTGTACGAGATATTTTGCCGTCCGATAAGTATTGGAATCGAAAGAATCTACAACCGTCTGATTCGTAGTAGAAATAGAAGTAGAAGTAGTTTCCGAAGGGTTATCGGTAATAAGAACATAACGGTCGTCTAAGTCGACTGTCACGTCTGATTGATTCTGGATCGTTGCTGTCAATACGCCATTAGAAGTATTAAACGCAAGACCTGTTAAGTAGTCGTTATCGTTATCATTAGTATCTGTAGAGGTGATAACGATTTGTTTGTTGGTATCGTCCGTTGTAATTGTAACGTTTGTACCAGCAACCAGTTCTAAGTCCTCGTTGTTAGAATCCGCAAATACCGTATTTTGACCAGAAACCGAGAACGACTTAAATATATTCTGACTAGAACCCTTATCCGAGTTGGTGAGAGTAATCGTATCACCAGTGGCAGCGTTTAATGTAAACGTACCAGTACCAGAAATACCACTATCGCCTTCAACCGTTATAGATGGGTTGTTTATATCAGGAGTGTTCGTGAAGTTATTGTAGTTTAGGTAGTAGCTCGGCTGTTGACCGTTTAGGTTTGAAGCGTTAGAAGCCAAACCTTCGAAGTTGGCGGCAACAACAGTACCAAGGTTAAACGAGGCGTCGCCAATATCGATTGTACCAGTAGGTTCTGGGAGGTACTGGTCAAAGAACTTAAATTTCTCGTCAGATACGTCGAAGAAAACACCCATGTGAGTGTAACCGACGCCAGTGGTTCCAGTGTTACGGTTAGTAGCCCAACCAGTATCAGTATTAATAGGAGCAGCCGTACCAGACCAAGTATCTCCAGCCGTGTGACCAGTTGTAGCGTAGAATCGAATACCAAGATCGTACTCTAGCTCTTGTTTATCGCCAGTAATATCAACGCCAGTTGCTTCGGTGGTGGCAAAGTTATCTTTAGACCATTCAAAAGTATCTACACCGCCAGTACCAGTACCAACACCGTCGATACGAACATAGTAAGTGGTAGTCGTTGGACCTTCATAGTAGCCAGCGAAATAAGCATCGTCTAGACCCGAACCAGTAAACGTAGTACCAGCTTCGCCGATATTATCTCCGGAGTTTAGGTAAACAAAAGAATCGGCGATCGCGAGGTTGTTCTGAGAAACGAGCGATTGCGTTCCGTTTACAATTAGGTCTCCGTCGACAGTAAGAGAACCGTCTACATGCTGATTACCCGTAACACGCAACTGTTCGAACGCATGCTCTTGGACGTGAACATAAAGGTAACCGTTAGTGGCGTCCGATACAACGCAGGTTCCAATGTCTGTTGGGTAGTATGGATAAGTCGGTGCGTCATTTTGTAACATACCAGTCGGTGATACATGAACTCGAGCACCTGCGGTTAGGCTAGAAGTGTCGATACCAGAAACCAAACCACGAGTAGTTACCACGCCGGAAGTGTTATTAGGTATATCGTGAGTTGCTAGACCGATACAGTGCGAGTGTAATTCTGTAGTAGCATCAGAAGGAGCAACTGTAGGAGTTTCCCCAAAGGCACCTGTAATGTATACAGGAGTACCGTTAGCGATCGTAGAGCCTGTGTTGTTATATACCCGAACCCACTCTTCTAGACCAATCTGTAGCGATACGTCAGGAATATCCGTACGATAAGAAAGTGCTTTATACTCATCGTGGTAATATAAACGACCTTCAGCATAAGGAGTCGTTTCTGACCCACGGAAATCCATGTAATCTACTGTAGGAGTAGACGTGTCTGACCAAGTGTCTGTTGACGTATTGTATTGTAAAAGGTTTTTATCACCAATATTACCATGCGTGAGGTCGACGTCACATAGCTCGTGAAGGTCTAGCGACCAAGAAGGACGCACAAATAGTGAACCTTCTTCTTGATGGCTACGAGTAACCGCAGCCATTGTAATTGTATGATTAGGTGCAGAAGGCGGAGTTTCAGTCAGAATACCAGGAGAAGAGGTATCTAAGTAAAGAATAGTTCCTTCGGCATAAGCAGAAGTATCAACGCTACGAACATTACCGAATGCAGTGATATATCCGTATTCATTATTCAACATCGAGGTGGTTGCCAAACCAATAATCCATTTCGGATTAAATCCTTCAACATTCACGTCAGCTCGTGTGAATAAGATGTGGTCGCCCTGCGCACCAGCAAACATAACTGGTTGACCGTTAGAAATAGATCCAACCGCCTTACCATAAATATGTTGTTCTTGTCCGACCTGTAAAGTTACGCCATCGTATGCTAAGTCAACCGTCCCGTCTGTATCGTTCCATGAGAGGATAGCTCCTTGGCTTGCGGAGTGGTCGCCGAGTTCTATCGAGGGAACTGTAATTCGGTTAGTGCTGCTTGCACCACGATCCGTTACAGTTTGTAATGTATCGGATTCGACTTGAAGGTAGCGCTGATCTAACGTGGAATAATTTACAGAGAGAGGTGAAGCAACTGTACCCAAACCAGAAAGAGTGGTATCATGAGTTACAGTAGAGATGTGGTTCTCGTCTTCGAGAGCTTTAATTGCTTCGTCTAAATCGGCAATAACCGCTGACAAAGCTGATTCTGAAGAGTAGTTTAAATTAGTGGTGTTTACAAGAAGGTTATCTTCTGTAACTTGAATGACGGTGTTTAGGATCTCGCCCGTTCCGTCATCGCTCTTAAAGAATATCTTACCATCATAAGTGTTGATGGCAATCTCGCCGAACTGTAAGCTGCTTAAGAGCGGTTCTTTATTCTGTACGGCAGAACGCTTGTGGATAATATTAGTTGACATAGGTAATGACCTTTACAAATTAAATGTAATCAAAAAAATGGGGAGATAAAGATCTCCCCATTTGCGTCTTTATCAATACTATTTATACTTAGAAAGTACCGCCTTCAATAGTAGTGATGACAACGTGACCAGAGTTAACCGCAAACTGTTCAGAAGCGAATGTAGCAGCACCTCTAGCAGAAGCATTATCAACGGCTGGAGTGTAATCGACTACAGCATCACCAGTATCAACGATATCAGAAGTAGCAACCGCAGTGGCAGGGTCTACATCGATTTCGATAGCACCATCGGTGTTAGTGATAGTTACAGAATCGCCTTCCGTAAGGGTAGCGAGTTCCATATCACCGTTAGTGCTGTTTCCAATAAGAAGCTGACCAGCTTCAGGCGCAACACCGTCAACAGAGACGATAGAACCATCTAGTTTAAGGTCGTTGAATTTAGCGTCGGAAACAGCGCCATTAATGGCGAAGGTGAAGTTGTTATCAGATCCACGATCCCAACCAAAGAAACCAACTTTCTCGGTAGTGCCACCGTCGTCAGTATACTTTAATTCGATACCACGGTTTAGACTATCGTTTGCCGAAGCGTCGCCGAGTAACAAAATAGGATCGGCAATTTCAACAACAGTAGAGTTAACAGTAGTAGTCGTACCAGTAACCTGAAGGTTACCACGGATAATCAGCTCACCGCCGTTATCGCCAGCTGCAGGGGCAGGGTCGATAACCATAGCGCCAGCTGCTGAGTTACCAGTAGCACTGATTGTAGAACCATTGATGTTAATTTCGTTAGAGTCTAAGCTAATGTCGTCAACAGAGATTCCGCCATTAACAGTAAGACCGAGACCTTCCTGCGCTTGGATACCAGTTGAAGAAATCGTTAAGCGTGACTCGCCTGCCGAGTAGAAACGTAGGGTATCGTCGTCCGGACCTTCTTCTGCAATAATGTAAGTGTCTTGGTCGATGTCGACGACTCCACCAAGACCCGTCCAGTTACCAGAAACAGTACCTTCAAAACGATTAGAAGTTTCGTTGTATCGAATTACGCCATTAGGAATATAGTCTGCAGAAGGACGGGTTCCAAGAGTACCCGAAGCAACTTTAAAACCTTGGTCAGAATCAACAGATACTAGACCAGTTCCAGCTGGAGATAATACGATCGCTCCATTAGTATTGGTAGCAGAGATTGTATTCCCTGTGATTGCGATGTTACCAATATTAATTTGAGAAGAAAGGTTAACTGGAGAAGCGAATACAATCGACCCAGTTCCATTTGCTTGCAGGGTTAGGTTACCGTTGGGGTCGGTGATAGAGATAGTTTTCCCGTCGAATTTTAAGTCGTCGACGAAGAATTGATCGATCTTTGAATCGTTATCTACAATCAGACCAGAACCAGCGGTTAGCGTTCCTGGAGTATGATCAAGCATGTCGGTGAAGTATTTACCACCAACAACTTGCGGGATAATGGTACCAGCTTGGTCAGCACCAATGTATAGTTTGCCCCCGCCAACGTAGGAATACGCTGGTTCGGCGACCTGCAACGAATCATCAGCAGGTTGAGCTGTGACCGTCGAGTATTTTAGCTTAATTACGGTTGACATTAAAAAGCACCTCCGATGATTTTAGTATTTTGGTTGTCGACCTCTTGCTTTGTTTCGAACATATTCGTGTAAGCATTATATATCAAGATGGCTCCATCCCCCAGTAACCGAGTATCGACATCAACTAGATCTACCAGTTTAGAAGTCGGTACAATAGCAACTGACCTTGCCTGAATGTTATCTTGAGTACCAAGTTTTCCTTTTAGCGCCATGGTTACCTCGTCACTGAAGGGGTTATTTCAAGTTGCCCTTCGATAACTCGAGTGACAGTGCCGCCAGAGCTTACAACTTCAACGTCGTAAACATATCGACCAGCTTTCATAGCAGAAGTGGTTGAATTAGGTAATCTAATTCCAATCAGACCCTTTGTTGGGGATTCGATGGATGTAACAAATTCATAGTTCGTCAAAGAACTGTAGGTCTTTCTAACGTGCCCTCTGGCTGTGAAACCAGTGAGGTCGGCAACGTCACCCAAAGCGTTTTCCACAGTCACCGACGAGCTATAGTCAGATCCTTGGTCAACGGTTATGTTAGCGTATATAGCCATAAATTCCTCAGTCCTTTACTACTTATTTATAGCTTTTAGTTCTTCGACTTCAGCCTTCAATTCTTTAATGGCTTCGATTAGGAGACCGACCATGTTACCATAAGCAACGTGTAGGGTTCCGTCTTCGCCTTCAGAAACAGCTTCTGGTAGAACTTCTTGAACTTCTTGAGCGATGACACCAGTACGTTTGTCTTCAAACCCTTCTTTGATATAAGTGTAACCGCCAAGCTGATTAACTTTATCCAGAGCGTCGGCAATAGGTTCAATCTCAGACTTCAGTTTTCTATCAGAAGATTCTACCAAAGTACCGAGCATGGTGATGTCGCCATTTGCTCCAAGGTAGATACCAACTGTCCCTGCTGGTTTTGTGATATTAATACCAGAAGCACCCAACTGGAAATTAAGTTTACCAGAAGTAGTATCAGCGTCACCGTAAATGTAGTTATCGAAACCGTATCCTGTACCAGAGAAGATGTTAATAGCTGCGCCATCTTCAATATGCATGGCTTGCTCTTGACCAGTGGTCGCACCGTTACCGCTCAGCTTTATAAAGTTCGCTTTTGCGGAACCGTTGATAAAGTTATAAGCCCAAGACGAGCTAATCGATTCGGTCGTTGCTCCAGAAGTCGGGGTAGTGTCGATCGGACGCCAAGTGTTCGTGTCAGTATCAACCCAAGGAACGTTTACATAAGCCTTGCCGTTAGTATCTAACTCAACAGGGTAATTCTTTGCATTTTCTGTATATCCGATCTTAACAAGACCAAGAGTAGTCGAGGTTGCCTTAGAATACGTTGTATTGGTGTCGGTGTCAGACCAAGGAACGTTTACATAAGCCTTGCCGTTAGTATCTAACTCAACAGGGTAATTCTTTCCGGACTCTGCATAACCAATCTTAATGAGACCGAGAGCAGTAGATGTTGCCGTAGAGTATGTTGTGTCGGTGGAAGCAATAGTAAGTTTGCTATCGCTGTTACGAGTTACCGTAACGTTAGTTCCGCCAGCGATTTCGATATCGTCAGTTGTAGAATCCGAACCAGATAAGCGAATCTTAGTGGTAGAAGATGGAACAGAAACTGAATAAGTTGTGTTAGCGTCTTCAGTAACCGCTACAGCCCAAGAAGGTACGCCGTTTACGAGTTTAAGGTAATGACCGTTTGTACCAGCCGATAGTTTAGAAAGAACGTTTGCGCCAGAAGCGTAAAGGATATCGCCCTTAGCATAACTGCTTTGTCCCGTGCCGCCGTATTCGTCAGCAATAACAGTCGCCTTCCATACGCCAGTCGTGATACCAGTTTCGTCGATGATAACCCTATTACCCAAAGTCTGAGTCGTCGAACCAGAAGTAGCTAACGGAGAAGTCTGGAAAATAATGCGACCAGGATCTCCAGTACCAGTACCTTTACCAGCCTTGATGTAAACATCGCCGCCAGCTTTATTAGAACCAAGCGCTGTTCCAGCTTCTAGGGTTGCGTCTGGACCAACGCCAGTATCAGCAGCACCAGACAAAGTCAATTTGGAAGGATATGCTCCGGAGCCACCGCCTTGACCAGAAGAGATGTTTACGTTACCGCCAGTTCCTTTGTATTGACCGCCGTAACCAGCGAATAGGTTAATACTACCGCCGTTACCTCCAGTTGTCGATTCTGCGGAACCGTTACCACCTTGTATTTGAACGGCTTTACCTGCAGCTCCAGCAGTTGCAGCCGCACTCCATCCGGAAATGACCAAAGTATCGTTACCAGAAGACTGGATGGCACGGGTTTTAATTCCGAAAACCGATAGATCGCCAACAGAGCCGTTTAGTTTTAGGTCAGCAAGGGTATAGGTGCTCGCTCCGCTTGTGGTAGTGAACTTAAAGTATTCATTACCGTTATCGGCAGTGTTAAACTCTAGGTAACTATCGGTGTCGCTGTCAGCAGTGTTATGGAATTTGATGAATGCGCCATCGGTATTACGAGACCAAACAATACCTTCTACGTCGTCCGAGAAAGTAATGTTTCCAGTCATCGTACCGCCAGTCAGCTGTAGATAACGGTTATCTAGGTTTGCGTCGGTTGACGAAATCGCAGTAACGTGACCATACGTATCGAACGTTAGCGAAAGGTCTTGAATGACAGTTCCGCCAGAGTTGTCGTTAGAATGGTTGGCTACAGAAGAGGTATCAGCGTGGGCAAATTTGATAATATCTTTTCCGGAGTCAGAATCGACGGCTAGGGTAATACCGCCATTCTCTCGCAAGATAAGAGTGTCGTCAAATGCGTCTGCTGTTACAGTTCCTCTAACAGTACCGTTACTTTGTTGCCCCTGAACCTTTAAGAAGGTGTTTGGCTTAACGTCGAATGTAACGTCAGCTACAGTAGTTCCTCGGGTAGTCAAAGTAACAGAACCCGTGGTAGCGTTGTATGAACCAGCAGTGATTAACTCGTTGTTAAGGTTGGAAAAGTTATTATCAACCTCTAAGTTTGTTAAAGCGAGTGCTTGTTCTGTTCTTAGTTTTAACGTTGCCATCAATTATACCCTTTTAAGTAACTCTTGAAGAAGCCCTTTGACTTCATCTAATTCTTGCTTAACATTATTTATATCTGAAATAGCAGAGTCAAGTTTTGCTTCTTTCTCTTTCGCCTTTCTGGCTGCGGTTATAGCTTGATTGTAGGCAGTTGTATTGGTATTAATCACTGCGCCCGAAGAGACATCCCGAGCTAAGTCGGGATGCCCTTCTACTGGCTTAATAGTAAGATTGTTATCCATATCACAGAGCCAAAGCGATTGCTCGGAGGTCTTTGATCTTAGGAACTTCAGTAATAGAAGTACCGTTCATCTTGATCTTAATTGCGAATGCGATAAACTCAGAAATGTTATCTTGAGTGTATTCGTATTCGCGATAAGAGAACCTATCCGAGACGGCAGGTACAGGAATATCTGGACTGCCATTACCGTTAAAGTAAGACCAACCGATTTCATCAAAATCGTTAGAGTCATCTGAACGAAGAACTTTATACATCACTTCAATCTCAGCAGATGGGTTTCTAACCGCATCCAAGATTACTTTGATAGAGGTTGCGGGGTTCTTCAACTGAACACGCTTCGTGATGTAAATAGCTTCGCCAGAATCGCCGTCCGGATCAGTTGGTGGGTTGTACTCAAGAGCACCCGTATCTTCTGAACCCTTAATGTAGTCGATTCGGTTAGCATAAGTTGTCATTGACTTTCTTTCTAGGTCGACAATTGGAGACAAGTTGTCAACCGTAGAATTCATCTCAAAAGTAACTTTCATCGACTTTAAGCCAGAGTTATTAGCAAACTCGTTAGGTCCAGAAGCGATCATACCAGCACGACGAGTCGCGATACGCTCAACCAACTCGGTTGTAGTTTCCCCGTAGTTTCCGAACGAAACTTCAGTACCAGAAGGAGAAGTACCATTCAAGAAATCGACCTTAGTCCTAACTTCGGTTCCTGGGAAAGTAACTACTGGAACCATCAACTGATAGTCGTTAATCAAAGCATTATGAGAAGCAACAACTTCAGAACCACCAATCGAATCGGTTATATCAGCAGCCCATTCGTCACCAATATCAATGACATAGCTGTCAATTGTAGCCTTTGTCACCTTATGAGGAACGTTGTTAACGAGGTCTAACTTTAGGTTACCCAATTCATAGAACTCGATATAAGCGCCCATAGGATGAGAAGCAGTAATTGTAGAGGTTACGTTTACAGTGTATACATTACCAGATACCGAAACCGTTCCTTTAATAACCATATCATCCGCCTCAACGTCAACGTTAGTTCGGATAATGAAGGTTCTTTCTACACCCGTATCAGTCGGGAAGCCTGCCTCAATAGCACCATCGATTACGAAACTGTTGGTTCCGACTTCGAGGATTTCTGTCAGTCGACCAGCCATACCAGTCTTAACTCCATCAATAACAACTACGTTGCCAGTTGATTGAGAAGTGTCGTACATTCCGTGGTCGTCGTGGTTAACAAGGATCTCTGATGAACCTTCTGTAATCTCAAGAGGGTTCGCTCCAAGTTTAGCCATAGGAATCTCTGAGTTTTGAAGCTCAATAATTCCGTTCTTAGAGGTATCGAATTGCGCACGATATACGGTAAACTTGAGATCCTCATAGTCGTATGCAGTCCAAGTAGAGTTGTTCTGCGACTTAAAGAGAACACCCAAGTAAGGTTGTTCAGATACTGTACGGTTTCCGAGAACATCTTTCTCGCCCATACGTGAGATCCACGCCAGATACTTCTGAGAGTCTGTCATCAGTACGATACAAAGTTCCACGTTTTCTTTAACGAAAACTGGCGCATCAAACTCAAAGTAGGTTGGAACAGAACCGTCTTCCGAAGTGGAAACATCTTCTGCCTGTAGGGTCTTAGAACCGAACGGGATAACCTTACGAGTAGGAACACCGTTTTCCATCTCACGTAGCTGACAAGTTACTGGGATGAAATCGTCTTTGGTAGCAAAGAACACGTCAATACCAGTAATAAACTCACCGCCAGGAGTAGAAGGCATGATAGACTGAGCCAGTGGATCCCACCAACCCGTTACTTCTTCACCAAGGTCTCGCTGACGAGTAACAGTAGTTTCTTGCGTAACTTCCCTTGTAGACAACACACCGTTACGAGTAGCAGTAAAGGTTTCTTGCATAGAGCGGAGAATACCTTTAGCAGTATACGGTGCTTGCGCAAACGTTTCTACGGCTTCGTCGCCGTTTTGCGGGTCGGAAGTTAATCGGAATAAACGCTCGCCAGTTTCAAATATTGGGTTACCAGCAATGTTCGGATCCGGAATCTCAAAGATACCCGAAACGAAACCGCCAGCATCAGTAACGAGAGCGTCACCAGACTGTGTTCCAGGAGCAGCAAATCGCTCCAAGTTATTATCCGGAACTTCAGCAGTTCTGACACCGCCACGAACCATAAGGTCTACGCCACATTCGCCTTTTTTGTAGTCGCCGACCAAAGCCTCTGACCAGATTTCGTGGTCAGAACGATAGTTAATACCATCGATAACCCAAGTTCCCTTATCAGAGTCGTATCGCTTACCACCGTTAATAAGCTGGTCAACTTTCTTCATGTTGTACGCAGCGATAACTTCGGAGTGATCAACGTTAGAAATTAGAGCATTCTCAATGTTCCATTCGTAAACGTCTTCAGCAGCAACTCCAGGTGGGTTGAAGTTATAGTTCTCGTCATAGAAGGTAATCTCAGAGATCTGGAAAGATGCTAAAGCACCGTTACCATTTCTATCATAGAAACGGAATCGGAATATACCCTGACCGAACTGGTTTGGCTTCAATGGAGCATCCGTAAAGTCAAACTGCGCAATAGAGCGGTTGGTTGTTCTAGTTACGGAACGAGCATAGAAAGCGTTAGAAGCTTGGTTAGCCTCAGAGTCTACTCCCCACGAGTTGTTAACACCAAGCTCTAAGGTTGGGTGAGCGTGAGTTGTAGTTAAAGAAACCCAGTTGCCAGAAGCGTCCATGTACTGCATGTAGTTACGACCAGAACTAGCAGAAGTTCTATGTAAGCGTACAGTATTAGATTCAATCCAGCGCCATCCTTTATCACCAGTAAACGAAGTGAATCGGTAGTTGCTATTCAGAACAATCCGGTAGAAACGACCATCTTCTGTAACAGAAGCAAAGGCATCAGGGAATTCGTTAACAACTGCTCGAATGATACCGTCGTTCTTACCATTCCAGCGAGTGGAGAATCCGTGGTTGTGAATAGAGAACTTCTTAATAACCTCTACACCAGAGTTCCAAGACGCTGGTCGCTTAGGATCGTAAGTACGAGCCATAACGATATCGATTTCTTTGTTACTGTTGTTATCGTAGTGTACTTCGATAACCTTGATTCTTTCCCAGTCTTGAGAGATAGGAACAGTTGTCTCTACGCCTTCCTTAGAGATCAAAGAACCAGAGGTCGGAGTTACATAAGCACCAACATTAACCTTATCGAAGAAAGGATACACTCGTGTAAATGGTTTCAAGCCACGACCTTCGAAAAGAACATCGCGAGAACGAATGTACGGAATCAACGCCTCAGCAACTACACGATCACCCTCAGAGTTTACGTCAATTTGCTCGACTACGGTTGTTTCCATACCAGTACGAGTTTGTACACCCACTTCGTCAGCAGTTGTACGAGTCAAAACTGCACGACCACGTGGCTGACCCAAGTTAATGAATCGATTTTCCCTACGAGTAGTGGTTTGAGTGTTTTGTAGAACGCCAGTCCACTCAGTTATAGGGGCGTTCCAAACAGTACCAATAGCATTCTTGTTATCAGCAAGTACAGTATTGAAGTTACCCTCAACGTTATTAACGATATCTGGTAAACGCTCGATTTCAAACCATTCGTCAGCAGAAGGTTCTAGCTTTAGAGAACCTGCCCATGAGAAATTCAACACAGGGTTGAGGTTTTCTACACGAGTAGCATATGGCTGTTCGATAGATTCTACAGCTTCATATGGAAGCAGGGCAATATTATCTGAAACAGTATAATGCTTATCGAGTCTATCTTCGGGTGTTGTGGAAACTTCTTCAAGAGCAATATTCTTCATCTTATACTTCGGACGAAGTACACGCTCTGTCATATCAATCGCACAACGGTAATCACGGTTGAGAACGTCGCCAGTCTTATGACCACCGAAGTTATCTACCAAGAAGCCAGACTTGAATCGATCTAAACCGTTAGCGTCCTTGATCTGAAGGACTTCGGCGCTCTTCTCAAGTAAAGAAAGAGAAGTGTAGTATTCAATGTTATTGATACGACGCTCTAACTTACCGATATCTTTCATCGTGTATCGACGCTGCATACTCTTAGTAACATCAACGTCCTCAACGTTCAATACGTATGGAGGCATATCGATATTAGCTAGTCGCATCGCATTGTCAATATCTTCTGGGACTTTAGGGTCTTCAGAAGGAATACCATGGATAACAATCAGCTCGCCTTTGGTGGTCATGAAGACTGCGTCATTTCGACCAAGGTAGAAGCTGTAATTGTAGTTAATCGAAGAGTTATCTACCGGAGTGTCTGCTCTAGAAGCACCATCTCCCGAGTATTTACGACTTTCGAAGTCAAACGAAGGTCCAGTAACGATACGAGCACCATTCAAACCAGAGGAAGTGCTGAAAGTATATTGAATATTCGCTACACGAGGACGGAAGTCAATACTAGAGCGAAGGTCATAACGACCAGAAGGACTACGAACTTCGGGGTCTACACGAGTAGCCGAGTAAGTGGGGATGTCCTTATATTCGATACTAGAGTACGAGTCAACCGTAAAGAAGTCACCAGAAGAGTGTTCAAAGTAGTCGAACACAACAGCCAATTGACCTTTAGGAATACGAGCTTTTACTTTACGAGTAATCTTTGATACATCGTAGAAGTTATCACGTTGCCCAGTATCTAGCAAGAAGTCTTTACTTACATCAACACTACCAGCCGCAACCAAAACAACTTCTGAAGTCGCTCCGGAATCAAATCCAGTAATAGTCTCGCCGACCTGGAAGTTGATAGCGTTTTGGCTAACATACCGAATCGGAGAAACAGAGTCAACGATAATACCAGTTGCGCCAGATGTACCGCCACGAATAATCTCACCCTTACTGAAAGTACCAGAGGTGTTATTCAAGGTTAGGGTCGGAATAGCAGGAGCTTCGCTAATAGAATTAGAAGCATATACCGCTAGAATCTTAGTAGCATCAGCAACGCCAAGAGAGATATCTCGGTGATGAGAAGAAGTTCCGTAAATTATCTCGCCAGAGGTGTCACTCGATTTGTTCAGAACCTGTACGATAGAACAAGGTCTAAACAACTTAGCTTTAGCAGCTTGATTACTCTTGTTAATCGTAGCAAGGACTTTAACAGTAGCACCGTTTCCGAAGATAGTGGGCGAAGCAATCGTAATCTGAGAACCAGACGACGTAGTAGAAACTTCGTCGGATTCTACGTTAACAACTTGTCCAACTAAACCACTTCCGCCTGTACCTTCCTTAACGATGGTTACGGTAAACGTGTCGTTATCTAAGCCAACAAAAGATTGACCAGAGCCAGCGTTAATAATAACCTGTCCTGATTGGTTGGAGTCGGCTACAAACTGACGGTAAACACGAGTCACGTCTACGCTATCAACGCTCCGAGTAAAGTCTTTCTCGAACCGACGAAGAAGTAAGTTCTTCTCTTGCTCGTTAATAAGAGCACGGAGTCGATAGATAGTGATAGAAGTTCGTGCGTTTGATACCGCCGACTGAAGGGTGATTTCGTTATTACTTACGATACTAACATATCGAATTTCAGAAGCACCGCCCGAACCAGTAGGAAGCAGTAACGCATCGCCAACTTTAACTTCGTCCGAGAAGAATGCGTTCAAACCAGTAATCGTGTTACCAGAAACGTTAGCAGAACCAGTTAGCTGGAAAGAACCTTCTAGCTGTAAGTCAGCAGAGAAGTTATAGTCTTCTCCTGTCAGACCCTGAGTAGTTCCTTCAGAGTAGACCTGTTTAACGTTTTCTAAAGCATAGTTAATTACAGTTTCTTCCTGACCAGAAGATAATGCGGTAGCGAAAACAGATTGATAGTTATCAGCAGCCACACGAAGGTCTTCTCCTGGGCGGAAAGTACCTACAACTGAAGTTAACAATAAACGTTGGTTCGAAGGATCGGTCGTCTTATGTAAGTATCCGAATGCTCTGGATTCATCGCCACGAACCATAGTTCCCTGTAAGTGAGTGCTGACAGCTGGGTCCTCGAACACGGATGTGGTTACGATTTCAGTAAACATCTTGATGTCAAACAGGTATAACCTGAATGAAGCATCAGAACCAAAAACATCTACAGCACCACCTTGGTTAGCGTTTTCCAATTCAAACGCACGTGCACGAGCCACACCAATAGGAGCTCCGGATGCTTCACCAGGAGTTGTAGTAGCTTCGTCGTATAAGAGAACGTCTTTAAACGCCGACAAATCAGTTGAAGGCGAAGAAGTTTCGGGCGAGCCGAATACATTATTTACACGAACATAGTTGCCCAGCTCCATATTAATAGAAGCGTTTTCTTGAACTTGGAATTCCCTTGGTTTAGGGATATCAATAAATGCGGGTTGATTCAACGTCACTTCATAACCACGAACATACGCTTTACCAGCAGAAAGCTGAAGAGTCATAAAGTCGTCAGAAGGATCGTTACCATCATCGGTGGTAATACCTTCAAAGTAAACACCGTTGTTAAGACCGTCATTAAGCGTTTCTTTGATTTTCATCTGGAACGATTTAATGACATAATCGCCAGATTCATCGTATGTGCGACGAGCTAGGTTAGTTTCTAATTCGGAGTACTCAGAAGTCTTAACCTTGGCTCCCAAGAAGCCATTACGGATACGCTCGAGCTCGATAAAGTTTTCGTCTTCCTCATCTTCCTCGTCGCGAGTTTCTAGGCGTAACTCAATTCGAAGTCGATCGGCACCACGGGCAGAAAAGTTAGGAGCATTCTGGGCTGTATCTAGTAGGCTTTGGTCGTCGTCAGCATCAACGACAGATTCGTAAATGCCAAGACCAACACGAACAGAAGGAGTGTTAGTATATTTGCTTAGAATGATACGCTGAGAAGGAACGAGTACAAAGTGACCATTTACAAAGTAAACGCCACGTTCCATCGAAGCCGAAGCACCGATAGCAGTACCGTTAGTAGACATTACCTGAGCGATCGTAGATCCTGGGGCAATACCATTAACAACTGAATCAACGGCGATAAGTTTCTCGTCGTTAGCAAAGGTTGAACTTACACGGTCGTCGCCAGTTGAAGTGTAAGTGACGTAAAGGGTATGTGGGTCTTCAGCAGTTGCCTCAGTAACCATTACCACACGAGCAGTAACACCAGATGTTTGTCCGCGAACCTCTAGATCAACGAACTGATCTAGATAATCACCAACTAACTGGTTGCCAGCTCCTGGCTGTAGTCTGACGGCATAGAATTTGTTTGTGAAACCAAACTCACCACCTGTTACACGTGCGCCTTCTTTAAAGATATGACTACCATGACGATCGATCTGCTTTTGGATGATCGTCTGTAACTGGGTCAATTCACGTGCTTGAACCGAGACTCCAGGCTTGAAGAGGATTCGGTAAAAACCTTTATCCTCATCATAATCGTCATAATACGGCTCAGTATTAAAATTAATCGCCATTTATGTTTTCTCCGATGTACCGTTGATTAGCTTTCCTAACCTTATTTAGCCGTTAAAATTTAATGTATGTACGAACGTTCACGATTTGTTCTGATGATTTACGGAATGGTGTGCGGTTATTAATGAACACCATGGAACCAGAGAACTTATCGAATTCCGGATCTACTATATTAGAAGTATCGGAAGTTAGGTTTAACAAAGGAGATCCTTCATCATCAACGTAGGTATCACCATATTCTGGTATAAAGTTGTCATAAGATTGAACAAGTAGTCTAGCGCCAATAGTTACACCAGCGTCCTGATAATCTCCAGACTGAACAATGTATAACGAGTCTCCAGTTTGTTGGTTGTATATGATCTGGTCTTGTACAAAGTCGTTGGCATTTAGCCCTTCGACTTCTAGCACGTGACAAGCAGATGCATAATCAGAAACAACCTTTTGACGAAGCTCGCCTTCTTTCGGGAATTTGTCTGGGTCTAATATCATGCCCGACTGACGATAATCATTATCAAGTAAGAATCCCTGATTGATTTCGTCTAGAGTTGAAATCTGGAAAGAAAGAATATCAGCAAAAGATTCATTTACCAAGTCACGACCATGACCGCCTGTTGGCGAGATAATCACATATGCCGATGCGCCAGAACCAGTACTAGAAATAATTCTAGCAGTAGCCACGGTATATCCACGACCACGTTTGATAAGGTTAATCCCTACAATAGCTCCTTGGTCGATAACGACTGATGCCGAAGCTTCTAATCCGTTACCTTCAATCTCTACTGTTGCGTCCTGATATCCAGAACCGCCGTCTGTTACATATATGTAGCTTAGTTCTCCAGATACTGCTGCAAGCTGAACTTCAGCCTGAGGAGCTTCTAAGTCACCGTAATCCAATGCCAACGCAATTTCAGCACCAGCACCCTGAGGTTGATCGGGGTCTGGCGTTATAACCTGAACAGAAGCAGTTGAGTAACTGTTTCCTGGGTTAACAACGTCAACGTAGGCAATCTGACCGTTCTCATCAACAATTGGGTTCAATGCTGCTCCGGATCCGTCGCCAGTAATGTAACATGAGACATTACTTTGAACGTATCCAGAGCCAGGATTGATAATAATTGGAGATAGACCAGCAGAAAAGTATCGCTCTTCTACGGTGTTTGATATAGGTAGATACTCTGGAGTTAAGAACTTAGACCGTTGAATCTGATCAACAGTGTCCATGTATTTCCAGATATATCCATCGTCAAATGTTAAATAACCAGTAGATTTACCAGTCGGTTTAACGGTTGATGGTGCGCCATAATTATTAGATATGCACTTGTAGATGTTAAATTCGTCTGTTAGAACAAACATATTAGCATCGGCAATATCCGTAGCACCAGAAGGGGCTGGGAACTGCGACGAATATCTATCATCATACATATCGTATACAGTACCCGAAGCCCAGTCTTGACGTTCGATTGCGAAAGAAACGTCAGCAGCACTGATATTTTTCATACCAATGATGTCCGACCGAGTTTGGAACTCGTAGTCGCGAGACGCAAGAGGAGTAGGGGCAGCGTTGTCAAGGGAATCCCATGGCAACGCTTTACCTAGAAAGAAGTACGCACGAGTCGTACGACTACGGATTCCTCTATAAACGATCTGCGCAACGTTCGTGTGTATATCGTTCTTGAGTACTGTTGGCATCTTATCACCTATCTCTTATTAGCTAATTGTAACAGCCCAAGTGATAGTGATAGTATCGCCAGCTTCTTTAGTTACGACAGGGAATACTGTACGGCAAAGCATAGTACCACCGGATGAAGCATTGAAAATACCTGCTTCTTTAACAGTACCAGTACCTTCTCCTGGCTCGAACGTAGCAACATAAGTTACAGTGTTACCAGATACAGAAGTAGAGGTCAATGGTTGACGTCCAACAGGTAGAGTAGCACCCAAAGTTGAGTCAGCCAACTGAGGAGTTGCCAAGTCAGAACCAATTGCCATGTGAGACATTTGGTTTGGTGAATTTACATCGTACATACGTGCCGCAATCCAGTCAAGACCGTCTTGAACAACAAGGTTTGGTACGATAAAGCTGTCTACAACCGCTCCTTGTGAGTTCTTACGCTCAACAGAAAGGCGACCAGTAGCCTTTAGGGTTTCGAGTTTGTTCATTTAAATATCTCCAATTAAATGATGATTAGTTTGTGAAAGTATAATTAGTGTCTGTAAACGAGTAATCTTCAGGCGTAGCGAAATAATCGTAAGCATAAAGAGAACGGTGTACAAAGCCCCCAGTAGCAACTGCTGTAGCTGGAGTGTTCACGGTTTTATTTATAGCCAAAATATTATCGTCGTCTACGCCGACCAAAGCGGTATCGTCCTCAACCCGTACCATATCGGTGGGATATTTAAAGACATGATTGACCGGAAGGTCGGTAGGTCTAACGAAGTGGTTTTCGTTGGCTATCTTTGGGTCAGAATATAACTCATATATATTAATCCCCAACGCAAACTTAATACTGCTGTCGTCTGTTTGCGCTACATCCGGAATTTCTCCTTTGATTATATCTCTAGGAAGATATTCCGATGTTACTACCGTATCCAAATTAGACTTAATAAAGTCGTAAAAAGGATACGAATCAGTTGCTATTGACTCATCTGTTTTAGGTTTGAACAGATGATAATCGTCATTGTCTGTGTTTAATGTACGATCGGTTTTAGGCTTTTCAAGGTGGTACGTTTCTTTCTGAGAAACCGCCTGTGACTCTTCGAATAGTACCTTGATGAACGAATAAACCTCATCATCTTCATTGGTAGTAATATCGTACAGTGGCTTATATAGATGCCAAGTTTCTTTAAGGTTATCGGCAACTGGGAAGTCTTTCGTTGAGTCCGAATCCTTATAAAGGTGGTACGTCTCTTTTAATGCTTCCGCAATTTGGATTTCGTGGTAGTCGTCTACAGTTAAATCTTTCTCAAAATACCAAACGTCGTCGGTGTTTGATTGTACGTCCGTTACGTCATATTTCGGCTTCTCAAGGTGATACACCTCTTGTAGAGAAGTGATAACTGTCGAGTCCGTAGGATCTTCTACACGAGGCAGATCCTTGATAAGATGCCAGTCGTCGTTATCCTTTTGCGGAATATCCGTTAAGTCAAGGAATAGCCTGTTGTTAAACGCAGCATATGCCTCGTCGATCGAAACTTCAATTTCGAAGAAGTCCGTAATCGTTTGTTCACCAAATACCTTCATACCAGCAGGGTGAACCGACTTCTTAACAATGTCCTCGAATACTTCGAACGCTACGCCAGTCTCGATAACATACGAGAATTGCTGATAGAAGTTATTATCTTGTAGCTTAATAATATCCGACAAGAAACCTTTTCGGTCAACATACGATGGTGAAGTTACACCAACCACCTCGGACTTAAATCCGATCGTCGCCACCGTTCCGCCAGGATTATTAGGCTCGATAAATGTCGTAAAGTAATCTGGGTAATTGTATCCAAACTCTTGAAATTTAAGTTTACGAATACCGCCATTACCGTCGACCTCTTGGACACGAACGACACCGCCTTTACCTGGACCAGAAAGTAATAATGGGTTATAGATAGAACCGATAAGGGGCTCTACGATAACTTCGTCAATCCAAGTAAGGTAGTCTGTTCCAATATCAATGCTTAAATCAGCATCTTTCCTTGGACCGATTTCAAAGGAAGGGTTAGAATAACCCGATCCGGAGTCAATAATATAAGAATCCGTTATCTTACCATCAACGATTCTTAGATTAATTTGAGCATCCGAACCAGTATGCCCGTCTTCAGTAATTGTTACTGTAGCGTTGTCTGCATAACCGTCAGCAAATTCTACTGAGAATTGTACAATAGAACCAGAAGAGTCTAATGAGTACGAGATCTGAGGATCTGTCCTATCAGCATTTAAGTTGATAGTAGCAGTTTCTTCTTTATAACCTTCACCCGAATTAACTACATTAATATTGTAAATAACCCCATCTTGAATAATAGGGATTAGTTCGGGTTCTTGAGTTACACGGTTAATAGAAACTCGAGCAGCAGTATAATCTAAGTATGTACCGCCTGAAGAAGGAGAAGCAGAACCGCCTTGATCGTAAATTGTAATGTCGTGAATAACACCGTCTATAGTATTAACACGTGTTACATTTGCTTCCTCAGTGGGCGTGCCAGCGTTATCCGTGATTGTTACGGTATCGGAGGCTTCAATAAAATTATACAAATGACCTGGATTAATAATATTAAAGCCAGTAATAACTCCATCTTCTACAATCGCCTCGATCTCTGCGTCGAGACCAGTGTTTGAATTTACAGTTACAGTAACGTCATTAGAATAGCCAGAACCGCCAGTTGCTAAGTCAAATCCAGTGATAACGCCATCGTGTACTACAACATCTCCGTCGAAGCCAGTACCGTCTGCTCCAATTAAGGAGATTGTTGAAAGGTTTTGATAGCCAGTACCACCGTAAGAAATATTAAAGTCAACGATTTGTCCGCCAGAAAATACTGGGTAAATCCTAGCGTTTCCTCGATAAGCATAAATACTAACTTCAGTAGAGTCTATGTCGTACTTAGTACCGATACGAGTCATATCGATGTCATCGATCTTACCGTCTACTAGGTTGAGTCGAGCAATAGAATCTGAATATGCCCCAGCAACCTTTCTACGATATCTACGCCAAACGTATGTGTATCGTGTTGGGTCGTAGATTTTAACAAAGGCAGCAGTTAGACCAAGCCCAGGATTCCGAATATCCAACGTAGTTAATACGCCATCCTGAATATTAGTTCGGATAGTCCCGTCTTTACCGTGTGGATCATCGATGACTGGATTTACGTCAGAATAACCGCCGACGAGGTATGGATAGTTAATTTTACCAATAGAACCCGAGTCAACTGGAATACCAGAAGCACGACGGAGTAAAATTTTAACGTCTTCGAGGTCTACCTTACCGTCGTTGTTAATATCCGCACGAACGAATCCAGGATAGTCTGGGTCTTCTTGTAATAAGAAATCGTGAAGCTGGTTACGAACCGCCTGTTGATAATTAGAAGCAAAGGCAATAATCAAGTATTCTAGTGCTTCGTCTAAGGTCTTACCATAACCACCATCTTCTTCAGGTAGCTGAATCGATTCGGGAAGAGGGAAGATTACGTCTTCAATGTAATCCTTCGCATCGGTATTCATTAAGTCGCGAGTTACAGGATCTACATATTCAGTAATGTAAATAAGATCTGAAGAGTCAATCGTACCGTCATTATCGATGTCGCCAAATAACCGACCAGAAATTTCAATCTTTTGATTGATATGATCGATCATCTCTTGAATAAGAGCTGCGTCGCCTTGTGCTTCTTGAGAAGCTGCCGTATTAAAACGAAGAACAATAAGCGCAACGGCAAACGATGGGGATAATGGGTTGTTAGGATAGCGGGAATTCCATTCGTCATAGAAGTCTTGCGCATATCCAGTACGAGTAGAATATCCACGGTATAAACGATAGAAGTAGTAGAAGTCCCACCAGTTAATTAAACCGCCAGCAGTAGCATCTGCGTATTTTTTACCAGTGTTTGGGTTGATCTCATTTAAAAGACCATAGATAAGTACGTCATCGCCACCGAACTGGAATGTATCCAGCTCAACCATCGCTTCTTTAATAGCATCCCAGTCAACCTGTAGGTTAGGGGCTGGGAATCCGTCGATTACTTCAGAAGATTCTTTTACAGTTCCGTCTGGTAATTCTTCACGAATGGTCTTTTTATTACCACGAATAATCGTAGTAGTTCTAATTGTTCCTCGGTCGGTTTCTTTCGTAGATACTTCAGTAATAGTACCGTCTGTCCGAACGTCAACATCTACATTTTCAACGTCAATAGAACGGTATAGAGATTGCGATGGGGTTCTACGACTTAACTTAGAAGGGATACCGATAACATCATTGTATGCGTTACCACGATCGTATGCTTTAACTTCGTATGTTTCACCAATACGGAATCCAGAACCAACTTCTTCAATACCATCTTTAATGGTATTAGACATAGAACGAATAAGTTTCAGCTTAACATCTAAGTATGTAATCTCAGAATCGGCAGCAAAAAAGCCCGAGAAAAACCTTGATGTATAGATTTGATAAACCCCGTCTGCAGGGTCTCTCAGTTCTACACGCTTAATTTCAACGTCGAACGTTTGAGTCGGAGTATCAGCAAAGGTTGTTTTAACCTCTACAAACTTACCGATCATATCAAACGGATTACCCTCCTGAACGACCGCCATAACAGAATATTCTGATAGCCAGTTACCATGAGAAGGCTGAAGGATTACCTCTTTGGGCAATCGGATAGAGACTTCTTCGCCGAAGATAATACGGAAAAGAACTTTTACCGAGTCTAACGAACCCTTGCCTGAATAGATCTGGGGAAGGTTAGAAAGAATGTTTGCTTTATTCGCATCACGGTTAAAAACAAAACCATAACCAAACTCTAGATACAAAACATCGAGGTAGTTATCGATTGATTGGTCTAGGTTACGTCGATGGAGTGCACGAGAAACGTTATCAGAAGGCATCCCATCCTGATTAAGAAACTCGTAATACTTCTGTAGGAACAGTACGAAATCCGCAGAGACATTCGCGATATCCTGCGGTATAAGTTCTGGTACTCTGTTTATCTCATTGTTTGCCATTAGTGTCTCGGGAACGTTTTATAGTTGCTTAGACCAGTGGAACCAAGAACGGAAACGGTATCTTGTTCAGCAGTCACCGTGATGTCGGCTTCGTAAATATTCACCAACTGGTTATATTTAGGCGCAATATCAAAGGAATCTGGCTTAACTGTGATACGAATTTTATTAGATAAGTCAAACTTGATATCCCGAAGATATACCTTACCACGAGAAGGATCTACCAATCCAACGTTAGAGTACTTTGGAATACGAATACCAGTCGAAACTTCATAAACGTAAATCTGACGATACCGCTCAATAGAATCGGAAACAGGGTCGTCAGCCAATCGGCAGAGCTTTCCTTCTAATCTAAACGGAGTAGAGGTGATCGTAGCTTCAGAGGAGTCCGAGATGTAAATATTATTCGAGAACGTCAACGTATAGTCGTTCGCCTTGAGAGGGTTCGGTCGGAACTCCTTATACATATTCAACTTGAACGAGGTATTAATAATCCCTGGATCAGAGTCGTCAATCATACTCGCTAGGTTAGAAGCACGTAGAATACCATCAAAACGGTTAAGGTGTTCATCGTTATATGTAATAATCTTTTGATATACCTTAGATTCTAGGTCGCCAAGAGTAGATTGCGTACGATTCAAATCATACTTGATCATTGCCTCGATTTCAATATTAGTATATTCGGCATCAAGAACTTCTGGCGTTACTGAACCAACGTTCTTACCCTTTAGGAATAGTTTAATAGATTCTTTAAAGGTTTCGGTGGCACGCTCTTGGTTCTTGAGTGCTGGCGCAATGAATACTTTACCATAAATCGGCGGATCGTTATCCTCGCCACCCCAAATAGAAACGTCTTGAATATCATCGAACTCTTGGAGTAAGAGTACACGGTAATCGTTAGCTGTTACAGCACGATCCTGCGTAGCAAAGTTAATCGGTGCGTTATAACGAATAGACTCGAGGTTTTCTTTCATCTCACCGCCATATGTAGAAGAATAACCTTCAGACATAGATACAGTAATAGATGAAAACCCGTCGATCGGCTCCGCAGTTGATAGCTTGCGAATGTTGTTAGCGTCCTTACCAGAAGTATCGATATATTCAATTTTTACGATAGAACCAGAAGGTGGCTTATATCCTAAGTAACCATCACCAAAGAAAACGTCATACCGACCAAAACGGTTTTCCGAACGGAAGTGAATCTTAGAGTTCGGTCCAACGTTATTGGCATTGGTGTAGTATGGGTATGTGTTATAAATTTGAGAGTCGGCGTTTTCGTAAATATTAACCGTAAGAGTTTCCATATCCACGATATCTGAAGGAATCTCATACTTAGGAAACTTCTTAACACCGTCAACACGGTACGAAATATTCCTCATCGATCCTTCATAGACTGGGATATTATAAAAACGATACGTATTATCTTCGAGCTTAACGGCAACTTTTGGCGTCAAGGAAATGAAGTTATATTCAATGTTGTTAATTTTACCAAGGAACTTATGCCCACGGCGGATGGTAATCGAGTTTGGGGAATTCTCATCACCACGAACAATTACATCGACTTGCACCTTAGAAGAGAGACGAGACTTAGGTGTATAGCCGATAAGTTGTGCGTGAGAAACAACATTGGATCTAACCTGTGCGGTATCCAAAAACGATTCGTTCATATTAAGGTGAGCCAGCATAGCATTATACTGACTGTTGTACGCCAATAGGTCGATAAGAACTGCCAGACCTGAACCTTCGAAATCGTAATCGGTAAATTCCTCTTGCCCTTCTAAAAAGGTTTTGAGGTCTGCCTTAATATTCTCAAAGTCTAACTTCGAGACGTCTGTTATTTTTGAATTTGCCATTTATCGTAGTCTCTCTAAATATACGTCGACGTCAGCCGTCTCCTGATTGTTGACAATAAGAACCTGAATAGTAATATAGTAAGCATTACGATCGGGGTCGTCTTGTATGTCGAGGTTTAATATCTTAACACGAGGCTCTTGCTCTCCGATAGAATATCGTATTTCATATTCCATCTGCGCCTTAGTAATAGGGTCGGCTGGCTCAAACAAGTATGCCTTTAGATTACACCCAAAGTTAGGATTAAATGGTCGTTCGCCTCGCCGAGTTAACAGAATGTTACGAATAGAGTTTTTAACAGCCTCTATATCTCGAACAGGTCTAATGTCACCATACGTCGGGTGTACTTTAAATTTCGTGTTGAGGTCACGGTACTCTGCGAGACCCTTAACCTGATAACGAACTTTTTGGACTTTATTGTCCGATAGCTTCTCTGTACTCATAGCTTTATTTATACCTATCCACCAGCAAAAACATTAGGAGATCCTGCCGCAACAGCAGTGCAATCTGATACCGCATCTCCAACTCGACCAGCACCTTTACTATTCACGAACACCGTCGAAGAACCTGCAGCAATGGGTGCAGAGTGACCAGGACAAGGAGCTCCTGGAAGTTTATGTCCAGTGTTAATATCACCTTGGCGTGACCAAGGGATGCCGTTTACAAATACGTTACCCGAACCTGCGGCTCTTACCATACCTGTACAGTGACCAACGTCTGCGTCACCAATTCTAGTTGCTGCTGGCATTACCTTTCTCCCTAGACATTAGTTCTTTTAAATACTCTGTATACTTTTCTATCTGCTCATGCTGTTCTGGCGTATGTGGTTCCGGAGGAAACTCAAACTCGCAACGAATAAGGGAATCGAAACTTGCAGGAATCGATTCATAACTTGAATAGTATTGTAAAATACCATTCTGTAGTATTGTAAATTCGCCCTTAATCATTTGTACTCCTTGACGAACTTACCATAAGCGTCCATATCATTATTAACACGGAGACCTACAGTAAACGAAGTTGGACCATCAGTTGTTACAACTGTAACTGTAAACGAAACGTCATACCAAGCCTTCGTATCCGTTACCACAGCCAGTAATTGTTTTCCTGGAGGGACATTTCCTAAACCCTCAACCCTACTCGGAGGAACGTGAGAAGGAAACTTCGGGACGAAATTATAGTTGTCGTCTAAGTTAGTTACTTCACCTTTACTGATGAAGTACACTACATCCAGATAACCCGAAAGAAAAACCCCTGAGATACTGGCGCCAGAATCAGTAATATTAATATCAACTGTGTCAGCAGACGAGACTGCGAAGTTAGGCTCAACAGAAATAGAAACCAGTTCTTCAAGAGGGTCAACATCAGCCGTAACGCTCGCTTCGAACGATAATTCGAACGGTATTGCTCTTGTAACATCGTCGAAATTTTTATCGTGTTCTCGTGTCTCATCGCCTATACCGTTATCCTGAATTGAAATTAATCCTGCCATAATTAGTTATGATGGATCGCAGGTGCGTTATCGGACATAGTACCACCAGAGTTACGAGTTTCAGTGGATCCAATATCTGTATTACGCTGACCACCGATTCCAGTTTTCCAGTTACCGCCAACGTCTTCAGTCCAGTTCTGACCAACGTTAATATTCACGTTGCCATCAACATCTACGTTCCAATCTCCTTTCACATACATGTTACAATTAGAGTCGATTGTTAAATTGACGTCACCCTTCACATAGCAATTATCGTTCTCAATAATTACAGTGTATCTTTCTTTTACGATACGGATGACTTCAGTTCCGTCCGGATGGATTTCTTTAAACGTTCCGGACTTATGATAGTCATGAAAACGCTCTGCACCTTCGGTGTCGTCGACTTCGATAATGTGACCAGACTGCGTTTCAGTGACGTGGTTCTTAGGATACTCGGCTGCGAATGGAGTTTCGGGTTCATCCCAAGATCCGACTGGGGTTTTAACGCCCTTTTCAACCTGTTCCTTCTTAGTCTTTACGGTCTCTTGTAGGTTATCTTCACCACGTGCGAGACGGTTTACGTCAGGCTCTCCGACCAAGTCTTCAATAGGGTAAACGTCATCTGGGTCGTGAAAACCTTTATCGGTGGTTCTTCGATTTACCGTCTTAGAAGATATCGTACCCATAATAATAGGGTCTTGGGCAGTAACTGAGTCACGGAAGAAACCAACGACCCAAGATCCTTGTAGTAGGAAGTGACCTGTTTCGCCACCGATTCCCGTTACAGAGGCTGATGTTGTCGGCATCATTACCGTTGCCCAAGGTAGATCTTCCGTTGGAATTTTAATAAGGTCTTCATCGTGTAAGCCAAATACTCGGACACGAACCCTATTCATCATCTCAGGATCATTGACATCTTCAACAACACCAGTAAACCACATAAAATTTGAATTAAAAAACTGATCCATTAGTATTTCGCCTGTAATAATGCAAAGTTGATAGCGTCTTTACGAACTGATACTCGTTGCCCGTAGTTCCCTTCTTTATCGAAAATATGGACGACTGCTGTAATCAGAAACTTACCAGAAAGTAAATCGTCGCGAGTAATCTCAGCGATATCTTCTGGGTCTGTTGCTGGTGGAATATCTAATTCAAGAGTTTCGCCGCAATACAACCTTGTGTCACCGTGTAATAAAACGTTATGCGTAATAGAATATTGATTGTTAACAATCATACCCTTTTTACCAACAGAAGGTTCGTACCTATTATGAAGGTTGTCGACTCCTTCTTCAAAGGCTAACGTGTTCTGTGAAATATAATACTGGCGAGCATCCTTATAGTCGGATAATGCCTTATTCGAAATCGTAAACCCAGGATCTAGAATGTGGTCTTTATCCAGTTTAGGAAGGCTTGGACCTTCTGCTAAAATAGAATAATCGTTGTAGACGTATTCCTTTGTAGCATAGTCTAGCTGCTGAGTCCTAGAGAAATATGCGCCAGTGGCAATACCTTCAAAGTGCGAGGCACCGATGTTAGAATCGATAGAACGGATACGTGTACGGTTCTTATCAAAGTTTTCTTCGGTGATCTGCTTAGTCGAGTCGCGAGTCAATAGTTTGTATGTATCCACTGGACCTTTCGCAACCATATTCTCATATGAGTTTAGCTTATGCTTTTCCCATAGAGTCTCAAAGAAATAAAATGGCGTACCATTAATCTTCTGCGCCTTATTCAAAAGCATTCGAATTAGGTAGTTGACCGTATAGTTGGGCAACACCATTTTAAAGTTACCTTCGGCTGAATTATCTTCAATGGATAATCCATCCTTATGTTGTATCTCAGAAAAGAGCGAGCCGATAATATCCGTTAGGTAAACCCCTTTGTATGAACGGGAAACACGCTTACAAGTAGAAGCAAAAGCAGCCTCTCCCGTAGCAGTCATTTTCCAAACCTGCGCTTCGTTACTTGGGCGAGAGAAATCCTTTACGCCAGTAATAACCAGTTCTTTTTCTAGAGTCTTAAAACCACCGCCAGGAGAGTCTTTCTTAAGGATAACGAGCTTGATCTTTTCGTTACCCGAGAAAACATAATCCTCAAGGATGTTCCTACCATCAACAATGGTAAAGGTATATGTAGCAAATAAACGGTCGATCGATTCTACGACCTCGAGCTTATCCATGAGGAACGAAACGTCTACAACTTCACCAGCAAAATTAATAATTTCGAGGGCATGTAGTTTATATTTACCTGCGGAGATCTCCGCCTTTTCAACTGACATTTAATAACCTTCTATATTCAGTTGCGAACTCTTCAATAAACTCAGGTCTTAGTACACGAATGAACCTTCGATCATCGTTAATAATTCGCTCATGTTCGGCGTTGGTTATAAGGCTGGATCCCGTGATATAAAGGTTTTCTACATTAGAGATCTTATTGCCATCCTCGTCCACATAATACCTAACTGAGTTTTTATGATCACGGATCTCGTAGTTAGATAGGATAGAGGTGCCATCATTACCAGCAATCGATTCTCCTGGATTAAATGGCTTATCGTCGAATTTAATGATTAACTGATTCACCTCTGGATTACGACTAAGGACAGTTGCCTTTCTACCAGAAGTTACTCCTGTTAAGATAGTTCCGTCACGGAATTTACCTGCAATAGAGTTGGAGTTTAATGGCTCATCTTTACCACGGAACAATGTAATCGTGTGATTTTTATACGCATGGCTGATGTGATTCTGTAACTGAATATAAGTCATTGGCCAACCCTCAAGACCGTTCGAGAGAGTATCGTTAATGATAAAGAATGTCCAGTGATACGCAACCTTTCCGTACAGCTTAAACGAGAGTTGATCTGGACGTTCGTCTTTTATCTCGTATACTTGATACGGTGTAGCGGATTCGAATCTTTTATTGATGATACGAACCTGACGGAATATGTCAGGAATTAGCGTCATCTGATTATTCTTAAAGAAGTCGTACTCGACTCTCGGGAATTTATTAAAATATGACATACTAACCCCTTACTGTAGTTCTTCGATTTCGTCGCGAGACAGAGCTTTGGTTTCTTTGAAGGTCAACGTAACATCGACTTCAACTGGGGAACCATCATCATGGAAAGAATTTCCCGTTGAGTTATAAACCGCAGACAACCCTTCAAGATAACATTCATATGGCTGTGGTAGGAAGGGATTCTTACCGCCTCCAGGCTTCATGAATTGAATATCCCATTTGGCTGGATAGTTAAGCGTCTTACCACCATCGGCTTTCTTAGCATACATATACCGACGGAAGTCGTTGACGATATTCTTAATCGTATCGGCTTCTGCGGCAGAATGAGCAACCATCTTAAACTGAAAACTATACTGACGAAGGGTTGAGTTTGTATACTGAAGAACGGTATTTGGGTTGATTGCTTTACCCTTGGACTGTAGGTAAAGATCTCGTCCCCTTTCCATTATTGAAGAACCCATACCAAAGTTAGACATAACCTGACTGTTAAGAAGGGCTGTAATTGCTTTATCTTCTTTTCCGTCTGGTCCAGATTTGTTTCCCCCGATAGCGCCTTTAATCTGGCGTTCTACTTCCGTCATATCTCCGCCTTCGAGCATGTACTCAGCGACAGCCGCACCAGCTTCGCCAAGTACACCAAGGTTAAAGTCATTATAAGCAGCACCGTCCGTAACCGCCAAGTTATTTGGCAGATACAAAGTAATGGTAGTGATCGGTCCAGGTGACTTGCCGATAAACATTACCGACGCACTGCTTTTCCCGTCTAGATTAAGGGGGTATCTCATATTCTTCGTCCAATATAAATAGTTATTGAGTTACTTGGTATTATTTATATGCGAAAAACCTACAAGGGGAAATATACCCCTAAAAATAAAGACAAATATGCTGGCGATCCAAAGAACGTAGTATACAGGTCTCTTTGGGAACGGCAGGTGTTTAGGTGGGCTGACGAGAATCCGTCCATTGAGTTTTGGAATTCTGAAGAGGTCGTTATACCTTATGTCTGCGAGACGGATAATAAGGTACACAGATACTTCATAGACCTATTCCTTCAGACCAAGGACGGGCGAAAGTTCTTGATTGAGATTAAACCCAAGAGCCAAACTGTTCCTCCTAAGAAGGGTGCGAGAATGACAAAGCGATTCCTGTCAGAGTCGTTGACCTATATTAAGAACCAATCCAAGTGGAAAGCAGCAAAAGAGTTCGCTCTTGATAATGGCTGTGCCTTTGACATATGGACCGAAGATAAAATCCAGGCTCTTGGTATTAAGATAATAACTAAAAAGCCTCGTAAGCCTAAAAAATAGAGTATAAATAACCGTATGGCGGAAGAAAATAAATCGTTA
>Ga0209653_1000485_pt1 | contig 35438 bp, 45 predicted proteins | sample SaaInl6LU_22_DNA_FD_184644 | JGI IMG/M metagenome (GOLD analysis project Ga0209653, IMG submission 184644) | Marine microbial communities from expanding oxygen minimum zones in the Saanich Inlet - ESP_116LU_22_DNA (SPAdes) (version 2) | ecosystem: Environmental > Aquatic > Marine > Intertidal...
CTATTCTTCATTTTTTGAAGTTCCGCAGCCTTCATTGCGTTTTTAGCCTTCTTTTCTTCGTCAGCTTTCTTAAGACGTTTAACTATATTTTGAAGTTGTTGATTGTTAGCGGCCTCATTAAGATCGGTATTATTGAATACAATGCCTAATCCAGTTAGCTCACTTTTAGCGCTATTCTTCATTTTTTGAAGTTCCGCAGCCTTCATTGCGTTTTTAGCCTTCTTTTCTTCGTCAGCTTTCTTAATACGTTTAACTATATTTTGAAGTTGTTGATTGTTAGCGGCCTTATTAAGATCGGCATTATTGAATACAATGCCTAATCCAGTTAGCTCACTTTTAGCGCTATTCTTCATTTTTTGAAGTGTTTTAATTCTTTCTTCAAATTTTTGTAATGTTAATATGTTTTGTATTTCATTTAATTCAGCTTTATCAGTAGGGTTATTTTTTACAATGTTTAGAAGACGAGTTTTTTCTTTATCTAGCGTAATTTCTTTCTTTAAAGATTCGTAGTTAAAATCTGATGAAAAAATTCGTGGGTTGTAATCTGTTGTAAGACCATTACTTAATACTTTAAGTTCTAACCGTTTAGGATCAGTTTGGATTTTAAGAAGATTGAGTTCTGTTTTCATGTTTTCCGTACCTTTTGTTTTTACAGACTCTTCCAATTCTGTAATTTTCTTAAGAAGTTCTTGTTTCAATATGTCGTTTTTATTTGTTTCAGTGAACTTAGATAACTGTTGTTCTAATTCATACTGTTTAGCAATGTGATCGACATGAGCCCTTTTTTGTTTATACTGTAATTCTAAATATAAATTACGCATGTTTTCTGTATTACCATATTGTCGTTCTTTCTCCAATTTTTTCATTTGTTCTGCTAACCTACGTATGGCTTGATTAGCATTGCTTTTATTTGCCAGTTTAGCACGTTCTATATTTTTTATTTTTTGGTTACGATACTGTGTAGCCTGTTGTAATATATTCTTATCGTTAAGAGCGCCAGATGTATATGCATTTATATATTTGTCTTGTAAATTTTTATCATTTACAATGAGTTCTATACGTTTACGCATCTGTTCTATAGTTGGTTTTTTTAGTTTTGATAACACTTGATTATCTGTTATCAAGCGGTTTGTATATTGTTTTACTAATTTATCAGCCTCGTCGTTACTAAATCCAGCACTTTTCGCAAATTTCATAATTTTTTCTGGTTTAAATTTTCCTAAAGGTCCTCGTTTGAAAAAAAAGAATGATTTATTAGATGTTTTTAGAATGTTTTTCACGTTATTAGTATTCGACGAAGATGGCTGACTAACTATTTGCCGATTAGTATTTCTAGAAGATGGCTGACTAACTATTTGCCGATTAGTATTTCTAGAAGATGGCTGACTAACTATTTGTCGATTAGTATTTCTAGAAGATGGCTGACTAACTATTTGTCGATTAGTATTTCTAGAAGATGGCTGACTAACTATTTGCCGATTAGTATTTCTAGAAGATGGCTGACTAACTATTTGCCGATTAGTATTTCTAGAAGATGGCGTTCTTCTAACTTCTTGATTAACATTGGTATATGATCGATTATTTATAGACCCCCCAGAGAATCGTTTCATCCTTTCTAAATGTCTTTTTCTAGCTAAATTACGCGTAATATTATTGACTGTAGTCGCTAACACGGTATTATCACTTGAAGTTCGAGAATTCGTGGTAGTAGTCGTATTATTGACGCGTGTGCTAGAAGAGTTATTGGCTCTAAGTGTATTGTTATTAATGCGTGTGTTAGAAGAGTTATTATTGGCTCTAGGTGTATTGTTAGAAGAGTTATTATTGGCTCTAGGTGTATTGTTAGAAGAGTTATTATTGGCTCTAGGTGTATTGTTAGAAGAGTTATTATTGGCTCTAGGTGTATTGTTAGAAGAGTTATTATTGGCTCTATATGTATTGTTAGAAGAGTTATTATTGGCTCTAGGTGTATTGTTATTGATGTTAGCAGATTTACTGTTTCTTATCACTATTTCTTGACGTCTAGAAGTAAGTATAATGGGTTCTCTAATTTTCATATTTTTGAGTCTTCTTCTTATGGCACTCTTCAATTCATCTCTTGATTTATCGACTTCACTTAATCCGGATTTAATAGCGAGTTTTTTATAAACAGTGAGATTCGTAGAAGCATTAAATAACCTTTTAAAATCCTTTTGTGTAAAAAGTTGTTTACCATCTATCATCATACTTTTGTCACGAGTGAGTACAAGCGGTGGTAAAGGGAGTTTATTAGCTTTAATCTGTTTACTTATCTCACATAGACGCTCCCTGGAAATATTTAATTTTCGCCCAGTTTGAATCTTTAAAAACTTGTTTATGTTTTTCGCGTCATATTCAGGATCACATGCATCCATATTGTTATAATATTACAAAAAAAATTATGAGGATAGACCTTTCACATATAAACGCAATTTGTCTTCGTGAGTCATATTCCATTTATAACAATAATCAATATCCATATCAATTTGTATGAGCTTACCTAGTTTAATTCTATTTGTATCTGGTAACTGAACAACGGAACTGAGCATACCACAGATATATTGTTTAATGTTTGAAATATTTTCTATAAATATTTCTTTACTTTTCAACTTAAAACATATTATTTTTTCTGGGTTTTTATCTATAAATGGGGTTAGAGGATAAAGTTCACGAGTACTTCCATCTGTGTATAACATTCCTTTATATTTTACGGCGGAAATCACGAATGGTATTGCTATGCTCATACATACAGCGTCCACTACTTTCATATTAGGATGTGAATCTACTGAAAAATATTCAGTACGTGATCTATTTACACAGTACGCTGCTATGTATACTTTCATTGGAAGTTCAGAAAATGTGGGATTTGAACCATATGCATGTATCATCACTTTTCGTAAGGGTTCTATGTTTATAAATCCATACGTAGAGATGAAACTTTTGAGTTTGAACTTTGCGAGATTCTCGAAATCAATTGATAAAAGTTTATCGAGGATGTCGCGTAAAGGAATACCTAATGCTATTGCAACACCAATTATTGCACCTGCAGAAGAGCCTGAAATTTCTTTTATATTTTTTAATTCATTTTCATATTTCAAAAGACTACCAACTAAAGCAAACATACCCATACCAGCTGGACCTAACACGAGATATTCCATTTAATAAAACTGAGGAAATTGCTTACGTAAAATAGCGAACACGACAGCGAACACGATTGTATGTGTCAGTATCGCTTTGTAGCTCGTTTCTCCTTTCGCGAAAATATTACCCTTGTTACTAGGTGGGAGAGATAATAAAAGACCGGGGCTGAGAGCAATGAAGAGTGCAGTTGTAACGAGGAGATCTGTCCTGGTGAGGGTGATGCCCATAGCTTTAGCGACCATGGAGTACACCAAGAAGAAAACAAGTGAGTGGAACAAAATGGACATATTATCGGTGGTAACTTTACCAAACGAAATTTTATTTCCATCTGTTTTGAGAATCATACCTGGGCTGAGGGCAAGGAAAAGAGCAGCAGGAATGGCAACCTTCTGAGAAGTAACTTCAGAAATCATAATGTATTATATTTTATATTAATATTTTATCTCACACATAATATGTCTTTACTGAACTCCATGAAATTCCAAAACGTTGCCCCCCTCATTAACTCTTCATGAAGACCATTGGCATCTACGATGCGTCGGACATTTTTCCAGACATGCATTAGTCTCTGTTCAAACCATGCCGTCTGCTCCTGATATTCGAAGCATACACAGTCATTCTTGGGGTCATGATCCGTATAACAAAATCGTGCAAAGTCGTTAATGTCTCCCGAATATATGATATGTGCGTCATGCATCAGGGTGCGTATGGTGTTCCAGAGCATATGAATAACTTCCGAATATCGGAGTTCCCAATCTTCAAATGTTTCTGGCTGCGTATCCTGATCATGTTCATTATCGCTTAAATCAGCTTCGTTTCCTGTATTTGCCTCCCATACATATTGGTACCAAACCATTATCCTTTGATGCCGGTAAGAGAAAGAGTGGAAGATTCCTTTGTTGGAATGTTTTCGAGTATAGCCTTTAAGGCAGTTTCTACTTTTTCTTGATCACCACTAAAAAATACGGCTAACCCTTCCTTTATTGTATTCTTATTAAGACCCCCTTTCCTGACACTTTTTTTGACTGAAATTTTTCCTTTTTTTAGATTGATAACGTCAAGACCACCTTCGATCATCAACTTTTTTATTTTTGACTTAAGTGCCTTTTCCGCGTCTGATAACACTTTTATATCTGCACGAGCTTCTGTAATCTGTTTATTAAGTTCAACCAGTTTAGAGACGCTATCGCTGAGTTCTTCTGTTGACATTTGTTATATATATATAAAGGGTACCTTTAAGCTATTAAATAAGAGGACGCTGCATTAAATCAGGGGCTATGGTAGAGTTATTCCACATGAAAGGTTCCTTGGGATTGGGAGGTTCGGCGCGAATCTGTTGATTGGCGTTGCGGAGGGCGCCACCGATACTTTCGGGGAATCCAATTTGGTTTCGGGGTTCGAGAAAATTCTGTCCGGCGAGGATTTCCTCGGGGGCAAACTGTCCGAAATCCTCCTGAGAAGCCACCTCACGGGGAAGAAGAGAGGATGCGAGTCCTGTACCAGACTTCATTTCACAGCCATTATTCATGGATTCTTTATCAGGGGAAGGACCAAAACCTGTGGGTGCGTAAAGGGACTCGTGTATAGAATAGTTGGACTTTTTGCCCATGGTGGGGGGACTAGGGTTGCACAACATGTATATAATGACGACTACTGCTAAAGCGATTACAACCTGGCGTGTAGAAATCTTTTTGAACATATTCATCTTTATATACTATCAACACTTTTTTTTTACTAGTCGTCCTCAAACATATATTCGTCTGGATAAGTCTCATCAAACTTTTCTTCTTGCTGATGCTTTTTCACCTGGACGAGATTCCAACTGGGACCGAATGCCTTTTTAGCAAACCAAAGTCCGGCGAACTCTACGATGACTGAACAGATTTCTCCTGGCTCAATAGAATCAATATTCACTACAGATTTATCATATTGAAAAACTTTCGTGGACTGAATAATTTCGGCGCAGATGGTATCTTCACGTGTATACGCGGAACGCAACGTCTTTTCAGTGAGCGTTTTACCAAACCACGCCTGACTATTCTCTATAGCATTATTAATATTAATCTCATGAATCTCATTGATCTTTTCAGAATCAGTTTCGAACACTAGTTCATCACCTACGTCAATGATTTTAACGTTGTTGAGTTGGATGAAGTTTTTCTTCTTGTCTTCTGTGAATGCACGAACGTGATACAGACCGTCGTCTTCTCGAGAAATCTTATCGTAAATCATATATTCATTATATGTCTCAATCCTTTAAACCAACAAATGGTATTTGAGAAGCTCTTTTTATGAGAGGTTTTGGTACCCATCCATCTCTTCTTGGTTTAAAACCATATAATGTTTCTTGTATATTTAACGTATTTGGTAAGGGTAATGGTTTGATAGGACGCATGTTGAATTCGTTTTTGATGTATTCGATTGAGTTATTTTTTTTCCATATATGTGAATCTAAGTTGAATCTTTGATTTCCATGGGTATTTTGAAATCCTTTTATTTCTGTATCTGGTGTTGATAGCTTAATACCATGAATAATTTGTTTTGACAGAGTTTTCTTAGAGGGTTCTGTTGTGAATTTTTCATGTCTGAAAGGGTTAACCTTGAGAGCTTGTCTAATTATATTTTTCTTTGCTGTTGAACTTGTTTTCCTTTTCTTCGTGGACAATTTATTATTTACCTTTTGAAAAACGATATCCATTGAGTCTGTGGATTTAATGTTATTAGTGAATAGTTTGGCGAGTCTTATCATTCTCAATTTATCTTTCTCCTTCTTTTCAGGCCGGAGGTTAAGTTTTTGCAACAGATAAATATCCTCTATGAGAAACGATTTACCAGCCACTAGAATATTATTATTCACTTTCATGTTACCGGTGTGCATGTTCCTGTAACTTATACTATGATGAACATCTTGTATAACCTCATATCCAAACTCTTTGGGTCTCATATAAGGGATGTCAAGTATACCTCCCAAAATAAAATCTTCAATCTTCCCACTACTGGGTGAAAAGTACCGAATATTCAAGTCGAGTGCGAATAATTCAACATCTATAAATATATCACCTTTTTTAGGTTTATTATCAGTACCTGTCTTTTTCTTCTTAATGAGTGTATATCTTCTCATGACATAAGGACCATTCTTTTTAAAACCTAAACCTAGAAAAGAAAATAACTTATTCTTTCTAGATAAAATTCTTCTTTTTACGCGAATGTTTAATTTTTTGGCTATTTTACCCAACTTATCCCACATGATGAGTTTAATCGCTTGAAGTTTTCCGAAATATTTAGCATCTGTAGGAATTTTAGGAACAAATTTAGCATCTATATCACTCGTGATGATTCGATCTTTAAAATCCATGTACATATTGAATGCTTCACCGCCACTTATGATAATATCTCCCATAGATTTCATGAAAACAGTGAGTTCACCTATTGTATCGAGAATTATATCTCTTATCGAATCTGTAATTATTACATATACAAGATTTGTGAATTGTTCGTTTGTATATTTAGCGTGAACTCGTTTCCTGAATTTTTTCACATCATTTTGTTCATAATACTTTTTTAGCAGCGGATCGTTAAAAAAAAACTTTGATTTTATGAACCTATTGATGACTGCTTTTGAATAACTCTTTTCGTCCATTATTATATAAGAATATAATATTATTACCATGGCATGTAAATGCTACGCAGACTATTTTTTTGGTAACCCCAGGAAAGATCAAATATGCGGTACGAAAAAGGGGGGTATCATATTTCCTGCGTCCGATCCAGAATGCTGTCCCGGTGGATGTCCCGGTCAGTCCGAATGCGCGGAACCTAAAGAACCCTATGGTTTTGGTAAATTTTATGATTTAAGATTTTTTATTCGACTTTCAGTGGTAACAATCTCATTAGCTTTACTGATCTTAATATACTTAAAGGTGTTACGCCCAAAATAGGTATAATGTCTACTGAATCCATTCTCGCTGAAATTGCCGCTGTTCGCAGCGATATCAAGTCTCTAGCCAAAATTGTTCGTAAGATCAAGGCTACGCAGGACGATCCTACTGGAGAAAAGTCTTCTAACCGTGCTAGGAACAATGGCTTCAATCGTGAGCAGAATATTTCGGAGGAACTTAGAGTGTTTCTTGACATTCCGGAGGGTAAGCTAGTTTCCAGGAGCTTTGTTACACGTGCCGTGAACAAGTATGTTAAGGACAATAATCTTAAGCACCCTGATAACGGTCGTGTGATTGTGCTTGATAAGAAGCTTAAGGATCTTCTCAAACCCCCCGCAGACACGCAGGTGACCTACCTCAATCTCCAGAAGTTTCTCAGTCCTCACTACACGAAAGTTGAAGCTTAAAAAATAAAAAACATATATTATAAATGATTGACAGAGGAACTATTGAAAACCTTGTTGGTACAAAAATCTCCAATGTAGCTTTGTACCAAAAAGCATTTACACACAAATCAGCTCTAAAAGAAGATGATACTCTCACAGGTTCTTTTGAAACTTTGGAATTCATAGGTGATTCTGTTCTTGGATTTGTCATCACAAAATTCCTGTATGACAAATTTGAGGAGAGGCAGGAAGGTTTTTTAACGAAGGCGCGAACGAAATTGGTAAGAGGTGAAACACTTGCGAGAATAGCATCAAAATTGAATTTGTATAAATGGATTCAAATGGATGAGAAGGGTATGCGTAACGAATGGAATAAGAATCCTAAAATTTTAGAAGATGCATTCGAGGCATTGGTCGGTGCTATATATATGGATTTAGGGCTTCTTCACGCAAGAGAGTTTTTATTGAGAATTTATAATGACCCTTCATTCGTTAATATTAACATTATAATGGTAGACGATAATTATAAAGATCATCTCATGCGTTATTGCCAGTCTAACGGTCTTAGTTTACCAGTGTACTCTACTATAAAACATGAGAATGGTGTATTTTACATGATGGTACACGTGGATGGTGTATGTTTGGGTCATGGTTTCGCTAAGAATAAAAAACAAGCGGAACAAAACGCAGCAAAATCATTTTTTTATCCTACTTAAACAATTGAATTTAATAATATGTAATGCACGAAGGGGTTAAAAAACTCATCGAACGTGAATATGCTGCACAACGGTCTGAGGAGTGGCTTAAAATCCGCGAGAATATGTTAACAGCGAGTGATGTGGCTACGGCCATCGGAGAAAATAAATATGAAACACCACATGGTTTATTGTTAAAAAAGTGTGGTTATAATACGTTTACTGGTAACGCGGCAACGGCGCATGGTAATAAATATGAGGATGAGGCCAGGATTCTTTATGAACAAAGATATGGTGAAGTTGTTCATGAGATTGGAATATGTCCTCATCCAAAATATCCATGGTTGGGTGGAAGTCCAGATGGTGTTAGTGAATCTGGTAAACTTATAGAGATCAAGTGTCCAATGTCAAGGATTATCACTCCAGAAGTTCCTAAGCATTATATGCCCCAACTTCAACTATGCATGGAAATATTGGATCTCGAAGAATGTGACTTTATACAGTATAAATCTGCTGAATTTAACTGGCCAAAACCAGAAGAGTTTGTCGTCACCAGGGTGGCTCGAGACAGGGGATGGTTCGAAAAGTATTTTCCAGTAATGGAAGCCTTCTGGCAGAAGGTACTATACCATAGGGAACATGGTATTGAACCCCCTAAACCTAAGAAAACTCGTAAATCAAAGGAATCCGTTCCTCAGGTGTGCGAAATTGTTACGGATTCTGACGACGATTTTTTTATTTACGAATAAAAAATGAGTTTAAGACTCATAGGTTTCGTGATGAGACGATCATTACGTATAAAACCAAAGTTCGCCACAAAGGTGCTACCATATATAGTGGAATTATCAGATCGTAATAATTTAAATGTGGATCACATATACTCCATGTGCACTACGATGATGGAGACTGAGGTTGCCGCAATCGCTGTGCAGGTGGTGATGGTCCTCATCAGAATGGGTAAATTTAAACCTAAGTGAAGAAAGACAAATGTATTTTTTTTTAAGTTCAAAATGTCGAAGTATACTCTTAACGGTACGCTCTACGCTCCCTACCAGGTTGATGGTGTTCGATGGATGTCTGAAATGGAGAATCAGAAAAAGGGGCCTAAGGGTGGTTTTCTATGTGACGAAATGGGTTTGGGTAAAACAATACAAATAATCGCGACTATTCTAAAAAATCCAAAAAAACACACACTTGTCGTTGTACCCAAGACTATCGTCACACAGTGGTCCAATGAGATTAAGAAGTTTGCTCCGAACCTATGTGTACACGTGTATGACGGACCAAATCGTACAAAAGATGCGAAAGATCTTTTAGGTCATGACATAGTGCTTTCTACGTATAGTATGGTACACAGTAAGACGTCAGTTCTCGGGTTTATTCATTGGGATCGCATAGTACTCGATGAAGCACATGAAATTCGTAACAGACGGACCCAAACATTCAAATCTTTGAATACACTTCACAGCACGATACGTTGGATGGTGACTGGTACACCTATATTCAATTCCATGGAAGATTTCGTGTCTCTATGTGCATTTCTTGGATTTTCTAAACAAGTCGTCCAGGCGATGCACAAAGATATTAAAAGTATATACATTCTCCGGAGAACAAAGGCTGACAGTTCTCTCGAGTTACCTTATTGTCATTTTGAAAACGTAGAGTTGGACATGTATGATGAAGAACAAAAACTCTATGATTGCGTTTTCATGGAATGTCAAGAGACGATCAGTCATGTCATGCGTACCGCTGTTTCTACGGAGATTAGAAACATGTGTATTCTTGAATGTCTACTCAGGGTCCGACAGATGATGATATGGCCACAGTTATATTTATCTGGAATTGCAAAAAAAAACGAACAGCCTGAGCAGAAATGGGAACATAGGACGCATAAGATGGATAAACTTTTCATGTATGTGAATAGTCATCCAGATGAAAAATCAGTCATCTTTTGTCAGTACAAAGGTGAGATGGACTATATCGAAAAAACACTCATGTGTACAGTTTTCCGTATAGATGGTTCAATAGAGAAAGATGAACGTCATAGACGGATCGAACTCTTCACATCAGCCCCATCGAACAGTGTACTCATTATACAATTAAAATGTGGTGGTGTTGGTTTGAATATTCAATGTGCTACAAGAGTGTACATTATGTCACCTTACTGGAATCCATCTACTGAACTTCAGGCCATAGGTCGTTGTCATAGATCCGGGCAAAAACATGAAGTGTACGTGAAGAAGTTTGTCTATAAAGATACAAAGAAGTGTCGAAGTGTGGATCTGGCCATGATGTCTCTACAGGGTCATAAATCTATAATATGTGCTGATGTACTTAACGATAAACGAATCGAGTTTCAAATTCCAGTGAAATATGAAACGTCAATAGACGCCATCAGAAATATTTTCCGATAGTATAATAAAAATGACTAAACGTATTAAAGCTGAACGTCTGAGGGTTTTACGCGGAGAAATCCCCAAAACATCAGGGGGTCTTACTGCTAAAGATCTTTTTCCTGATGGAACGAGTAAAAAGGCTTCTATGGCGGCAAAGAAACGACCGAATCCTATAATCGATCTGTTTGCGACTAAGAAGGGTGAGTTCCAACTTCAGCCTAGGGTTGGTACCTACAGATATAAAAAAATTATGAAAAAAAAATAATCAATAAAATAAACAATGACACTTGCTAAGTGGGACGAAGCTGTACGCATAGCAAAAATAAAATTAAATAAAGATCCTAAGGTATTCACGACCATTAGTGGTAAATTATTAAAAGAGGCTCAAATCATTTATTTATTATTACTATCATCTACAAAATAAATTGAAATCCTTTTAAGTGTTGAGGTTCGTAAACGACAAGTTGATGAAGTTTCCATGTAACTCCAAACTTCTTATTTAAGAAATACATACTGTTCATCTCTACGATGGCAATACCTGAATTTCTTGCGTATAGTTTATCGGTTAGCTCATTTGTAATGGTATTTTTATCTTTGTCAAAAATGTTCGCTTTTATCTCACCAGACATGGTCGTATCAACTCTCACACGGAATTTAGGTTCTCTATCATAAGAATGCTTAATATTTGAATTAAACATGGGTGTGAGTTCTTCTATAGACATTTCTTTACCAAATATATCTATACTTTGCTTGTGTACTTCTTCTATAATCATAGCCTCTGTTTTCATAATTGAATTATAAAAGTGATTAACAGGATTATCATTTTCGTCATATCCCTTCAATGAAAAATCTATATTCCATTTCGTGGTACCCACAGGTGGTGTAAATCCATTAATACCAAAGGGCATGTACAAACGAGGGGTTTGAATTCGCACAGGCTTACCTTCCTTGGTACTCAAAAAAATTCGTTCATTATCCTTATATTTTGAAATTTCAATGTTTTCTGGAAGGGAATTAAAATTGGACATATACTGTCGTATCGACTCAAAACTTTAAGCTGAGCATGCGATGCATTCTGCTTCTAAACTGAATTGTATGGGTCTAGCTTTCGCCTTACTTCTTAAATAATACATTCCAGTTTTGAGTCCGGATTTCCAAGAGTACATGTGCATGGAAGAAAGTTTAGAAATCGTTGGATTTTCCACGAATAGATTCATACTCTGACTCTGATCTACAAAAACACCACGGTCAGCCGCCATATCTATAATGACCTTTTGACTTATTTCCCATACGGTTTTGTATATATTCTTAATATCATCTGGAATATCTATGATGTTTTGAACTGAACCACCTGATTTGATCATCAGGTTTTTCATATCGTTAGACCATAATCCCAATGTCTGTAAATCCTTTACCAAGTGTTTATTTACAACAACGAATTCTCCCGCGAGCGTCCTGCGCAAATATATATTCGTAGTATAAGGCTCGAAACATTCATTATTACCTAGAATTTGTGACGTACTTGCAGTTGGCATAGGTGCCAAAAGAAGACTATTTCTCGTACCCTTTTTAACCCTTTCACGCATAGCATCCCAATCGTATCTACCACTAAAACGAGGCTTTCGATCCCACATATCAAACTGAAGAATACCTTTACTGAAAGGTGACCCTTCAAATGAATCGTAAGGTCCATCCACTTCAGCGAGTTCACAGCTCGCCTCAAGACTTGCATGATACATTGTTTCAAATATATGTGCATTGAGATCCCGAGAGGCTTCCGATCCAAATACCATTCTACACATGATGAACACGTCGGCAAGTCCCTGTACACCTATACCTATGGGACGATGACGCATATTAGATCTCTCGGCAGTTTGTGTAGGATAAAAGTTCTTATCTATGACTTTATTAAGATTTTTCGTAATCATCTTAGTGATTTGATGAAGCTTCACGTGGTCAAACGTTTTTGTATCAACATTCACAAAATTTGGTAAGGCTATAGATGATAGGTTACACACTGCCGTTTCATCAGGGTCGGACTTTTGTACAATTTCTGAACATAAATTAGAACTCTTAATGACACCCAAATTCTTTTGATTTGATTTTTTATTGCATGCATCTTTGTACAGCATGTAAGGGGTACCAGTTTCACTTTGTGACTTTATTATAGACTTCCATACATCCATAGCTGGTACAGTAGCATCTGCCAATCCTTCTTTTTCATATTTTTCGTATAACTGCTCAAATTCATCTCCATATACATCAGATAACCCTTTCGCTTTGTTTGGACAGAATAATGACCACATGCCACCCACTTCCACTCTCTTCATAAACAGGTCGGGGATCCATAATGCTGTGAAGAGATCACGGCAACGAGCTTCTTCATCACCTTGATTGAGACGCACATCTAAAAAGTCCATGATATCTGCATGCCAGGGTTCGATGTACATTGCAATTGAACCCTTGCGCCGACCAGCCTGATTTACGTAACGTGCAGTGGCGTTATACACGCGCATCATCGGAATAATACCATCGGAACGACCATTTGTACCTTTTATGATAGATTTATTGGCTCTCACATCATGGATATGCAACCCTATACCACCAGCCCACTTACTGATTTGCGCACATTCTTTGAGTGTGTCATAAATACCGTCTATAGAATCACTCTTATTTGAAATAAGAAAACAACTGGACATTTGTGGACGACGTGTCCCGGCGTTAAAAAGCGTGGGTGTGGCATGAATACACAGACCATTAGACATAGCATGGTAAGTATCACATGCAGCCTTGAGATCTTCGCCATGAATACCCAGGGCAACGCGCATGTACATATATTGCGGAGTTTCTACTATGACATTATTAGCCTTTTGAAGGTATCCACGTTCGAGTGTTTTTATACCGAAATAACCAAACATGAAATCGCGTTCTGAAACTATGATGTTATCCACCCTAAGAGCGAGTCTTTGAATTTCATCAGTGACTATACCATTTTTATGCAATATATTCATTGCTTCTGAGAATGAACTTGGGGCAGTCTTCTGAATATTACTAGCTATTATGCGGGTGGCTAAAATTTCGTAATCAGGATCACTCGTTATCATACCTATACAGATTTCAGCAGAGAGTGTATCGATTTCATGTGTGGTGATATTATCATACATGGAAGAAAATACTTGTTTAGCAATCATCGAAGCATCAACATGTTCAGAAAGTTCATATCTCAATTTAGATATCCTGTTAGTAACCTTATCAAACTTGACATCTTCGATAATACCGGAACGCTTAATGACTCTCATGATACTTCTATTATGATTTTATTTTTTAATTAACATTTAAAATCGACACTCCTGACAGGCACTGGACCAACTGTCTCAGCATACCTATTGGGCTGAAGAAAACTCGTATTCACATAAAATAGACCCTCTTCCCCGGGTTTAGATACAGGAGGGTAAGACGCTATGAAACAGTCAGGTGCTTTACAAACCGGTATTTCGTAGTTGCATGCCATGGTGCTGTACGCTTCATCGAAATCTGCTACGGATAGTATCATTTTTATAGTTTACATATAGTTTTTTTCCTGGAATATATTAAATGTGTGATTCACTTCACCTGAATTCTATCAAACAAACTCCCACTCCATTAAACACCCTGTTCTTTTCTGAATTTAATATGAATCTTATTCAGAGGGCTATCCGTCATAAGTTCAGGAATGAGACTGGAGTATCCATAGATTATCAGAATAAAGACGACTTATTTAGCATAATGCGAGTGGTATTTATTAATAATGCAGGTAACCACTCGGTATCAGTAAATGAACAGGTTAAATTCATGAATAGTCTAGTCATCAAGACTGCATTAGGACAAATTCGTTCAGGTGTTGCACAATTCATGGGATATATACATGATATAAACTATACACTCGATCCTATAGAACCCCCTGCAAATACAAGCACATGTGGAAAAAAGTTGCCACAAATGAACGATAAGATAGGAGTATAAAGTTTTTAGATGAATATTGGATAAGACGATGACACTCAATTATTATAAATCAGAAACTGAAAAAATCTGTAAATCGAAAGGTTGGGATCAGGCGGAAATTGATACAGTTTGGCTTTTACTTTCTGAAGAATTTGGTGAGTTGGCGTCTGCTATAAGACAATATAAGAGAACTTACAAGAAGACGAATATCAAGAAAGAAAGGGGTATAGATGTGATGATGGAGATGGGAGATGTATTTAGTTATCTATTTCAACTCGCACACATGCTGAATATAGATTTAGATGCTATGTGGGCTGCGCATGAAAAAAAGATGCAGCATAAAAAATATATATCACGTTAATATAAATGAGTAGGGATATGCTCAGCGATTCCAATGCGATAAATGATTTTAATCCATTTGTTATGGGTGATATTTCTTTACCAGGAACTAGTCGTCAGCCTCAGCAGTTCGACAGACATCCTATTCCTAGGCAATATAAAGAAATGACAGTCGTTACGGAAAGTAGTCCTATATGCGAATATGGTATAACCGCTGGTTCTAAAACTATAGACATGTGTCACCCGACTAAACCGAAATGCTCTTTATCTAGACCACTTATACCAGGAAGAAATATAGATAGAGGATTTACTGTTTTAAAGAAAAATGTGGAGAAGGTTGCTGAAAGAACAAAAAAATGTAATCTTTCGTTACCCAAATTAATACTTATATTTCTGATTCTATTAATCGCATTATATTAAATAATCTTTCAAGTCGTTTTTCATTCACACAATTTTCAATCACATTAGGTAACGTGTAAAGGCATATATTTTTTATAAGTTTTTTTTGCCATTTGCATTTAATATTAATTATAGGTGGTTCAAAAGTGGGATCTATAATTTTTATAGTGTGCATGATACGGAGAAGCGAATGAATATTCTTATTTTCACACAAAATATTTTCTAATTGAATTAATGCAATTATACGTCTTGTTATCAGTGTTTTCTCAACCATGGTGTCTAGAAATTGTTCATATCTCATGGATTCACGTGATGATTTGAGATCAGTCCAGCCACCGATAGGACGTGCGTCTAAGCACTCCGACAAGTTTACATAACCTTCACCTTCAATATATTTTGTGTATTTCAATTCCACACAGTCCTTACCAGTAAGTGTATCACGGAAAGTATGCGCCTCTTTGAGAAAAGCTGGCATTTGGTTTGTATTCTGTTTTCTTCTCTAAGTGTGATAATTCCTTTTGAATTTTTTTGTTTATTCCTTTGCATTCATGTCTTTCAAGATGAAGACATCTAGGGCAGAAAGACCCATCACAATATAAACAATCTATGGGAATACCACACTTTTTCTTACACAACTGACAAGGCATGAATATATATGTAGTGTATATTTTAAACCTAAGTAACACAACACTTTCTTGATTATCATGTAAAATGTTTTCGTCAATTTCAAATAACACATTTTCATATCTTTTAACACTCGATGAGTTTCGAAAAGCGTTCCCAGAATCAGTAAGACCCTCATGGATAAAACTTACAACAATCACCATGGTATCATCCTTTTCGAAACCCATCAATATCGAAAGAATTCGTATTGCATTTGAAGAATCACCAATCACACTTCATAAAGATACTTTAGATGCAACAGGAATAACATGGAAAATCAAACCAACAACCTTTTATAACCAAATTACACTTACCTATGATGATTGTTATAGTACCAAGTCTATAAAAATTTTCCCAAATGGAAGTATTCAAGTAGCTGGCTGTAATGATCTTATTAATTGTAAACACGTCATCACCAGTATAGAACATATATTGAAGAAATTTGACCCTTCAATAGTACCACCATTGGAATCTTTTCGAGTTGTCATGATAAACTCTAATTTCAGTCTTAACTACAACATTAATCTCATGAAAACAACTGAACACTTTGAAAAACATTCAGATATTTTCAAGGTTTCTTTCGAACCTGATAGGTATTCAGCAGTTAAAATAAAGTTTAAGCCAGCAGCGGACATGAAAGAAATTACTACAAGTATTTTTAGTACTGGTAAAATCATCATCACTGGTGCAGAAACCCTTAAAGAGATTGTTTTTGCCTATAATATAATTAATCATCATATAAATGAATGTCCATCTATCAGAGTGTCTAAAGCTGAAAACTCTGATACATTTGATATATTTTCAGGGTATAAAATTGTAGACGTAGTTGATAAAATCAAAACAATGGGATATTCTTCATGGTCCAAAACAATAACTAATAGACAAATTTTTTTCTAAATGTAATATAAATGTCTCAGCGTCTCGGTATGGCCGACGGTAGGTGTTTCACCATAAATAATTCATCAATGTTATACAACGACTATCTCATGACACAAAACGGTATCAATTTTGAAGATAATTACTCTTTTCGCAAACTCCTTCAACAGAAGGGACCTGATATTCTTGTCAAATCCGAAGATAAGAAAGACGAGCCATGTGGTATGTGCCATTCTACTCTCGATCTTTCAGGTACGTACTGAGTGAAAAGTACAAAAAAAATATACACACTTATGAATAGTAATGACAACATGTGCCATATGTCTTAATAACGTGAGGGAAACCCGGAGTAATGTTCCGATCAGGTGCGGACATCTGTTTCACTCGCGTTGTTTAGATAAATGGAAAACCCAAGGTAAACATACATGTCCCGTATGTCGTAAGATTTTTGATGGATCTAAATATAAAGTCCAATTAACCGTTCATAATATTGAACGAGATACATCGAATGTTATTGATGTAGAAAGTAATTTTTCGTTAGATATTCTCGATGTTTTCTTCGATGTACAGAATATGCATGATCTAGATAGTCTTTTGGCGGATTTTGGGATGGGTGTGTCCGACCTTGACACCCTTGTTCTTGACACAGAATGAACTACAATATGCATCATAATTCATTCCAGGATAGTCCCTAGAAATTTTTCGAGGATCCTTTATTAGTTTTCCCTTCGCTCCTACTATGAGTGGAGCAGTGGCCCAACCTCTCTTATGACTGAAAAAATCAGCTTTAAATACGATCAATTTACCTGGTTTTAGCTCTTTAGTAGCTCTTTTTATACGAATAACAGGTACACCAAAAAATCGAGCGATACTTTCATATGTATCACCTTTTTTCACCTTGTACTCAGTTTTGCTGTGCTGTTTGTAAAAATGAAAATCACCGTTACAAAGAATACTATTCTTTTTACATTTGGCTATAAACATCATTATTTTATAAAACCCGGGTTTACATTTGGTACAGGCCTTTGTAGAGTATACCTTCTTCGGGTTATCATTCACAATAGATTTATTTAATTTTTTACAATTTACATATGAAAAACCTTTGTGTTTATTCGTCACTCTCTCACCAGGTTGTGCTTTCCACAGTCTATAATCAGAAAAATCGTTTACAGCATATGCATAGCAATTATTATTATTTATTCCATTTTTACTCGCCCATTTTTTCATAGTAAACGTTATTTCAGAACCGTTAGTAGGAGGAGTTGTTTTCATTATAATACACCAGGAAAAAAAATGTCCGTATGTAATAAATGATTAAAGAAGTTGCTAAAACCCGCAGCCCCATTGACGCACTCACGGAGGTACTTATTTTTATTCTCGTGATACTCGTGACAACATTCGTTCTTCGTTTCACGTGGAATAACTCTCTGGTGAAACATATCAGCGTTCTCAAGCCGATCGACACATTCCTTGACGCACTTCTCCTGTCTATTTCTCTTACTGTCATACGCGGAGTTTAAACCTCCCTGAATCCTACAACCTTTTCACCACTTTCATGTATCATAGTTGGAAAAGCTTCGATCCCAGAACATCCAGCATCTTTATCACATTCAACAAATGTGTATGTAATACCTTTATTCTTCATATATTCCAACTGCTTACGAGTCCATCCACAACCAATGGTTCCGTAAACAGTCCATTCACTCGATTTTTTTTCATGAGATTTTGTACTAATGTTCATGAAAATCATGATATTGATAATAACGAGTATGATAATCGCTAACATTGTTTACTAATAGCTATTATTTTTTTTTGGGACATGAATATTTAAAGGTTTTGCATTTGTCTTTGTAAGCGACGGTAATTTTTTCTTCAGTGTAGGTTTTTTAAACTTCTTATTTTTATTTTCAGCATTCTTTTTCAGAACTATCATAGCCTTAGTCTTAGCTTCATTTTGATTAACCGGTACTTTTTTTTTAATAACAAAAGACTTTGCTTTGGGTACTTGTTTAATTTGATTTAAAATGGTCATCACGGAATTCTTCTTATTTTTGTGAAAATATGGGTGTTTGAAAATATCTTCGTACGTCGGTAGAGTATGTTGCACGTCCGAGCGAAGTCTATATTCTTTTATATGTTCAGATTCTTCACCTAAATATGTTTTAGGAAGAATATCATTAATAAATTGTATAGTTTCACTACGACCATTTTTTTTCATGGAAGTCCATAAAGAATTTAAAAAAAGATGTACGTCATACATACTATCTGATTTTGAATATATTCCAAAATCTGATTTAAATTTTTTAGATTTCGTTACAACAGGATTAATAGTACCCATCATAGTGGCTAAACCGAAATCCATAAGTTTAACTTCAACCTTTGCCTCATTAAATGTAATTTTTTTATCGTTAATAGTTATTTCCCTTTCAACATCGTTACGCTTTCTCATTATCATTATATTAGCTAAATGTAAATCGTGATGTCTAAATGATGGGTACTTATTATGTATGCTATATAAAATATATAATACTTGAATTACTATAGATTTAATAGAATCTTTACCAAGTTTATTCAATACATTCTTGAGTGTATTCCCAGATAAATATTCCATTAACATAAAGTCATCCGTAGGACATTTCACGTAACCATGCGTGAATGGGACTTTCATATTTGCTATTCTTTTGGAAATAAGATATTCAGCTGATAAATTCGTATCCGATTTTTTAACAGCTATTTTATTTTTACACGCATCATTTATACACGCTTTGTATACTTTTCCATATTCACCTCTATCAATTTCATTAAACTTATCAAATTTGTTCTTCATATTACAAGATCTATTCGATACTATTTTTTTAACGAGTGCATTAATTGTTTTTTTTCCCATTTACTAAATACATATATTTTATTCATCGATTTCACCAAAATCATCATCCTCAGTTGAGGGTGCGATCGCTTCTAAACCCTGGAAAGCAAATGGTGGAAGCTTGACGGACTGCTCGCATAGAACCTGAGCTACCCTGATACTTACACCAAACTTATTGTCGATGAACCACATCTGACTCAGATCAATTATACACATACACTTTTGACCCTTTTCGATGCTATCAACTGGAATACGCTCATGAGACAGGTTATACGCTTCCGGAACAAATTCCCCATCGGGTTTAGTTTGCATCTTAAGTTTGATAGTAGATGGATAATCATCTTTACCAGGGCGAACGATTGGCTTGTAGAGTGCTTCCTTGATGACTTCAATGTTATAGGGCTTACCTAGCCATTCTTTGGAATTAGCTGCAACAGTTTCAATGATTTTTTCGTCAATTATCTGAAGCTTTTGCATGAGTTCTTGTGCGGCTTCATTATCCTTGTCAAATGAAAGATCGAGGGAGTATGATGTCTTATTAGTAGCTTCATCAGTGTAGGAACTCAGGCCAAACGGAGAACGCATAAACGGAAGCTGGATGTAGAGTTTCTTATTGTTTTGTGCGTTGATATATACAGATTTTCCGCCATTTTTATTCTTTCTCAACTTCGAGAAGATAATGGTAGAGGGTTCAAATTGCTCGTAACGCTGGATGATATTGTTAGTAGCCATGATTGCTTGTTATATATACTATAGGCGACGTGACTTTAAGTAAGTTTTTTTCTCAGCCTATGATATACAAGATGAATTTGTTCAAAGATTGCGGATGCGGATGCAATGGTGAAAAGCAAAAGCAGAAATTTATCATATCTATCATGTCAGCATTGCTTTTTTTTATAGTGGCTAATCCTGATACATTCCGCCTGATGCGCGCGATTCTAGGTTCTTGGGTGTCGGGACCCAATGGATGTCCGACTACAGGCGGTCTCATTCTCCATACTATCGTGTTCATGTTGATCACGTGGGGAATGATGAATGTAAAGAGGGAATCTTACGCTCCTTATGAACCCGAACCCGAACTCGTGGAAGATGCGGTTACAATGAAACCACCATCTACCGGTCCTAGCCCCACAGGTCCTAGTGCAACCGGACCCAGTGCAGTTCCTCGGATGGTTGACATGCCTTCCCCTCAACCCGGTATTACTGAGAAATTATATGGATTAGTTGACAGTGGTACAATGTTTAAATCAATGGATTTAACATCCGAAGTAGATTTACCGGCTAATATAAAGAAGATTGATAAATCTAAAAAACAAGCAGTTACCTGTTCGTGCACGGATGGAACTAATGTCGTAATTACACCCTAGAACTCTTCGTCAAAAGTTATATCTGTTATATCATTATCTATTTTACCGTAATCACCGACACGTTTTTCAAAAAAATTAGTCTTACCATCAAGGGAAATATTTTCCATGAAATCGAATGGATTTTGTGCATTCCATATTTTATCAAACCCCGCCTGTTTGAGCATCCTATCAGATACGTATTCTATGTAAGTAGACATCTTATCCGAATTCATACCAATGAGACTGCACGGGAGAGCCTCTAGAATAAAAGACTTCTCTATGGCTACAGCTTCCTTTACAATCTCATGAATAACATTTTGTGATGGTTTATGTTTTAAAAGTTTGAAAAGTTCTATAGCAAACTCAAGATGCAATCCTTCATCACGACTAATGAGTTCATTACTGAAGCATAAACCCGGTAGAAGTCCACGTTTCTTCAGCCAGAAGATGGCACAGAAACTCCCCGAAAAGAATATACCCTCGACACATGCAAAAGCCATAAGACGTTCAGCAAAAGGTCGTGAAGCGTCGAACCATTTCATTGCCCATCTCGCTTTTTCTTTGATTGAAGGTATAGTGGTGATAGCTTGTAACAACGTCTTTTTTTCCGCACTATCGCGGATGTATTTATCGATAAGCTTACTATATGTTTCCCCATGAACCATTTCATTATGAGACTGATATGCATAGAAAGATCTCGCTTCTGTGATTTGTACTTCATCAGCAAAATTATTATTTATGTTTTCAAAGACTATACCATCTGAACCAGCAAAAAAAGCCAATACATATTTTATGAAATGTCTTTCATTATCACTGAGTGATTTCCAGTCATCCATATCATTGGTTACATCAACTTCTTCAGCCGTCCAATTAGACATCTGAGCTTTTTTGTAGAGTCCCCAAAGATTTTCATATTCAATCGGAAACACTGTAAATCTATTCAGGGTCGGAAGAAGTATCGGTTCTGATTCATCTACGTACTCCTGAAAAGCGAAATAATCTCCTATGTACACACTGTTCACAAACACTTGTGGAAATGTAGACGCTCGAGTTCCACATCTCTCTTTAAGTTCTTCTTTAGTGACATAAGTTCGTGTATATTCAAGGTTTAAATTGTTACATAATTCTTCAGCGTAATCACAATATTTACATCCCTGTTTGGAAAGAATTTCAATACCCATTACGTGTGTTAATAGCTATGAATATTTTTTGTCTGAAATCTTTAGACATGATTACGTTTTCCGAAATTCAATCAGGAGATCTTATAAAAGTATGTGTGATAGTAGATGACGTAGAAGATGAACTGTATGCACGAGTATTGGATAATCGCCATGATTACCTGGAAGTAAACTACTACGTGGATACAAGTCTCGTGTATAAAGGTGCGAGGGTCTACGCCCTGGAGTCGGAAGTGAATATTCTAAGATGTGAGAGTATATGCGAGCATTGGCCAGACGGTGAGAACGTGTTTGAACATGTGTATGAAGAACGATATGTTTTGAAATCGGAAATTGATTCCGAAGAAGATAGCGTAATGTATGATGAGTCTGATGATAGCGGTAGTGATCTTAAGGATTTTGTAGTTTCTGATGAAGATTGTGAACTTCCTCCTGACCACAGGGAGATTGATAAATCGTGGAATGAATGGGAGCCGAAAAGTGAGGGTTCTAAGAGATTCAAAAAAACTATAGATAACATAGAAGCCAGGGTCAGGGTACAGATGGATAATGTACAATTTTAACCTAAGTGCGGACAAATAATTATAAAAAAACATAATCAAGACATAATGGATACCGAAACACTGACTACTATTTGGTCCGACTTAGACCTTCTTCTCGAAAAAACTCCTATAAAGTCAGTGGACAATAGATTATGTTCTTATTGTATGGGTGATAAGATACTCACACGGGAAGGTATGGTATGTATGGAATGTGGTACAGTTGATCATGTATATATTGATGAAACTGCTGAATGGACCAGCGGTGTTACAGACGATGGAAAGGCATCGGATCCATCTAGATGTAATATACCAAATGCGAACCATGAACTATTTTCAGATTCATGGGGAAAAGGAACTGTCATAGCTACTAAATATTCATCAACATATGAAACGAAAAGAATGGCAAAAATCAACTTTCATAATTCTATGAATCATAAGGATCGTTCCCTATTCCATGCGTACAAAGATATTGATGAAGCGTGTGTATCCCTCCCTGAAACTGTACTCAAGGATGCTAAATCCATGTATAAGAAATTTAATGAGGGAAAACTCACAAGAGGTGCAGTTAGATCTGGTATAAAAGCTAATTGTGTTCTGTACGCATGTCGTCTTGCACAGATTCCACGAACCACAAAAGAAATCGCAGATATGTTTGGTATTCAATCCAAAGATTTAAGCAGAACTACTCAAATGTTCACAGAAACTATAAATGAAGAGAAGACGGATAAAAACTTCATAACGAAGCCGTTCAATGTGATGCAAAGACTTCTTAACGCATTTGACGTTACTCGTGAACAAAGGTTAAGATGTAATAAAATGTGTTCCGAATTGGAATCATGTGTAGATCTTATGAGTAAGTCACCGAATAGCGTGGCGACTGCGATTATTTTTCTAGTTTTAGGTGGTTCCATGACAAAAGCTTCTATTTGTGAAAAGTGTTCCGTTTCTATTCCAACTCTTAATAAAATAGTTAATGTAGCCAAAGGTCATTTAGAGAATAATAACGTTTAATATTCAATGAAACTTTTCTTGAGTACACCCTGTTATGGTGGATTATGTCTTGACAAGTACATGCAAAGTCTAATCAAGCTACAGATACGTCTCATGAGAGAAGGTATACAGCTCATGATCGATACGACTGAAAACGAGAGCCTTGTTCACCGTGCGCGAAATGTATCCGTAGGACGATTTATGCAAAAGACTGATTGTGATTATTTCATGTTTATAGATGCGGACGTAGATTTCGACCCGGAATCAGTTGTACGCCTTCTAAAATCCGGGCATGAGGTGTCGGTAGCCGTATATCCTAAAAAGGTAATTATGTGGGATCAGGCTAAAAATGCTGTATTAAATAAAGACGATAGAGATATGGCAATGCTTTCGTCCAGTCTTGTCGTGAATATCGGTGCACAAAAGCGTACGGTTGTGAATGGATTCGTCGAAGTGTTAGATGGACCTACTGGATTTATGATGATAAGTCGTGAAGCTATGAAGAAAATGCATGAATACTATAAAGATACCCTCACATGTAAAAATGATCATCAAAATAGGGATTTTGATGAATATTGCGCTCTTTTTGACTGCATGATCGACCCCGAAACGAAAAGATATCTATCTGAAGATTATGCGTTTTGCAGGCGTTGGCAACAGATGGGTGGAAAGATATTCGCTGACTGTAATACAACATTAGGTCACGTGGGTAATATTCCATTCTCAGGTAGTCTTAAATATAGGCTTAAGGCATAGACGCGTAATACTGACAAATATGAAGATTGCTACAATTATAGTTACCCGTGGACACTCTTGTCACGTGAAAACTCTTCATACTATACTTCGTTTCAATATATTGTGTATTCAAAATGGTATGATTCAAAACGAAGTTGCCTTTGTGAACGATGATCCGTTTGAAAAATCCGAAACAATTCATAGATTTATGAAAACACATGATAGAATATTTTTCATTGATTTTGGTATTCAAGTGGATGATGAATCCATGAAGAATGTAATCGCGTCGAATGATGGGTATGGAGTAATAGTCTTCCCGGGTGTAAAAGAAGGTATCAACTGGGATAATTTCAAGAAAAAGGTAACAGAGAATTATTCAGAACCTATAGAACAGATGGGTCTGGAATTTGATACTGAAGTGGTGGCGAAGATTTCTAACGATATTTATTCCGTGAAGCAGACAGAAGCAAAAGCGTGGGTACTCATGTCTAAACAGGTTCTTAAAAATATACGAGACAAAAGAACTGGGCTGTACAAAATTCATCCTAAGTTAATCACAATGTTTAGTAAATTCAAAGAACACGGTGTTAAAATCGTAGCATATACAGCCGCAAAGCTCGTACATACCTATTCGCACGAGTGTCTAGGTAATATTGTAAATTCAAGTGGTGTTAAAGCAACTTAAAGATTAAAACGAAAACATTAAATATAAAATGCAACGTCTATTTGTAAATCGTGATGACCCCCTTTACAAATATGCGATTTCATACATGGAGAATCATTGGGGTACTAGGAAGGGTGTTTTTCCCGGTAGTCAGCCCGTATCTATCGAATATAGACATTTTGACGTACTTCGGTCACAGCCGTACGTCGTTTGTGAAAAGACGGATGGTGTAAGATCTATGATTATGGCTTTCATGTATGAAAATAAAAAGATTTGTGTATGTTTGAACCGCGCACTTGATATGTTTATATGTCCATTAAATTTTAAAAAGTGTGTGTATGAAGGTAATGGTACGATACTCGAAGGAGAGCTTTACAAAGATGAATTATTTATGATTTATGATGCACTTATAGTGTGTGGTAAGGGTGTTGGGCATTTGGATTTTATAGAACGTTTGAAAAACATTGAAGACTTGTTAAAGCAGTTGTTTGTTCTTAAATACGATCCGGTCAAGTTGCAAATAAAAACATTTCATCTTTTGGAAGATTTCAAATCATTTATGGATGAGTATCTTCCTACCGTGAAACAGGATGTTGATGGTCTTGTTTTCACACCTATAAAAACATGGGTTAAGACTGGTACACATGAAACCATGTTTAAGTGGAAACCTAGAGAAAAAAATACTATTGATTTCCAATTTAAAAGGAAGGATGAGAAATGGCGATTGTATGTTCAAGAGCGGGGCAACTTAATGTTTGAATCCGAACTACATGACCATCAAGTGTCAGACATTTCATGGATTGAAGAAGATGCTATAGTAGAATGTCAATATATGTTCGAAGACGAACCCATGTGGTGGAAACCAATCAAGCGTCGTTATGACAAGACATTTCCAAATAGCCGTCGAACATTTTATAGAACTTTGGTTAACATTAAAGAGGATATCAAGATGGAAGAGTTTTTAAAGTGTACATGAGTACATGATGATATTGTTCATTAGGGAATTCAACAAGTTTTATATTATTATCATCTTGTAATATCCATTTATCATTTAACTTGCATATTGAAATATAATGTCCACCGTGTTGATTACCGATATGAATAATACTCCCGGACACCTCATAATTATTTAATATTTCATCCGCTATTACTCTAACCTTTTTATCGAATGACACAAATAAAACTGGTGGATATTTAATTATACTTGTACGTGTGGATGCGACATGATGTTTTTTTCCATCATCGTCTATATAGTCTATTAATATATGCCATTTATCATTATCGCGAATAAGAGCATTCACGGATTCCTTATCTTTACCATATAGTAACAACATACTAAAAGGCTCTTTAAATACCTTTTTACCTCCAGGATATATAGTTTCCTGTTCTCGTTCACCATAAAATAATGTCTTTACATACGGATAAGAAACTTCAAGAATGTCTAAGATACAAAAAATAGCATCCTGAGCATCATGTGGCTGCGGTGTTCCAAATCTCGGAAAAGCTACATGAAAAGCTTTTAGAAGTGGAAAAATGTTAATTTTCAATGATTTATTCTCTTTGTAATAAAGTTTTATAAGCTCACGATACATCATTGTGAATTTACATTCACCATTATAATCAGTTGATAAAATATGTTCTGACATGTTTTTTACACTTATCAGACATTGTATGGCTGAATTAAAATAACATGTATTCCCATTATTGTAAAAACCATGCATGTTATTTAAAAACAACCTAAGATATTTAAAGTTTTAACGCATTTTCAACTTGAAATGGATATACACAAAATATGCGATAAGCTCTATCCGATCTTCCTTAAATACAAGGAAGATCCCCATATTGAATTTGAAACGCGTTTGGGTAAATTCAATGGTAAGATGTTTGACACTAACGTTGGAAAAGAAAGTTTTGATAGGGTAATGATTGGTCTTCAGAAATATATGGGGTGGGAGAAGATAATTGGTATGGAACAGACTGTATTTTACAGGGAATCTGATAGTGTAAGATTTACTATAGATGAAGCTAATGGAGATGAAACATTAATTCGCAAAGAAAGAATAAAAAATGAAGATTTTAAAAAGATGAAAGAAACACCGTTTGATATAAGATTTAGTGTATCAAAAGAAATTCCATTAAACGATGATACGAACATGGATATGGATAAAAAAAAGACTAAAAAACGAGTGTCGTTTATTCGTAAGAATCTTTCTATTGACATGACGATATGTATTGGAGATCCTCATGATATGGATGCAGAAGAATCGGTATCATATCAAATCGAATTTGAAATTATAGACCCGAGAAATGTACACAATAAAGATGAAATGTTCAACATCATTCATAAAGTCAAAGATGTATTTAATTTGTTGGATATTAATAAATGATTAAATACATTCTCGTAGCGATTATATTATTTATAATATGGACTAATTGGAAACAGTCGACAGAAGAAGTTGGAATTCTTGGATACAAGACGAAACACTTTCATCTTTCTCACGGAAAGTCTAAAGAAATGTTTGAACAAATGCGTGCGGATGGCTTATCCCCTGATTCTCTCAAACAATTTCTAATGATGGAAGATCGGTTACTAAAGATCGAACAAACCTCTGTATGTTCAGGAAATTCCCGTAATTACGAAGCTACCGCAGTATCTAATGATATTAAGGATGCTTTTGTTGGATATGATTTTTCATACCATACTATTCATATCAAACAGGTTTCAGAACCTAGAAAGTTCATAAATCAAAGTTTAGTATGTTAACTAAATACAAAAGCGTGCGTCTATGTTTTCCGCTATTCATGTAGCAGATATTATCATATATAAACATTATAAGACTTCTGTCATCTTTTTGTCTATTATTTTTCAACCATTCATGAGGATCTTCGGAATTAAAAAAAGCCATAGGAAACGAATGAAGTCTTTCTAATCTTCCCATCCGTAACATATCGGTGTTTCTTTCGTGCTGTATATAATCCGCTATTGTGTAAAATATACACTCTAAAAGATGGTCATGAATGTGTACAGAATACGACTTATTAACCTGGAAGTTGTGTTTATTCATAGTTTTTGATAAGAAGAGTTCACGTGGATCATCCATACTTTATAACTGTTCTACCTTGGTACCTTTAGGAAACTTCTTTTGCTTCTTTTTAGGTTCTACAATCTCGACATTAAGCAGCTGTTCTAATTCATTAGCAAAATTATTATTTAATGAATTTAATTTATTATTCAACATTTTCTTTCTAGTAAGCTTCCATTCTCGCACCGATAATTTCTTAATAGTATTAATTTCACTCTTAAATGGAATACCTTTCTTATTCTTTTTAACATTCAAGACATTTATACGCGTTTTTATATTTTTCACGTTTTCATTCAATGATGGCATGACACTTTCGTATTTATCCAGCCATTTTTTACCGTATAACTTTCTTATATTTTCTTTTATCATATTATCAGTGAGTCTCCGTTTTTGCATCGTAATATCAGCCTGTTTCGCAGCCCTCGCGGTAGCTTTTTCTTTGGCTATCATTTTTGGTTTGGGTGGTGGTAATTGAAGTTTGTCGCATATAGTTTTTACTGTATCATTATCAGTTACAGTAACACCCTTTGCTATGGCTATTGGTGTAAGTTTAGCTTTTGTGTAAGCCATGCATGGTTTATTTTCTACTGTATATTTTCCAAACACACGAGTCTTAATCATGTCGCATATCTTATCCTTTTTGGTCGTGGATTTGATGTCGACTACTCCAATCCTTTTCGCCGCGGCTACAAGGTCCGGTTTGGATAATCGGGTACATATTTTCTTAGAAATTTTCAACTTATCTTTGTTCAAGTTGTATGTGATGTTAGATGCACTCTTATTAGATGTCACTACTTTTTTCTGTTTCTTTTTTACTACATTCTTTTCACTACCACCCGAAGGTACTATGAGTCCCATTACGTATAATTGAGTCACAAGGTCTACACCTTTATTATAAGACTGAAGCATGTCGGCTTCGGTACGTACACCCAAAATTTGAACTATACCAGTTGTGAAAAGTTGTAGAGATGCACCTAGATAATCAATTCTAAGCGCTGCGCGTAGTTCAGGTTCATAATCAATTCTAGTACTCAACCTAAAAGCTTTTGCAACACCAGAAAGATTTATAGCTCCTTTTACGTCAAATTGACCAGTTGTATTATTGTACATTATAGGAGAATATAAGAATGTTTCACGATCGGTGAAATTATCTATTATATATTTTCTAATCTTCTCAGGTTGTTTAATATTATTATTTAATATTCCACCAGAAAAGTGTATCTTCCCATTGCGATATACGCGGAAGGTTATACCCTGATTATCGTTACCATCGTATACATGAGCGCTAATCTGTACCATAAAATATTTCTTCATAGGATCTACTTCACCAAACTTCCCATTTAAAGAATGTTCGGCACCAACTTTAAACTGTCCAAAATATAATTTTATACTTTTTATTTCAATTTCTAAAGTTGATCTAGGAATAGGTTTGCGAACATGTGGTTTTTTATTAAAAATTTTAATCAAATTTATACGTTCCTTTTTATCAAATGTGTCATTTACTATAGCATTAAAAAATCCTAATTTGAGAGTACTCACATTGAATTTACTCATGTTTACACTGTTTAGTTTTTTCTTCACCATATTATTCATCTTTCCGTCGATATTTTTACCATTGTTTAAATCTTTCTTAAGCTCTACTCTTTCATCATTCGTAAGAAATCGAGTGACATTTACCAACAATTTTTTATCAACTACGATGTTTTTATTGTTATTGTTTAAAAACGCATTAAACATTTGTTATTATGTAAGAATATTTTTAATAGTCAGCTGTAAAACCTTCGTTGTCTTCATCAACTAATTCAATACCAAATATGAACTCTTGGTTCGCCAACATTTTACCCTTATACAATGATGTGTAATGTCGAACCGTGATATCTCTTTGACTGAATGGACCAGCGTAAAAATCGTAATTGAATTTTGGTTTTCCTAGGTTATTAGCAAGACAGTAATTGTTAAACTTGGATACAAATTCTGCCCTGGGGCAGAATCCTTCACTATTAATTTTAACGACTGGAGACTGTAAAAAGTTTTCTAATGTACTCGTCACCATGGCAACTTGTCGTTGTATAGTTTTGAAATATTCAGGAACAACATTCCACACATCCTTATTAGCGTATTTTTGTGCATATTCTAAATATGCTCTCACACACTTTTGAAGAATAATAGGGATTTCGAGTGCCAATTTATCTTCCAGGGTCGTATCAGCAGCCTTCACTTGTTTACCGAAATTGAAAGTTAAAATACGCCTTAAGATACTACCCGAGTTATCTTTCCATTGAGGTACCTCATTACCACCTAGAATACCTGGTGTTTTCCATTCGATAGACTTTGCCTTCTCACATTTGATAGCAACGGATACATCTTCGCCGCTAACAATCGATTGGAATTCAGCCTGTTCAAGGGATAAATCATTTTTAACTTCGGGTGCGATGAACATGTAAGAATCGTATATAGCAGACAATCCAAACTTCTTTTCAACGTTGTTTGAAAGAGTCCTGACATCTTCTGCTTCGTAGAACTTACGAAACACTTTTGTGATCATGGTAGATTTACCAGAACGTGCTACACCTTTGAGGAAAGGGATAACCTGCCATCCATCCATGTCACCTACATCGAAACACAGACGCCCTCCGACAACATACAACCACTTTGTCACTTCCGGGTCAAATCCCTGATAGTCCATAATAGACTGAAAAAACGGGGTAGGAATATCGTACCAATCTTCAACGTTATCATAGTTTTTGAATTCTTGATCGAAATATTTACAACTTACAACAGTTTGGTCAAGATTTTTAAATTCCGGAGAATCATAAGTATAAAATGCTGATTTATATATATTATCCTCAGATGACCATTCTTTACCAATAAATATACCATTAGAAAATGACCACACATGTCTATTTTTTATTATATCTGGAAATTGCATATCTTTACAATTGAGAAGGTGGGTAATGACATCCCTATGAGCAGATCCTCTCGACGTTAGGTTCTTCCATAGTTCAAATTCAACTTCCTTTTTACCTATACTATATACAAATTCTTGAACAGACATTATTGGTTTCCATGCACGAGTAGAACATCCAGTCGGAGTCTTAATTTCTGTACAACACATACCCTTATACCTTCGAATATTCTTCACATATAGTTGTTTAAGTATTTGCACAATGGCTTGTTGAAATGGTGAAAGTTCTTCTGGTTTAGAAATTGTAGACAAACGAAATATGGAGGGGTCAGATTCAGGATTTATAGGTACATACATGGGATTATTGATTCGTTCATTAGTACGTTCTATACGAAACACGATTTGCCAGGCGTCGTCTACTTGATCAATGAGCCTATTTACACGGACGGAAATTTTTAAATCATTCTCATCATATTCGTCCAATATACCCAAAGTGTCAGCGCGATGATACATCTCACATAAACGATCTCTCATACGAGTGTACATACCACAGATTCGTTCAATATCTACAGTAGAACGAGGGTAGCCATCTTCACCAAGTTCATCACTAGAGAAAAAATTTTCGTAACCGATACGATGGGATATGTAAGCATTATCACGTTCATTAATTTTCCAAGCATGTTCTAATCGAATCAATAAATCCATAAGTTGTTCTTTGTCAAATGTTTGTATTTGGTTGGACCACATTGCACTATTAGCATTATCCCTGTCTGCCTGATTGTCGATGAAGTGTGTGGTCGCCATCTATATACTATAGGATCCAAATTTTTAAGTTCTCTTCTGGAGGGTGCTCAACATTTTCACTAAAATTTTATTTTGCATTTCGAGCTGACGGCCTATATTTACTAAAGCCGTACACACCGTATCACCTTCTTCCGTCATGAGTGTAGAACTCAGGAGAGCTTCGGTAGTAATAATATCTCCATCAGGTTCATAATCTTCAAGACCATCGTCAGAGATTTCCTCTTCAGTTATTTCCTCCCCCTCCTCGGATTCTGGAATATCATCTTCTTCAGGTTCTGTTTTTTTTTCAGTTTGGGACATTTAAAGTATTATGAGGAAAAAGTGTACGTATTTTTTCGCGCTGAAAAAAAATATTGCTATATAGTACAAAACAAATAAAATGGCTGGAGGTCTCATGCAACTCGTCGCTTACGGTGCCCAGGATGTCTACCTGACTGGCAACCCCAAGGTTACTTTCTTTCAGGCGGTTTACCGTCGTCACACCAACTTCGCTATGGAGACTATTGAGCAGACCGTCAACGGTACCGCCGGTGACAATGGCCGTGTTTCCGTCACGGTCGCCCGCAACGGTGATCTCATCTCCGATATGTATGTTGAGCTTACTTCCAACGCCACCCTCACCAGCACCACCGCCTGCTGGGCCGCCGAGCGTGCCATCAAGGATGTTGAGCTGTCCATCGGTGGTCAGCGCATCGACAAGCATTACCAGCGCTGGTGGCGCCTGTACTCCGAGCTTTACCTCGATGAGTCCAAGAAGGCTGTGTGGGGTAAGATGACCACGGGTGTTGGCACGCAGGTGTTCCTCCCTCTCATCTTTTTCTTCAACCGCAACCCCGGTCTTGCCCTCCCCCTTATTGCCCTCCAGTACCACGAGGTTCGCATCGACTTCGATCTCTCTTCCGAGTTCACCGAATACACCGATGGCACCACCTTCAAGGTCTGGGGTAACTACGTGTACCTCGACACCGAGGAGCGCCGCCGCTTCGCCCAGAAGGGTCACGAGTACCTCATTGAGCAGGTTCAGCACACGGGTACGGACACGGTGACCGCTGGTGCCGCTGTTCAGAAGCGTCTGTCCTACAACCACCCCGTCAAGGAGCTTGTGTGGTGCTTCGACAAGGGTGGTGTCGCTGGCTCCAACCTCTGGAACTTCACTTCAGACGATGCCATTGTCGTCTCCAACGTCGCTGATGTCGTCTCCAACTGCTTCGTGTCTCCCTCTCTCGTGGGCGCCCCGACTCTCCAGTTCGGCACGGGTGGTACCACCACGGCCTGGACCGAGGATGTCTCCGGTCCTTTGGAAACCTTCAAGCTTGTTCTCAACGGTCAGGACCGCTTCAGGGAGCAGTCCGGTAAGTACTTCAACCAGGTGCAGGCTTTCAACCACCACACCGGCTCTCCTGCCCCGGGCGTCTACTCTTATTCTTTCGCTCTCAAGCCCGAAGAGCACCAGCCCACCGGCACATGCAACTTCTCCCGCATCGACAACGCGCAGGTTGCCATCAAGCAGAAGTCGGGTACCTCTCAGACGGCCCTTAACATGTTCGCTGTCAACTACAACGTACTCCGCATCCAGTCTGGTATGGGTGGCCTCGCCTTCTCCAACTAAATTACGCGCCTAGCTCCTATAAAAATTAATTACAACATATATATTTAAAAATATCATAAACAAATTGTTGTTTTAAATATATATAAATGAGTGATAAAACGAAAGCTATTATTACGACTGGATTTTCTGGTGTATTTTTTATTTTAAGTGGTGTATATTTAATAAATTATAAAGATACACATACGACAGTTACTACTACTACGGCTAAGATTTCTACTATAGATTTAAGTTCGGAACAAGATGTAGTGGGACCATCCCCTGATATAGGACCATCCCCTGATATAGGACCATTATCAGAACAAAAATTTAGTGATAGAAGAAGAAAATTGTTAGAAAAAATACAAGAGAGACGTAATCAACGAGAAATAAAACGTAATCAACGACGCTTAACTAGATCTAGTCAAGTAGAAGATTATCAGACACAAACATGTAATACTCGGGTTACTACTAGGATTAATGGTAAAACGGTAACAGAAAATAATGATAATTGTGTAGCTGTAGCTGAGTATATTGTTGATGATGAAAAATATTACATAGAAGTTTTAGATAATTCTGATCGTGATAAAAGTGAAATAGAAGTTAGTTATGACCCAGACAATCCTAGTGATTCTTTTTTTCCGAGCAAAACTTTGAAAATATTTGGATGGTCATCAATATCGTTAGGAATAATATTTTTATTAATTTCATTTTTAATATTTTATTTTTATAACGAAAATGCTTGACATACATCCGGAATTCAATCTTAATGGTAACGTACAGATAGATGTCTTTTCATGTCAAACGTGTTTCTTGTTTCCCGCTACCGAAACGATTCAGATGAATCTTTTCCACGAACAGGCTATACATAAAGACTTTGGCATGGGGTTCAGGGGGTGGGCGATGGGTGGACAGTGTAGTTTGGGTGACCAATGTAAGAGTCAGGATTGTCGTACTTTAAATAGAGGATGTAGTTCATGTGGAACAATTATTCACGAAGGAGAATGTATGAATATTCACAAAAGAGAACAGCTAGAGAAAGAACATGATGCATGGATGAAAAATAATATATTTCTAGTCGAAAAACATTACAAACGTCTTAAACGCAAGGGTATCATCAGTGAAGAACGGTACAAAAACTATTTACAAAAGTTGGAAAAATTCATCGATCCGTCTTAGGCTTATGTCTAAAATACTCGAGGTCACGCGAAATGTAAGGTGGTACGCACGCGAAAATATTGCCAATCCTTTCATACTGAGAATTGGCGTACTTTCGTAACTTGTTGATGATGTCAATCTGCTCCTTGATGGCATCCATGTCCACCCAGACATAGCTAACTATTCGCTCATGGGGTAACAGGTCTACGATGTGCCGCAGTATATCAGATCCGGTGTGTACAAACATGGTCGTCACGTCCAAAAACTCCTTTTTCTTTTTTGCTCTTTTTTCACGTTTTTGAAGTTCGAACTTAAACTTACACTCCGGTAGCTCGTTCAACATGAATTGAACTCTGATGTCTGTGTTGTTCACGGCTGGTGGTGCGTGCAGCTCTATGGCTTCCAGATGCCTGAGAAGCCTGTTGAACCACGTGAGTTGCTTCTTCATCAAGAGGGTCTCTTCGCCGGGATGGATTTTCCTGAGTTCATCCATGCGGTTCACTATTATCCAATAGTCTGGAATACCACCGCATGGAATGTCACCGACATCACGTTCCAATCGACCACCTTGAAGGGTAAACTGGATGAAGTGGGGGTTGTGAATGTTCCCATATACCTTCTGTCCCGTCTTCCAACTGAAAGCCGTGTGACAATTCTCAGCCGTACACCACATCTGATCACAACCGTCAATCTTAGTGATGAGCATGCCGCACGCTGGACACGGTTTGGAATCCCTCTTGAGAAGCTTCA
>Ga0209653_1000487_pt1 | contig 35395 bp, 55 predicted proteins | sample SaaInl6LU_22_DNA_FD_184644 | JGI IMG/M metagenome (GOLD analysis project Ga0209653, IMG submission 184644) | Marine microbial communities from expanding oxygen minimum zones in the Saanich Inlet - ESP_116LU_22_DNA (SPAdes) (version 2) | ecosystem: Environmental > Aquatic > Marine > Intertidal...
TCGCACAACGCCAGCAATGTCTACATTGCCACGCTGACGCCAGCCGCCAATCGGGCGCAATGCACCCTCATGCCAGCGAATTAAGTTGGCATCACGCCAGCGACCTTGCGACTGATATTCCGTCCCGTTGCGATATTGCCCCGGCGGAATTTCAAGAGGGATAAGGGGCATATGCTCTCCCTCCCTTACGGCTTAACTGGCCAGTCGGCTTCGTCTAGGTGCGGGAAGTTTGCGTGGGATGTAATGTCGCGCAAGGCTTGGCGGTAGGCTGCCATCTCAGTGGTTAAAGTGTTGTCTGACAATGCTAAGTAATCAGTCTCTGCCAAAAGCTTGCTACGCTGCTCACGCACTTCTTTGGCCTTTGCTGCATCACGATCTGCAATTTGTTCAGCAGTCAGGGCAACTACAGTCTTAGTCAGCACCCATTCGCCATCCTTTAACTCAGGCAAGTTGCTGTTCTGAATGCGGTGCGTCATAGGGTCAAACGCAGGCGCACCTTCATAGCCCACCGGATACATGCCGAATGCAGCCATCGTGGCTTCCGGCACTTGCTTGGGGAAGCTGGTGTTGGGATTGTCACGACGCAGATCGCCAACCGTGTATGGGTAGGTTGCGACTTGGCCGTTTGTGATTTTTACGAACATTGTGTTAGTCCTTTCTGTTCGTGGTTATTCTTGGACGCCGAGACTGTAGGTGAAAACTTTGTCTTTACTATCACCAATAACGAACATTTGCGTTCCGTCATCTTTAAAGAAAATACCGGTTCCATTTGTCGCCTGAATGCCAATATAAAAATTTTGAACATAAGAAGATGTTGCTATATTCCAATCGGTGCTTAGAGCGTATTCGCTTACGTAATCGGAACCTCTATCTATGACATAGAATTTAGTGCCATCAGGTTTGAAGAATAAATCTTCAGGTGATGACCCTTGAGCCAAAACGCTAAAGTTTTGAACATAAGATGCAGTTGAAATATCCCAAGCTGTGCTTAAACTGTATTCATTTACGGCATCGCTGGAGTATCCAATAACATACATCTTTATTCCATCGCTGCTAAATGAAACTCCGACAGGGTCGGTGTCCTGCGAAATAACAGAAAAACTTGCAATATAAGAAGCCGTGGATACACTCCATGCAGTGCTTAGGGAATACTCATACACAGAACGATTAGTTCGCCCCACCACATACATTTTTGTTCCGTCTGGCTTAAAGAACATGCCCTCTGGGTTGCTGTCCTGAGATGACACCACAAACCTTCCGGCATAGGCTGCTGTTGACGTATCCCAAGCTGTGCTTAAATTATATTCGTTTACATCATCACCAGCTAGACCAATAACATACATCTTTGTGCCATCAGCCTTGAATGACAATCCTTGAGGGGATGCCTCCCGCGCAGCAACACTAAACCCGCCGAGGGTGTATTGGTATACGGTGTCAGAGTCTCGCCCGACCACAAAAAAAGAACTGCCATCAGGTTTGAAGAATATTCCTTTCGGCTGCACTTCTTGAGCAAAAACACTAAAGCTTTGAATATAGCTAGCAGTTGAAACATCCCAAGCTGTGCTTAGGGTATATTCAAAAACATTGATGGTATTTTCGCCAACGACATACATCTTAGTGCCATCAGACTTGAAGAATACAGCTTGTGGCTCGACGTCTTGAGTGGCGACACTAAAGTTTTGAAGATATGAAGATGTAGATATGTCCCAAGCTGTGCTTAGGTCATATTCGGCTACGGCATCTGCACCAAGCCCAACAACATACATCTTGGCTCCGTCAGGCTTGAAGAACACACCTTTTGGATTGCCTTCTTGAGCATTAACACTGAAACTTTGCAAGTAAGATGCCGACGATATGTCCCACGATGTGCTTAGGTTATATTCATTTATGTCATTTCCAGCATCACCAACAACATACATCTTCGCCCCATCAGGCTTGAAGAACACGTCTGTTGGAAGTGTGTCTTGAGCAGAAACACTAAAGCTTTGAATATAGCTAGCACTTAAAATATCCCAAGCTGTGCTTAGGCTGTATTCATTTACGTCATCACCAGTAGACCCCACAACATACATTTTAAGGCCGTCAGGTTTAAAGAATACACCTTCTGGGACTGATTCCTGCGCACCAACACTAAAACTTTTGCTGGCATAAACCGCAGTAGAAATATCCCATGCAAACGGATCGTCATAGTAAGCATACGATAAATCCCATGCACCTTCCGGCACACCACCAACACCAGCCGCAGCCTGCAACATCTTTTTCTTAGTAGCCATGCGTCAAGCCTCCCTTAGCCGAGTGCCTGCCCAGCCGTAAACCCATACCAAGTAGTGCCGCCATCACGGGTAGTGAACACAAACACATCCTTAGCCGATGCAGTTGCAGTCAGCGTTGGCGCAGTTGCGTCAGGCCAGTCAACCGATGCAGGCCACGTTACAGTGTAGCCGCTAGCCAATGCGTCCTGAATAATCTCAATCGACATTGTGTAAGCTGTGCCGCTTGCAGGCGGGTTGCTGAATGTGAACGTGGTGTTCTCGGTCAGCGTGTGGCTAAACGTGTTGCCAGCCTCGCAGTCAACGGTCGTGGCGTTAGTGGTCGATGTTACCGCTGCATAAGTCTCGTTGTAGCTATCAACGATCAACTCACCTGTGATGTTTACGTCGCCAGTGTAGGCCGTCAGGTCAACCGCTTCCAGCTTCGCATCAAGTTGCGTCTGAATAGCCGATGTGACGCCGCTGACATAATTCAGCTCAGCAGTCGTAACCGTTGCACCATCCAGAATAGCAAACTCAGTGGCATTCGTGCCGCCAAGAAGCGTATCAAGCGCATCCCAATTGGCATTCAGCTTGGTCCCCCAAGTATCTTCGGACGCGCCAACCTCTGGTTTAGTCCACGAATAATTCGTTGTTGTAGTGTCAGCCATTATGCTGCCCCTTCTCGATAGTCAGCGTCCACCCAGTTTACAGACGCAATAGACGTGTCTACCCACTTATAGCGCGCATCAATTACATTGTCACTTTCCGACGCATCAGCGGCAGCAAACGGACGCACGCGGTTCCAATACAAGGCAACAGACGATGTTGCAGATGTTGACGCCGCGCCAGCATATGCCGTGTAGCCAAGCGCCGTGCCTGCGCCTGCAGAGCTTGCAGATGCAGAAAAGCTAACAAGACGCACGCCGTTAGCAGTTGCCGCACCAGCAGCCGAGCCAGAAGACGCACCAAGCACCAACTTGCTGTCGATGCCATACTGGTCTGCGCTATAAAGCCCGACGCCATATCCGGTGCGAAATGCCATTCAGATCAATCCAGCGTGAAGTCTAGATCGCCAGTCGGGATGCGGAAAACGTCACCGTCGGTGATAGCTTTTGCAACAGTCAGCGGCGAATGGAAAATCAAGTTGCCAGCAGTCGATGCGTCGTAAACACCAATGTGCGAGACTGTCCCCCAGTTGGCAGTTGCCGCAGGAAATTCAACACCGCCAGTGTTCGTTGCGGCATTGCCAGTAACCGAGAATGTTACCGCAGTGCGGGCATACGAGCCACCAGACACCTCAGTGCCAGTGTCTGCATCTGTCGGGTCTGTGGTGAACAGCGCAACATACCACGCGGTCGGGCGCGTGGCTGCGTTGGCGGTGAGAACCCAGTTAAGCAACAGGTTCTCTGCGTTATTAGAAAAAGACACGGAGCGTCCTCCAATCAGAAGTTTAGGTCAACCTGTGCAGCATCATACACCAAAATTGGTAACTTAGTAAGCCCACACGCGCATACGGATGCCAGAGCCGCCATACTTGGCCTTGTTGGCCTGCTTGTTGACAGCAGCCACAGCGCCAGCATACAGCGCGCCCCAAGTCTGTATGCGGGCGTCATCTTTCAAGTAAGGCGCCGAATGCACCAGCGCGCCATACAGATAAGCCTCGGGGGCAACCTCAAGCAGCCAGTTCGACGTGTTGCTGTCGCTCAGGCGTGCAATCTTTTCGTAATACATCAGCTCAATGTCATATTCGCCATCTGGTGTTGGGAATACTTCAATGTTTTCGCCAAAGTGTGCGTAATGCGTCGGTTGGCCAGCAACACCATCATTGCGCTCACGCAGTTGCAGCATGTCATCCAAGCTGGTTAGCTGCAGGCGGTAGCTTTTAGGGCCAGCAATGTGCAGCCGGATTGTTTCCAGCCATGTGGGCGGCACTGGCGAATAGCGGCTATCGATCTGGCCTTCCGACCGACGCATCATGCGGTGATGCCGGATTTCCTTTTCCATCTGGCTTTCGGCAGCGGAAATGAAAGTTGGGATAGCCGCCGTCAGGTCTTGGCGGTCAAGAAAGTCAGCAATGGCCGACTTCAGTTCTGCGTATGTTGTAATAGCCATTTAGCCCACCGATTTCTTGCCCTTGCAGCCCCATGCGCTGCGGCGCGCCTTCACCTTGGCCGTTTTCTTCTGGCCGCTAGACCGAGCGCAGTAATTGTCGCCACGTTTGGTTCCGGGGTAGGATACACGTTTGCGCGTCTTTCCGCTACCATCCTTGTAGGTGGTGCCGTCCGCATACTTTTTCGAGGCGGGCTGCTTAGCCATTACTTCTTGCCCTTCTTGGCAGTCTTGGCAGCCTTCTTGAACGCGCTTGCAGTCGGCGCACCCTTGGCACCGGGCTTGCGCATTTTTTCGCCAGAACCTTCGGCAATGCGTTTGCGTTTTGCATGGATGTTTGCATACAGACCTTTGCCGGGCATTATTTTTTCCCCTTAGCTAAGCAACGGCCAGCGCGCTTGCATGCCGCTGGTGTCGGGCAACCCTTGCAGGGCTTGAATGCGGGTTTCTTCATCGGTTTCTTCATTTCTTTTTCCCTTTCGATTTGCCTGCCTTGCTCAGCGCAATAGCAATGGCCTGCTTCTGCGGCTTGCCCGCCTTCATCTCTGTGCGGATGTTAGCAGATATTGTCTTTTTTGATTTGCCTTTTTTCAGCGGCATTACACACCCCCAGACAGCAAGCCTTCTGGGCGTGCCTTCGGGCGAACAAGCTGCTTCAAGTCCATAGTCTCAGGCAAATCTTTACCAGTCTTTTCACGAAAGATTTTATTGATGTGGTCAAAGTAATCTCTCGCTTCGCTGCTTGCAAAGTCATCTGGCCCTTTGCCAGCCCCTAGCATGTTTTTCATGGCATCGGGGCCAGCGTTGTATGCCGTCAAAGCGTTTTCAATGTTTCCGTCAAATGCGCGAACAAGGTCTCTAAAATATGGATCGCCTAGCGCATAATTGATTTCAGGGTCCATCAGCAAACCGCGCGCCGTGTCAACGCTTTCATTCGGCACGTCATAACCACGGCGACGGGCCTCATCAAAAACCGATGGCGCGCTGCTGCCATACAGATCGTGCGCATGCTGCGGCATAATCTGCATCAGCCCAACGGCACCTTTTGGCGATACCGCAGACGGGTTGCCACGGCTTTCACGCTCAATCAATGAGTCGATAAGGTCTTGGAATATAAATCCATCCGCCATCAGAAACCTCTAAACGCACGACGCGGAACAGTGAAACCCTGCATCTGCTTCTTTATCTCAGCTTCGGCAGGCGTTTCGGTTGTCATAATGTCATCGAGGCTACCAGCCCCTTGCGCCTCTGCGCGCGCTGCTGCCTCACGCGCAATAGTCGCGTCAGTGCGGCCAAAGTAGCCTTGGATTTCAGCTTGACTGTAGCCCTTAGCTGCAAGCTGCGCAGCTTGGTCTTCACGGCTAGCAAATGGGTTTATTGAAAAACCCATTGCCAAATCTTGCGCAATCTTACCAAGCAAACCCTTTTCACTGTATGCTGTCGGCGCAGTCGTTGTTGTGGCCGGCGCTGTAGTTGACCGCGAAATATCCTGTGCGATTGTGGCAGGTGACACGTTGGTTGCTGGCGCCACGCTGATCGCTGGGGATGTAGCCGACTGCGCTTGCGAAACCGCCGCTTGCGTTGCCTGATCTGTAAGCCCAAGCAAACCGGGCGCTGGCGCCGCTGGCGCTGCTGGCGCTGCACTGATTGATGGCGCTGTCGATATTGAAACAGAAGGAATACCCATCTGAGCTGGATTGATAGAGGGCGCAAGCCCACTCAAGCCATACTGCGCACCTTGCAATCCAAACTGGCCACTTGTGCCTGAAATGTCTGACATTGCTGATGGAGATGAGTTTGAAATGCCAGTCACATCAGGCATACCAAAGCTGGATGCATCAGCAGTCGGTGCAGTGTCGGGCGCGGCCATGCCCATAAAGCCACCCGTGCTGGGGTTTAAGCCGGGCGCCATCATTCCAAAAGCTGCCTCTGGGTCAAAACCCGGTGCCAAGCCCGGCGCTGTAGGCGCATGCGATGCCGACAAGTTTGCCGCCATGCCAAGTAAGCCCTGCTGAACGCCAGTATTGCCGAATATCCCCTGCGCCACGGAAACAGCGTTAGATGCTGCCTGCGCTTGGGCTGCAGGGTTGCCGCCGCCAAAGTCACCGCCCCCAAAGTCAGCAGCAGTGCCGCCGCCAAATGCGCCGCCAACAGCACTTGCGCTTACGCTGCCCGTGCCAACACCACCGCCAAACGCTTCACCTGCGCCTAAACCAAAGCCACCTTCGGCTGCTGCATTTTCTGGCATATCAACGCCTCCGGTAATTCATCATTGCTTGAATTTGCTGGTCACGGGTCATGCTGCGGAACATGGACTGATCCTGCGGCGCAAGGCCCGATGCAAACTGCATCAATTCAACATCAGTCACAGGCTGGTATTCCGCTGGCTGCTGACCACCAAACATTTGCATTGGCGACTGGCCTAAAAGACCTTTTTCAGCCTCCAAAACAGGCTTAACAACATCAGGCTTCAAGGCAACACCGGCGGCTGCATTTGCCGCCAGTTCAAGGTCACGCTCACGGGCTGGGCCGCTAGGCGCAATGCCGATTGCATTTGCCAGCATAGATGCAACGCCGCCGCCTTGGAATGTGTCGCCAGATCGACCAGCGCCGCCGCCATCGAACATGTCCCGCACGCTGCTGTAGTCACTCAGCCCACGGCTCTTGTTCATCACGTTACCAGCAGCGTCACGTGCAGCGCCGCTTTGCAGAATTTGCTGCATGTTCATAGAACGGCCACCACCAGCGCCCATGTCCAATCTCCTATCCAGTTGCGCGCAGGTTAGCATATATCAATATATTATGCTATGCCTTGCAGTTTTCTACGCATTGGCTGGCGCGCTGTCTGCCGCACAGCCATCTTTTGATACAACGCAACAGCGCCAAAAGCATCAGCGCAATGGCTTGACCAGTCGTGATCTGGGCCAAGACCAATGCCGCGTATCTCATCTCGTTTTTCGTGATACCAGCCCAGCGCCTCGCGGCCACCTTCTGTTGTCTCGGCGTTGAAGCGGCAAAACGGCATGATATTTCGCACAGCCTCAATACGCTGCAGCGCAGCACCTTTACCTTGGTTTGGTATCAGGTCAACGGTAAAGCCCGCCTGCCGCAAGTAACCCTCCGGCGTGACCGAGAACACGGTATCATGCTTGCGCCCATCGTGCGGCAGCACGCAAAGCGCATCCTCGTAACCGCTCGACCGCAGCCAGTAAACGTGCGCGTCAAATGGCTGGCCAACGGCTTCGTAGTAATCCAACACCCGCACCTCGGTGCCAATAAACTGCACAATCCAGATCGCAGTTGCGTCAGACCTGCCAGATGTGCCGCCGATGTCCCAACAAGCGTAAACCTTGGCCAGCGGGTCACGAGCCACAAAGCCAATACGCCCCTCTAACTGCGCCTCGGTCAGGTGCTTGGCGAAGTAAGCGCCTTCTAGGACAGTTGCATACTCGCCTTCCCAAATGTTGCCATAACGCTCAGGCGTGGCCGCCAGACAGTCCCTGCGCTCTTGCTCAAGCACGCTTGGCAGCCACGGGTTGTCTGACCAGTTAGCACGCACCACCTTGGCCCCAGTGGGCGTTGTGGCGCCTCTCAGCATCATGTCAACAGGATCGTTGGCGCGCTGCGGGTTCCAGCTAAACCACAGCTCAGACCCCTCTTTACGGATTGTCGGGCGCAGAAGCGACATAGAGCGGTCTGAAAGGCTTTGGGCTTCTTCAACCCATGCCCTGTCAAAGCCTTCAAGCGACTTCACACTGTCGGCTGTGTGGTCCTGCATACCGGTAAACGTGATGACGCCATCCCCCGGCGTTTCAATCACCTCACGAAACACCTTGAAGCCATGCGCCTCGCCAAGCCCAAAGTCTTGCAGCTTATCCTCTAGCAGGCGCTTTGCCGATTGTTTAAGCGACTTCTGCACCTCGCGGATACAGACAGCCCTGTAGCCCGGCGTCATCAGGGCTTCTTCAATCATTAGACCTGCGAAGAAATGCGACTTGCCAGAGCCGCGACCACCCCATGCGCCCTTGTATCGGGCAGGATGCAGCAGAGGCTCGAAAACCTCTGCCGTTGGTATGCGTAGCTTATTCGCTGGCATCTGGCTTCACGATGACGCGCTCAATGACTGTTGGCGTCATTGTGCCATCGCTAGACGTGTGGTCGATTTGGTTTGTCTCACGCCAACCAGCTTGGGTTTTTAGGTAAAACATAGCCGCAGCTTTGTCACCATTTCGCGCCTGCTGCAGCAAGCCTTGGGCCACAACAGCAATAGCTTTAGCCTTACCTCTTTTATAGCGTTCTGAAATGTCCTCATCTCTTTGCATCATAGCAAACCAAGTTGTCTTACCGATACCAAAGTAATCAGCTATTTGCTCTTGGCTTAGATATGCTGCAAGGGCTTCAACTTGTGCGCGCTGTTCGTCGTTCAGGGTTTTCGGTGGTCGGCCTGCCATTACGATGCCTCCCTTTCGGACTGTAGTTTGGCATAAGTTTTTTCCGTGCCTTCAAGCACAGCCTCTTGACCGGTGAAGTCTTGCCAGCGTTTGATGATTACGTCGCAATATTTGGGGTCGAGTTCCATAACAAAACAGTTTCGACCAGTTTGCTCTGCTCCAATCAGCGTTGAACCAGAGCCACCAAAAAGGTCAAGAACGTTAAGCAATTTAACATGATTACCAAACGCTCTTACCGATAACTCAACAGGCTTTTGCGTAGGATGCATATACTTGCTATCTTTTTTAATTGACCAAAGGTCGCTTTCATTTTTTATGACCTCGTCAATCTTGCCATTAAACAGGCAAAACTCATGTTGATGTCTATATCCAACACCCATGCCAAAAACGTTTTTGGCCCAAACAATACAAGACCTGTATTCTAGCTTACCTTGCAAAATTCCGTAAAAATCCCAGTTGCACCAAATGTAGTAAGCCTTTGGGTCAACAGCTTTTATTGTTGCAATCGTTCCATCAATAAAATCAGCAAAATCTGCATCAGACAAGTTGTCGTTTTTGATCACATCATGCTTTCCGCTGCGACCATTAAATGCCACGTTATAAGGTGGGTCGGTGAACACCATATCCACTTTGACGTTATTCATCAACTTGCCCACCGCATCAATGCTAGTGCTATCACCGCACATAAGCCGGTGGCGCCCCAGCACCCAAACATCGCCTTCAACAGTAACCGGCACGGCTGGCGCCTCTGGCACCGCGTCCTCGTCTGTCAATCCCTCTGTTGGCTCTTGCGCTAAAAATGCATCCAGTTCTTTTGGATCAAAGCCAGTAAGCGAAAGGTCGAAGTCCAAACCTTCAAGCTCTTGCAGCTCAATTTTCAACATTTCGTTATCCCATCCAGCATCTAATGCCAGACGGTTATCGGCAATAACATAAGCGCGCTTTTGAGCATCCGTTAGATGTGCAGCCTCAATGCAGGGAACATCTTTCAACCCCAGTTTCTTTGCAGCCATGACGCGGCCATGCCCGGCGATGATGCCGTTGTCACCGTCAATAATGATGGGGTTTAGAAATCCAAACTCTTTGATGCTGGAGGCGATCTTTGTCACCTGTTCATCTGAGTGTGTGCGGCTGTTGCGCGCGTATGGTATCAGACTTTCAACAGATACCGTAATAAACTCTGGTGTCATGGTTCCGCCTTCTGCGTGACGCCTCGCCCCGCTCTGGTTAGGTTTGCCGATGCCGCATAATATAGGAAGGCGTGCGCTTACTCAATGCAGAGTTTCCTGCGGCATATTTTGCTCGACTATCATTCGCAGCGCAATCGCCATGCCAGTGATTGCCTGCGTCCTGTCAACGCCTTCCTCATCAACCAGCTCATCGATAAGCAAGAAGAATATCGTTACGATGTCCTCCATCTCATCCTGATCGTATTGCGTCGGGTCGATCTTGATTTCCATGCTAACACCCTACACGAAAAAATGGCCCGCGCACAGTGCACGGGCCAGTCAGAGGAGGAAACAAGACTGCGCTGGGAGGATACGCACTTGCACGATCAGTCTAACCCCAATTCATGGCCCAGCGCAAGGTATCCTGCACCATCAACGGCACTGTCCCGATGATTTGACAGGCGCAGGCGGGCGATCTTCAGCAGGGCCATCATGTTAGCTACATCACGCGGCTCGATGTCAGTGCCGAGATATGCCTCCCACATTTCAGCAATAACGCCAAAATTTTCACGCGGCGTCCCGTAGTCTTCCTGCCGCTGGCCGTTGATAAGTTCGTTGGCCTCTTCAAGCACCCGTGTGCGTTCTGTGGTCATGTCTGCCTTCCGTGGTTTGCATGAAATCCATATTTATCCTCAGCCTCCTTGCGGGCGGCTATAGCGTCGGATTTTTCAATAAAGAACCCGAGGTGCTTCCTCACATTATTGATATTAATCTGAGCATGCCATTTATGCGACCTCTTATTCCAATAGACGCCGCAAGCACCACTACTGCTGTCTACTCGAAGTTTTTGGTTTCTACCATTTTCAGCGTGCGAAACTGATCTTAGGTTTTCTATTCTATTATCGCAACGATCACCGTTGATGTGATCTAATTGCTCACTTGGCCAGTCTCCACTCCAAATTGCCCAAATCACGCGGTGCGCAAGATAAGGTTTCCCAAATACAGGACCGCATTGATACCCTTGAACCAGTGAAGTAAGAGCCTCTTTTCCGGCATGCTTGCCGTTCCACGCTTTGCACGACCATTCAGAACTGCGCTTCCCACCAACAAACATATCAGGCGTTCTTTCACGCCAATACAGCTTGCCAGTGTTTGGCTCGTAACGAAGCAACTTGCGCAGCAGTTCCGGTGAAGGTAGATTTTTGGCAGTCATCTTGCGAACCTCTCTCGCTAGGTGGTAGGGCGAGGTCGAGTGCGGCTAACACTCCCTCGCCCGATCAGATTACTATCAATCGGCATTCCGCGCAACACTGCTAGAACTTGATCTCATCATTGAGGCTATCATCACTTATGCCGATGACTTCCGATTTGGGGAAGTGATGTTTTATCTCTGCCGTCATGATGCCAAGCGCGTGCTTGCGGTAGAATGTCAGCGCAACCGCCGCTTCCCGTCTGGTGACGAATGTGCGGCCCGGGTATTGGTCTTCAAGTTGCGTCCAACTGCGCCCGTCATCCATGATGGAATAAATGCTACCATTCCCGTCTTCAATCTCGAAGAAGTCCAGAGAGGCCCGTAGCGCGCCGCTGGCTGCCACTTCCGCTTCAAGGTAGGCCAGCCCGCGAATGGACGCTCCCACCCACTTAGCAACCTCATCCACGTCACCTGCATCCATCGCATCATTCAGCTTGCCGAGGCACATGCCCCACTTGGCCGCCGTATCGGGCTTCACAAGCTCAGGCAGCACGTCGATGCCATATTTCCGGTCGGCCAAGTCAATAGCCCGCGTGAGTGGCGCCAGCATCATGTCGATCTTTTGCTCATCGACCGTCGCCTTTTGCGAGATGAGGCGGTCAGACTTTTTCTGGCGTGTTGGCTTTTTGACCATTGTTACCCCCCTCAGATTTCCACACCTAATTCCACACACACACTTGCATCTAAATCACACCACACCACACCCCACACCCCTAAAGGGGTGGTGGTGTGGATGTAGGTTTTCAGTGATTTTACCACACCTACCACACCTATCCACACTAGCAGGTGTGGAAGTGTGGTTGCATATTTATCACAGTAAAAATAGCCCCTCATGGCAGCACCCGAAACTGGTCAATGTTGATGTAAGCCATCGGTTCCATGTCTTGTGGATCGCCACGAGATGTCAGCCCACCCCAGCCGATTGTCACGCCGTCTTCGCATGGCATTTTGACGATGCCGAGACTGTCTGCCCACTGCACCGCCAGAAAGCATGGCAGGCCGGTGGTCTGCGTTATGCTGGACGCCATCATGTATTTATAGAGTGACACCATGTAGGTCGGATATGCCATCCTGCCGTTTTTGCGGTTGCGCACCTCAATGAAAGACACGGCCACACCGTCTCGCATGGCCATGAAGTCTAGGCTCATCTTGATCGGCATCTTTTTCAACTCGCAGTTATAGAGTTGCTCGAGCGTGTCTGCGGTGCTGCGCTCATCTGCCAGCGTTTTCTGGTTTTCGTAAGTTGGCCTCATTAGTCCATTTCCTCTGGCTTGATCCACTCACCGACAACAACGCATGGCACCTCTCGGCCTGTGCGGCTGTCTGGTATGGCTTCCACGCGCAGCACATCGGTTTTGATCCACTGCTTGATGACGGTGGCCATGCGCGCTTTTCCTGCTTTATCTTCGGTATCGATATTTAGCAGATGGGCAACAGCATGGCCGACCCAATTCTTTGCCTGCGGATTTTGACGGTATGGCTTTTCGTTTTCAGCAGCACCGCCGACAATATCTTGACACTTGCGGGCTAAGCGCGGCGTGATGCCAGAGAATGCATCGGGCATTTCAAACGGCACCGCAACGCCAATCCATTCCTCGTTGTCGATCTGCACGCCAATCATGCGGCGATAAACTGCCTTGTCAGCGGGTGGCGCGAGGTTTGCTTTGCCATCGTCCACACGAAAGATGCCGCGTGCCTGCTTTTCGTCAACGCCCATTTTCATCGCGTCATCTTCGCTTATGCGGTTAATCACACGGGCTGCCCGCGCAGCGCCGATCAGGGCGCCAGCACCCCGAACGCTGTCTATGCCTGCATCATCGCCATTGCCTTTGCGCACATGGTGAACAAGCTGGACGCTGCAGTTGGCTTCACGGGCAATGCGGCGCACCATTGCGACAACGGCCTGTATGCCGCTGTTGGAGTTTTCGTTGACGGTGTGCAGGCCGATGAATGGATCGAGTATGACAACGCCGATGCCATTCTCTTTGATTTTCTGTATCATCAGGTCGGCCATTGCGTCGTTAAGCTGTAGCCCGTCCCGGTTCTCGGCGGCCAGTGTGACGCTGAATGTATCTTCGCCATCCATGAACAGCCTGCCGCGCACATCTTTCGGCTTGATGTCATAGTGCTGCATGGCGGCCAGCGTGCGCATTTCAATCTCGCTGCGCGGGTCTTCTAGGTTGACCACCCACACATTCGTTTGATCTCTTACATGCGTGCCAAGCAGATCACGGCCAGTGACAATTGCCAGCGCCTCAACAACAGTCAGCGAAGTTTTGCCTATGCCACCTGCCGACGCAATGACGCTGACATATTTGCGGATGTAGTCGTGGCCATAGACCCACTCACGGCGGGGTAGCAGGCTGCTATCGAACTGCGTGACGGGTGTTGGCCACATGTCTTCTTCTGGCAGGTCAGCAGTTGGGTCTGGCAGCGCCTCTGCATCATCAAACGAAATTTCTGTTTTCACCTCATCAAAATCGGCAAGTGGATCGCTTGGCGGCTCAAACGCCGGCGGGCGCAGTTCAGCAGCATATTCGCGGATGGCTTTGGTCATGTCGCCATCATGCTCAAAGTGCGCGTATATGTCGAAAGCATCGCCCCAGCAGTATGCGATCTCGCCCAGCGACTTTTGCGCACCAATGCCTGCCGCCGCATCTGACCCTGACAGGCTCACCCAATGGTCGCCAAAATCTTTTGTCGCATAGCTGCCTGTGGATTGATACGGGCTGCGGTATTGCTTGCTGGCACCCTGCCGCTCGTAACCGTAGCGCAGAAGCGTGTCAGCGACGCTGTGGCGGGCGTTAAACTCCGCGATAGGGTCTAGGTCATCTTGGCGGTCAGCACGCCTCTGTGCACGCTCTGCTGCGCGTTTTTCTGCCAGCCTGCGCGCTTCTTCTTGCGCTTGCTCTTCCTGCTTGCGCTTCCATTCGGCATGCTCCTCAATGGCGCTGCCGTAATATTCAAACGGGCTGCGGCGGTGTAGGTAGCTTTCGTAAAATATAGGCTCACCGTCGAAGCGGCGATCTGGCGGCACGTTGGGAAGGTAGACGGGCTGGCCGGGGCGTGACAGCGCGTCATCGCACTTGATGCCGCTTGACGTGCGCATCAGCTCGTAAGCGGCTAACTGTGCCTGCGTGAAGTCGCGGCCATATAGCGGCGTGGCGACTGGCACGAGAATGCGCCATTTCCTGTTGTCGGCGGATGCGCTGGCCGATGAGTAAATCATATAAGCGTGATTGCCGACCAGCTTTTCAATGGCGTCTTTAACTTGGTCTAGGCTGGGGTTGCCTTCATCAATGTCGAAGGTCATCAAACGAAAGCTGCCCATGTCACGCTGGATTTCGTGTGAGCGGCCATCGTGATAGTTATAGCTTGATGGTATAATGAAGTGCGCGTGTTTTTTCTCGACTGCCTGCGGAGTTTCAACGAGGCGCGCGATTTCTGCCAGCGTGATAGTTTTATACTGCTTACCGGGCTGGTCTTTTAGCGTGTCATATGCGCCCTCACACAACATAACGTGGGGCTTGTCATTGTTGCGCGGCATATGTAGTATTTCGGCCATCGCCTTCTCCTCTTCGGGCGTGTTTCTGCATGATGAAAATTGACCCCGGCACCGTCCCACAGGCGCCGGGGTCTTTTTTATTAGAACGGAACGTCGTCTCCGCCAAGGTCATCTACAGCAGTTGGCTTTGGCGCTGCCTGCTGCGCCGGTGCGCCGAATGGATCATCGGCTGGCGCTGCCACAGCTACAGCATCAAAGTCATCCAGACCGCCGCCGCCGTATACGGGTTCTGTCACCTGCACGGCGTCGAAAAACAGGCTGATGCCGCCTTTGCCATCGGGATCGGTCACGGGTGCTGCCCAGCAACGCACAGTGCCTTTGCTGCCGCCCCAGATGTTTACATCGGCCAGCGGCTGCTTGTCAGCGCCGATTACCATTGGCGGCTTGTTGACTTCACCACTGCTGCCTCTGGTGCCGTTGCGTTTGGCACGGAATTCGACATTGCCATTCTCTAGTTTTTTCATACCGAAAATGGTGCCAAATGGTGCCTTGACGCGACCAGCTGCGTGGCGTGCATCGTAGTGCGCTTTTAGGCTTTCATAAATCGGCTTTGCCTTTTCGTATGGCATCTCCCAGTTGATGGTCCATGCAGCGCCGTTAGCCGTTGGCGGGCAAGGCTCTGACTGGCGTGTGCTGGTGTTAAAGCGGAACGTGTCGCCAAGACGCGGGTATTTGAACTCAACGTCTTTAAAGATCACTTTTGCGAAATCTTCGTTTGCCATGATATATCTCCTCTTCTGGCGTTATTCGAAGTCTTCTGCGTCGGTTGCGTCGTGCAGCCAACGGGGAAGGTCAATCACATTCACCTCGGGCCAGCCGGTGGTGAAAGTGCCACTATCCTGTGCGCGTTTAATTTGGTCAAGGGTGACCATCATTTGGCCGCGCGCCCAGTCAATGTATTCGTGTGTGAGAACATGCACGCCGACTGCGTATGGCGGCTGCTTTTCCACGCAGGCAAACACAAAGTTTTCTGCTTTGTGGCCGCCCAGTTTAAGCACATGCAGATAGAATGCTGCCTGCAGTGCGTAATTGTATTTCTGCACCTCGCGCGCAAAGCCTGCCGGGCTGGCGGTTTGCGTTGTCTTGATGTCGTAGATCACGCCGCGATCTGGCCAATAGCTGTCGGGGCGTGTTTTCAGGTCGATGCCAATGTCAGGGTCGGTGGCAAAGAATGACACCTCGTTCATGGTGCTTTCGTCAGCCATCCGGCGACCGATGTCAGTGGCCAGCAGGCTTTCTGCCATTGCCTCTGCAACGTCATAGTCGCTTTCTGTCAGCAGCAGTTGACCTGATAGATCAGCAGCAGCTTTGGCGTCTGTCCACGCCTTCCCACGGCGCGTTTCCGGGCCTTTGGCGACCAAGTTAAGGTCACGCTCCAGCACCATTGCATGCACGGCGGTGCCGAGGTCGAAGGCACTGGAAGTTTTGTAAACTTTATTTTTCCAGTGCAGCAGACTTGTGCTGGCCACCATCTTAACGTCGCTGCTGCTGATTGCAGGGTGCGCGTGATATTCCTCGTTTGTCATTGTCTTGTCGATTGTCATGTCATCCTCTCTCTTGTGATGTAGCAGAAGGCCTCAAACGAAACGTCAACGATGTGTCCATCTGTGTCATCGATCAGCGCGCCGAGTGGTATGGCAACGCGGATCGGCTTGCGGTCAAATTTATAGATCACGCAAGGTAGCTTGTTCTGCGCCTGTGCAGCGGCCACCGACTGGTCCCACCAAGCAGGATTAAAAGAACCGCCCGCATACCTCTTGCACTCGATTGACCACGGGAATGTATCGTCATCGGGCGTCAGGTCATCGTGATAACCAGCGCGGTATTGCTCAAGGTTACGCTTAAACGAAATGCCCAATTCTGCGTGCAGCAGCTTGGCCACCTCGCGCTCGAATGCAGCGCCCTTTGCACGACCATTGACCATCAGTCCACCTTCGGTTGCTCTGGGTGGATACCGTCGCGGGCCATCCGTTCAATCAGCGCCATGCGGGTGTAGGCCGTGGTTGTCAGCCCGAGGCGCTCGGCAGCAAGGTCGGCGGCATCGGCCACCTCGTTGCTGCATTTAAGTCTAATTTCACGTTGCATTGTTAGCCTCCATTTGTGCTGCCATGTTTATTGGTGTAAAAAAAGTGTATGTCAAGCGTAATTTTGTGGTTGACGGTGTTGGGGGGTTTTCGTAAGGTGGGTGCATAACAAGAGGAGATACACAGATGACCACCTACGAACACAAAGCAGCAACCTTTAACGGCAACGTTGTAATCGGCAAAGGCGCCACTGCAGAGATGGCGCGCGAAGACGCAATTAATGCTGCCGCTGCGCTGGGTAGCTGCATCCGAAAAACCATCAGCGTGCATGAGTGTCATGCCTCTTACGCGGAAGGCAAAAAAGCCTTCACTTGGAAATTCCATGTATAACCAACAGGGGGCTTCGGCCCCCATCCCCCCACACCTTGATCTCGTGCTGCGGGCGCTGGGCGTTCTACCGCCAAATCCTCCCTCCACAACGGTAGAACATCGCACCGGCCCAGCGTCCACACCACCAGATCGCTGGTGGGAGCGCGGCGAAGACTGCCCGTTCTAAAGCGACTAAAAATCAAGTTAGGAGAGAGACATGACAATCGAAGAAGAGATTAACCTATATCGCAGCATGATACAGTTTCACGAGAAAAGCTGCAGCGACCTTCTGCAGCGATACGGAACCGGAGTAAGGCCGAGCTGGGTCTCAGAGGACTTGGCATTGGCAGGTCACCAAATTCGCCTATACAAGCAGAGGTTGTCAGAGCTAGAGGGCCAGAACGATGCGTGACTTTATCTGCGATCTGATCGGCGTAATCTGCCTGTTCGCCACCATGTATATCCTGCTGTTCATACCGGTGGTCGTCCAATGAATTACCTCACCATGCTGGTATTCATCGCCAATATAAACGGTGAAGACATGCCATTCCCGATACCGTTCACCAGTGAGCAGGTATGCGAACAAGCGCTGCGCACAAATGAAATATACGAAATCTTCGACGCCGACTGGAAAGACACGATGGTCGGCTGCGTTAAGACCGAAGTAGTCACAGGCTACACAATCAGACCGAAAGCACGTCCATGGAGCAAGTAATGCAATCGCAAATGCAGACAGAGAAACTAACAATCGTAAACATCATCGTATCAGGCAGCGGCTTCGGCGTGACGGCTGACGGCACCAGCGTTTTTGTGCCGCCGCGTGTTGTCTCCGCAGCCAACGCGGAGATTGGCGACGTATTCACCGCAAGCCTGATCCAGAACGACCTTAACCCGTCAGGTCGCACCCCGTTTCTGGCTGTGCGCTTGGAGCGCGAAGAACAGCAGCAAGCAGAGGCCGATACTGGCCACCGTTCTCACATTCTTGAGATGCTGAAAGACGGCTACATGACCAGCGCAGAGGTTGGCAAAGAAATCGGCATGGATGCCATCGGCGCCAAAGGAATTTTGAAAGGCATGTGGGAGAAGGGCGATATTGCGAAAGCGCTGATTTACTCTCGTGCCGACCAAAAGCGCGCTACGCATGTGCTGTGGGCGCTGAATGCTGACGATTTTCTGTGAGGTGTGATATGGGTGAGCGTTGGACTGAGCGTGAGGAAAAAATCCTCATGCAGATGGTAGAAGACAAAACAGATTACGAAGACATTGCTGTCAGGCTAGGGCGCAGCAAAGGTAGCGTCGTCTCGAAGGCGAAGGATATGCGCCGCCGCGCGAACATGCCGCCAAAGGAGCCGAAGCAGCGTTCGGATGCGTGGAAGGCTCACGAGATTGAAACGCTTATCAACATGTTTGGCGATGGCTTCAAGACGTCAGAGATTGCCGAGCATCTTGGTCGCGGTCTGGCGGGGACACGGTTCAAGCTGGTGAAGCTGCGCCAAGAAGGCCATCGGATCGACCGCCGCCGCACTATTCGTGAGAACGCCGAGGTGATGCGCAAGGCAAAAGGCATCAAGCTGGGCCGCATATCAACCTCGCTATTCAGCGATCAGGACACTAACGTGTCTCGTGAGGCGGTGGACTGGATTGTGAATTACGCGGTCAGCAACGGCTATCCCACGCTGGCTGAGTGCTTGGTTGATATAGCTTTGGAGCAATATTTTCAGGAGATGGCTGATGGCTAACGAGGGGCGTGGACTGGGTGAATACCAGAAGCGGCAGCGCAAGCCAGTGATAATTCGTGGCGTGCGCTATGAGAGCCACGTTGCTGCAGCCAAGGCGCTGGGTGTTAGCGACCGGACGATCAGCATGGCGGTAAAGCGCGGGACACTGGACAGGGTGGCGATGAGCAAGGAGAAAGCCGATGACTGACGACCTACGCAGCACCCTACTGGCGTATTTCGCCATAGTGCCATCGGCCTGCGCCGACATGGTGGCAAGCGATCTCGGGCTAGGCCAGCGTGAGGTGCAAGAGGCGCTGATCCAGATGGATGATGACGGCGATCTGCTGATGAAAAACGGCTGGTATCGCCTTAGCGAGAGGGCGAAGAAAAATGCCAAATGAGGAAGGCTTTTTTAAACTTGACCCGTGGCCAGACAACAAAGGCCGCAAACCGAAGCCAAGCGATCTGCAGAATTTCAGCCTGCATTACCGGAAAGACATTCCGGTGACGCTGGCAAAGTCTCCACCATGGGAGAAAGAGAGCGATGAAACGCAAAACGATGGGTGATTTTCAACGCGCACAGCGCAAGCCGGTGACGATACGTGGCATCACGTTTCTGAGCCAAGCAGATGCCGCACGGCACTTTGGCCTGAAAAAGCACACCGTATGCGCCGCCATTGCGCGGGGAAAACAAAACAACATTGGGCTTGGAACTGGATATAAGGAGAAACGAGATGCCACAAGGGCGGGGCGAGTATCATCGCAAGGTCAGCAAGCCGGTGACAATCCGCGGCATCACATACGCCAGCAGGGGCGAGGCGTCACGGGCGCTTGACGTGTCGCACACATGCATCTCAAGCGCGGTCAAACGCGGCATGCTGGATTTTGTCGGCCTGCGCAAGGCGAACAACAACCGCAAGCCAGTTATCGTAAACGGCGTCTGGTATCCTAGCGTTTTGCGGGCGTCAGTGGAGACAGGCATCGGCATAAAGAAAATCAGAAAGATTGCGGTGCCTGCTAGTAAGTAACGTCACCGCCAAGCTCACGTTTCAGCCAGCGGAGATCGTTTATCATCGCTGGCTGTGTAAACTCGCGGTCAGGCAGAAACAACTCTTTTCTGTCTCGCCAGATGTCGCCAGCAAATATTCGCATCATGCCAATATCAATCGCAACACAGCAGTAATAATCAGCCAGCACTGTCATACGGGGCCGCTGGAACTTGTAGCCACCGCTTGCCCGATTTCGCCTGCTGCTTGTCTTTACCTCAACACGGGCCAATGTGCCGTCGCCTGCATGCACAACCAAATCAAACGCCCCGTCAATTCTTGATGCCTCTAAGCCAGCGTAGGCTTCCAGCAGGTAGCAGGCGAGGTATTCACCAGCCCGCCCGTGGCGTATATTGATCGTGCGGGCCATTATTCGTGATAGTGCCTGTAGCTTTTCTGGCAGTGGTCACGCCCGAAAACACGCACCCATGCGCGCCAGAACCTGCTTTGATGTTGTAAGCGCCAAGCACGCGAACAGAGGCTTTCAGACGTATCACGGAATGATACATCGTGCATGCAGCGGCTAGATGACTGGATTAATTGCAGAGCGCGTTCCATTTTTCGTTTGCCACCACTGTGTCTGTCAGAAACTGTCGGTCATTTGCTGACAGCCATAGCAGGGTTTCTTCACTGAAATATAACGGTGATGCAATATCGCAGTATTCGGTGCCTTTAATCTTTGCGCACCCACTGGCCAGCACGGTCAACAAAAGCGGGATCATCCAGCGACTTAATTTCATCTTCAATCTCCTTGGCCTGCCGCAAGGTGTCCAGCCTATTTTCGTTGATGTCGGCTTTTACGGCAGCGGCCCCGTCGCGTCTTCCGCTCCAGTAGATGCCGAGCAACGCCAGAACGAAGGCGGCTACGCCAATGGCGTATAGTTTCAATCGACCCAGCAAAAACATTACGCATCCTCGCCCCATGCAACGCACTTAGCATTTTTCACGATCAGATGCGGGTAGCCTTCTTCGATCATCAGCCAGCCGTTGGGGATGTCTCGCATGCAATCATCTAACGTGGGCCATGCTGGCCCTGCTATTCCCATGCATTGGCCATCAAGCGAACACGCTAGTAGGATTGCAGTGAACATTGGTCTATCTCCAGCCAGAACTCCAAGCGCGCAGACGCTCACGCATAATGAATAGCGCCAGCCCACCTATCAGGATGCAGCCGACCAACGCCACGATCTGCGCAGTGCCGTCTAGCGCATTTAACGCACCTACAGCGCCGCCTACAGCCGATGCCCCCTGCACGACCGACGCCTGCACAGTCTTGCTCTGTGTGGGCTTAGAGCGCTGCTGAGCGCCAACTACGCCGCTAATCTCGGGCGCAGGCTTGCGGGCATACCATGCCGATGCGTTAAAGCACGGGCAGGCTTTCGCAGCATACTGGTTGTGGCCGCTGACCTTTTCGATAGTCGGGTATTCGCGTTTTAGGCCAGCAATCAGCGTGCGCAGTGCATTGTCTTGTGCTTGCGTGAAGTTGTCGCCAAACACATCATTGGCAGTGCCACCTTGGCCGCCAACAAGGCTGACGCCGATGCTGTTAGCGTTGTGGCCCTTGACGTGCGCACCTGCCTTGCTGACAGGCCGACCAGTGGCAACGGTGCCGTCCCTGTCCACGATATAATGATAACCGATGTCAGACCATTTTCGTTCTTCCACATGCCAGCGGCGGATTTCATTAACTTTGGCATAAGTTTCATCGCCGGCCATCCAGCCAACAGGCGTTGCCGTGCAGTGGATGATGATTTCGTCAATGTGGCGCATTACCATTTCCCTTGTGATCTGCCGAGAAAATATACCACAAAAGCAAGGCCTGCGAAACCTGACAGAACTATCATGGTTGTTACTGACCAGAAGATCAGCGCTTCCTTTAGTTCTTCTTGGCGATATTTGGTTTTCTGCCGTTCTGCTTTGACGCGGCGCAGCGTTTCTTTGTAATCCTCTAGGCCCTTCTGGCCGTAGGTGTAGCTAATCATAGTCTCTACATCGCGGCGCATAGCCTGCAGCTTCTTCTGTGCTGCGAAGATTTGTATAGCTTCTTCTTCTGCCGAGCCTGTAAGTGATTTCCAGATCGACGGGTCTTTTGCTTTTTCGGCTGCACGATTAACGTCAGAAACCGCGCCAGCAAACTTTGCCAGCGCACCGCCAATGTCTCGGCCATCGTTGAGTAGTTTCTTGATCTGCCCAACAGCCGTTGCCGCAACAGACAAAGCTGTGAGCGGGTCAATCATTTGCCAACCTTCGATATCAACGCCTTTATGTCATCGCGGATTTCGGCCAGCATGGCGTTGGTGTCTTCACGCGCTTGACGAGATGCTTCAAGGTCTTCACGTCGCTGGTTCCAGAGGCGCTTAATCTCTTTGCTGTTCTCAATAGAGCGGGCCTCAAGCCGGATTAACCAAGCCAGAAATGCAACAAACGCCACGCCAATAGGCCAAAATGCTTTCAACAATTCCATCGGCGCCTGCCCTCATTTCTTCATCGCATCGTCTAGCAGGATAATTTCCAGACGCTGCACTGCCATCTTCAATTCCAATGTGGTGTTTGCCATCCACGACATAACGGCCATCACAGCCGCCACTAAAGCACCTATGACAACCCGGCTTTCCATCAATACTTACCTTCCCAAACACGCAGATGCGCATTGTCGCTGCTGTTCAATTCACGGGCAACGACTTCACGCATGGCCTTTGTATCACCGGGTGAGACACCCCATTTCTTGGCCCACTCATGCCACATCTTCATTGGCACCAAGCCAACCAGCTTGCTTTCACCCATGCCATCCAAGCCAGCAGATTTGAGCGCCTTGGCTTGCTCCATGACAGGGGTGAAGTCGTGGGTTTGCTGAACGATGATGCGGTCATCGCTTTCGTCGTAATGAATTGTCTCTTTGATCTTTGTCATTTCACTTTCACCCAAGCCTCATTTACGTCAGGCGTTGCAGGGTCATCTGCCTGAAACTTGCCAGCGTCAGTGCGTGCGCGTTTGCGCTTCGGTGCAGCCTTTTTGACAACCTCTTTTGGCGCCTCTGCTTTCGGCTGCGGCATAATCTCAACGGCCTCAGGGCGCAGTGAAATAATCTTTTTGACCTCATCTTCGGGCAAATCAACAACATCGCCATTGCGCTTGAAGCCAAGGGACGTGGACATAGACCGAATGCGAATTTTAACTAGCATGCTTTCCTCCAGAAAAGTGAGGGCCATTACAGCCCCCACTATAACACACCATTTCTATAATTACGAAGTGGTGTTGTCTGCGATGATGCCCGAAGCGGCTTCGTTGCGGCAAACCAAGGTCAGCTCGGTTACAACCTGACGCTTTTCGCTGTCGCCGGTTTTGGCCAGTGCTTCGTTCTTGGTCGGGCGCAGAGTTGCCACGGCCCACATGTCATCTTGCATGATGAACACGTCACGCGAACGGTTTTCACGCGAAGGCTTGAATTCTACGGTGCCCCAAGGGGTGACGTAGACAGCCATCGACTTCACAACACGCTCATCGCCAGCCTGAACAGTCGAACGCTGGTTGTTGTTGCCTGCAAAGGTCAGCGCTTTGTTCATCTGGAATGCCGACAGATACACGGTGTCGGGGTTGCCGCCGTTTTCCCAGATCGACTGCATTACGTTGTCGAACTTGGTCTGCGAGAAAGCAGTGGGCGTGCCATCGTCAGTGCGTGCATCGGTGCCATCGCCAGTCGGGTTTGCGCCCGATGGGGTGCCACCGGTTGCGAAATCGACGTTGGTGATGAGCCATGCAGGCGCACCGGCCAGCTCACGGGCAGTGGTCGAGTTGCCAGCAACACGAGCGTTGTTGTCGAACAGAGCTTTTTCGATGTCCAGCTTCTGTTCCTTCGCAACCTTCATGATCTGGTATGCCATCTCTTTGGCGCGACCAGCTTTGTTCAAGCCATTGTCGGTGCCGGGGATGGATACCGCGTTCTTGAAGATTTGGGTGTAGTTGCCCAAACGCGAAGTTGCCGAGCGGGCCTCTGCAGTGGTGTCATCGCCTTCAACGTGAGCGTTGGAAGCCGACGAACGCAGCGCATCGGTCTGCCATTCGTGGTAGGTGTTCGACGCGCTTACTTTCGCGCATGCCGTGTAAAACGGGGTTTCGTCGGGCGATACGTCATAGATCACATCGCTCAGGTCTTCACGGATGCCGACTGCATCATAGCTGTCGAAGGTATTGGTGGGTTGTGCCATTGGTTTATCTCCTATGCTGGCGGTTTACCCTTTACGTGGCTGCAGCAGGAGCGATGCAAAATCTTCGATCTTGCCTGAACGCTTTGCCTTAGCCACTTCTTTCTTTCGAGTAACAGCCTGCGGGGTCATGCGGCGCGCTGTCGGCTTGATTGCTTTCTGGGGCTGGTTGGCCTTCTTGGCCTTAGCTTTACCAGATTGCAGTTCGCGCCATCTCATCGCGTCATAAAGCACATCGATATACCGACCATCATAGACCTGTTCCATTTCCTGCGGAGAAAAGCGATATTGTTCAATCGCTGTTTTCGCCAGCTTTTCACGGAGTTGAGGCCCCTTCTGTGGGTCTGCGAAATCAGGAATACGTTGCGCTACGGCCTGTGCCTCACGCTGTAAGTATTCCTTTTGCGCCATCTGCTGCATGTAAGTTTGCTGCTGCTGCATTTGATGTAACTGCTGCTGTTGGGCAGAATATTCAGCCATCTCTTGCTCGTAGCGGGCATTTTCTTGCATGTAACCGATGGGGTCGTTTTCCAACAGATCGATGCTTGGTTTTACCGGTGGCTGTTTCAGCCCCGTTTGCTGTAGTTGCTGGACAGTCTGTAAAAACTTAGCCTGTTCAGCTTCGAGGGCGCGATACAGTTGCTCCGATTGCTTGCGCATCTCGGCTGCTTCCTGCATGCCCTTCTGGATTTTGGCATCCCCAGCATAGGCGCGCTTTAGATCGTCAAGGGTGACCTCTTTCCACTCTCCATCGGCTTTCACCCGGAAAGTTTCAACTTGAGGTTCCTCGTCGTCTTCGTCCTCGTCGGTTGCCTCATCCACGTCCTCATCATCTTCGGACGTATCGGCCTCTTCTTCGTCTACCTCAGCCTCGGTAGCCTCAGCTTCAACAGCGTCCTCATCAGGTTCGGGCGCATCTTGCGTTACCTCATCCTGTTCGGCCTCTGCCTCTACTTCGGTCGGTTGCAGCAATTTTTCTGCTGCGAGAGTAAGTTCATCAGTCGATGACACGGTGCTGATCCTTTGCCTCTAAGATTTTGCCATCCGTCACATATGAACGGAGATTGGCCTTCACCTGCTCCAGCGCAAAGAACATGAGCCGGGCCTCTAACACATCGTCAGAGGTTGCCGACGCATCTCTAAAGGTGCGCTGGTAGCGTTCTGAAACAGCATTGAAAGCTGCCTCAAGAACATCGTCGGAAAGCAGACGTTCCGCATGCTGCGCTCTTGCCCGCTTATCCATATCACATCATCCCTTGCATTGGCATAAATTGCCGTGGTGCGTTTTGTTCAGCTTTAATCCGCTCAACATCAACGCTTGTGCCATATTGCCCTAAAATCTTCGCCGCTTCAATCAGCAGGTCTTGCGCCATGCCATCGCGGTCTAGGTCATTTTTCTGGGCCATCTCAAGCAGCTTGCGCTGATGCTCCATCGCCGCTTTCTGCATATCTACCTGCGCACGGGTCTGGGCTTTCATTTGCTCTGTCTGCATGAATGCCATGTTGGGGTCGGATTGCTGGCCCTGCTGCTGCGCCATCATTTGCTGTTGCTGCTGAGCCATCATCAGTTGCTGTTCAATTTGCGGGTTCATCGGCTGAATGTAGCGGTCAGCATTATGAACGCCAGCAAGGCCCATCAGGTCAGCAACAGTGTTACGAATGTTGGTCATCGTTACCAAGCCATTCATCGCACCATACTGGCCAAACACCTGCATCTGTAGCTGCAGCGCCTGCTGCATCATTGCAATCCGCTGGTCGTGCGCACCATTGCCGAGGCCCACGTTAGTCATCATATCTAGGTCGGCACCCCAAGATGTGGGGTCTACAGGCACAAACTGCCCGTCAATGCGCATCATCTCATTCGGATTGGGGTTAGCGCGGGCCAGCTTCGCAATAGTGCGGAAAAGTTGCTTCATGCCGCCCTCGGCCAACGTGCGTGCAATCAACTCTGAGACAGCCGTAGCAGCCTGCACAGCGGCGTTTACGCCTGCTGCTGTCTGAGACTGCAGAGCGTCTGCATCAAGCCCCATAGCGGCCCCAGATACGCCAGTTTTAGCCCGCACAACCTCATCATAGAATTGGATTGCAGGCAAAGCCGCAGTTGCCGTTGCGCCGACCGAGATTTCACGCACAGCGCCCATGTCAGTGGTGCGAATGATGCCGCCAATTTCTGCGTTTAACACATCATCCATTTCCACTGCCTGATCGTTTACAATCAGGCGCGGGTTATTCAGCATGGCGATGTTGTCTAGCAAACCCCGCATGAGCGACGTTGCCACGTTCTGGTCTTCAATGATGATGTCGGCCAATGAACGACCAAAGAATGTGTGCGGCTCTGGGTCAACCTCAAACACCGCAAACGGGTTGTAGTCGCAAAGCTCGTAATCCAGCACCTCGTAGTCCTGACCAGCACACAGGAATTTATACAGCTTTGGAACACCAACGCCATCGATGTCCATGCGCATGTAAGCCTCGGTAATCAGGATTTTGCGCATTGACGGGTCAATGTGGCTGTCGCTGGTATCGTCATCATCCCAGCCACGGCGGATAAAATCTTCTTCTTGGTCGGTTGCGCTATCAACGTCGCCAGACAATTCATAGACGCGCTCAAAGTCAAAGCCCATCTCAACCAGATCGCCAACACGGCCTTCGCTGGAATGACCGCACACATAGCAGTCATCAATCGAAACTGCGCCGCGATCCACAAAGAAATCTTCTGGTGCAACAGACTTGATTTTGATTTCGCCGCGGCGGCTGGTTTTGGCCACCTTCATATCATATAGCGCAGGCATGATTTCCATGCCCATTGCGTCAATCTCGGCCTCTTGGGTGATGGTCATTTCGACAACATCAACCTCGGGGTCCATTTCAACCATCTGCGCCTGCTGCTGGGTCAGGCCAGTGTATTCGTCAAATTCCACATCAGGGTTTTCATCGTAATAGACTTTTGCGATGCCAACCTTTTTGACCAGCGCATCATGGAACACGTCCGAGATTACGTCGAAACCATTGTTGCGGTTGAAGATGTAGCTTGCGTATTTGGTTGCTTGCTCCGCCGCCATGACAGCCTGCGGGGTGCGGGGGATAAATTCAACAGGCTTGTCAGACTGCAGAAATACCCGCATCAGCGCAGGCTTAATCGCACGGATGGTGTCACGCACCTTTGTGGCGACTACCTTGCTGCGGCCATCTTCGTAGCCCAGATCACATTTGCCGTCGAAATATCGCTGGGCTTTGATGCGGTCAGGCGCAATTTCGCTTTCCACGAAGTCAATGGCCTCGCGCACCGCAAGGGAAACCGCGTCGTTGATTTCTTCGTCTGTTAGCCGTTTCGGTTCCATCTTACGCCCTTATCGTTGAGTTTCTTGCGATGATTGCCGACGCTCTGCTGCTGCACCCCTTGTGACGCCAGTTGTGGCGCCAGAGAACAAAGCACTAGAAATCAATTTTGACAGAGTATCTGTCTGCGCATCAGTCAATGATTGACCCTTCATTGCTTGGTCAAGAACACGTAACGCAACCATAGCATCTTTGCCACGCTTTTGCGTCAAGGCGCGGGCAATGTCTTCATAAATGCGCTGTCGCTGGGCTGCAGTGTATTCTGCCGTTTGGCCTGTTACAGCCTGAATGAGCGCCTTGGTCGTGTTTACAGCCTCACCCTGCATTGCTTGGCCAACAGCGCCCGGAGCGGTCAACTCATCAACAGTCCCTTGGATGGCTTGCCGACCTGCTGTCTTACTGTTCTGGGCCATTGCCGCGCGAACAGATGCAGACTGGGCGGCTTCATCAATCTGCGCAAGCAGTGCATCTGCCTCTGCGCCCATTAAGTCACGGATTTTCTTGCGGGCGTTGCCGCTGCTCATATCTGTGACAGCCTTAATGACCTGACGCGCCTCAAGGCTTTCTGCTGTCGGGTCAGAAGCAATGGCACGAACATTCCCTAGGGTTTCTTCAATGTATGTGCGAAGGCCCCTTTTAGCCGACTCAATTTGCGCTTGGGACGGGTTTTTGCCCAACTCAAAACCAATGTCTTCTACCCGAGTGCTTGGACGCAGCAGGCTTTCACCAAAAGAAAACGCTCTTTCTTCGGAAATCTTGTCGCCACCAAGAGCAACCGCTGCACCATAAGGCTCTGCGGCGTCTGCAGTGGCATCACGCAACTGCCGTGCCAGATCGTTATACCTGCGCCCTTTGCCTGTCAGCCGGCCAAAGTTGTCTACATTTTCATAGGCGATTGACTGCAAGGCTTTCTTAATTTCGTCAAGCTGCTGCACGTTTGGCATCTCATCATAGACAACTTTGCCAGCGTCATCGATGCGCGCCATAATCTGCATATTTCTGACGTTACGTGCAGCCATGTCGGCGTTAGCCTCATCAATGGCGCTTTTCAGTATGCTTGGCTCAATGCGTGAAAGCACATCTTCAATGTTTCGGCCCTGATCTGACGCATAGTTGATTGGCGTGCGATAAGCCAAGTCATAAGCCCGAGAACGATCGCCAGACGTTTTTGCCGCAATTTCTTCTACTGCGGTGCGCGGGCCAGCGGCGGGGGTGCCGAGAGCATCGTCAAGTGCGCCCGTAACCGCTTGGTTCGTGCGCGACATACGCTCATCAACAGCGCCGCGCACAATCGTGCCAGCCCGACCACCTGACGCAGCAGTGGCGTCAAGCAATGCTTGAGCCGCAGGCCCAGCATCAACTAGCATGCCTTCACTTCCAGCGCGGCGCAAATTTACCACTGCAGCGTCAATGTCGCCGCCTTGGTCAAACGTGTTTTTAATAACCCGAGCTGCGTTTTTAGAGATGTCAAACTCACGGGCAATCTTGTCAATGTCGCTGCGGCGGAAAAGGCCAATGACGTTTGAAGAAACCTCAGAAACAATAGATGCTGCGCCGCCAAATACAGCGCCACCAGTGGCGCCAATAGCTGCGCCACGTCCAGCTTCTTGCATGCGCTCCTCGGCTGTAGTGCCTTCGCCTGCGCCGTAAACCAAGCCCTCAAGCGCACCTGCAGTGGCACCCGCAGTGGCCCCGCGTGCAATTTGCGCAGCTCGGCTACCTTGGCCAACTATGTTCGTCAAACCTGCCGCTGCCGCCTGCGGCGCTGCAGCCATCATGCCTGCAGTTCCAGTCAAGCCGCCTGCCAAGTTTAAACCAAGCGTTTCGCCGGGACGCTGGCGCTGCATCGCGCCTGATAGCGCACGCATGCCTGTAGCCGCTTCTGGCCCTGCAATGGCACCAACCAATTCGTCAGCATATGACCCAACAAAAGGTGCGCCTCGCGTGAACTCACCAGCACGCGCAGCAATCGGGTATTGCTCAATCAGGCTTTCATCTATGGACTTGCGGGAAACCTCGCCACCGGTCATGCCAGACAATGCTTGATTGACCTTTTCTTGGTCGGTCGTGCTGTATCCCGGAGAAACAAGATAACGCTGGCCATTGCTCCGCTCAAAAATGCGGGTGTCGCCTTGCTTGGCCACAATGCGTGGCATTGACTGCCAGCTTTCCTTGGCTTTCTGAATGGCCTCGCCTTCGTCCTTTGCAGATACTTCAACCTCATACCCGCCCGGCGTCATTATCTGATATTTTGCCATTAGTTGCCGACCTTCCCGGTTACGCTAAAGCCACCTTCTTGGGACTGAGATTGACCGCTTTGAGCGCCTGTGAAGCCGTTATAATAATAATTGCTGGCAACAGGATCATTCTCAATCTTGGTCATAATGCGCTTAATTTCTTCCAAGTTTTCGCGCAGAATTTTGGGGCTGCTTGATTGCTGCAAGTTGCCATATGCAGAAATCAACAAGTCAAGCTCCCTTTCGCTGACGGCACCAAGAGCGCCGCCAGTTTTGGATGCTTCGCGCATTTGCTGCAGTCTATCAAAAGCCACATTTGATTGAACTGTCATCAGCTCGTTTCTAAAATCTACAGCTTCTTGGTTGATGCCAAGACCGCCTAATGTGCTTCCAACAATGCCCGCCTCTGGCAAGTTAAAGATGCCTTTAGTGTCCAGCATACCAATCAGGCGATCAATGCTCTTAGTGACAATGCTTTCTTTTTGCGCCTTTGTTTTCTGAGATGTCGCCAATCTCTGAGTTTCTGCCTCTGCTGCGAGGGCTGTCTTGCCACCGGGGATCGGCACAAAACGAACACCTGCTGGCGAGTTTGGATCAGGAACAACAACTTGGTCGCCAACAACTTTGTAATCTTCACCACCAATGTTAATGACGCTGCCGCCGCCGCCGCCAGATTTGAGGAAATCTTGGAAGCTGCCCGGGTATCCTTGCTCTTTGGCAAATTGAAAATTCTTGATAAGCGCAGTGCGATCATCTTTAGCCGTCGCAGTCGCCATCTTCAAAGCGCCAGCAATGTCGCCAGTGCCTTCAGCGTAACGGATAGCCTGCATAGCCTGCGGCGTCCCAAGACTGCGCAAATAATCTAGTGTGCGGTTTTGCTTCGCAGTGGCTTTCCGCTCCTCACGACGATCCTTCATCTGCGCGGTCAACACGGCGCCGAGGTTGGGGTCAGGGTTCAGGCGCATGCTGTTGAACGCCAGCGCGAGGTTGGCCATTGTGTCAGGGTTGCCAAACAAGCCGCCAAGCAAGCCGCGTGGCCGCTGTTCGTCCTGCATTCCGGTGGATTGTGCCTGCGCACCTTGCGCGATTTGATCGGGCGTCACGGCGCCACCTCCTTTACCTAGTGCGGCCATTGTGTCGGCTGCGACACCCTGCCCGAGCGCACGATTAAATTTCTCAACATAACCGCTGCCGGTTGTGCCGAGAATATCCTTGCGGTTGGCCCCGCTGGACCTTGGCTGGCCGGTAAACCATGCAGATGCTGCATCTTGCGGGTTTCCGTATTTCTGAACGTAAGAGCCAAACTCACCACGAAACACAGCGTCTTGAGCTTCTGGGCTAGCAAGGAACTCATCAGGCGTCATACGGCGGCCAAGATACTTTTCAGTCCATGGGCCGATGTTGAAGTCCATGACCTGATACTTGCCGTAGGCACGGTTGCCGCGCTGCGTAATTGGACCAAGCGCGGAATAGCCACCGCTACCCGCGCTTTCAATGCTTGCAATAGCGTTGGCCCAATCGTTGATAGCCATCAAGCAGCCTCCGCAAGCTCTTTGCTAAGCTGAGCATAGTTGACACGCAGGTAGCCATCTTTGCCCTTGCTGACCAAGTGCGGATGAGTTTTCTGCAGTTCGTCTGCCATGACGCCAAACTTAGGCTGGCCGGGCTGCGCGATCTTTTCGCCTTCCTCGTTCCATTCCCAAGTGTAGAACTTGACGCCCTTGAACTCGCCTTTCGGCTGCACGTTGGTTTTCAGGCGCGGGTCTGAGCTATATGCAGTTGCCGCCATAGTCAGGTAGTCAAACAGGCCCGGCTGGCGAGATTGCGTTGTGGTCTGCGGGACGGGCGCTTGACCCAGCGCCTGCAACGGCAGTGCCAACGACTGCTGCGGCGCTCCAACAGTTGCTTGATACTGTGAGCGGGCATCATCAATCAAGCGCTGCTGCAGTGCCTGCTGCATTGCGCCCTGCATCATCTGCTGCTGCGTGATCTGCTGGCCGAAGCCGAAGCCAAGGTTAGACAAGTTGCCCATCTGACCTGCTGCCGACAAACGCTGCTGCGCACCAGCAAGACCTGCTTGCTGGTTTGCTTGCTGCGCCTGCAGTTGCGCTGCCTGATTTGCCAAAGCCGCCTGCTGCGCTGTTGCAACGTCCTGCTGCGCTGCGCCAAGTGCAGTCTGATAGCCCTGCTGACGCAAGCCAGCGGCAAGCTGGCCACCCTGACGCGCAAATGCCTCGTTGGTCAACGCCTCTGCAACACCCTGACGCGATCCGCCAAATGCACGGGCAGCTTGTGCCTGCGCTCCAAGCTGGTTCATCTGCATCTGACGCTGACGCTCAAGGTCAGCCATCGACGTGTCAATGACCTGCTGCGTGTATGGGTTCATGTATGTGCCGATGCCACCAGCCGCTTGCTGCGCCTGAACATTCTGCGCAGCCACTTGCTCTGGCGTGTAAGCCATGCCAGCCTGAGTGCCGCCAAGAGCCTGCTTGTAAGCCTCAGAAGATTGCTTGTAGACGTTCTGCGCCGCAGCAGGCGTTGCCATTGGCAGCGCTTCCTGTGTTCTCATTTGAGCATTAGGCGCCGGCGTCATGCCAGCCATCACTGCGTTTTGGTTTCCTGCGCCTGCCATTTACTTGCCCCCTGAGAGTATTTGTCTGGCCATTGTTCCAGCGGCGTTTGCATCTTCATCGCCGTAAATTGATCCGCCAGCACCAAATGGTGGGTTTGGCTGCTGACCAGTAACAGGGTCAATAAACATGCCGCGAATGAAGTCATACTGGGCAGGCGCACGCTGCTGTAGCTGGCCAAGAGATGCCTCATAGATCGGTGCGGCGCTGTAGCCATACCCACCGCCAGCCATTGGCTGTGCCTGCGGCATGCCTTCCATGCCAGTCATGCCGCCGCCACCCAGACCAAATGCTTGCGCCGCTTGGCTAGTGTTGCCAAACGCTGCCTGCTGCATTGGGGAAAAAGCGGCAACGCTTGGACCAAAGTAGGGCGTGTAACCAATCTGTGCGATCTGGTTTGCACGCTCCAAGTTAGCCTTGGACGCTTCTTCAATGTAAGCAGGGATTGTTACCTGACTTGTTTGCGATCCGCCTTTGCCGCCGCTCATTGACTTTTCTCCATCACATAAAGGGTCGGCTTGAAGCCAAACTTGCCCATCAATTTCATCCAGCCCCTACGGCCTGCTAGTGTCATTCCGCTGCATCCGATGCTTTGGCCCCATTCCCACGCGCTGTCTATCATCTCAAACAGCTCTTTGCGTTTGCCAGACCCAATGAAAACATGCAGAACTTTTTTGCGAGGGTAACATATTACTTCCGTAATGGCCACTGTTTCGCCATTTGACCACATCTGCATGCGGCCATCGTGAACAGCATGCACAACGTCCTCAAACAGATGCGTGCCACCGCTGTATTTCAGGGCGGCTTCAATCTGCTTTCTGTAGTCGTGAATGTTTGGCATTAACCGTGAAGCCTTGTGATTGCGATAGTGGATGCCGGGGCCGCTGGTGCAAACGCAGTTGCCGCAGCAGCATCAAGATAGCCAGATGTGCTGTCAACAGCCCACATGGCTTCTAAATAATCGCCTGCGTTAAAGTTAAAGATTGCTGACCGGCTTACAACCAAAACTGAGCCGTTTTGATGTAGTGCGTTCTTCATCGTTGACCCAGTGACATCTACGCCATTCACCCTTGGCCAAAACCAAAAATTAACCGTGCTGCTAGACGTTGACGCAATCTGCGCAGAAAACGAAACCATATACTCGCCAGCTTCCTCAAAGACCAAACGAGATGCAGGCGTGCCGTTTGTAATGCCCTCAGACACACCGGCAGTGTAGGTCAGGACATAGGCCGTGTTTGCACTTGCTGCGTTTTGGTTTGACGATACAGCGCCAGCATATTGGCCATCCTCTAAAACGATCTGCCGCCACTCGCCGTTCTTGGAGACAACAGGATAGCCGTTGGTGTTATCCCACAGCAGAACGCCGTTCTCACTAGCCGACGCGCTGGCGTCTTTAAAGCCAAGCTGGTCTAACGCACGGCCCAGAAAGCGCCGCACGTTTTCTGCCCATTGCCGCAGGTCTGGCGTGATGGGTGGGACAGTCCTCATCGACGCCCACCTGCCACCGCATCCAGCCGCATAATGCCAACGCGCCAGTCAGATGCCGCATCGCCGGTTACACGCATCCTGATTTGACGCCCGGTAAACCGCAGGTCGGTCGGGTTTGCCATGCTGTAAGGCCCATATGACCGCTCTGTGTCTGTCGGGTAAAAGCGCGTTTTGAATGTGGCGTTTACGTCACCAAGCGTGCGCTCATCAGGTATCATGCCCGTGACAGACATAACTTGCTCACCGCTGCCAATGGCAATCGGGCCAGTCTCGGCATATGGCGCTTGGCCGCCGTAGTTGTAGCCGATTTCTTGCTCGTAAAGCACGCCATCGGCTGCAACCCACAGTGGCTGGCGGAAAACACCACGGTCAACGCCAGCGGTGCGGTCAATCTCGCCAGTCATCCAAATGTTTTCAGCGTAATCAAACACAACGTAGCGGTCACATTCAGTGCTACCGCCGCTTGGATAAAACCAGAAGATTTCATTGAACCGGCTGTTTACAACAGCATGGATTTTTGACTTCTGGTCTGTGTTCAGGTCGCTAAATACATAGTCGGCCACGTCACATGGAATTGGCTGCACAGCGCCGCCGCTGTAAATAAAGAAGCTGCGGTTGCCCATCCATACAACACCAGCATCAACAGATGCAGCCGCGTTGGCAGCAATCAAGCCACATGACGTGCCGACACGCTCAAAGCCATAGACGAAGGGCGGCCCTTGGTAGGTGGCCGAATGCGCGTCTTGGTCCGTCAGGATCAGTGACTGCCCGCGTGTGCGCAAGCCTTTCAAGATTACGCCATTCGTCTGGATTTGAATATCACCAGCCTCGTTAGTAGCCGCTGCTGTCCATGTGTTGTTATCTTCACGATCAGACCAAGCAACAGTGCGTGGATCGCCGTTTGCGCCAAATGCAAATACGAACCGCTCCTCTGTCACCATCATGCCAGAGCATCCAGTAGGCGCGTTTGACAAGACGGCAGCAGGGGTGGCGCTATCTAGCTGCCACTCGTAAATCTTGCCATCGTCCGGCGTCATGGCCAGCAGATATTCACCCCAGTTTTCAAGGCACCAAGTTGTGGCGCGCAGAATGCTTGCGGTGTCTTGCACGGGCAAGCCATATAGACCATTGCCATATGTGCCTGCGCTGTAGCCTGTGAATGCCGTAGCGTCCACGCGGCCAGCGGTGAAGCCAGCAGGCGTGATGTCGCTGACAGTGTTGCCAGATGTCATGGCGAACAAGCTGTCATGCGTGCCAAGCGCCAAGCGACGGTTGCCGCTGTTGTCTTCCCACGCAGCCATTGATCGCACAACGCCAGCAATGTCTACATTGCCACGCTGACGCCAGCCGCCAATCGGGCGCAATGCACCCTCATGCCAGCGAATTAAGTTGGCATCACGCCAGCGGCCCTGTGACTGGTATTCCGTGCCGTTGCGATACTGCCCCGGCGGAATATTAAGAGGGATCAGGGGCATATGCTCTCCCTCCCTTACGGCTTAACTGGCCAGTCGGCTTCGTCTAGGTGCGGGAAGTTTGCGTGGGAT
>Ga0209653_1000489_pt1 | contig 35311 bp, 37 predicted proteins | sample SaaInl6LU_22_DNA_FD_184644 | JGI IMG/M metagenome (GOLD analysis project Ga0209653, IMG submission 184644) | Marine microbial communities from expanding oxygen minimum zones in the Saanich Inlet - ESP_116LU_22_DNA (SPAdes) (version 2) | ecosystem: Environmental > Aquatic > Marine > Intertidal...
AAAACAGAGAAAGACAACGGAAACCACTTCATGCTCTTATTAATTTGAAAAACTAAATAACAAAAAAAGAGACCACGAGTCGGTTGGTAAACGTTTAAATCCGAATAAAAGAATTATGTCAACGTCGCTACGTATTTCCCAATCATATCAAACTCGAGATTGACTTGGTCGCCCACTTGAAGTTGATGGAAATTGGTGTGCTCGTAGGGATAGGGAACCAACAGAAAAAAACAAAAAGCCTTGTCTGTTGTCAATTGAAAAGGGGTTTTCTTCTGAAGACTGGGCAAATGAACCCAAAAAAGAGAAGACAAACATAAAAACAAAAAAAGATTTCATAATAAAAAGATTTAGGCAGCTTGCGGCTGCCCAACAAGCCGCCGGGGTTAAAATGTTAAAACCAAGCGTTAAGGCGTTTTCAAAGGACTTTATTTTAAAAATTTATAACGCAGCCCCCATGCACTCTGGAGTATAATCCTTTCATGACCAAAATCAAAGCTTGGTTGAAATTCGATAAGCAAAGAAAATCGATTCCACTTTTCAGCGGGTGAGAACTGAACACCCACAGGCACTACAATCCCAGTAAGTCGGTTTACGTTCACCCCCACACCGACATAGGTTTGATGGGTTTCTTTAGAAGTTGTGTTATAACAAAAAACAAGTTCGGGGGTTATGTCTTTGAGCATGGTGTTTTCATACACTCTCAGTTCTCCCCAAAACCGCTCGTTAAAATCATAAGCAATGCCTGCTTTTGAAAGGGAAGACGAATAGTAGGAAACACTGACTTGGGCATTTGTCCAAAGGCAATATAAAAGAGGGAGTATTTGCAATGTGATTTTAACAGGATGTGAGAAATGTTCAAGTTTCCCTATTTATTAGGTTAAATCTGCGTTTTTTACATCGTAATTTCATTTAATTTTTTCTTTAAAGTGGACAGAAATGGACATATGTAGACACATTTGTAGTCACACTTTTTGTCACAATTATGCTGTGTCAGTAAATTTCAGTATTCACATAAATAGTTAGAAATTATGGCAACAACAACATTTAAAATAAGGAAAGGTAGAAAAAAGTCAACAGTTTACTTACAAATTCAAAAAGGACGAGAGTTTAGGTTAAGGCATTCTACTAATTTTTCAATTGACAATTCAAGTTTGAAGTATTGGGATTCAAAAAGAGGTCGTATTAAAAATTTGTCTAATATTCTAGATGCAGAATATATAAACGAGCGTCTTTACGATATTGATAAGAAAATTAATGACGGAATTTATGATCTCTATAATAAAAAAATGCTTGATAAGCTATCATGCAATAAACTCATAGAAAGTGTATTAAATAATAGAAAAACAAAACAAAATAGAAATGATGGACAATCTATTCTTGTTTGTGAGTATTTTAATTGGTATTTGAACTTTTATTCAATAAATCCTTCATCTTTCTCCAAATCAAATCTAAAAAAAGGAACATTGAAAAATTACAGAAACGCCAAATGTTTTCTTGAGAGATATTTGAACTACAAAAAAATACCAATTTCTGATTTTACTTTTAATCATATCAATAGAGATTTCTATAATGATTATTTAGCTTATGCTAAAAATCAAAATTTGAGTAATAATTACATTGGTACTCTTATTCAAAAATTAAAAACAATTGTTGGTTCTGCCTTTAATGAGGGCATTCATAATAACAATGAGTTTCAAAAACCATATTTTTTTAAGATGACAGAAAAGGTAAATAATATTTATCTTGACAGTTCTGAATTGGAAAAAATCACAAAAGTTCCTCTTGACAACAAATTGGATAATATTAGAGATAGTTTTTTAATAAGCTGTTATTGTGGCATGAGAGTAGGGGACTTAATTTCACTACTTAAAAACCCAAATGATAAAGTATTTACAAGGGATAAAAAAAGATGTATTCAAAATGTTCAATCTAAAACTGGAAAAGAAGTTGTTCAAATCTTAAAAAAAAGGAATGGAAATTTTCCGAAACCAATATCATCTCAAAAAATGAATGAATTAATTAAAGTGATAGGAAAAAGAGCTGGAATTACCTCAATATACACTAAAACTGTCACTAAAGGCGGGAAGCAAATATCAGAGACTCTTCCAAAATATAAATTTATCTCGATGCACACTGGACGAAGGAGCTTTTGCACGAATGCATATAACTCTGGAATACCATTGCAATTTATAATGATAGCTTCAGGTCATAGTTCAGAAAAAGTGTTAATTAACTACATAAAGGCAGGAGCTGAAGAGAAAGCAAAAAAGTTATCAGAGTTTGAGTTTTTTGATTAAGTATGAATAAATTTTAAATTGTTTAGTTTTGAACTCTAAACAAAAACATTGAAAAAATTATTACTCTTATTATTGATTGCGCCTGTTTTAGGATTTGGGCAAACTGCAAGTATTGAAGTTACAAAAACATGGACATTAGAAAATGATTTGGACAATAATAACATCGTAAATGTCGGAGACCAAATTAAGTTTATCATTTCGGTTAAAAATGATGGCAATGAAACGCTTACAAATATTGTCTACGATGATACGTTCTTGGACGGAAGTACGCCTCCAAATTTATTGTCTTTTGACCCACCAAACAATCCACGAACCTTGACTTGGATAGTTTCAGATGGTGGGTCATTTGAAGGTATGCTAAATGCAGGAGAAACGGCCACCTACCACGCTTATTATACCGTCACACAAGAAGTTTATGATTCAGGAGAAGCTACAAACACAGTGGCTTTCTTTGGAGTCAGTGAGGGTACTACAGTTTCAGATGTCTCTGATAATGGCAATGACATTGATGGTAACACTTCTGATGATGTTACAAGAATACCCATGGGGGTTCAGCATGGTAATATGACTGATATTATACTTAATGGTTCAGTAAGTGTTGAAAATAACCAGATTAAAAATGTTGCTGACCCAACCCAGAGTCAAGATGTTACCACCAAAAACTATGTTGATTCTCTATTGGAAAGAATAGAATAACTTGAAAATCAAGTTGATGTTCTTGAAGATAATTCTGATGTATATGTTGGTAATTTAGATAATATTACAGATATCGATGGTAATGAATATCCAATCGTAGAAATTGGAGGACAAAAATGGGTTTCTAAAAATTTAAGTGTTAAATCTTATCGAGATGGCACTCCTATTCCTCATGTACAAGACCCTGTTGAATGGGAAAATCTTACCACTGGTGCGTATCGGTATGTTAATAATGACCCAGATACAGAATCAAAGTATGGTTTGATGTATAATTACTATGCTGTTAATAACCCAAGAGGTTTATCGCCAAAGGGGACAAGAACCCCCTCATTAAATGATTTTATTCATTTAACTTCTTTTTTGGGGTATCCATGTCATGAGGATTCATCACCAAGTAATGAGCTCTTTAAAGGTATTTTAACCAACGATAATAGTGTGACATGGAATAATACAGATGGAAGTCAGATTATTGGAACAAATACTACAGGTTTCAATTTATACCCATCAGGTTGGTTTAGGTACAGTGGAGATACTAATACACAATATGGAAAAAGTAGTTTTTTATGGACTTCAGAGGGACCAAATGGAGATTATGATTATTATATGGTAATGAGATTTAGTTCTTCGAATTCAACAACCAGTAAAGTTGCTAACTACTCACTTTCTTATGTTAAAAGTGGATTATGTGTAAGAGTTATAATAAACAATTAAAAAATACCTTCAAGATTTTGGAATGATATTAAAACACAATTTTTTTTAATTTTAAACTATGAAAACTCATTTACTCTCTTTGGTTGGACTATTTCTATGTCCGTTTCTGTTTAGTCAAATAAGTGTTAACGGAAGCCAAATTAAAGATTTGGCAGATCCTACAGAATGTATCATAGTTTATAAATGATAAGTGATTTTTGGGGTTAGACTTATGGCTTCTAAATCAAACTCTTGAATTGCGAAATAGCTATAAAGCTTAGACTGAATGCTCACTTCAAAACGTCCCGAACTATAGAAAGAGTAATCAATTCCCAAAAAGAACCCTCCTTCAATAGCCAATTGCTGTTCCGTTAAATAGATACTAGCTTCAAAAACTTCTAGCGACTGATTTATTGTCGAAAAAAGATAAAACCCAAGAAAAGCAGATAAATTAGGTCTAAACGTATTTCTATAGAAAAGGCCATACATATTATTAGTGTATCGAAGATTTACATTCTCAATGCTAAATTGCCCAATAGGAAAAGCAGTGCGGGATACGCTTTTCTCACCTTGATTTACTGCCCGGTCAAAACTCAGGCCAAAGGCCTGTTTATTGTCTTTTAAATTCCAAATAAGTTCCACACCGCCAATGGTGCCAATAAAGTCTTTACTGAAATCATGGGACGATACTTGTTCATCGTAAGAAGTAACATAAAAGTTGCCCCCGACGCCATAACTTGCAGACAGTTCAAGTCTATTGATTAACTCTTTGGGCTCTTGCGCACAAACCAACACAGTAATCAAGAACATTTTTAGACAAAGCGAATGTTTAAATTTCATTTTTTTAGAATTATATTTTTATACGAAAACCAAAATGGTGTGACCATGTACCCGTGTAGCCAAAATCGAAATCGTCATCGGATTTGTATCCCGCATTGAGAATTATTTTTGAGGCAATGTAGAAGCTTGTTTGATTATTGATGGGATATAGCAACCTCACTTTTGGCCCAAGGTTAACGACCCCTTTGTACCAATACACGACATTATAATTTCTAACTTCAGTAATCAGGTTGGTAGATGTATCATAAGAGGTATCTGATAAAGAAAAATGCAGAGTTGAAATATGTCCATAACCAATTCCTATCGCTGGGATAAGTTTAAGTTTTTTAATGGGGATTATAAAGTTTGCATAGACCGTTGCGTGTAGATCTCTATTGTAAAAAAAAGGGCGAACAAGATTGTCCCATGAAGGAGCACCAATAAAATATTGATTGACCTCATTCAAGTATTCTGGTGGAGAATGGCTGCCAATGTTTAGCCCTTTGGGGAGCTCATTGATAAATGCGTAATTTAAATCAACACCAAACACCCAATGGGGAGAGTTTTTTATTTCGTAAAAAGCACTAAAAGCCGTGCCACCGCTAGCCCCTTCGTCTATATATTTAGCCGTGCCAAGGCTTGTACCTATAAAATGCTCTTTTTGAGCAAGACCAAATAAGCTGCAACACATGAAAAGAGGAAGTAAAAGGCAGGAGATAAACCTGCCTTTTACGGGGACAAATTTATTCAGGAACATCGGTATAATGGTGTTTAAAGTAATATTCCAAAGCATCTGCTGTCCTTACAGTATAAGAAACACCCCCATCACTTTTTGTACCTGCTCCAAAATTTCCAACAATATGAGAGAGCGCATCACGCCTTGAAATGGAATTGTTATATTTTAATCTGGTTTTATTTCTAGAAATTGAAAAGGGAGCAGTTATTCTGGCTTCATGCACAAACTGCTTGGTTTCTTCATCATAACCTATGGAGACCGTACCTTCAGCAGTTGATGTACCATAACCACTATATCGGTATGCAAAAAGTACAATTTGCTGATTAGTCTCATGCATGTCCCAATCCCCATCAAAAGTTATATTTACGGTTTTCCACTCTTTGTCTTTTATATTACTTCTCTTAAATTTAAAAATATCACGAAGTAGATAAGGGGTAGAAGATGTTGAATTAATGTTGCCGTCCGCGTTCAAATTCAAGTCCCCGCTTACCCTATAAAGAACAATTTTTGATTTAGAAGGCCAGCCCGAATAGTGTTTCGTAAGTCTAATTTTTGGAATGATGGTTCTCAACACATCATTTTGACTAATTTGAGTGTGATCAACGTTTTGGGTAAGCCAATATTGCTGCTCCGGATCAACATATATATCATCCCCTCCATCTGCATAATCTTCATCGTCTTCTATTCCAATGGGAATCAATTCAGTTTTCGGTGTTGGCATCAATACAATGGTTGGGTTTTTATAAGCGTAGTCATCATCAACGATGATTTGATCATCATCATAGGTGCCAGTAGTTCTTTTAAAAAGATGTGCATCTGACGAACCCCTCTCTAAGTTTTCTGGAGCCCATGACATAGCAAACGTATCTACGTTTTTCCAGTTGAACTCCTCTTCATAAGGAAAATATAACTCATAATCTGCAAATGCATCAGTGTCTAAAATAGAAAAGAAACTATTGTCTGAACTTGCAGATGCGCCCTCTAAAGATAATGACTGATTGCGCATGATTTGTTGCATGATAGGCAGCTGCCCATTCATTGCATGATAGGATGTAATTAAAGCACTTTTAAACCCTTTACTGCTTGGTTCAGCCACCGCATTTAATTTTCGTGCTTTGCCAAGCGCCACTCTTTCTTCCATTGGAATTTTAGATTCGTTTCCAGCCAAAGCAGCAAGTGAAATAGATTCTGAATTATCATTTTTAAATCGCGCATAGTCAAGGGCAAGGTTTGCAGCTTCTTTGTCTAACAAAACACTTCCCATCAATAAAGAAATTTCCCTTCTTAGCTCAATTTCATCATGATTGGCAAAATCATTGCCAATTAATAGTCTGTCTTCGTCACCTTCGATTTCAATCGAACATGAAAAAAATGTAAACAGGCTAACGAATAGCCATAATATATTTCTCATTTTTAATCAATGTTAAGGTTAACCAACTCAAATACGAGTTGGGCCGGGGACAATCCCCGCCGCAGTTATTTGCTAATCAAATGATGTGTGGTTAGTCAAGTTCATCTCTATTGGGGAAAGGACAATTGTCTTTTCGAATCTTACCGCTTCGTATCGACTAAGGGGCATCAAAGATTGGGGTTAAACAACCACGTCTACGCAAGCTAGTAAAAAAACAGCAACGAAGCCGTTTTTTAAACACTTAATGTCGGACAGCGAACTAGCTCTTGCTTTTGGCAACGTATTTCCCAATCATATCAAACTCGAGATTGACTTGGTCGCCCACTTGAAGTTGATGGAAATTGGTGTGCTCGTAGGTATACTGGATAATGGCTATGCCCGCAGCCCCTTCGCAATTTGACTTTACTCCCATAGGTTTTTGAGATGATAGGTAAAAGACAGATAGGGAACCACAAGAGATTCGGTTTGCGGATAGTTTGTCGTTGAAGAGCTAAACACCCCGAGCATCAGATGGGTTCGTTGTTTTTGATACCCCAAACCAAGATTCCAAGACCAATAGTCAAAAGATAAATCACTGACCGCATTATTTTGTGTGGCTGTGATTTGAGAATCAGTGTTGAGATAAGACCGCCCCAACCGCAATACCAATTCGGAATTTTCAAACGCCTTAAAGTGGTAGTCTGCATAAAAATGATAATCAACAAGAAGGGTTTTACTTTTTGGGCCAGTGTTTTCGGTTGTGAGAGAAGCACGATCGGACAACTGTGTGTCATAACGCAAGCTGTTTGAAAACCCTAAGGATAGCGCTGTTGTTAGAAAGTAGTTTAAGTCATAATGAAAGCCCACACCTGCGTTTTGTGCACCAATCTCATCGATATGTGCACGAAATTCTCCAGCGGGATAAGTAACAGACTCGAGTCTCTTTTCAATGGGGGTGATTCGATAATCGGAGCCAACAGAAAAAAACAAAAGACCTTGTCTGTTGTCAATCGAAAAGGGGTTTTCCTCTTTAGACTGGGCGTATGAACCCAAAAAAGAGAAGATAAACATAAAAATATATAAAGATTTCATAATAAAAAGATTAAGGCAGCTTGCGGTTGCCCAACAAGCCGCCGGGGTTAAAAAATATAGATTCCAAAAGAAAAACCTATTCCATGTAAGCTCAGTTTATTGGTAGAAACACGATAAGGTTTATCTGTCAGTGAGTAAGTAGGAATGACTAGACTTACATCTGTGCTTACAAGTAGCTTTTCCGTTAGATGGAACTTATATCCTATTCCTGTTCGATAAAGGCTGCCTCTGGTGTTGAACGTTCCTTTTATGGTTTGTCCAACATTTACAAAAGAAAAAAGAGTGTTTTTTTCGGTGGTAAAATAAAAACGTAAATCTCCATTAATAAGTGGAAACCCAAAAACATCTGGAGAGTACCCCCTATACAAACCAATTCCGCCTGCTAAAGACAAGCGGTCTGGAATGAAAAAATAACCTCCCATGACATTAATATTGATTCCTTTTGCCTTATCAGCGTCCTACTCAGCTGAACGAAAAACGCCACCCCAAGTACTTATTTCTCTAGCAAAGATGTAATTGTGAGAGTCAATATAAATGATCCCAAAAAACCCATCTGTTTTCGACTTAACGACGGCATCTACTTGCTGGGAAAACCCGAGTATGGGGAGCAGGATTAAGATTCCAGTTATTATTAGCTTTCTAGTCATTGTAAACAATTTTACTCCCTCTTCTTACTATTAAAAATTTGCCTACTATCTCTCTCTGTTCCACTTTTCCAATGAGAATAAACTACAACAGGGGCAGACCACCAAACATATTTAATCAAAGTTGTCATTACAATCTTCCGCATTTTCATAGTCTTGTTCGGTTATAAAATATTGGTGTTTTTCATCTCCGTCACATATATTACAAGGGTTAGGTGGAATTCTACTGAATATTTTCACTTTTTGATTGTCAAAAATCACTCTTACAGAGTCTACGGAATGTATCGAGTAAAACATTAAACCTGTATTTTCAATTCCTGACATTCTCACTACATTGTATTTAGAATTAGGACTGATGTCAATTATACTCGCTTTAAAAGGTTGTTTATATTTTATTCCTGTCCCTTCGTTTTTGGTATCAAAGGCAATAATTTTAACCTTTTTATCTGTTTGATTAAATATTGTGAATTCAATCTCTGAACTGCCTTGGTCAACACATGAGTTTAGGACTAAAGCAATAAATAAATAAATAAATTGTTTCATGGCTTTATGTTTTAACGATATTCTCTAAATAAATAATCAAGTTCTGCTCCATCAGTTGGGTTGTTGTACATTTCACGCAATCGGGTTCTCCAACGCCACCATGAACCAAATGAACCTGGTAAAGCATCTTCTAATTGACCTAATGTATAACCTGAAACTCTGTCATTTGGTCTGTTGCTATTAATAGTTGATTGATTATGATTATCAATCATATCGATGACAATTGGTGTATAACCATCGCTCTCGGTTTGTATATAATCTAAAGAATAATGCTGCAAATCATTTTTGTGAGGAAAGTTCCTTGTCCCCACAATGCTAGCGGGATAGACTCTATTTGTTATTGTATGTTCCACACCAGTTGCCCAACTTTCTGGCAAGAATGGGTCATCTGCTAAATAATCGATAACATATTGAGCAGTGCTATATCCTATTTCCCAATGCGAAACATGGGCTAGTTCGTGAACAGTTGTAGCAAAAATTTGCCTACTATCTCTCTCTGTTCCACTCTTCCAATGAGAATACACTACAACAGGTGCAGACCACCATATTTTATTGAAAGTAAAGTAATGGTCAGAAAACCAATGTGTCTCTTTCCACTTTGCCCCAATATGCAATCTGCGTTTTAAAAACCACCACTTGTTATACGGTTTTTTTATTCCATAGGTATTGTAGTTATAAAAATATTCCATTGCCCCTCTATGTACACTTGCGTATAACCAGTTTCTAGGAGTGCTACTTCTTCTTATCGTTTTGTTCCAACTGCTGCCTCTACTTAAAGATTCAAAACTGTACCAAACCTGTCCGTAACTACCGCTTCTAATATCCCAATCTGCTCGTTCCCATTTAATAGCGCATTTCACTTTACTGCTTCTAAATTTACCAACCCTAAAATCGCCATTCGCATCTGTGATATCACTTTTCCATTTAAACCAACGCTTAACAATTATTTTTGCTCCTTCTAATGGAATTATTCGAGACGTTGTGTTGTCCTCATATTGGATTTTGCCACTAGGATACCATTTACTTCTTCTTGCAAAAGACACGTATTGAAAACTATCGTCAAAAGCATTACTACTAACGTCAACCACATCATCGAGGTTGCCAGTGAGTCGAAATGCTTCGTTTTCCATCTTTTCCCATAAAGAAATGTTTAACTGACTTCTTATGGTATTTCTCAATGATAAGTTGGCACTACTTTTAGTTGAAAAACCTTCACTATCAAATTCATCGTCCTGTAAAAAAAGATCCGCCAATATCTCGTACTCAATATTCCTAAATTCATAATCAACAGGGACAACGGAGTATTGCCACGTTATATCTCCTTCAGGGATAGAAGGGTCGTGATATGCTCCAGCAACACCTTCCTCCAACTCATAGTCCAAGGGCATGTCAAATAAAACAAGACTGTCTTTCTCTTGCAAAACTTCTTTCTCCTCATCAGTTTTAGGAAGGAATCTTACGTAATAGTCAGTTGTTGATATAATCAACTGATTGGCTAAGGTGGAAAATTCGCTGTTTTTCTGGTCGGACGACATTAAATTCTGATATGCTTTTTTCATCACGGAAACAGTATTAAGGATTATCTAACTTTTTTCCTAGACCTATAAGCTTATCTGGGGGTTCAACTTGTTCATGCTGCGCTTGTGGCTCTAGTAGATTAATCTCTGATGAAGGGTCTGCAAATCCATCCTTTTGACAAGAATACACCAGTATTCCAATCAGGGTTAAAACGAGTAACCGATAGCTGTTTTTAGTTATCATTTGAGGTCTATTTTAAGGTTAACCAACTCAAATACGAGTTGGGCCGGGGACAATCCCCGCCGCAGTTATTTGCTAATCAAATGATGAGTGGTTAGTCAAGTTCATCTCTATTGGGGAAAGGACAATTGTCTTTTCGAATATTACCGCTTCGTATCGACTAAGGGGGCATCAAAGATTGGGGTTAAACAACCACGTCTACGCAAGTTAGTAAAAAATCGTGAACTACTGATTTTTAACGTTTAAATCCGAATAAAAGAATTATGTCAACGTCGCTACGTATTTCCCAATCATATCAAACTCAAGATTGACTTGGTCGCCCACTTGAAGTTGATGGAAATTGGTGTGCTCGTAGGTATAGGGTATAATGGCTACGCTACACGCATCGTCGGTTACGTCAAACACCGTTAAGCTTGTGCCATTAATAGTGAGTGATCCTTTTTCGATGATGAGTTTCCCATTTTCAGGCGTAAAACGAAAGCGGTATAACCAGCTTCCTGCTTGGTCTTTCACAGCGACACATTCACCAACCTGATCGACATGTCCCTGCACCAAATGGCCATCTAGACGGTCACCTAAACGCATGGCGCGTTCCAAATTAATTTTACGACCTGTTTTCCACATGCCCAAAGCGGATTTGCGGAGGGTTTCCTGCACCGCCGTTACGGAATACACATCGTCTTTGATGTTGACCACCGTCAGACAAACGCCATCATGGGCCAAACTTTGATCAATTTTTAGTTCGCTTGCTATGGAGCTTTGAATATGAAAATGAATATTTTCCCGATCTTCTTCAACACCAACCAGCTCCCCTAAACATTCTATAATCCCCGTAAACATCGCTTTGAATTTGATTAACTTTGCCAAAAATACGTATAAATATGAGTACGACCATTGGCATATCGATTGGAGACCCAAACGGGATCGGGCCAGAGGTTGTGTTAAAAACCTTTACCAATCGGTCTGTCCTTTCAGATTGCACACCGATTGTGTATGCACGCCTTGATTTTATCGAGCAAGAACTTTCTCATTTTGGGCTGCATATCCCCACTCACCACATGACAGATGCGCCAAAGCCGGGCGTACTCAATATTGTGGATTGTTGGCCAAGTGCTTTTCAGCCAACCTACGGATTGGTCGATCCAGTTGCAGGTGCGTTGGCGGTTGCCTCTTTACAAGCAGCAACAACCGCCCTACAACAGGGCGTTATTGACACTTTGGTCACCGCTCCCATTCATAAAGCGGCAATTCAAAGTAATAACTTTCGTTTCCCAGGACACACCGACTTTCTGGCACAAAAATTTGATGGTCAAGCCCTGATGTTTCTTGTTCATCCCGATTTGCGGGTGGCTCTGGTCACCGATCATGTTGCCGTTAAAGATATTGCGGGTCATATCACTACCAGTCGTGTGAAACAAAAACTAGAGGCTGTTTCTCTTTCCCTCCAACAAGATTTTGGGATCACAAATCCAAAAATTGCGGTGCTAGGACTCAACCCGCATGCTGGCGATGAAGGAGTCATTGGTCAGGAAGAAATGGACATCATCACGCCTTTATTGCAGGATCTAGAGCTACAAAACACAAATGTTGCAGGGCCTTTTTCTGCCGATGCTTTCTTTGGGGCGCAGTCCTACAAAAACTACGACGCAATTGTAGCCATGTATCACGATCAAGGGCTGATTCCTTTTAAAACACTTTCTTTTGGGAGTGGCGTAAATTTCACAGCAGGCCTTTCGATAGTACGCACTTCCCCAGATCACGGAACGGCCTTCGCTATTGCAGGAAAGGGGCTGGCAAACCCACATTCTTTCCAAGAAGCAGTAGCAACAGCCATGAGCATTCATCAGCAACGCAAGGCCTAACAAACTCTCCAAAAGCGGCAACGGCTTGTCTGTGAGCAATCAGCGTGAAAAAACAAGATACCCAAAGGTGTTTGGCTTTATGTGATTTTTGTTATCTTTGGCGCCCGTAATGTTGAGATAAAATGGAACCCCACGCGGATTTCGAGATTAAGTTTTCTGGATTAAAAGAAGGCGTTCATACATTTAATTTTCAACTTTCGGAAACGTTCTTTGAGAGTTTCGACAATGAAGAATTCAACGCTGTTCAAGCGAAAGCGACGGTGACATTACACAAAAAATCGACCTTTATGGAAGCAAATTTTTCCATGCAGGGCCATGTGAATGTCAACTGTGATTTGACCAACGAACCATTTGATTTGGCCGTTTCTAACGCCTTTGACATGGTCGTAAAGTTTGGCCCTGATTACAGTGATGATCACGACGATATGATCGTGTTGCCACACGGCTCACATCAGTTCAACGCCACTCAACAGCTCTATGAGCTATTGGTTCTGAGTGTGCCACAAAAGCGTGTACACCCCGGCATAGAAGATGGAACGATGGATTCTGACGTACTCGAAAAGCTTGAGCAACTCAAGCCCTCACCGAACAACAAAACGTCGCAAAGCGGAACAGATCCGCGATGGGACGCATTAAAAAAATTAAAAAAGAAGTAGCATTATGGCTCATCCTAAACGAAAAATATCGAAAACGCGCCGCGACAAACGTCGTACGCACTACAAGGCAACTAGCCCACAGATCGCTGTTTGCTCAACCACTGGCGAGTCGCATTTATACCATCGCGCACACTGGCACGAAGGGAAACTGTACTACCGTGGAAAAGTTCTTATCGACAACACCGTCGAAGCAGCATAATTCCAAACAATTTTCTGTAAACAAACGCCTCTAGAGGCGTTTTTTGTGTTTTAAAAAAAGTCAAAAAAATTGATTTTATTGACCAAAAACCACCAGTTTTTAGTAATTTTCGCCCCAATTTGCGTCATTTTTAATAAAAAACAACGCATATGAGTTTAGGACAAAACGCTGCAATTACTGCCGTGGGAGCTTATGTTCCCGATGAAGTACTTTCCAATGCCGACCTGGAGCAAATGGTTGATACTTCTGACGACTGGATTCGTTCACGAACAGGAATTTCGGAACGCAGAATCCTTAAAGACCACCCGACGTCCTTTCTAGCCATAAAAGCCGCACAAAACCTCATCGAGCGTTCGGCTATCGATCCGAAGACCATTGACCTTGTGATTGTGAGTACCGCCACGCCAGACATGATGATTGCAGCTACGGCTGCCTATGTCGCCAGTGAAATCGGAGCTACGCAAGCCTTTGGATATGACTTGCAAGCGGCCTGCTCGGGATTTCTATATGGCATGTCAACAGCTTCGGCCTATGTGAGCTCGGGGCGTTATAAACGTGTATTGCTTATTGGTGCTGATAAGATGTCGTCTATTATCGACTATAAGGACCGAACGACCTGTATCATTTTTGGGGACGGAGCCGGTGCAGCACTATTTGAACCGAACGACGAGGGCCTTGGCTTTATGGACGAACATTTTCGTTCGGATGGCGTTGGACGTCAACACCTCCATGTGAAAGCGGGAGGATCGATGATGCCAGCTTCGCAGGAGACCACCCAGAATGGACACCATTACTTACGACAAGACGGAAAAACGGTTTTTAAACTTGCCGTATCCAATATGTCAGATGCAGCGATAAATCTGATGGACAAAAACAATCTTACTGCAAACGACATTGATTTTTTTGTGCCTCATCAGGCAAACCAAAGAATCATTGATGCGACCGCACAACGCACGGGTGTTGATCCCGAAAAAGTGCTTTCCAATATTGTTAAATATGGAAATACAACTGCCGCAACTTTGCCACTGATTTTATCAGACTTCGAACACCGTTTTAAAAAAGGAGACAACGTCATGTTTGCTGCTTTTGGAGGGGGGTTCACATGGGGCGCAGCATGGCTCAAATGGGCTTATAACACATAAAAAAACAATAACTAAATCATTATGGAACTTAAAGAAATCCAAAATCTAATCAAGTTTGTCGCCAAATCAGGCGTCAACGAAGTTTATGTCGAAATGGGTGACACTAAAGTCACAATTAAGACAGGTGGAGATATCGTTCAGCAAGTCGTGTCAACTGTTCCTGCGATCGAAGCAGTGCAAGTTGCTGCTCCTGTACCAGCTCCTGCCACGCCTTTGGAATCAGCAACGACTTCGCCAGAACCTGTTGCTGTTTCGCAAGACGATAACCACATTACAATCAAATCTCCAATTATCGGAACTTTTTACCGTAAGCCATCTCCAGACAAACCCAACTTTATTGAGGTGGGAGACCAAGTGAGTGAAGGTCAAGTGTTGTGTGTTGTTGAAGCGATGAAACTCTTTAACGAAATTGAGTCCGAATTCTCAGGAACCATTGTTAAAATTCTTGTTGACGATTCTTCGCCTGTAGAATTCGATCAACCATTATTTGTGATTGATCCTTCCTAACCATCAAACTCAAGAAGATGTTTAAAAAGATACTTATCGCCAATCGTGGCGAAATTGCGTTACGCGTGATACGAACCTGTCGTGAAATGGGTATCGGTACGGTAGCCGTGTACTCGAAAGCAGACGAAGAAAGTTTGCATGTCAAATTTGCAGATGAAGCAGTTTGTATTGGTCCTGCACCAAGTTCGGAGTCATATCTAAAAATTCCCAACATTATTGCTGCAGCAGAAATCACCAATGCCGATGCCATTCATCCTGGCTATGGGTTTTTGTCAGAAAACGCCAAGTTTTCAAAAATTTGTGATGAGCACAAAATCAAATTCATTGGAGCCTCTGCAGACATGATTAACAAAATGGGAGACAAAGCCACGGCAAAGGCAACGATGAAAGCAGCCGGCGTACCCACGATCCCTGGCTCTGAAGGGTTGATCAAAGATTTTACACAGTGTAAAAAACTCGCTGTAAAAGTGGGATATCCCGTTATGCTAAAAGCCACCGCTGGTGGTGGCGGTAAAGGAATGCGTGCGGTTTGGTCGGAAAACGATCTTCAAAAAGCATGGGACAGTGCTCGTCAGGAAGCCAAAGCATCATTTGGAAACGACGGCATGTATATGGAAAAACTCATCGAAGAACCACGTCATATTGAGATTCAAGTCGTGGGCGACAAGTACGGCAAAGCATGTCACCTCTCGGAGAGAGACTGTTCGGTGCAACGTCGTCACCAAAAACTCACCGAAGAAACGCCTTCCCCTTTTATGACGGATGCCTTGCGTAAAAAAATGGGTGAAGCGGCCGTCAAAGCGGCTGAATACATCAAATATGAAGGAGCAGGAACCGTTGAATTCCTTGTCGACAAACACCGAAAGTTTTACTTTATGGAGATGAACACCCGTATTCAGGTGGAGCATCCTATTACCGAGCAAGTGATTGATTATGATTTGATTGCTGAACAAATCAAAGTAGCTGCTGGTAAACGATTAAGCGGAAACAACTATTTTCCAAAACTGCACGCCATAGAATGTCGTATCAACGCTGAAGATCCCTACAATGATTTTCGTCCATCTCCAGGAGTTATTCAAACGCTACATACTCCAGGAGGACATGGGGTACGGTTGGACACACACGTATATGGGGGCTATGTAATACCACCTCACTACGATTCGATGATTGCTAAATTGATTACTACGGCACAAACTCGTGAGGAGGCCATTAATAAGATGAAAAGAGCATTGGACGAATTTGTCATTGAAGGTGTGAAAACCACAATAGCTTTTCATCGACAGTTGATGGATCATCCCGATTATGTCGCTGGAAATTACACCACCAAGTTTATGGAAGACTTTGAAATGAAATCGTCCTCTTAAATTCAAGACAATTTCATAAAGTTTGCTTCCAACGACCTAGAAAGCTACTAGTATTAGCAGTTGGATTTAGGACTTACCCAATGTTGTTTGGAGGGGATTTTTATGGTTATATCGCTTCGACATTTCGCATAAGGTATTCAGCAATTTGCACAGTGTTGGTGGCAGCTCCTTTGCGGAGGTTGTCTGCTACAATCCACAAGTTTATTCCTTTATCTTGTGATTCATCTTTACGAATCCGTCCCACAAAGACATCGTCTTTTCCTTCAGCATTGAGAGGCATGGGGTACTCGTTATTTTGCAAATTGTCAACAACAACAACCCCTGGCGTATTGTTGAGCAAGTCGCGAATATCGTCAAGATCAGGTGTTTTGGAAAGGGTCAAGTTAACAGCTTCACTATGGCCACCGACAACAGGGATACGCACGGCAGTAGCTGTTACCTGAATGCTTGGATCGAGAATTTTATGTGTTTCATTGACCAACTTCATTTCCTCTTTGGTATAGCCATTGTCCAGAAACACATCACAGTGTGGTAAAGCATTGCGATGAATATCGTGTGGATAGGCTTTTTCGCCATCAATACCAGCATATTCATCCTCCAATTGTTGTACGGCTTTGACCCCAGTTCCTGTAATCGACTGATAGGTTGACACCACAACACGCTCAATACCATATCGTTTATGGATGGGCGCAAGTGCCATGACCATTTGAATTGTTGAGCAGTTTGGGTTGGCAATGATTTTGTCATCAGTTGTCAATTGATCAGCATTGATTTCGGGGACAATGAGTTTATGGTCTGGATGCATTCGCCAAGCAGAGGAATTGTCAATCACCGTTGTGCCCACGGCGGCAAATTTCGGAGCCCAATCAAGGGAGGTTTGCCCTCCAGCCGAAAACAAAGCAAAATCAGGCACTCGCTTCACAGCATCTTCAAGTCCAATGACCCTATAGTCCTTCCCTTGAAAAGAGATCGTTTTGCCCACTGATCGTTCCGACGCGACAGGAAGGAATTCTGTAATGGGAAAATTTCGTTCTTCAAGGACCGTTCGCATGATTTCTCCCACCATGCCTGTGGCTCCTACAACTGCAACTATCATGTGTTTTTATTTAAGGGAGCAAAAATAAAGATAAATCTAACAACGAAGGATAAATAGAAGTCAATTTTCAAAAAAATAACAAAATGTTACAAAACACACAGTTAATCAATAATGACTCTGGGGACTCGTTGTGAAATGGCAGTAAGCAATTCGTAGGATATGGTGTTGGCGTGTTCTGCGACTTGTTCTGCGGAGGTTCCGTGTTCTCCAAAGACAATAACGTCATCCCCTTCTTCACAGTCAATATTTGTGACATCAACCATGATCATGTCCATACAGACATTACCAAGCACGGCTGCTTTTTGACCATCAATACTGACATAACCCTTGCCGTTTCCGTAAAAACGACCTATGCCGTCAGCATGTCCGATGGGTAAGGTGGCAGAACGTGTTGGTTTGTTGGCAACAAACCCACGGTTATAGCCGACAGATTCTCCCGTTTGCACCTCATGGATTTGTGAGATTACCGTTTTGAGCACACCCACAGGTTGGAGTAAGGCGCTCACTTTTTCATGATTGCCATACCCATACAAGCCAATGCCAGAGCGCACCATACCACCATGTGACTGAGGATAGTTAAACACCCCAGAGGTGTTGAGAACATGGTAGATGGGCGTATCGCCAAACACGGATTGTAATGCGTTAAATTTTTCAAGCTGACGATGGGTAAATTCTTTTTCGTTTGGGTCTTCAGTTGCACCAAGATGAGACAAAACGCCCTGCACACGAATGTTTGACGACACCAGATGGCTTTGCAGCTTGTTGGACTCTTTGGGGGAAAACCCTAATCGATTTAAGCCTGTGTTAAACTTGAGATGAACAGGATAATTTTCTTTTTTTTGGGCGATTAAGACTTCTTCGAGTTTGTTGAGGATGCGCCATGAATACACACTAGGTTCGAGTTGATGTTTGACCATTGTTGCGAGTTGATGTGCTTGCGGGTGAAGAACAAGAATGGGCAGCTGAATGCCTGCATTTCGCAACTCGACTCCTTCTTGTACATAGGCGACACCTAGATAATCGGCACCTTCATCGCAGAGGCAACGAGCAATCGCAATGGCATCCGAACCGTAGGCAAACGATTTGACCACGGCCAAAAGCTTTGTGTGGGTCTGCAATTGATTTCGGATCTGCTGAAAATTGTGGCGAAGAGCGCGCAGATGAATTTCGAGTCGTGTTCCTTTACCCACGTTGTTTGTTTTTGTGATTTGCACGGTCGTTTTTGGAGGAAGCATTGGCCTTATCATCCGCATTCATGGCTTGGTAAAAGGCAGCCCGACTCAAGGGCTCGTATTCAGCAGTTTCGCCAAGAAACACCAAGTTGTCATCGTCAGATTTGCGAAAACTATATTGCGCCAGGTTTCCGGTGTGTGTACAAACCGCATGGACTTTGGTCACATATTCGGCAGTTGCCATAAGGCTGGGCATGGGACCAAAAGGGTTGCCTTTATAATCCATGTCTAAACCAGCGACAATGACACGAATGCCTTTGTTGGCCAAATCGTTACAGACAGAAATAATCTCGTCGTCAAAAAACTGGGCTTCGTCAATGCCAACCACATCACAGTTATCAGCCAGGATCCGGATATTTGCGGCTGCGGGTACGGGCGTTGAGCGAATTTCGTTGGCATCGTGAGAAACCACCATGTCGTTGTCATAACGATTATCGACGGTTGGCTTAAAAATCTCAACGTTCTGCTTGGCAAATTGTGCGCGCTTTAATCGACGAATTAACTCCTCTGTTTTTCCAGAAAACATCGAACCACAAATGACTTCGATCCAGCCAAATTGTTCTTTCTGATTTACTGTATTTTCGAGAAACATAGTGTTTGTTGATTACACGCTAACACGCTTCTCACAAAGGTATTAAAATCAAGTCATCAAAAAGAAGCGGACCAAGAAATATTCACAAAGCGTTTTGTTCAAAGCCATTTACCAAAGAAATGACTTATCTTTATTCCTCAACAGACCCAAAAAACCTATATAAAAAACACTTTGGACAGACAACACAATCATGGTATCCTGTATGTCGTTCCTACACCGATTGGCAATTTGCGTGACATCACCCTCCGAGCAATTGACGTGCTTACCGAGGTCGATCTAGTGTTGTGCGAAGACACACGAGTGAGTCGAAAGTTGCTTACGCACTACAGTATTGACACGCCCACACGCTCCTATCATATGCACAACGAACATCACACAGTCGATAAAATTGTACAAGAGTTAGCAAAAGGTAAACAAATGGCATTGATTTCGGATGCGGGAACACCCGCCATTTCTGACCCTGGGTTTTTGTTGGTACGCGCAACTTTGTTGGCGGGCGTGGAGGTGCAGACATTACCCGGCCCGACGGCTTTTGTCCCTGCACTTGTGCAAAGTGGGTTTCCCACCGACCGCTTTATTTTCGAGGGGTTTCTACCTCATAAAAAAGGACGAAAATCACGTATCGATCTATTGGCGATAGAACATAGGACGATCGTGTTGTATGAATCGCCTCATCGAATTGTAAAAACACTCGGCCAGTGTGTGGAAGCGATGGGCGCAGACCGTCAAGCATCTATTTCTAGAGAAATCACGAAGACGTTTGAAGAAAGCAGACGAGGGACCTTGGAAGAACTACAATCTCATTTTTCAACACATACGCCCAAAGGCGAATTTGTGCTTGTCATAAAAGGAAAGGCCTAAAATGCGTTGGGATATTCAGCCACCTCCAGATAAAAAAACATTCCAATCGCTCGCCGAAGAGCTCAGTGTTCCTTTGGTTGTTGCTCAACTGCTTGTGCAGCGTGGGTTGACCAACTTTGCCACCGCAAAACAATTTTTTCGTCCCGATTGGACTCACCTCCATGATCCTTTTCTAATGCAAGACATGACCCCGGCAGTAGAGCGTTTAGAACAAGCCATTACCGCCAATGAAAAAATCATGGTCTTTGGCGACTATGACGTCGATGGGACGACAGCGGTTTCCTTATTGGTGGCCTATTTACAAGGTCAAGATAATGCGCCAATTCCGTATATCCCTGACCGCTATGCGGAGGGTTACGGGCTTTCTCAACAAGGAATTGATCATGCAGAGGCAGAAGGCGTGACGCTTTTGTTCACTTTGGACTGTGGTATTAAAGCGGTTGATTTGGTTGCTTATGCCAATGAAAAAGGAATGGATGTGATCATCTGCGACCACCATACTCCAGGCGAAACGCTGCCACCCGCACTCGCTGTATTAGATCCCAAACGCTCCGACTGTTCCTATCCTTTTGACGGACTTTGTGGATGTGGCGTGGTCTTTAAGCTCATTCAAGGACATGCCAGCAAGAAAGGGGTTTCCGTGGAAGAACTACAACCTTACTTGGATTTGGTTGCTACCGCTTCGGCGGCAGATATTGTTCCAATTATTGGAGAAAATAGGACATTGACCTATTTTGGAATGCAAGTCTATGAGAACGGCCCACGCCCTGGCTTAGAAGCCCTCATGGGAGAACGAAAAAAACGCGCCTGTAATGTCACAGATTTGGTATTTCGAGTTGCACCACGTATCAATGCAGCAGGACGAATGAAACACGGCACCTATGCCGTTGAATTGTTGCTTAGTAAAACAAAAGAAGAAGCCGCTCAGTTGGCAAAAGCGATTGAGACGTTCAATGATGATCGTAAAGCGCTAGACAAAGAGATCACAGAACAAGCATTACAACAAGTCAAAGAGAGTGGTCAGACCGAAAACTGTGCAACGGTGGTGTACAGCTCCGACTGGCATAAAGGGGTTATTGGAATTGTGGCTTCACGCCTTATCGAAACACACTATAAGCCCACGGTCGTTTTTACAAAGTCTGGTGATGTGCTTGCTGCATCTGCACGTTCGGTCAAAGGGTTTGATTTGTATGCGGCGCTATCGGCCTGCCAAGAGCATATGATTCAGTTTGGGGGACACAAATATGCGGCGGGGATGACCATCAAACCCGAACAGTATGAAGGGTTTTGCAAACGTTTTGAGGAAGTCGTTGTCAAACAAATACAGCCCGAACAACAAGAACGCACTCTATCGATTGACATGGAAGTTCCATTAGAGGAAATCACACCAAAGTTCTATCGTATTGTGAACCAAATGGCCCCTTTTGGGCCAGGCAATATGCGCCCTGTGTTTATGTCAAAAGGCGTGCAAGACCGTGGTTATGCAAAAGTGGTTGGCGCAGACGAAACCCACCTCAAAGCTTCCTTTGTGACGGGCGACAAAGCAATCGATGCCATTGGTTTTGGTTTGGGAGACGCTCTAGAAATCATACAGTCGTCTTCGGATTGTGACATTGCCTATGTTGTTGATGAAAACGAGTGGAATGGAAAAACGAGTTTGCAGTTAAGTCTCAAGGGGATTCAAAAAACTTGATTGGCTTATTCCCAAAGATTTTCGGCTTCTTGTCCGCCCCAAACTATAGTAACCAAGTAGGGGTTATCTATAAATGGATTCCGATTGCCTTGTGCTTGTTGGATCACATTGTTGCGCTGTCTTTCAAAATCGGATACCGGGTCTTCAATATTCCATTTCATGAAGAGGGCTTCACTACCAACAACATTAATACTTTCCTTGTATCGAATAGAAAGATAAAATATCATTCTTGCGACATCTCCTTTCCATTCGTCTCCAGGGTACCACCTTTGTGATTTTACACCATACTCATTAGATCCGTCAGTAAATGAAAAGTTACTTTTATCGGAGTTTATTTGATCATCACAAACTCGTAAATGATGTAAATCCGTAACCGCATCATTATCGTTTAGTTTGGATTGTGGATATACATGCTCAGTATTAAAGGTTTGTGGGCTGTAAGAATTATTAGGTGAAGTATATTCTTCCCAATAACGTGTTTCACCTGAGTATATAAGAATGATATTTTCTGAATTGATAAGATCAGCATCGGCGGTATATAAAAAATTATGTCTTTCGGAGTAGGTTAAAATATTGCTGTGGGATTTTTGAGTAAGCTCGCTTAGAATCTGTTTGTTTGTGTCATTATCTGTACACAAAGTTAAATTGCCGTAGTAACCTTGTATTTCCTGTGGGAGTATAAATGAGGTTGATGGGAGAACATTTATTTGAACATTAGAAACAGAGCAATTTGATGGGTCTGAAGAAGCACACAATTGATATTCAAAATGATCGACTCCTATAAAATCAGTCGTAGGGGTGTAGACAACATGACGATTATTAACTTCGACTTTTCCACCCTCTTGTGTAGTGCCATCAACGTTTAGAATTATACTTCCATTGAATGAATCATTGAACAAAAGTTTTTCAAATGTTCGCTCAAAATTTTCAACAGAAGAAACATAGTCATCAACAGCTTCGATAAAATTGTTTTCACTTTTCGAGGAACAGCCTAATAAAACAAGCACAAATATTATTAAAACTAAATTACGCATGACAAAAAACCCTCCAAAAGGAGGGTTATTTTTAGATTATAAAATCGCTTAGAATTTATATTTGAAACCTAAGGTCCATGTTCTTAGATAACCTGGATCTACACGATTGCTAGTATCTATTCCTCGCCATACAGTACTATCACCTGTTACAGGATTATTTCTTGTCATTTCTTCAATATATTTTGTATCAAACAAGTTGAAAATACCAAGCCTGGCTTCAAGGTTATTGTCTTTTAAAGGAATATCCATTGTATAAGACAAATCAACCAACGTATGAGAGGGAAGCTTAATGGTACCAGAATTCCCTGCATTTTCAAAAATATCATCAGAGAAATTAACTCTGGCATATAAATCAGCATAATGATTTAATGACAAATCAACTCTAGAGCGGTCATTAACATTATATATCATTTCTATCCCACCTGTCGTTTGAGCAGCATCACCAACTTTTACACCATCAAGATAGGCTACATCTCCTTCACTCAATGTTTGACCAGCTTCATTAAATGTAGTTGATTTCACATTTGAATTATAAGTCCAATCGCCTAAGGAAAAGTATGCTTTTAGCATGATATCCATTGAAGGCTTATAGAAAAATTGACCTTCAATTCCTTTATGCACTTGTGAAATTGGGTCAGATTGAGAATAAGAAAGAATAACATTGTCATCATCATACTCAGTACTTGAAAGAATACGGTTATCCCAGGTGGTAGAATACAAGTCAATGATAGCTTTAAAAGAATCCTTTTCGTATACATAGCCTAACTCAATTCCTGTGATTTCTTGATTTTCTGCACCGCCAATGTTTAAGTTGTTTGAGTATCTGATATTCGCGTAAAGGTCATCATGAAATGGCTGACGGCTATAAAAACCAAAGTTTGCATAAACCTTAGAATAATCACCAACACTTGTTGAGCCTCCTACTTTTAGATTGTAACCAGTATTAGTGACTTCTTCCGCCTTACCAAGATCAAACATAAAGTCTTCCTTCAAGTGTGATTGGCTCGAAACAGCTCCTTGAAAATAATAGGAAGAGTTTTCATTACTGTATTCAAGTTGACCAAAGAGTCCAGAATATGTAATATCTTCTTCATAGTCGTATGAAATGTGATAATCATCTCTACTTCCTTTTGGAAAATCAAATACGGCATCCCATGGATTGTATCCGTATGACTTCGTAGCCCCTTTATATGATGATAAACCTAGATAGTCTGTTGGGGTTCTAAAGTGAATCCCATTATAAAACCGAAAATCAAAACCTAAATTAAAAGATAAATTTTCATTGATTTGACTGCTGTAATTAGAAACTGCTCCATACCAGTTGTGACCATTTACAGAGGCTTTAACAATCCCTTCTGAATTACCTGCTGCATTTTCAGCAATAATTTTATCATAGTCAGTCATACCTTGGTCAGTGTAATAAAACTCTCCTTCATTGTAAGCAAATCCACCTCTACCATGAGAACCATACAACACTGTTGATAAAGAACTGTTATCATTTATTGTCCAATCCCAGCTTAAGTTATAGATAGGCTTGTGATAAAAATTTCTACCACCAGGGTAGATTTCACCATTTCTTACTCCACCCCAATCAGCGTAGTCAAAACCTTCATCTAAGTACTTTTGTAGATTTTCTCCACCACCTGAGCCATGCCACTGAGGAGCCCCAGTGATAAAGGCGTTAAACACATTACTATCATTTGGTTTATATCCGACAGAAAAGTAATATGTCTGGCCCTGACCTTTTGAAAATTGCATGTAACCATCGCCACTCCAATGTCCAAGGAACATCGCATAAGCCCAACCATTATCATTTAGCCCTGATGATAAATACAAAGAATTTTTAAAGTAATTGTCATTTCCAATCATTGATTTGTAAACTCCACCTTCTTTGGCATCAACAGTTTTTGTAACAATATTAACTGTTCCACCAACAGAAGAAATGGCAAGCTTAGAGGAACCTAAACCTCTTTGGATTTCTATTTCTTCAGCGACATCAATCATACCGCTCCAGTTAGACCAATACATTTTCCCGTCTTCGACACCATTAATTGGTTGACCATTAATTAGAAATGCAGTATTTGTTTGGTCAAACCCACGCAAATACATTTGTCCATCTCCAAAACCAGATCCTCTATTAATTTGTACAGATGGAGTTGATCTCATAACCTCAATTAAATCAAAAGAACCACCTTTTCTTTCAATTTCTGAAGTTGTAATATTACTTACAGCAATCGGAGTTTTACGATCTTTTGCAAGGTCAATAATTCCGCTCATAACAATCACCTCTTCTAGGTCTGTTGTGACGATTTCTTTTTCTTGCTCTTCGTCTTGAGCGAATGCAGCAACAGCAACAAAGCTGAAGCAAACACTAAAAAATAGTTTTTTCATAATATTTAGTAGTTAATAGTTTAAGCAAAACTACGAAAAACAATGTTAGTGATGTTAACAAATTTTTATGGATTTTTCAACAATTCATTAACGGTTGTAGGTTCGAAGTAGGCTTAAAGTAGAACTATCGTGTGCGCCCCCCTTTTTGTTGACAACCTCTTCCAAAATTGTACTTGCTAATTGCTTTCCAAGCTCAACACCCCATTGATCATAGCTGTAAATGTTCCATAAGATTCCCTCTACAAAGATTTTGTTCTCATACATCGCGACCAATTTTCCCAAACTTCGCGGCGTTAGTTGGTCGATGAGTAATGTTGTGGTGGGCTTGTTTCCTTCAAAAACTTTAAAAGGGACAAGCGATTCGTCTGTGCCTTGGCTACGAACGGCTTCTTCCGATTTTCCCATCAGCAGCGCTTCAGTTTGCGCAAAAAAGTTGGCCATCAGTTTGTCGTGATGGTCTTTATTCCCATGTAGCGATTCTTTAAACCCAATAAAATGTGCGGGAATCAATTTGGTTCCTTGGTGAATCAACTGGAAAAAAGCGTGTTGTGAATTGGTACCTGGCTCTCCCCAAATGAGGTTTCCTGTTTGATAATTTACAGGCCTTCCTGCACGGTCAACGCTTTTTCCATTGCTCTCCATGATTCCTTGCTGCAGATAGGCAGGCAAGCGGTGGAGGTATTGCGTGTAGGGAATAATCGCTTCGCTTTCAGCCCCATGAAAGTTATTATACCAAAGGGTGAGAAGTGCTAAAACAACCGGGATGTTTTTGTCAAGGGGAGTCGATGCAAAATGCGTATCCATTTCGTGTGCCCCTTCAAGTAATTCGCTAAAGTGATCGGGACCTACACTTAATGCAATGGACAGGCCAACGGCACTCCACAAGGAAAACCGACCACCAACCCAATCGTTCATGGGAAAGACATTGTCTGGGTTGATCCCAAAAGAATTAATCATTGGAAGGTTGGTGGATACTGCCACAAAATGATCGGCTACGGCATTGTCGCCAAGAGCATCGACAAGCCATGCTTTGGCAGTGCTGGCATTGGTAAGTGTCTCTTGCGTTGTAAAAGATTTAGAAACCACCACAAACAAGGTCGTTTCAGGATTGACTTTCTTTAAGACCTCCATCACGTGGTCTCCGTCAACGTTTGAAATAAAGTGGAGACGAAGATGATTTTTATAATGCTCGAGGGCTTCGGTAATCATTACAGGTCCTAAATCAGAACCACCAATACCGATATTGACCACATCGGTAAACGCCTGTCCGGTGCTACTTGTTGTTGTTCCATCAATCACACCTTGACTAAACGATTGTATCTTTTCGATAACCGCATGAACCTCGGGAATAATGTTCTCCCCATGGACGCGAACGTCAGCCGTGCTTGGTGCACGTAGCGCAGTGTGAAGAACGGCTCGCCCCTCCGTTGCGTTGATAACATCACCACCAAAATAGTTTTCCATCGCCACTTTGAGTTGGCACTCTTCAGCGAGTTCGAGCAGCAATGCAAGAGTCTCATCTGTCATCAGGTTTTTGGAGTAATCAACATAAAAGTCTTCCCAGCAAATCCGCAAAGTTTCTCCTCGTTTGGCGTCTGCCGCAAACAAGTCTTGTAAGCGATTCGCTTTGGTTTCGCTAAAGTGCTTTTGTAGTTTGCTCCAAGCCGCTGTTGTTGTTGGGTTGATTTTCGGTAATGGCATTTGTGTTTGTTTTTTGTTCTTCAAAAATGATGCAGTCTAATTTTTCCTTCCAAGGAATCATGTGTTGCAAATATGCTTCTTTCAAATCACTTGCGATTGGTTTTGCGTCAGGTAATTTTGTTTTAAATGGATCGACCTGTTTTCCGTTTTTCCAAAAACGATAGCACACATGTGGTCCTGAAGTGTAGCCGGTCATACCCACAGTGCCGATATAGTCTCCTTGGCCGACATACTGCCCAACGCGAACCCCTCTTTTTTTCATGTGGAGGTATTGGGTGGAGTAGGTTCCATTGTGCCTTATGGTTACATAATTTCCATTGCCTTTGGCATAGCCCGATTTTATCACTTTACCTGCAGCGGTTGTCCTTATTGGAGTTCCGACCGGAGCGGCGAAGTCAGTTCCGTAATGGGGTTTTACCCGTCCGTAGTACGAAATTCTTCGTTTGGTGTTATAGCGAGATGATATCCGTGAAAAGTTAACGGGTGCTCGCAAAAAAGCACGGCGTAGGTTTTTACCTTTTTCGTCAAAAAACTCATTGATGCCACGAATGGAGTCGGACTCAAACTCAATGGCATAAATGGGTTTGCCACGGTGTTCAAAATAAGCGGCGTGTACGCGGTTATGTCCAACAAAAACAGAATCGTTGACATATTTTTCAGTGTAAAACACCTTAAAACGATCTCCTTTTTCCAACCGAAAAAAGTCGATAGTCCACGCGTAAATATCGGACATATCGTAGGCGACAAGCGGACTTAATCCTTGTTCGTTTAGCGTTTCATACAAAGAGCTATTGATCACTCCCCAAGCTTCGCGTTGTATCAAACGCACTTCTTTTTGTTCTTTTTTTGCCCAAAGAGAATCTTGCAATTTCACAGTCACATAGTCAATGGCGTTGGGTTGGTAGATGAGCAGTTCAGGGGTTTGCAACGAATCTTTACTACACAGCAAGGTGTAAGGTCTGCCTGTTCGGATTTTTCGAAAGTTAAAAGCTTTTTTAGCAACATTGTTAATGTTGTATATCTGAGGATAGTAGATGCCGTATTTTTCTAAAATCCCTCCAAAACTATCCCCACGCACGACCGTATCACGAACAACATGGTAGTCGTTGAGCAAAATCCCAAACTCATACACTTCAGGATTAACGGGCTTTTCATTGGCATCATTTTTTTCGGCTCCTCCCAGCCCACAACTCGTAATAAGACAAGCAAATCCAAGAAGCGCAGCAGTATATTTATTCATAATATAAAATATTAAAAGGATGTTTTAGACCGCTAAAACTTTCCAAGTCAACATCAATAGACCCCACACGCAAATCGGCTTTCAGGCGAATAGGCATACGGTTTTTGTCATTGCTAATCCATAAGGAAAGACCACCGTCTTTTCGAAACATACGACCTTCTTCTACGTAGGGTCGGAACTTCATGCAAGGCACAATACCAAAGGCAGTGCTGATGTTTTCATAACCGAGAAAGCGAAAGCGAAAAACAAAAGCGGTTTTTCCATAAATCATATTGACACTAGCGGTTTCTCCCGGCTCGATTCCTTCTACGTCGAGATGATTACGCAAATAATAAAAGGTCGAAACCAAATCTTGCACATTTGGTTTTAGAGAAATTCTGGTTGTTGTTTTTTTGAGGAGATCGTTCACCACTCCTTGTTGTGTGGAATGGTCAAAATCGATGTTTACATGCCTCACATAACTCCCTTCAGAGATGTTGCGAACAAAGTGAACGGGTTTCACAACCTCCGTCTCAAAAAAACTATCATAGTAGTCATCGACTTTAAAAAACCAACGCGCAAGCCCAGTTGTTTTTCCAACAGCAGAGGCGTGAAAAACAGGCCTTCCTTTATGGGTAGTTTCGCGTAAGCGAACGTCTGCATAGCTCGCATTAAAAATACCATAACGCATCCGAAAACGAAACCATTCGCCATCTTGAAAAGCATCGTTTACCTTGAAGGCTTTGATTAGGCTTGGTGGGATCGTATCATTCAATGTGGGCATAGCATTGGCTATCGTCCCAAGAAAAAATAAACTGAGAAAGATGAAATTTTTTGGCAAATACATCGGAAGTAAAAATAAAAAAAACCCTTAATACGTCGAACAGAGTTTTGTTAAAATTACACATCAATCATTTTACTTGTCCTTTATGTGGAAATGGGCATGGACTTCTCGGGCTTTTGACTCTCCGATCACGCTTGCCAAATCATTTATACTAGCGTCCTTAATGCGCTTGACGGACTTAAATGTTTTGAGCAGTTTGACGGCGGTTTTCTCACCGATACCAGCGATACCATCTAGCGACGACGAAACGGCGTGCTTACTCCTTCTGTTTCGGTGAAGACGTACACCAAATCGGTGAGCTTCGTTGCGCAGTTGCTGAATGATTTTTAAGGTTTCTGAACGTTTGTCCAAATACATCGGAATGGAATCGTTTGGGTAATAGATTTCCTCCAAACGTTTGGCAATACCGATGACGGCAATCTTAGACCGCAAGTTAAGCGCATCAATACTGAGTAGTGCAGAACTCAATTGTCCTTTTCCTCCGTCAATCACAACCAATTGTGGGAGATCTTGCTTTTCGTCGAGCAATCTTTTATAACGACGATAAATCACTTCTTCCATCGAGGCATAGTCATTGGCGCCAGTGACCGTTTTGATGATATAGTGACGATATTCCTTTTTTGCGGGTTTTGCATTGCGAAAAACGACACATGCCGCCACGGGATTGCTACCCTGAATGTTTGAGTTGTCAAAGCATTCGATATGATCGGGAAGCACACGCAAGCGAAGGTCTTTTTTCATTTGATTAAGAAGGCGTGTCGTGTGCTGTTTTGGGTCAGCGATTTTGATCTGTTTAAGATGTTCCAAACGACCCTGCTTGGCGTTGCGAACTGACAGCTCAAGTAGTTTTTTCTTTTCGCCTTTTTGTGGAACATGAACACGAACACCATCGCCAAGAGCGACTGCAATGGGTAAAATCACGTCTTTAGAAGAAGAATGAAAACGACGACGTAACTCCACAATAGCAACGCGTAACAAGTCTTCATCACTTTCCTCGAGTTTCTTTTTGATTTCCATGTTGTGGAAACGAACAATAGAGCCATAGGCAACGTGGAGATAGTTGACAAATGCAGACTGTTCATCACTGATCAAAGTACAAACATCCACATTAGTGATCGCAGCACTAACCACAGCGGACTTTACTTGATAATTGGCGAGAAGTTCAATTTTTGTTTTTTCTTTTTGGGCTTCTTCAAACTGAAGAGAGTCGGCTGCGAGTTTCATTTTTTGTTTATAACCGCGAATGACTTCGCTAAAATTTCCACGCAATAAGGCACGAATTTCGGATATATGGGTATTGTAATTCTCTTCTTTTTGTTCGCCAATACACCCTCCTAAACAATTTCCAATATGATATTCTAAACAAACTTTATAGTTTTTGGTTTCGATGGACTCTGCCCGCAAGTCATAGGAACAATTGCGCAAGGGATAGAGCTCACGAATAAGAGTCATAAGTAAACGAACGGTTTTGGAATTGGTAAACGGACCAAAATATTCAGAGCCATCTTTAATGACCTTTCGAGTGGTAAAAACTCTTGGAAAGGCTTCTTTTTTGATACAAATCCAAGGATAGGTTTTATCGTCACGCAGCAAAATGTTGTAGCGGGGTTGGTGCTCTTTGATCAGGGTGTTTTCCAGTATTAGCGCATCGGATTCTGTTGGAACGACAATATGCTTGATCGTTTCGATGTTTTTGACAAGCTTTTGGGTTTTTCTTGAATCGAGGTTTTTCCGAAAGTAAGAAGACACCCTATTTTTGAGGTTTTTGGCTTTACCGACATATATGATGCTATCTTTTTTGTCATAAAATTGATAGACCCCAGGATCTTGTGGGAGAGATTGCACATGAAGTTTTAGCGCTTCTTTTGACATACAACGAAATTAATTATTTTATTTGTGTTCAATCTCAATCCAATGACAAAAGAGGAGATACGACGACTATATCGTGAAAAAAGGACACAGCTTTCCAATGAAGAGTTGCAAAAGCATCAAAACGATTTGGAGTACCAATACACTCTTTTTGACCTGTCGCCCTATCAAACGGTTCATGTGTTTTTATCCATCCAAAAACACAACGAACCCAACACCCAACCTTTGATCGATTTGCTTTTTTCACAAAAAAAAACGGTGGTGGTTTCCAAAACAGATTTTGCGACTAAGCATATGACACATTGGGTGATTACACCCAAAACACCAAGAGAAGTAACCTCTTTTGGCATTTCCGAGCCAATGGGTGGAACACAGCTGTCGCCAGAAAAATTGGATTTGGTTTTTGTGCCATTATTGAGCTATGACAAAAATGGGCAACGGGTTGGGTACGGTCAGGGATTTTATGATCGTTTTTTGGCTGCTTGTCGTTCGAAAACCAAATTTGTAGGCTTGTCGCTTTTTCCTGTAGGACCATCTATTGAAGATAGTGAGCCCACTGACATTCGTTTGCACGCCTGCATTGGCCCTAACCATATTGAGCAGTTTTAGTCTTTGGGAAAAATACGTTTGTTAAAGACCAAGATAATCCCCACACCAACGCTGATGGCGGTATCTGCTAAATTGAAAACAGGCTCAAAAAAGGTGAAAGACGACCCGCCTACCCAAGGCATCCACTGAGGCCACTCCCAAGTAAATAGCGGAAACTGAATCATGTCAACGACGTGTCCAAAGAATAACGGCGCATAGCCACCGTCGGAGGGGAAGATGGTTGCCACTTGTCCGTAACTGTGTGTGAAAAGAAGACCATAAAATAATGAGTCAATAATATTTCCTAGAGCGCCAGCAAAAATGAGACAACCAGCGATGACTGCAAGTCTATGTTGTTGTTTTTTAATGGCATCCCAAAGCATATATCCAATCCCACTCACAGCGACAATGCGTATCAATGAAAGTAGAAGCTTGCCTGTGTTTTCAGAAACAAAAGGCAGAAAGTCGCTTATCCGCGCTCCCCAAGCCATTCCCTTATTTTCGACAAACAACAAACGAAACCAACCCCAATCTAAAATAGCATCAGAGCTATAAACGGTAAGTGGAAAATGGAGTTTAATGTAGAATTTGGAGCACTGGTCAACAACAAGCACTGCAAGAATAAAAAAAAAGGCTTTTCGAAAAGTCATTAACATTTATTTCTGCATGTTTTTCGCTTCAATACTCAGCGTAGCATGTGGCACCAATTTCAACCGTTCAGGGCTAATGAGTTTTCCAGTAACACGGCAAACACCATATGTTTTGTTTTCGATGCGAATCAATGCATTTTTAAGGTCGCGAATAAATTTTTCTTGGCGGATCGCCAACTGGGTATTTGCTTCTTTAGACATGGTTTCGGATCCTTCTTCAAAGGCTTTGAAGGTCGGCGAAGTATCGTCTGTGCCGTTGTTTCCGTCGTTCATATATGCACTGCGAATTAATTGTAAGTCATGTTTTGCCTTTGCAATTTTTTCTTCAATCAAAACTTTGAATTCCTCAAGCTCTTTGTCTGCGTAGCGATTTATATTGTTCGTTTTCATATTGTTGTTGGTTTATGGATGCTAATCATAGTTTCGATGTCATCAAATGACAATGTTTCACCATCAGCATTTTTATCAATAAATTGAATTTTTTGGGCCAAAATTTCACTCATCACATAGCTCTCATTTGCTTGTACAGCTTCTTGCAAGCGACTGTGTTTTTCAATGGTCAAAGCAATGGTGTCTGTCACTTCAAAGCCCTTGTCTTTACGCAAGTTTTGCACTCGATTGACCAGTTCCCTTGCGATGCCCTCAAGCACAAGAGACTCGGAGAGGGTACTATCTAAAGCAACCGTAACACCTTGTTCAGAAGCAACAGACCAACCTTCAATATCCTTGGACTGAATGACAACATCTGAGGCATCTAAAATAATGTTTTTCCCACTAATTTCCATAGTTAGGGAGCCATCCCTTTCTAGCGCACTAATTTGTGTCGCTTCAAATCCGTTGATGGCATCTGCGATGGCTTTCATGTCTTTTCCAAAACGAGGCCCCAATGTTTTAAAATTGGGTTTGATTTCTTTAACCAAAATGGAAGAGGCATCGTCTAAAATCTCGATGGACTTTACGTTTACTTCTGCAGCTACCAGTGCTGAAATTTCTTCGATTTCCCTTTTTTCTTCCGCATCGAGTACGGGGATTAAAACTCTTTGGAGTGGCTGGCGCACCTTGATTTTTTCTTTTTTACGAATCGACAGCACGAGTGATACAATGCGCTGTGCTCGTTGCATCTTCTGCTCGAGCTTGGGGTCAATAAAAGCAGAATTTACATCTGGGAAATACGCCAAATGCACCGATGAACACTGTTCTTTCTGGGTCGTTTTATCTAAATCTTGATATAGGCGGTCGGCATAAAAAGGAGCGACTGGCGCAATCAGCTTGGAAACCGTTGCCAAGCAAGTGTAAAGCGTTTGATATGCAGCAATTTTATCGGATTCATAGCTGCCTTTCCAAAAACGTCTGCGGCATAAACGAACATACCAGTTGCTTAAATCTTCAATGACAAACGTTGACAGTAATCGTGTGGCTTTGGTGGGCTCATAATCGGCATAGTGCGCATCGACTTTTTTAATCAACGAATGTAGTTCCGACAAAATCCATCTGTCGATTTCTGGTCGTTTAGACAAGGCAATTTCATCTTCTATAAAGTTAAAACCATCGATGTTGGCATAAAGACTAAAAAACGAATAGGTGTTGTATAGCGTTCCAAAAAACTTTCGCCTGACTTCCGCAATTCCTTCTACATCAAACTTGAGGTTATCCCATGGATTGGCATTACTAATCATATACCAGCGTGTTGCATCGGGGCCATAGGTTTGGAGTGTTTCGAAGGGATCAATAGCGTTGCCCAAACGTTTGGACATTTTCTGACCCTTTTTGTCCAGAACAAGGCCATTGGAAACTACATTTTTATAGGCGATGTTATCAAAAACCAATCCGCCGATGACGTGGAGTGTATAAAACCAACCACGTGTTTGATCGACCCCTTCGGCGATAAAATCGGCAGGGAAATCGGTAGCGTGATCAATTTTTTCTTTGTTTTCAAACGGATAATGCCACTGTGCATAAGGCATTGAGCCAGAGTCAAACCATACGTCGATAAGATCCGACTCTCTATGCATCACCTTACCTGAAGTACTGACCAGCAAAATTGTATCGACAATGTTTTTATGAAGATCGACTTGCGCGTAATTTTCATTTCCCATATCTCCAGGCACAAAAGAGGCGAACGGATTGGTCTTCATCACACCAGCTTCGACGGCACGATCGACTTCCATTTTTAACTCTTCAACAGAGCCGATGACTTTGGTTTCGTTTTTGTCTTCTGTGCGCCATATGGGCAGCGGAATACCCCAGAATCGTGAGCGTGAAAGGTTCCAATCATTGGCGTTGGCGAGCCAGTTTCCAAAACGTCCTTCTCCTGTAGCTTTGGGTTTCCAATTGATCGAATTGTTGAGCTCAACAAGACGTTCTTTGTGGGCGCTTACTTTTACAAACCAAGAATCGAGTGGATAATAAAGTACGGGCTTGTCTGTTCGCCAGCAATTGGGATAGCTGTGCACATACTTTTCGACGATAAAGGCTTTATTTTCCTCTTTGAGACGAATGGCGATTTCGACATCGACAGATCTTTCGGGCGCCTTTCCTTCATCGTAATATTCATTTTTCACATATTTTCCACCAAGTGCACCGAGTTCGTTTCGAAAACGGCCTTGCAGATCAACTAGTGGCACAAGTTGTTCGTTTTCATCCATGACAAGCATGGCTGGAATTTCAGGCTTGGCTTGTTTGGCAACGAGCGCATCATCAGCACCAAAGGTTGGGGCTGTATGCACGATTCCTGTTCCGTCTTCGGTGGTTACAAAGTCTCCCAAGATAACACGAAAAGCGTTTTCAGGGTTGTCGTGTGGCAGAGGCGCATCTGTCCATAATTGGTGGTAACGAATGTCGACCAAGTCAGAGCCAGTAATCTCTTGAGCAATTAGATAAGGAATATTTTTTCCGCCCTTGTCGTAGGTAGTGAGGTCGTCTTTGCCATCCGCTTTATAAAAAACTTTTCCAAACACTTTTGGCACCAAATCTTTGGCGAGTAACACACGTATAGGAAGATGGGTATAACGGTTAAAGGTTTCAATAACAACATAGGCAATGGATGGGCCTACCGTCAAAGCAGTATTTGAAGGCAGCGTCCAAGGTGTTGTCGTCCATGCTAGCATATGAAGTGGGAGATCGCTTTTAAGTTGTTCGGGCAGGCT
>Ga0209653_1000492_pt1 | contig 35211 bp, 34 predicted proteins | sample SaaInl6LU_22_DNA_FD_184644 | JGI IMG/M metagenome (GOLD analysis project Ga0209653, IMG submission 184644) | Marine microbial communities from expanding oxygen minimum zones in the Saanich Inlet - ESP_116LU_22_DNA (SPAdes) (version 2) | ecosystem: Environmental > Aquatic > Marine > Intertidal...
CATTCCAATCCACGCTCTCCTCTGTCGCTTGAACCTGAGAGATTTCGGCATTTACCATGCCTTACCCCGTCGGTGAGATCCAATGGATCTGCTTTCCAGAGTTACATCGCCACACGGTCCTTTTGCCTGAGAGTTTCCGAGAGCGGTTGCTCCTTCGGCACTGTCACGAGGACAGCTTCTCCCGTGCGGGTCATCTGTATGCTTAAAATACGTCAGAGTCGGCGCGAGTCAAACTCTGAGAAAGAAAATCATCTTAAAAAACTGTGCATGAAACACTGATCACTGAGCACTGAGCAATGGGCAATGAGGCGCGGCTATTGATGCCCCATGGCTTTCAGCCAGCCTTCGCGGTTTTGCGATAATTGCGCATCGCTGAGCACAAAGCCAACAAGCAAGCGGCTGGCCTTTGGCCCGTCATCTATTTTGCCATATGCAATGTCTGACACTTCTTGCGAAAAACTGCCGGCATCGGCCTCAATCACGATTTGCTGGCGGGCGATAATCTGCCCCTCAGCCGACAGCGAGGCAATAAATACTGGCAAGCGCGCATCATCGGCCTGCCCCACACCAGAGATTTCGACTTCAGCCAAATATATCCCTGCGTCCTTGTCTTTTGCGCACGAAACGCTGACACCTGTCAGACGCGCCGCCTCAGCCTTACCTGCTGGCAGCTTTTCGGCTGTCGTTAAGATATAAATAGGTGGACATTCACTTTTCTTCAGGCTCTGTGTCCCGCCGCAAGCAGCGAGAAAGGGAAGCAAGACGAGAATTAATCCGTGACGAGGGTGCAAAAGTTTCATAGGTATTTTGTTACCCCTGTGCGCGCTTTGACGCAAGCCTAAACCTCCGATATGTGTTTGCGCATAACCCATGCATAGGCCATTATTTACCGGTCTTAACGTAACAGTCAGGAACACCGTGCCAGCCTCGCCGACAAACAAGCCATCCATGCAACTGACCCTCGCCCAACCGCGCGGGTTTTGCGCCGGTGTGGATCGGGCCGTGCAGATTGTTGAGCGCGCCTTACAAAAATATGGCGCGCCCGTCTATGTGCGCCATGAGATTGTCCATAACCGCCGCGTGGTTGAGCGTTTGGCGGACATGGGGGCGGTGTTTGTCGAGGAAGTCTCGCAAGTGCCCGACGACCGGCCGGTTGTCTTTTCAGCCCATGGCGTGCCCAAATCAGTGCCGCAACAAGCTGACGCGCGCGGCCTTAATTGGCTCGACGCCACCTGTCCGCTGGTCTCCAAAGTGCATATTGAAACCGAGCGCCATTATGAGCAAAAGCGGCATATTTTGCTGATCGGCCATGCCGGTCACCCAGAGGTGATTGGCACAATGGGACAAGTGCCCGACGGCGCCATCAGCCTGATTGAGACCGAAGCCGACGCGCGACAAGTGACGCCGCCGCAAGGGCCGCTGGCCTATGCCACACAAACCACTTTATCGGTCGCCGATACAGCAGACATTATCAGTATTTTGACGCAAAGATTTCCTGATATTGCGGCGCCTCATAAAGAGGATATTTGCTATGCCACGACCAATCGCCAGCAGGCGGTGCAGGATTTGGCGCAGAGCGTCGATATGGTTTTGGTGATTGGCGCGCCCAATTCATCAAATTCGCAACGTTTGGTGGAAGTGGCACGCAACAGCGGTTGCCAAGACGCCAGATTGATTGGCGAGGCGGTCGATATTGCATGGGATGAGGTCAGCCAATATCACCATGTCGGCCTGACGGCGGGCGCCTCAGCACCGGAAGACATTATTCAAGAAGTCATTGCCGCTTTTGAACAGCGTTTTGACTTGAGTGTGAAAATTTTGGATGGGGTGGAAGAAAATGTTCACTTTAAGCTGCCACGTGGGTTAAGACAGGACTAATGGCGGTTTATACAAAAATTGATGATGCGCAATTGAGCAGCTTCTTGGCCGACTACCCGATCGCGCCGTTAAAAGAAGCGCGTGGCATTCAAGCCGGCGTGCAAAATACCAATTATCTCGTCGCCACGCAGGATGCGAAATATATTCTCACCCTATATGAAGACACCGAAACCGGCGTGGAAGCCAAAGATCTGCCGTTTTTTCTCGGCCTGATGCAGCATTTGGCGGCCGCCGACATTCAATGCCCAACACCCATTTTGCGCCATGACGGCGCCTTATTCGGCACTTTAGCGGGCCGCCCCGCTGCCTTGGTCAGCTTTCGCGAAGGCCGCAGTGTCTCGACACCGCAGCCTAAACACTGCCGCGCTGTTGGCGCTGCTTTGGCGCAAATGCATGTGGCTGGCGAGGGTTTTGAATTGAGCCGCGTCAATGGCCACGCCTTTGCCCAATGGCCAGACTTATTCGCCCAATGCGCCCCGCGTGCCGATGAGGCGGTGCCAGAATTGAGCCAAACCATTGAAGTCGAATTACAGCGCATTATCAGCCAGTGGCCGCATGATTTGCCGCGCGGCATTATTCACGCTGATTTATTCCCCGATAATGTGTTTTTTGTGAACGACCAAGTGTCGGGCTTGATTGATTTTTATTTCGCTTGCGAAGACGCCTATGCCTATGATTTGGCGATTATGCTCAACGCTTGGTGTTTTGAGGCGGATATTAATTTCAACATCACCAAAGCCCGCGCCTTGATGGCCGGTTATCAAAGCGTGCGCAAATTATCGCCTGCTGAGATACAAGCGCTGCCAATTCTGGCCAGTGGGGCGGCCATGCGGTTTTTGCTAACCCGCTTATATGATTGGCTGCATCAAAAGCCCGAGGCGCTGGTGACCCCGAAGAATCCGACGGACTATCTGCGCCGTTTGCGGTTTCATAAAAATGTAAACAGCTCGGCTGATTACGGTTTGGAGAGTTAAAATGTTCGTGATTTACACTGATGGCGCGTGTTCGGGAAACCCCGGCCCAGGGGGTTGGGGGGCGCGCATTGAAGGCCCCGACGAGGTCAGCGAAATCAAGGGCGGCGAAGCGCAAACAACCAATAATCGCATGGAATTATCAGCCGCCATTGAGGCCTTGGCGCACTTGCCAGATAATAGCGCGGTGACGTTGGTCACCGATAGCACTTATGTCAAAGACGGCATGACCAGCTGGCTAGCTAATTGGAAAAAACGCGGCTGGAAAACCGCCGCTAAAAAACCGGTCAAAAATGTCGACTTATGGCAAGCCCTTGATACCCAATGCCAACGCCATCAAATGACGTGGCAATGGGTCAAAGGTCATGCTGGGCACCCGGGCAATGAGCGGGCTGATGAATTGGCCCGTCTTGGCATGGCGCCGTTTTTAATTTAGCCAAGTTGCGACAGCAGATTGTCGACGCCTGAGTCCACCGCTTGGCCGGGATTGCTCTCGACATTTAATGTCTCAACCACGCCGTCGCGCACAATCATTGAGTAACGCAGTGAGCGCAGGCCCATGCCGAAACCTGAGCCGTCCATGGACAGGCCAAGTTTTTCGGTCAATTCGCCATTGCCGTCACCGACCATCATTACTTTGCCGCTAGCGCCTTGTTGTTTGCCCCAAGCGCCCATGACGAAAGCATCATTGACTGACAGGCAAACAATGGTGTCGATACCCTTGCCGCGCAATTCTTCTGATTTCTCAATGAAACCCGGCAAATGCTGGTTCGAACAAGTTGGCGTGAAGGCACCCGGCAGGGCGAATATGGCAACATTTTTGCCACCAAAAAGCTCTTCGGTTGTAATGGGCGTTGGGCCAGCATCGGTTAAATGCATGAGTTGCGCGCTTGGAATTTTATCACCTGGTTGAATGCTCATTTTATTTCCTCTGGTTAATATGACAATCAGTTTGAGGTTTTCATGACCTCAATATTTTGTTCAATAGCGCGATATTGGTCGCGCACGACTATCGCTAACTTACGACCAATCAGCCCGTGGTCAAGTGAAGACCAAGCCGAAAGCTTAAAAATATGTTCGCCCGCCGTATTTGTAACCAGCTTTGGCGGGCCAATGACATCATCAGCTGTCGGCACAATGAATATTTGCGGCTGGTCAAGCGCCTTACCCTGAACGCGCACATATAAATCGGTTCCATCATAGTCAGCGGCGGCGATGAAAAGCGCGTCAGACGGCGGTTGTGGGCGTTGCGCCAAAAGATTGGCAATCAGCTGTTGGCTTGGCTTTTGCTGCAGGCCGGCAGCGTCGATGCGCAACGATAAATCAACCGTCAATGGAATACATATGTCGCGGCACACACCAATCATCGCTCGTAATGTTAACAATTGTGGCCCAACTGGCGCGGCCGTGCCAGATGGCGCAAGGGCAAATGGCAAGACAAAGCCAGCGGCACCGGCATAACCGTTAAACCCGCCTGCTCCATCTTCAAAAAACCTTGGGGCGGGATAAATTGTTTGGCCCAATGTGGCCTCAGATGGCGCAATCAGCTCAAATTGCGGTGCAATGCCACTGGCCCCGGGGTGGCGCCAATATGTGTGCCAGCCCTCGGCCAGTTGAAAGTCAACGGCGAGAAAAAGCTGTTGGTCAATCTGCGCCGCCACCAGCCGCAGGCGCCCCGCATCAATCTGCACCCACGGGCCCGACTTGGCATCGGCTTGCGGCGCCAACAACGCGCTTATTGTGAAAAACACAGCGGCGAACAGCGCGACTGGCGATAAATTAAATAGTTTCATAAAAACAACTTAGCGCAAATTTCATTGCAACTCGACACTTGCGAGATATGCCAGTCTTGGTAGATTTAATTTATGCAAAGAAACCAGAATATTTCGGGCCTGCGCGGGCAGTTCTTATTGGCCATGCCGAGTATTGGTGACACACGCTTCGCCCGATCTGTGATTTATATCATTGCCCATGATGTTGAGGGCACAATGGGCTTTATCGTTAATCAACCAGCCAAGGGGATGACTTTGGGGGATGTCGCGCGCAATCTGCCTAATCAAATTGCCACAACCGGGCTGATGAAATTGCCGGTATATTTTGGCGGGCCAGTTGGCGGCGATGGCGGCTATGTTCTGCATTCTGACGATTATGCCCCAACCGCCTCTGAATTGACCGATGGCCTGCCAATTCATTTGACGCAGTCGGTGGATATTTTGAACGAAGCCCCGCATGGTCGTGGACCGCGTCATTTGCGGCTTTTCCTTGGTTATACAGGTTGGGGGCCAGGCCAGTTGGAAGACGAATTGCAGGACAATGCCTGGCTGGTGGCGCCCGGCGACGTCGATTTATTATTCAGCGCCGATTGCAGCAAACTCTATTCTGGCCTATTGGCCTCTTTGGGGATTGATTTGGCGATATTAAGCAATGATGGCGGCGAAGCCTGAGTTAGACGCCCAGATTTATTCCAAATGCGTATCGCGACGGTCAGGCAGAAAAATCACACCAAGTAGAATACAAGCAATGGTTAGTGACAAAGCAATATGCGGCATTTCAGCTCCCAGCACACCGGCGAAATTTGGCGAGGCATAGGCCAAACTCCATAGCGATGCGGTGGCTATCAGACAAATATCGGCCAGAATAATCACCCGCGTCCAGTAATTGCGGTTAATAACCCGGCGAAACAAAAGGTTCAAATGGCCAATACCGGTCATGATGAGGCCCAAGACAAAGGCGAAAGGAATTAATAAATCATTACCGGTGAGCCAAGTGATTTCAGTGCCCAGACCTTGCACCAAATCATCGCCCCAAAGACTGCCCTGCAAAGTAATTAACCCCATGGCCATCACCACCGCATAGGCCGCACGGCGCGACCGGCGTAAGACGGCAACAATAATCGCGACCAGCAACAAGCCTGACAATAAAGATAAAAGGCTCAGCTGGACGGTATAAAGACGACTTTGGTAGGACGCGTAATAATTCGGCGACCAAAGATAAACCGGCTGCCAGCCAACGGCATCGGCTAACAAGAAAGTTTGCACTTGATTGGCTGGCACATTTAGGCGCACCAAATTCGGCTGCCCGGGAGCGGCGGCGAATTCATTGTCATCTGATGAGAATAAACGCAGCGGCGTCTCGGAGGGGGCGCTAAGACCGAGCGCGGTGGTCAATTTGGGGGGCGCCAAACGGTGCAGCAGTAAGTCAACGGACTGATTAGTGGCGTTTTGAATGGAAAATTCATAATCATTTTGATTGATGGTTTTGACGAAAGGCGTCAAATCCAGTGTACGAAAATTATCTTCTAGACGCAGCACATCGCTGGCTTGGCTAGGCGTCCACACATTGAACAGCAGCGCCACAAAAACCAAAAAAATTCGGCTAAAATGGGCCATCGACACTGACTTTAGGCCTGCGCTTTGGCGCGTATGAGCGCCTGAACATCGGCCAATTTATTGGCCACGGGAATGAAGTTTTCTTCAAGTGTCAACATGTCGACCACGCGCTGTGGCGTGTCGGGCTGTTCATCATAGGCTTCCACCACGGCTTTGGGAAACTTCGCCGGATGCGCCGTCGCTAAAGAGACAATCGGCACACCATCAGCCACAACCGCTTGCCGCGCCGCGCCGACGCCAATGGCGCTATGCGGGTCGATTTGCATATGATGATCGGCCTTCACTTGACGCATGACATCGAGGGTTTGCTGCTGGTCAATTCGCGCCGCGCCAAATAGCGCCCGCATGAGCGTCAACTCATCTCCGGCCATTTCGAAACGTCCTGATTGCGTCAACGCGTCCATATAGCCACGCACCCGCGAAGCATCGCGGCCGGTGAGTTCAAATAATAGGCGCTCAAAATTGCTGGAAACTTGAATATCCATGCTTGGGCTGCTGGTCGCCACCACATCGCCGGTTTGGTAAACACCGCTATCCATGGTCCGCGCCAAAATATCATTGACATTGGTCGCCACCATTAGATGCGCCACTGGCAGGCCCATTTGAGCCGCCACATAGCCAGCGAAAATATCACCAAAATTACCAGTTGGCACCGAAAAGGCGACCGGCTGGTCAGGGGCGCCCAATTTCGCTGCGGCCGTGAAATAATACACAGTCTGAGCCATCACCCGCGCCCAATTAATGGAATTAACACCGGCTAGCGACATGTCTTGGCGGAAGCTCACATCGTTGAACATGGCTTTGACCAGAGCCTGACAATCGTCAAATGTGCCATCGACCGCCAAAGTATGAACATTGGCGTCTTTCAATGTGGTCATTTGTTTGCGCTGCACGTCAGACACACGGCCATCAGGGTAAAGAATGAAAATATCGACCGCTGCGCGCCCCTTAAAGGCCTCAATCGCCGCCCCACCCGTGTCGCCCGATGTCGCGCCGATAATCGTCGCGCGCTGGCCACGACGGGTCAGCGCATCATCCATCAAGCGCGCCAAAAGCTGCATCGCAACATCTTTGAAGGCCAGTGTTGGGCCGTGGAATAATTCCAGCAAATAATGCCCATCTTCAAGGGCAACAAGCGGCGCTACTTCCGGATGATTGAAACAAGCATAGGCTTCATCGACAATATCGCTCAATCTCTCGGCACTAACATCGTCGGCCATGAACGGATGCAACACCGCTTTGGCGACGGTTGCATAATCAGCGCCAATAAAACTGCGCAATGTCGCATCGCTTAAACGCGGCCATGACTCGGGCACATAAAGCCCGCCGTCACTGGCCAGACCAGCCAATAAAGCGTCCTCAAATGACAAACGCGGTGCCTGCCCTCTGGTGCTGATATATTTCACGCCTAATTTCCTTGCCGTTTATGCTGTTTCCAAGCACGGATGTGCCACAGACCAGAGATAAACACAAGAACCAGCGCCAAGCCATACCAAGTCACCGCATATTGCAAATGCCGGTTGCTGAGCACCAGACGGGTTTGTCCGGCCAAGGGCCAAGTTGGTGTAGCTTGGCGACTAGCCACCATTTCGCCAATCACCGGCGGCAAGGCAAGTTGCCAATATTGGCCAATGACTTTCGGGTCGCGCACGTAAAATAAATTCTGAGACGGCGAATCATCGGCGTCAAACAGGCCGCGTTTATCGGGCCAGCGCAGAATAATATCAATTTCTTGCAACGCTTGCGACGGCGCGGGCAGCGCATCTTTTTCACTGGCGGGCACAAATCCACGGTCGATCAAAACCGCCGCGCCATCGGCTAAATAAAATGCCGACAAGACGTGATATCCGCGCCGCTGTTGTGGCGTGATACCGCTGGGTGGGTTGTGAATTTGCGTATACCAAAAGCCCTGCTGCGACCCAAAGGAGCCACGTAAACGGGCCGGTTGATAATGATGCTGCGCTTCCGTGAGAACGCCGATATCTGCTTGGTTTTGCAAGCGCAGCGGTGGCGTATTCTGCCGCGCTTCAATTTTAGCAATTTGCTGCAATTTCCATTGCAGACGTTGCATCTGCCAGCTACCGAGCCCCAACAAGCCGATCAGCATGACCAAGGTTAGAATCGCAGGCATAAGAAAACGCGGAGCCGCCATTATGCAAAACCCCGCGTTCTCAAAAACTCAGCAGACCTATTAATGGGCGCCAGCCGGCCCGCTGCCAATGATGTAAATCACGACAAACAAGAACAACCAGACCACATCAACGAAATGCCAATACCAAGCCGCCGCTTCAAAACCGAAGTGCTGCTGCGGGGTGAATTGGCCAGCCATGGCGCGCATCAAGCAAACCAATAGGAAAATGGTGCCGACCAGCACATGGAAGCCATGAAAGCCTGTCGCCATATAGAAGGTTGAACCATAAATATGACCAGAAAAACCAAAGGCGGCGTGCTGATATTCATAGACTTGGAAGACGGTGAACAGCGCGCCCAGTGCAACGGTTAAAATCAGGCCCCATTTGAGACCCTGACGGTCGCCGTGCTGCAAAGCATGGTGCGCCCAGGTCACGGTGGTGCCTGAGGTCAGCAGAACCAATGTGTTAATCAATGGCAAATGCCACGGGTCAAATGTCTCAATGCCTTGTGGCGGCCATGTACCACCGGTCAAAGCGGCGCGCGAAGCTTGAATCGCCTCGCCCGGATACAGGCTGGCGTCAAAATAGGCCCAGAACCAAGCGACGAAGAACATTACTTCCGAGGCAATAAATAAAATCATGCCATAGCGATGGTGCAATTGCACGACCGGCGTATGGTCGCCTTGATTGGCTTCGCGCAAAACATCGCGCCACCAAACAACCATTGAGTAAAGCACGCCGGCAAGGCCAACCAACATGACCCAAGGGCTAGAGTCGTGGAGGTATTGCACGGCACCAACAGCAAGAATGAAAACACTAATCGACGAAACAACCGGCCAAGGACTTGGATCGACCAAATGGTAATCGTGATTTTTAGCGTGACTGTCGGCCATGATATTTACCCCTTCGGAGACGTTGATTTGACGCTTGTTTGTTGCTGCGCCTTAAAGAATGTATACGACAAAGTGATGGTTTTGACATCATCCATTTCTTTGTCAGTTAAAATTTCCGGATCAACAAAAAAGCTGACCGGCATATCAATGCTCTGCCCTGGCTCGAGCACTTGTTCGGTGAAGCAGAAGCAATCAATTTTGGAAAAATAAATTCCGGCTTTTTCCGGCGCCACATTATAGGTCGCCGTGCCAGTGATGGTTTCATTAGTCATATTACTGGCCCGATAAAACGCCAAATTTGACTCGCCGACTTTTACCGTCATGGGCGCCTCTGGCGCCTCAAATGCCCATGGCATATTGCGGTTTAAGCTGGCGTCAAAACGAATGGTGACCAAGCGTTCTGAAGTGGCCCCGGGGGCGGCGCTGGCGACTTGTGTGGTGCCGCCAAAGCCGGTGACACGACAAAATAAGTCATATAAAGGCACCGCTGCATAGGCCGCGCCGATCATCATCACCGCCATCAGCGCCGCGCCACTCGCAACTTTTTTATTGCGGCGGTCTTGGGTTTGTTGATCAATCGGCAAATTTTGGCTCATGCGGGATTTCCTATTGACCAGATGCAGCAATATTAGCGCTCAAACGCACCACCGTAACCAGAAAGAACATGGTGACCATAATCGCCAGCGCAATGCCCATAATGGCGGCGCGACGACGACGCTGTTTCAATAGTGTGGGTGTCCACCCATTGGCGTCTTTTTGTTCATTATCACTCATTAGCCCACCAACCGATCTGCCAGAAGCAAGGTAAAGATTAAAAATAGATAGAAAATCGAATAGGCAAATAACATGGTTGCCAAGCGATTGCGTTGGGTGTCGTCGGCGAAGCGCAAAAGCACCGCCAGAGAGATGAAAATAAGGTTCAATACGGCAGCGCCCGCGGCATATAGCATGCCCGAAAAGCCGAGAATATAGGGCAGCATGACAACACCAATGAGGACGACGGAATAGGCGACAATTTGGTTTAGCGTGGTCGCTGTGCCCGCCGTTACTGGCAACATGGGCACATTCGCAGTTTTGTAGTCTTCATTTTTCACCAAGGCCAAAGCCCAGAAATGTGGCGGTGTCCAAATAAAAATAATGGCGAAGAAAATGAGTGGCTCTAGGCTCACACTATTGCTGGCCGCAGCCCAACCAATAACCGGCGGCAGGGCCCCAGCAGCGCCGCCAATGACGATATTTTGCGCCGTCCGGCGTTTCAAATACATGGTGTAAACCACCGCATAAAAGAAAATCGTAAAGGCCAAAAGCGCGGCGCTTAAATAATTAATCAGCACGGCCATGCTCAACACCGATAGGCCAGACATCCACAGGCCAAATGACAAGGCGGCGTCACCGTCGACCCGCCCTGACGGCACTGGCCGGTCTTGTGTACGGCTCATCACCGCGTCAATGTCAGCGTCATACCACATGTTCAAAGCAGCCGAAGCGCCAGCCCCGACGGCAATCAGCACAATCGCTGAAATTGCCATAATCGGGTGCATTGTGCCCGGTGCCATCACCATGCCAATCAGGCCTGTGAACACCACCAGAGACATCACACGTGGTTTCATCAGAGCAATATAATCAGCTGCAGAGCCAGCATCCAAAGATGCTGGCTCTTGAGCCTGATTCAAAGTCTCGTTTTTAATTTGAGACATATTGCCCCTCCAACTGCCTATTTAATTTTCGGCAAGTCGCTGAATTGGTGGAATGGTGGCGGTGAACTCAATGTCCACTCCAAGGTTGTTGCGCCTTCGCCCCACTGATTGTCACCAGCTGGTTCACGACGCAGCACCGCATGGAATACACCGACCAAGAAGATCAGCACACCAAAGGCAGATACATAGCTGCCGATTGATGACCAATAATTCCAATCTGAATAGGCATCTGGATAATCAGCATAACGACGCGGCATGCCGGCAAGACCGAGGAAATGCTGCGGGAAGAAGATCATGTTCACACCAATAAAGGTGACCCAGAAATGCAATTTGCCGATAAATTCAGAATAAGTGTAACCAAACATTTTGCCGAACCAGTAATACCAGCCTGCGAAAATCGCAAATACGGCGCCCAATGACAGCACGTAATGGAAATGCGCCACCACGAAATATGTGTCGTGATAAGAACGGTCTACACCCGCATTGGCCAACATCACGCCGGTGACACCGCCAAGGGTGAACAAGAAGATGAAGCCCAAGGCCCAAAGCATTGGCGTTTTGAACTCAATTGAACCGCCCCACATTGTGGCAATCCATGAGAAAATTTTCACCCCAGTGGGCACCGCAATGACCATTGTTGCCGCCACAAAATAAGCTTGTGTGTCAACGCTCAGGCCGACTGTATACATGTGGTGGGCCCAGACGACGAAGCCGACGCCGCCAATGGCGACCATGGCATAGGCCATGCCGAGATAACCAAAGATTGGTTTTTTCGAGAAGGTTGAGACAACGTGGCTGATAATGCCAAAGCCTGGAAGAATAAGAATGTAAACTTCAGGGTGACCAAAGAACCAGAACAAGTGCTGGTACAAAATCGGATCACCGCCACCGGCTGGGTCAAAGAAGGTTGTGCCGAAATTACGGTCAGTCAACAACATGGTGATGGCGCCGGCCAAGACTGGCAACGACAGCAGCAGCAAGAAGACGGTGACCAAAACCGACCATACGAACAATGGCATTTTGTGCAGGGTCATGCCCGGCGCACGCATATTGAAGATGGTGGTAATGAAGTTAATCGCACCCAAAATTGACGAAATACCGGCAACGTGAAGCGACAAAATGGCGTAATCCATGGCTGGGCCAGGCTGACCAGAAGTCGACAGAGGCGGATAAATCGTCCAGCCGCCACCGACGCCGTTATTGCCCGGAGGCCCTTCAGCAAAAATCGACATGCCCAGCAAAATGAAGGAAGCTGGGAGCAGCCAGAAGGAAATATTATTCATGCGCGGGAAGGCCATATCTGGCGCGCCAATCATCAGCGGCACAAACCAGTTACCAAAACCGCCAATCATCGCCGGCATCACCATGAAGAAAATCATGATCAGACCGTGACCAGTGACCAGCACATTATACAGATGGTAATCACCACCCAAAATGCCGTCGCCTGGCGCTTGCAATTCCATGCGCATGACAACTGACATGGCGCCACCGATAATGCCTGCGAAAATCGCAAACAAAAGATACATGGTACCAATGTCTTTATGGTTGGTTGAATAGACGTAGCGACGCCATCCGGTTGGATGATCTTCGTGTCCGTCGTGAGCTGTTACATCATTTGCCATTGTTTTCGCGCTCCCTACTGACGTGGAGTTGTCAGGTTTTGAAGGCCAGCAAACTGGCCATTACTTGAATCAATTTCAGCATATTCCTCTTGCGCTTTTTCTACCCAAGATGCGAATGCTTCTTTTTCGACGACCTCAATACGGATTGGCATGAACGCATGACGAATGCCACACAGCTCAGAACACTGACCATAGAAAGTGCCGGTTTTATTGGCTTTGAACCATGTCTCATTCAATCGACCGGGGATGGCGTCGATTTTAAGACCAAAGGCTGGCATGGCGAAACTGTGCAACACATCTGCACCGGTTACCACCACACGAATGGTTGTGTCGACCGGCACCACCATGGCGGTATCTGTCGCCAATAGACGTGGCTGGTCGCCGCGCTCGTCATCATTGAGCATCAAGGAATCAAAAGCGAAGTCACCATGGTCTGGATATTCATAGCCCCAGTACCACTGGTAGCCGACCGCCTTCACCGTCATTTCAACTTCGGGAATAACCCGTTGGAAATACAGCAAGCGGAAAGAAGGAACAGCGATAACCACCAAAATCACAATCGGCAGAACCGTCCACAAAACCTCAATCAGCGTATTATGGCTGGTCTTTGACGGTGTTGGGTTGGCTTTGGCATTGAACCGCAACATGACATAAAGCAACAGAGCGAGGACAAATACGGTGATGATGGTCATCAGAATCAATAGGAAATTATTGAAGTCCGTAATCGTCGTCATATTGTCTGTGGCGGCTTCTTGAAAAGTCATTTGCCAAGGCTCTGGCTTATTAGCAGAGGCCAAGACCGTCGTTCCCATTAAGGCCATGAAGGCCGCAACCATGCGTTGCAATTGCGTTTTTAAAAGATTCATTTGCTATTCCCCACGAAATCTTTCGGAGATTCTTTTTCTCCGTTGTCTTTTTATATAGGTAAAACAGCAAAAAAGCACGGTCTGCGCAACACATGCGACTTTATGACCACAGAAAATCAATCAAGCGAATTAGGTTTTCTGCACTGGCCCCTTGCCTCGACGGCGTGGCGCGGACATATTAGATGCCTGCGCGATAATGTGCATTCACAGGAGCCTATTTTGACGCATAATCCACGCGAGCTATTTTTTGCCAAATCAGACCTCGACCTTGAGCAAACCCACCGCTTTACCGAACAGGCCTTGGCTGGGGCAGATGATGGCGAGTTATTTCTCGAATATACACTGTCGGAGGGCTTTTCCTTTGATGACAATCGTCTGAAATCAGCCAGTTTTGATACGGCGCAGGGCTTTGGTCTGCGGGCCGTCAGCGGCGAGACCATTGGCTATGCGCATGCGACGGATTTGAGCATGGCGGCTTTGAAGCGGGCTTCAGAAAGCCTGTCACCTGTGCTTTCGGGTCATTCGGGGCAATGGGCCGGTGCACCAATCGCCCCCGGAGCGGCTTTATATATGGCCGAAAACCCGCTTGATGGCGCCGCCTTCACCGATAAGGTGAAATTATTGGAAGAAATCAACGCCTATGCGCGGGCCAAAGATAATCGCGTCCGCCAAGTCTCGGTCTCCTTGGCCGGTGAATGGCAAGCGGTTAGCATTATCCGCCCCGATACCGGGCCCCTATTCGATGTGCGGCCGCTGGTAAGGCTGGATGTGTCAATTGTTGTTGGCGAGGGCGAGCGCCAAGAAAGTGGCCATAGTGGGCGCGGTGGACGGGCCAATTATGCGCAATGGCTGGCGCCTGAAAACTGGCAGGGGCAAGTGCATGACGCCTTGCGCCAAGCGCTGACCAATTTGGAATCAATTCCTGCCCCAGCCGGTGAAATGGCTGTGGTGCTTGGCCCGGGTTGGCCAGGTATTTTGCTGCATGAAGCCGTCGGCCATGGTTTGGAAGGCGATTTTAATCGCAAGAAAACTTCGGCCTTCTCCGATCGTATTGGCGAGCGCGTTGCCTCACCTGGGGTGACGGTGATTGATGATGGCACTTTGCCTGACCGTCGTGGTTCACTCACCATTGATGATGAGGGCACGCCAACAGAAAAGACCGTGCTCATCGAAGACGGTATTTTGAAAGGCTATATGCAAGACCGGATGAATGCTCGGTTGATGGGCATGGCCGCCACTGGCAATGGCCGTCGCGAGAGTTTTGCCTGCCAGCCAATGCCGCGCATGACCAACACTTATATGCTCGGCGGCGACAAAGAGCCGGAAGAAATTCTGGCCAGTGTGAAAGACGGTATTTACGCCACCTCCTTTGGTGGCGGGCAGGTCGATATCACTTCCGGCAAATTCGTGTTTTCTTGCACCGAAGCCTATGAGATTAAAAACGGCAAGCTCGGCGCCCCATTAAAAGGCGCGACCCTGATTGGCACTGGCCCTGAATCAATGCAGCGAATTTCAATGATTGGCAATGACATGCAGCTCGACGAGGGCATTGGCACCTGCGGCAAAGCCGGTCAAGGCGTGCCAGTGGGTGTCGGCCAGCCAAGCTTGCGCCTCGATGGCATTACGGTGGGCGGCACTGGTTAAGGGCGCCTTAGAATTTCATTTCTTGGAAAATCGGCCGTACATCGCCGCCCCATGGACCGTGATATTTGTCCAGCAAAGCCATAGCCGGCGACCGACCATCGGCGACAACCGCTTGTAAATACGCCAAAAATTGCGTTTCATCCCCGCCCGACCCGTCGGAGCGTGCCCGTGCCCGCAGGCCTTTTTCGGACAACACCATCACCTCGCGGGCAACATCTAATAATGTGCCACCGCGAAACGGTGTCGCCAGACCGGTGACCGGCGCGCCAAGCCGCAGGGCCATGCGTTCCTCGGCTGTCCAATCAGCGACCAAGGCCGCCACTTGTTTTTGCGTGTCAGCATCGTAAAGCAAGCCAACCCAGAAGGCGGAGAGCGCACAGAGCGATTGCGTTGGGCCACTATCGGCGCCGCGCATTTCAATAAAGCGTTTCACCCTTGCCTCTGGAAATAAAGTGGTGAGGTGATTTTCCCAATCGACTTTGGTTGGCTTTTCGCCCGGCAAGGCTGGCAATTTAGCATCCATGAAATCGCGGAAACTCATACCCAAAGCGTTGATATAGGCGCCATTACGCACCACGAAATACATTGGCACATCCAGCGCATAATCGACATATTTCTCAAAGCCGAAACCTTCCTCAAACACCCAAGGCAACATGCCCGTGCGCTGATTATCGGTTTCCAGCCACACTTTCGAGCGCTCCGAAACATTGCCCGAGGGCTTGCCGTCTTTGAACGGCGAATTGGCAAATAGGGCTGTCGCCAGCGGCTGCAAGGCCAGAGAAATTCTTAGTTTTTCGACCATATCGGCCTCAGAGCCGAAGTCTAAATTAACCTGCACAGTGGCCGATAAATACATCATTTCCAGCCCGCGTGCGCCGCGCGTTGGCATATAATTATTCATCAGCATATAGCGCCCTTTGGGCATTTGCGGCGCGTCTTTCAGTCCCCACAGCGGTGAAAAGCCAGCCCCCAAATAGGACTGCCCCAATTCCTTGGCAACACTGCCGACTTGATGCAAATGAGTGCTGATTTCACCACAGGTCTGATGAATATTTTCCAATGGCGCACCGGATAATTCCAATTGCCCACCCGGCTCAAGCGTCACTGAGCCCCCGCCATCGGCATCAGATCGGGTCAAGGCGACAACATTATCGCCCTCATAATGACCTTCCCAGCCAAATGCCATCAGCCCCTCAAGCATGGCCCGAATGCCATCCGGCCCATCATAGCTCAGCGGCGTTAGATCTTTAGAGTGAAACCCAAATTTTTCATGTTCAGTGCCAATGCGCCATTGCTCAATCGGCTTGCTACCCGCTTCCATCCAAGCTTTCAAATGCGTTGGCGTGTCGAAATGTTCGGGGGTTTCTGGCGTGTCGGACATGGTGTTTCTCCTACACGCAGAATCAGGCGTGTTCTCCGACATTTGTAGACATATTTGCGCGCTTCTTCAACAATTCTCACGCAAGTCTTAAAGGTTAAATCAGCCCTGACGCCAATCGCCAATTTGGCTTTGCACCAAGGCCAAGGCGGCCACAAGAGCCGTATCGGCGCGCAAAATACGCGGCCCCAAACTAACTGCCACTGTGTCTTTGCGGGCCAGTAAACCAGCCCGTTCTGCCTCATCAAAGCCGCCCTCAGGGCCAATTAAAATGGCAATTTTCTGGCCCTTTAAATGCTGTAAATCGCTCAAGCCTTGCTCAAGGTCGGCGTGTTCATCGCAAAAAATAATACTGCGGTCGCTCGGCCAATCGGCCAATATTTGGTCAAGACGGCGCGGCGCCTCTATCTGCGGCACGTGCAATAAATTGCATTGCTCGGCCGCCTCAATGGCATTGGCTTGCAAACGCTCAATATTCAATTTGCTGTTTTGCGTGCGTTTGGTGATCACGGGCAGCAAATGGCTGGCGCCCATTTCAGTGGCTTTTTGCGCTAAATAATCCAGCCGATCGCGTTTAATCGGCGCCAACAAAAGCATAATATCGCCCGCCTCATCTTGCGGGCGGGTTTGATTTTGCAGAACTAAGGCGGCGCGTTTTTTGCCCAATTCAGTAATTTCCGCCAGCCATTCGCCATCGCGGCCATTGAAAACCAGAACCGCATCGCCAATCGACATGCGCACCACGGAACGCAGATAATGCGCTTGGCTCTCGCCGAGGCTGATGAGCGCTTGCTCGGTTAAATCGGTCTCACAATAGAGCCGCTGGACGGATTGATTTGGTCGTGGCATGACTACCTCTGAACACTTACTTGGTTGTGCCACAATTTTAGAGGAATGCAAATGCCTGAACCACATGGCGAGGGAAAAAATCAAAACCCGCAAGCCATTGCTGACGCCCAAATCGACGCCGGTGTGATGCGGCTTTTGCCGTCATCTTGGCTGCCCTATGCGCGACTGGCACGGCTCGACCGACCGATTGGCACATGGCTTTTATTTTTGCCGTGCTTCTGGGGCCTGTCGATGGCCAGCGCTGATTTGCACAGCTACCCGCCCGCCTCACATATTATTTTATTTGCGCTGGGGGCGTTGATTATGCGCGGTGCTGGTTGCACGCTGAACGATATTGCCGATCATGACATTGACGCCAAAGTCGCGCGCACCGCCAATCGGCCGCTGCCCTCGGGACAAGTTAGCCTTTGGCAGGCTTGGGCGTTTATGATTTTTCAATGCCTGCTTGGCCTGCTGATTTTACTGCAATTCAACCTTTACACCATCTGGCTTGGCGTGGCGTCGCTGGTTTTGGTGGCCAGCTATCCGTTTATGAAACGGGTCACATGGTGGCCGCAGTTTTTCCTCGGCTTGACCTTTAATTGGGGCGCGTTAATGGGCTATAGCGCCCTGACCGGCGGCCTGTCAGCGGCTGCCTTGGCGCTATATGGCGCCGGTATTTTTTGGACACTGGGTTATGACACAATATATGCCCACCAAGACCGCGAAGACGACGCTTTGGTTGGCGTCAAAAGCTCGGCCCTGCGGCTTGGCAAATATTCCAAATTGGCCATTAGCGGCTTTTATTTAGCAATGTTGGCACTGCTGTCACTGGCCGGATTTTTCGGCCAATTGAGCTATTTATTCTATATTGGCATGGTGGTCACCGCCTGGCATTTGGCGATGCAGCTTTACCAGCTCGACATTGACCGACCAGATATTTGCCTGCGCCTGTTCCGCAGCAATCGCGACACTGGCATTATCGTTAGTGCCAGTATTTTGCTCGGCACTTTTTAATTTTTGTAAAAGGGGTGCACGGCAGCTTAAAAGCACCTATATTCCTGACATGACTAAGCAACGAACCAATCCTTCTGCGCAACGTGTACCGGCGCGTTCGCTGGTGAACCCTGATGTTCTCAAGCACATCCAATCGCGTTCCGACTGGATCGCGTTTGGCCTGATTTTTCATGCTTGGGGGTTGATTTTTGCCGCCATGGCGCTGTTTGCCACTTTTCCCAATCCGCTGACTTTTCTTCTCGCCATTATGATTATTGGCGCACGGCAATTGGGCTTGGCGATTTTAATGCATGATGCGGCGCATAATGCTTTGTTCAAAACCAATAAGTTCAATTTAATCATGTCGGATATTTTTTGCGCTTGGCCGCAAATGGCCCGCACCGATGCTTATCGGCGCTATCATTTGCAGCATCACGCGCGCACTCAACAAGCCGACGACCCTGACCTTATTCTCTCGGCACCATTTCCCATCACCGGCAAAAGCCTGCGTCGCAAAATGATTCGCGACCTAACCGGTCAAACCGGCTATCAACAGCGCAAAGCGCAAACCATTTCGGCCTTTGGCCCGTCTGACCTGTCAATCATCGGTCGGCTGACGCATTTTTGGCAAAAATTAGGCCCGTCTGTGATCGCCAATTTGGTGATTTTCGCCCTTTGCGCAAGCCTGTTTCACTGGAGCTATTATTTGATGTTTTGGGTCTTGCCATTGATCACCTATCACATGGCCATCACCCGTTTGCGCAATATTGCTGAACATGCAGTCGTGCCCGATAATAACGATCCGTTTCGCAATGCGCGCACCACTTTAGCATCACCTTTGGCACGGCTTTTTCTGGCCCCCTATTGGGTCAATTATCATGTCGAGCACCACTTGCTCATGCATGTGCCATGCTATCGATTGCGCGCCATGCACGAGGCTTTGCTGGCCGCTGGCCATGGCAATAAAATGGAAATTGTGCCAAATTATTTCACTGTCTTGCGCAAAGCCTGTTCCAAATCTGACGACCAAGACCGGCCGGGCAAAATTGTCCATGATGGCCGCCGTCGCGTAAGCGGCAATTTCACCGAAGGCTTTGCCGAGCCGCCGACCGCTTAACCGACTTGTAACCCTATTTGTGACGGGAATGATTTATGTCAGATGCCAATCTTGAGCTTGCTCAAAAAATAATTGATATGACGCTCAAATGCGGCGCTGATGCAGCTGATGCCCTCGTCAGCGATAGCGCCTCGCTATCGATATCTGCCCGCAATGGCCATTTGGAAGACAGCGAACGGGCGGAAAGCCGCGACCTGGGCCTGCGGGCGATGATTGGTCAGCAGCAGGCCTTTGTGTCAGGCACGGCCATTGATGATGACGCCTTACAGCAATTGGCTCAGCGCGCTGTCGATATGGCCAGCGCCACACCGGCCGATCGGTTTTGTGGCTTCGCGCCGCAAGAGCTTTTGGCCGATAGCTGGCCAGACCTTGATCTGGCTGACGATTATGAGCCGAGAGCCAACGAATTGCGCGATATGGCCTTGGCCTGCGAAGCCGAGGCGCGCAGCCATGCTGGCATTACTAATTCCGAAGGCGCTGGCGCCAGCTGGGGGCGTGGCACAACGGCACTGGCCACCAGCCATGGGTTTGCTGGCAGCTATACAAGCACCAGTTTTTCCATGAGTTGCTCAGCCATTGGCGGCACGGGCGATGCCATGGAGGGCGATTACGCCAGCCACTCAACCCGCTATATGGCCGACTTGGACTCGCCGCAAGCCATCGGCAAACGCACAGCTGAACGCACTTTGGCGCGGCTCAATCCACGCAAAATGAAAAGTACAAAAACCCATGTGGTGTTTGACCAGCGCATCTCCGCCTCTCTTTTGGGGCATTTGGCAGGTGCCATTTCCGGCACCTCAATTGCCCGTGGCACGTCGTTTTTACGCGATGATATGGGCAAGCAGATTATGGCCAAGACCATTCAAGTGATCGACGACCCGCATATTCAACGCGGCTTGCGCTCAACCGCTTTTGATGGCGAGGGCGTGGCGCCAGAAAAATTAACTCCGGTAGAAAATGGCGTTTTGACCGGTTGGTTTCTCGATAGCGGCACCGGTCGGCAATTAAATTTGCCATCAAATGGGCGCGCTGGGCGTGGTACGGGCGGCCCGCCATCGCCATCGCCGACTAATTTATATATGGCGGCTGGCGCCCGCAGTGTTGCCGATATGTTGAAAGATATTGGCACTGGCTTTTATGTCACCGAGCTGATTGGCATGGGGGTCAATGGCGTGACCGGTGATTATAGTCGCGGCGCTTCTGGCTTTTGGATTGAAAATGGCGAAATATCATTCGCGGTCAGCGAAATGACCATTGCCGGTAATTTGCGCGATATGTTCATGCATATGACACCGGCCGATGATTTGACATTCCGGCGCGGCGTTAATGCGCCGACAATTTTGGTCGAGAATATGACATTGGCGGGTCTGTAAGCTGCGATAAAACCCGCCGTCAGGCCACATTTGTGTTAAAACGAATGATAAATTGGAAGTGAGTATTGTGAGCCAAGACACCCAACCAGCATCAACATTGGCGACGCATAATCAGCGTCATGATGTGAAGGCGCGCTATTATCGGCGCAAATCGCGTTCTTATGCGCTGATTGAACGGATGTTGCGCAGCTATTTGCAGCCCTATCTTTGGTTGCTCGGCATTTCCATTTTCGCCAATATTATTGTTGCAGCAACGACCGGCGCCCTGCCTTGGTTTATTCAGCAAGCCATCGATAAAGTCTTTACCGAACGCGATGAAAGCATGCTGGTTTTAATACCGGCCGGCGTCATCATTGTGTCGATTATTAAGGGTTTGGCGACCTATGGCTCAAATGTGATTATGAGCTATGTCGGCCAACGCAGTACGGCCAATTTGCAGCGCGATTTATTCGCCCGTTTGGTGCGTGGCGATTTGGCCTATGTCGGCAGCCAACACACAGGCGAATATATTTCGATTTTTATGAATGATGCGACCCGTCTGCGCGACACTGTCAGCACGATTATTGTCGCTCTGGCGCGGCATTTGCTGACAATTTTCGCTCTGATTGGTTTCATGTTCACCATTAATTGGCATTTGGCGATGATTTACACCGTGATTGTCGTGCCCATGGGCATTGTGTCCATGCGCCGCCTCGGTCGGGTTACCCGCAAAGCTTCGCGCCAAGGTTTGGAAGAAACCGGCGGCCTATCAACGCTGATTGCCGAAACCTTAGGCGGCCTGCGTATTGTTAAGGCCTATGGCCAAGAAGATGATCAAATTAAGCGGGCCGGTTCAGTGGTCGATCGGGTGTTGCAATTCACCATGACCGCCCTGCGCGCCCGCGCCGCTGCCAGTCCAGCGATTGAGGCTTTGGCCGGTGTCGCGGTTGGCGCAATTATTTTCTTCGGCGGCTATCAGTCCATGCAGGGCAATTTATCGGCCGGTGAATTTATGGGCTTTATTACTGCTCTATTGGCCGTCTATCAGCCGCTGCGTTCAGTGGCCAATATGCAAACTGTTTTGCAAGAGGGCGTCTCGGCCGGTGAACGGGTTTTCTCTATTCTCGACCAAGAAGACCATATTCTCGACAAGCCCGATGCCAAGACGTTAACGGTGACCCAAGGCGCATTGAAATTCGACGCTGTCACCTTCAAATATGCCAGCCGCGTCACACCAGCTTTGCATGGCGTCTGCATCGACGTGCCGGCTGGCCAAACCGTCGCTTTGGTTGGCGCTTCAGGGTCTGGTAAATCGACATTGCTCAATCTGGTATTGCGGTTTTTCGACACTGATGAAGGCAAAATTGAAATTGACGGGCAAGACGTGCGTGATGTGTCTTTGCTGTCTTTGCGCGCTGCCAGCGCTTTGGTGACGCAAGACCCATTTCTATTCGACGACACCATCGCCAATAATATTGCCTATGGGCAAGAGACTTTTGATATGGCGAAAATTGAGGCCGCCGCGCGCCAAGCAGCGGCGCATGATTTCATTATGGAAATGCCTGACGGCTATGAAACTCGGGTTGGCGAAGGCGGTGCGCGCTTGTCTGGCGGCCAGAAACAGCGCGTCGCCATTGCCCGCGCGATGTTAAAAAACGCGCCCATTCTGCTGCTCGACGAAGCCACATCAGCTCTCGACACAGCCTCTGAACAACAGGTTCAACAGGCGCTATCCGAATTGATGAAAGGCCGCACTTCGCTGGTTATCGCCCACCGATTGTCGACCATTATGCACGCTGATAATATTTACGTCATGCGTGACGGCCAAGTGTGTGAATCAGGCACTCATAAACAATTATTGGCCCAAGACGGGGTTTATGCCGAGCTGCATAAAAAGCAATTTGCCGATGGGGACGCCTAATGTGGGCCTTACGGCTTTATCAATTGATAAGTTTGATCGCTGGCCCAATTCTTCTGCTCAGCTTGGCGGCAAGAGCTCGACGTGGGCGCGAAAATCCGGCCCGCTTAGCTGAACGCCGTGGACTGACACGCGCCAAGCGCCCGAAAGGCCAGCTGATTTGGTTCCACGCCGCCAGTGTTGGCGAAACCAATTCCATTCTGCCGTTGATTGCCGATATGTTCGCCGCCAATGACGACATCAACATTTTGCTAACCACGGGCACAGTAACCTCGGCCGAACGCGTTGTGGCAGCGCAAAACAGCCACATGCCAAAGCTCATCCATCAATTCGTGCCGCTTGACCGGCGGCCATGGGCGGAACGGTTTTTAGACCATTGGCGGCCCGATATGGCGGGCTGGATTGAAAGCGAAATTTGGCCAAATATGGTGCTGGCCTGTGCCCAGCGAAACATTCCCTTGGTGATGATTAACGGACGATTGTCAGATAATTCTTTCGCCCGCTGGCAAAAAATCGCCCCGGTTGCGCGCAAGCTATTGTCATGTTTTTCTTTGATTATGGCGCAAGATCAAACCACCGCCAAACGTCTGCGCGCTTTGGGGGCCGAAGCGGTTGAAGTTTTTGGCAATCTGAAACTCGACACGCCGCCATTGGCGGCCGATGAGGCTGCCCTTTCAGCGCTCACGCAAGCTTTCGCCGGACGCCCGGTTTGGCTGGCGGCCAGCACACATGAAGGCGAAGAAGCCATCATGCTTGATGTGCATAAGCGCGTTCAAACCGATTTTCCTGACCTATTAACCATCATTGTGCCGCGCCATGCCAATCGCGGTGACGCCATTGCCGCGCAATTAGCCCGCCGCCTGCCCGACGCCTCTCATTTGGCGCGACGCAGTCATCAGCACCTGCCGCGCCCGCAAACGCAAATTTATTTGGCCGACACAATGGGCGAGTTGGGACTATTTTATCACGCCGCCAATATTGTCTTTATTGGTGGCACATTAGTGCCGCATGGCGGGCAGAACCCGATTGAGGCGGCGGCGCTGGGATGCGCAATTTTGCATGGGCCACATATTCATAATTTCACCGAAATTTTTGCCGGCCTACGACATATGCAAGGGGCATTGAAAATCAAAGATAGCGCCGCTTTGTCGAGCCAGCTTTATGAATTATTGCAAGAGCCGCGCCAGCAAAACGCCTTGAGCCAACAAGCCTTGACTTTTGTCAAAACCCAAATTGGCGCGCGGCGACAGGTGTTAGAGGCCTTGCAGCCCTATTGCGGAGGCGGCCATGGCTGAGCCGAAACATTGGCAAAGCGCCAGCCATCCGCTGAGCTTGGGCTTGCGTCCGGTGTCTTGGGCTTATCAATTAATTGAGGCCAGCAATCGGTTTTTTGTGAAGCCGCAACACCCGGGCAAGCCGGTTATTTGCGTCGGTAATTTAACCGCTGGTGGCGCCGGCAAAACCCCCGTGGTGCGGTTTCTTGCCGCGCATTTTTCTGCCTCAGGGCGCCAACCAGCGATTTTATCGCGCGGCTATGGCGGCACTTTATCTAACAAATCATTGGCTGTGCGGGTCAACAGCCAGCGCCATACTGCGCAACAGGTCGGCGATGAACCGCTGATGCTGGCCGCTGATTGGCCAGTCTATATTTGCCCTGACCGTTTTGCCAGCCTCCGTGCAGCGGTCGCTGATGGCGCGCAAATTGCTCTGAAAGATGACGGTTTGCAAAACCCGTCCATGGCGCATCACTTTAATTTAGTGGTGATCGATGGCGCCAGTGGCATTGGCAATGGGCTTTTATTGCCAGCCGGGCCACTGCGCCAAGCGCTGCCAATTGCCCTGGCGAAAGCCGATGCCTTATTGGTCATGGGGGCCGCCACTCATGATAGTTTTGCCAATCTGCTGACCGCCTGCCAAGCGCGTAATGTGGCGGTTTTTTATGGCCGCCCGCAGGCCACGCCGCCGGTTTTTCCGACGCAAGAAAAGCCATTTGCCTATTGCGGCATTGCCAAGCCAGAAAAATTCCTCGCCAGTCTGGCTGCTTGCGATGTGGCGCTGGCCGGTCATCGGGCTTTTGCTGATCATCATCAATTCACCGAAGCCGAGGCGGCCGATTTGCTAAAGCAGGCAAATGTTTTTATCACCACGGAAAAAGACATGGCGCGGCTGCAAAACGCCGCTGCCGGTTCGGCCCTCAAGGCCTTAGCCGAGCAGAGCCACCTCCTGAAAATCAGTGTTGAGATTGATGATAGCGATAAATTAATGGCGCTTATCGAGCGGGCCATTGACGCGCGTCAGGCCAATCAAAACTATAAATCCTACTGAGGTTTTTTGCCTTTACCGGCCCTGCTTGGCTTGGCCGTCATCGGCGGCACGAGCAATGCGGGGTCAATACGTTGTTGCTGCCAATACATGCGCCAATCGAGATGCGGGCCGGTTGAGCGTCCGGTGGAACCAACGCGGCCAATCACATCGCCCTGCTGCACAATATCGCCGACCGCCACATTGACGCTGTCCAAATGCATGAATACGGAGGTCACGGATAAACCGTGATCGATGAAAATCAAGCCACCTTCAAAATACATATCAGTCTCGGCCAAGCTGACGCGGCCGCTGGCTGGCGCCCGCACCGGGGTTTTGCGCGGGGCGGCAATATCGACGCCGAAATGCGGCCGCCGTGGCTCGCCATTGTAAAACCGCTGGCTGCCATAAACCCCAGAAATGCGACCTTCTACGGGCCAAACAAACGGCTCGGCAAACCATGTTTGTCGCACTGATTGGGCGCGGGCGGCGCGTTTTATTTTGCCTTGGCGACGAATTTTTTCCAGCGCCTCTGCTGGTGGCGTCACCATTTTTTGCGGTAGGCCTTCAATCCGCTGGATTTGATAGTCGCGCGGGCGCAAAGTGAGCTCAAGCACAGCGGTTTGGGTTTTGGCCGCCATATCAACAAATTTCAATTGCTGCTGCAAAGGCGCGTCGCGCCCAAAGCCGATAACCGCCTGATTGTCCAAAACATCAATCGGCGCGTCATTGAGAAACACTTGCGTATGCGGTTGCAGCTGCATAACAATCAAACCGCCTTGGGTAAATTGCCCGCGATGTTGGGTAACAAATGGCTTGGGGAGGTCGACGCTGGCCGCCATGGCAACCGGCGCCAACATGGGAGCCGCCATGAAGCAGAGAGCGAAAAATAAACCCGAAACGCCAGCCCTCATTTTTGCCGCTGCGCCAATTCGGCCTGCGCTGACGCCTCGGCATCGACATAAGCCTCTTGCCGGTCAACGCTCCAATAGCGCAAGTCCTCAAGATGAATAGTCTTTCCGGTGACCGCACAAATCACGTGATTACCCGGCAAAATGACGTCGAAATCGCCATCGAGATATTTTATTTTTGCTTCGCCGCCCATGTTCAATTCCTTTGTGCTGTTACAGCAATGTACCCTGTTCGCCATCATCAGTGGTAGGTTTTTTGCGCTTTGCCTTGCTCGGCGTTGGTGGCCGAGGGCCCTCAACGCGGGCTTGCAGGGTTTCTTGGCGCGCCAATTGCCCGGTCAACACATCACCCGCTTGAACCGCATCAGCGCGGCGCACGGGCGACCCTGCGGCATCCAAAACCAGGGCAAAGCCGCGTTGCAAAATTGATTCATGGCTCAATAAAGTCAGCTCGCGCGCTGCCGCCGTTAGGCGCACTGATTGGCGTTCAAACAAAGCTTTAATTTGCCCGCGCCCGCGCCGCTCTAAGTCATAAACATGCTGGCGGCTTTGTTGCGCGCGCTGGCGCAAGGCCAGTGGCGTTAGGCGCGCACCAATGCGTTCCTTGGCAAATCGATGGTGCTGCACATTGGCCTGCAAGCCAAGCGCTAAGCGTTGCCCCAAGCCATCTAAATGTTGGCGCGGCAAGGCAAGGATATCTTCAAGCTTAGGCAGACCACGGGCCAAGCCACTTAGGTGAGTGGCGGCCTGTTCAAGCAATCGGTTTTGCGCCCGCATTTGTCGGGTTTTCAAATCATTTACATTGGCCATTAAATCGGCCCGCACGGGCACCGCTAATTCAGCGGCAGCTGTCGGCGTTGGGGCGCGCTGGTCGGCGGCATAATCAATCAGGGTCGTATCAGTCTCATGTCCAATGGCTGAGATCAACGGGATGTCGGATTGCGCCACAGTGCGCACGACAATCTCTTCATTGAACGGCCATAAATCTTCCAGACTGCCACCACCGCGCGCGACGATAATCACATCGGGTCGCGGCACTGGCCCATCACCCGGCAGGGCATTGAAGCCAGCAATGGCGCGGGCTACTTCCTCGGCGCATGTTTCACCCTGAACGCGCACGGGCCAGACCAAAACATGGCGCGGAAACCGGTCAGCGAGACGATGCAAAATATCGCGAATAACCGCGCCGCTGGGGCTGGTTACCACGCCAATGACCTCGGGCAAAAACGGCAAAGATTTCTTAACTTCCGCGTCAAACAGACCTTCGGCGGCCAATTGTTTTTTGCGCGCCTCCAGCAACGCCATCAAAGCGCCCTCGCCAGCTGGTTCAATACTGTCGACGATTAATTGATAGCGCGATTGGCCGGGAAAAGTTGTCAGCTTGCCAGTGGCGATGACTTCAAGCCCCTGTTCGGGCTGCACCGACATTTTCTGCGCCGTGCCCTTCCACGCAACCGCCGCCAGCACGGCTTTATCGTCTTTTAAATCAAAATATAAATGTCCCGAACCGGGCCGCGACACACGCCCCAATTCGCCACGCACGCGCACACGATCGAAGTTTTCTTCGATCTGCCGTTTAATGGCGCCCGATAGCTCGCTGACGCTCACTTCAACTAAATTTGTTTGCATCTCGCTCATATTTATCGACGCGCTGCCCCCTGGCATGGAAAATGTGCTAGAAAATATGATACAAGATTCGACCAGCGATTCCGCACTAAACTGACAAACATAATGGCATTTTGATGACAGAAAACAAACTCAACATTCTGGTTCTCGGCAGCGGTGGGCGCGAACACGCCCTGTGCTGGAAAATCGCCCAAAGCCCATTACTGGCGAATTTATTCTGCGCTCCGGGCAATGGCGGCACTGGCAATGTGGCGCAGAATATTGATCTGAATATGGATGACCATCAGGCGGTGGTTGATTTTTGTCAGGCGCAGCAAATTGGGCTCGTCGTTATTGGGCCGGAAGCGCCCTTGGTTGCCGGTCTGGCCGATGCGCTGACCGCCGCCGGTATTGCCGCTTTTGGCCCCAGTAAAGAGGCGGCGCAATTGGAAGGCTCAAAAGGCTATACAAAAGATTTATGCGCTGAGGCTAATATTCCCACCGCCGCCTATGGTCGGTTTGACGCGGCGCAGGCGGCGCATGATTATCTCGACAGGCAAAGCGCGCCAATTGTTGTTAAAGCCGATGGGCTGGCGGCTGGCAAAGGGGTGATTATTGCCGAAACTTTGCAACAAGCGCATGAAGCGATTGATGATATTTTTGGCGGTGCTTTTGGTCAGGCTGGTGCCGAATTGGTCATTGAGGAATTTTTGACCGGCGAAGAAGCCAGTTTTTTCGTTCTTTGCGATGGCGAAAATGCTCTGCCCATGGCCACGGCGCAAGACCATAAACGCGCCGGCGACGGCGACACTGGCCCCAATACTGGCGGCATGGGGGCCTATTCACCGGCTTCAATAATGACACCAGCCTTGGTTGAGCAGACCATGCAAGAAATTATTCTGCCGACGATGAAAGCCATGGCCGAGCGTGGAGCCGCTTATCGCGGGGTTTTATTTGCCGGCCTGATGCTAACCCCGCAAGGGCCGAAATTAATCGAATATAATTGCCGTTTTGGCGACCCTGAATGTCAGGTTCTCATGCAGCGCCTCGACAGCGATATAGTGCCGGCTCTGCAAGCCGCGGCCAATGGCTCTTTAGCCAATATATCGTTGAACTGGCGTGATGAAGTGGCGATGACGGTTGTCATGGCGGCCAATAATTATCCTGCCGCTTATGAAAAAGGCTCGGTGATTTCGCAATTGGAAAATGTCGACACAGACGACACAATGGTCTTTCATGCCGGTACGGCACGCGATGAAAATGGCACGATTACAGCGATTGGCGGGCGGGTGTTGAATGTGACGGCAAAGGGTAAAACAGTGGCGCAAGCGCGCGACAATGCCTATATTGGCGTCGGGAAAATTGATTGGCCTGAGGGGTTCTGCCGCCAAGATATTGGCTGGCGCGAAATTCAACGGGAACAGGGTTAACAGGGAGACGACCATGCACGATGAGGGCATTGAAAAATTTGGCGGCACAAAAGACGTCGCCGACTCGCATAAATTTGACGAGAAAAAGCTCGAGGCATATGTCGAGGCGCATGTCGAAGGTTTCGAGGGCCCGCTTGAGGTTCGCCAATTCAAAGGCGGTCAGTCAAACCCGACTTATCAGCTCATCACGCCGAAGAAAAAATATGTAATGCGCCGTAAACCGCCAGGCAAGCTATTGCCATCGGCCCATGCGGTAGACCGCGAATATAAAGTCATCACGGCTTTGGGCAAAATTGGTTTTCCGGTGCCGCGCACTTATTGCATGTGCGAAGACGAAACCATCACCGGCACGATTTTCTATGTCATGGATATGGTAGAAGGTCGCATTTTATGGGACCCGTGCCTGCCAGATATTGCCAAAGAGGGTCGGCGGCCAATTTTCGAAGCAAAAATCGCCACTTTGGCGCAATTGCATAATGCCGATTATGAGGCCATTGGCCTTGCTGACTTTGGCAAGCCGGGCAATTATTTCGAACGCCAAATCTCACGTTGGACCAAGCAATATCAGCTGTCTGAAACGCAAGATATCGACACAATGAACAAATTGATTGAATGGTTGCCGAAAAACATTCCGCATGATGACGCCAATTCAATCGTGCATGGCGATTATCGCCTCGACAATATGGTCTTGCATCCAACCGAGCCGAAAGTAGCGGCGGTTTTGGATTGGGAATTGTCAACCTTGGGCCACCCTTTGGGTGATTTCACCTATCACCTTATGCAATGGTATATGCCAGCCGATGGCGCCTCAACACAAACCCTCAATGGGGCCAATTTCGAAGCGTTGAATATTCCGACAGCCGAAGAATATACGCGCTTATATTGCCAACATACGCAGCGCGATGGCATTGAGAATATGGATTATTATATCAGCTATAATATGTTCCGCTTGGCCGGTATTTTGCAGGGCATTGTGGGCCGCGTGCGCGATGGCACCGCATCAAATGCCCATGCCGCCGCCATGGCCGATCGGGTCAAACCTTTGGCTGATGTCGGTTGGCATTATGCGCAAAAGGCAGGCGCTGTCTAAGGCTGACTTTTTAGTTTTCGCGACTCAAAAAAACCAGCTCCGTGTCGCCATATTGGCGCCGGTCGATTTGCTGCAAACCTTTTGGTGCCTGAAATTGCGACCGTTTGTCTTCTTCCACGATAATCAGCGCTCGCGCCGCCAGCCAGTCTCCGCTCAGCACTTCTTGCAACGCCGCCTCAGCCATTTTTTTGCCATAGGGCGGATCTGCGAAGACGATGTCAAAGGCTGGTCCAGCGCTGGCTGGTCGCGGCCCAAGGCGCGTGGCGTCGCGGCGATAAATTTTTGACAATCCTAATGCCCCACAAGCTTCGCTATTGGCTCGAATAATGCCGCGTGGGGCAACTTCGGTTTCAACGAATAAGCAAAAACCAGCGCCGCGCGACAAAGCTTCCAACCCCAGCGCACCGGTGCCAGCGAAAAGGTCAAGCACGCGAGCATTGTCGAAATCGCAATCAGGGTGTGAGGTCAGAATAGAAAACAGCGCTTCACGCGTGCGGTCGGATGTTGGCCGTGTGCCGCGCCCTTTTGGCACAGCAAGCGGCGTGCCGCCAAACCTACCGCTGACGACGCGCATGGCTCGGCTTGCCTTTGAAGGTTTTGCCGCCAGTAGGCCGATCCGGTGAAGTGGGACGCCGGGCGCTTTGCGGCTGTCTTTTGGGGGCTATTTTCGACTGTGTTTTTGTCTCGGTTTTTGCTTCTGCTTTTGTTTCAGAACGGCCGCTCGGCGGCGCTTCTTCGTCAATTAATTCATGCCACTGCTTGCCCAATTGTTGGCGCAAAATACGCCGTGGCACTTCTTCAATCTTGCCCTCTTCCAATTGCCCCAACTGGAATGGCCCAAAGGACAAACGAATAAGCCGGTTCACTTTCAGGTTCAAATGTTCGAGAACTTTTTTAATCTCGCGGTTCTTGCCTTCGCGCAATGACATGGTAATCCACACATTGCCGCCAACCCGGCGTTCGAGACTGGCTTCAATGGATTTATAATTCACCCCATCAACGCTAATGCCGTCTTTCAGCGCCTCTAATTGGCTGATCAGACGCTTGTCGTCAACTTTGCCCTTTTGCCCGTCAAAAGCGCGCACCCGATAGCGGCGCAGCCAGCCCGTGCTGGGCAATTCGAGATAGCGTTTTAAGCCGCCATCATTGGTGAACAGCAAAAGCCCCTCAGTATTAATATCAAGACGGCCAACACTGTTGAGGCGTGGCAGTCCGGCCGGTAATTTTTGAAAGACAGTGGGGCGCCCATCTGGGTCGCGCTCAGTGGTGACCAAGCCCGCGGCCTTATAATAGCGCCACAAGCGCGGCGGATCGGCTTCACCAATCGGCTTACCATCGACGCTAATATGGTCTTTATCGGTGACGTTAAAGGCTGGCGTGTTGAGCTTGCGGCCATTAACGCTGACACGACCATCAGCAATCATTTTTTCCGCATCGCGGCGCGAGGCAACGCCCACGCGGGCCAGAACTTTTGCAATCCGCTCGCCGGCATAATCCGAGGTGCCGTCTTGCCGCTGACCCGACCTAGAGGCGGGCTTGGCTGAAGGCCGATAGGCTTTGCTCGGCGCTTTCGGGCCGCTGCGCGATGATGAATGAGATGGCGGTGTTTTAGTCATGCTCTCCTGTAGCACGTGCATGTGCCGACATGCTAGTGTTGAACGATGAGTGAGAAATTTTCGCAGCAAAAAGATTATATGCAATTGGCGCTTGCCGAGGCAGAAAAAGCCGCCGCGGCAGGCGAAGTGCCGGTTGGCGCGGTTTTAGTGGCGCCCGATGGCACGGTGCTGGCGGCTTTGGGCAATGCCATGCGGCGCGCCCATGATGCGACGGCTCATGCCGAAATGCAGGTTATTCGGGCGGCCTGTGCGGCGCTGAATAATGAACGCCTGACCGGCTGCGATCTCTATGTGACGCTCGAGCCATGCCCAATGTGTGCCGGCGCCATTGCTGAGGCCCGCATCCGGCGGGTCTATTATGGTGCCGCTGATATGAAGGGCGGTGCTGTCGATCATGGGGTGGCGCTATTTGCCCAACCGAGCTGCCACCATCGCCCAGAAGTCTATGGCGGCCTGCGCGAAAGCGATTGCGCTGCCTTGCTCACAGACTTCTTCCGACTGCGGCGAAATGGCGAGATAAATTGATAATTCATACTAGCCAAGGTCGATTAGTTGGTGCTTAATAGCGGTCGAATTTATGGAAGAATGTAAGTTGGGAGAAACACATGATTTTCGAACATAATGATAAGACCAAAGAGCTTCTGGCTCGCCTCGAGAGCTTCATGGATAAATATATTTATCCAAATGAGGCAACCTATGCCAAACAAATGGAAGATTTCGGCGAAAACCGGTGGCAAGTTCCAGCGATTTTGGAAGAGTTGAAAGTCAAAGCCCGCGAAGAAGGTTTGTGGAATCTTTTCTTGCCCGAAAGTGAGCGCGGTGGCGGCCTTTCAAATGTCGAATATGCAACTTTGTGCGAAGTCATGGGGCGCGTTGGTTTTGCCTCTGAAGTGTTCAACTGCTCAGCACCAGACACAGGCAATATGGAAGTTCTGGAACGCTATGGTAATGAGCGTCATAAAAAAGAATATATGGAGCCGCTGCTTGCTGGCGAAATCCGTTCTGCGTTTTTGATGACCGAGCCAGCCGTTGCTTCTTCTGACGCAACCAATATTGAAACCAGCATTGTTCGCGATGGCGATGACTATGTCATTAATGGTCGTAAATGGTGGTCTTCAGGGGTTGGTGATCCACGTTGTAAAATCGCCATTGTCATGGGTAAAACAAACCCAGATGCACCTTTGCACCAACAACAATCACAAATCCTCGTGCCACTCGACGCACCGGGCATTGAAATTGTCCGCATGTTGCCCGTATTTGGTTATGACGATGCCCCGCATGGTCACGCCGAAGTAGTGCTGAAAGATGTGCGCGTGCCAGCCGAAAACTTGCTTCTCGGCGAGGGCCGTGGTTTCGAAATCGCTCAAGGCCGGCTTGGCCCTGGCCGTATTCACCATTGCATGCGCACCATTGGTGTGGCTGAGCGTGCTTTGGAAAAAATGTGCGAGCGCCTGCTTACCCGTACAGCTTTTGGTAAGCGCATTGCTGACCATAGTGTGTGGGAACAACGCGTTGCTGAAGCCCGCACTAATATTGAAATGAGCCGTCTGCTGACACTGAAAGCCGCCTATATGATGGACACAGTGGGCAATAAATTTGCCAAAAGCGAGATTGCGCAAATCAAAGTGGCTGGCCCACGTATTGCTTTGCAAATCATTGACGATGCCATTCAAGCCCATGGCGGCGGCGGTGTGACCTCAGACTTTGGTCTGGCCAAAATGTATGCTGGCATTCGTACCCTGCGTTTGGCTGACGGCCCAGATGAAGTGCATAACCGCACCATCGCCCGTCTTGAGTTCAAAAAATATGCTGACTTATCACAAGCTGGCGCCGGTGAGATGAAAACCCTCGACGTGCCGCGCAGCTAAATTAAGCGCACTTAAATGGGAAAGGGCATCGGCCAGCGCCGGTGCCCTTTTTTGTTTCTGATTGAATTAGCCGCCCGTGGCGCGCTAACGGCGGCCAAATAGGCGCTCAATATCGTTTAGCTTGAGCTCAACATAAGTCGGTCGGCCATGATTGCACTGACCAGCATGTGGGGTCGCTTCCATATCGCGCAACAGGGCGTTCATTTCTTCAACGCTCAAGCGGCGGCCGGCACGTACCGACGTATGGCAGGCCAAAGTGCCGCAAATTTCTTCCAGTTTTTCTTTCAGGGCCAGACCTTGGCCCAAATGCTGCATTTCTTCAGCCATATCGCGCAGCATGGCAGCACTATCGCTGCCTTTCATCATAGCCGGTACTTCGCGCACCATAATCGCAATGCGGCCATTGGCGCCGGGGCCAAAGCGTTCGACAACAAAGCCCAAATCGGCCAATTCATCGGCCCGCGCCAAAATCGTTTCGCCGTCATCAACTTCTAATTCGACAATATCTGGCACCAGTAAAATTTGCCGCCGGATACCTTGCTCGGCAATTTGTTTTTTCATCCGCTCATAAACCAAACGCTCATGGGCGGCGTGCTGGTCGACAATGACAAAGCCGTCATGGGTCTGCGCCAAAATATAGGTCTCGTGCAATTGCGCCCGCGCCAAGCCCAGCGGCAAGCTGGCGTCGGGGGCGGCGCCCATGCTGGCGCCAAAACTATTGGGGGCGCTGAGCCATTCGGCGGCGGCTTCGGCCAAAGCATGGGTGCGGGCCTGCTGGTCGGCCGTTTGCGGCGCCTGCGGGTCAATTGGCGCTTGATATTGGGCCGCCGCCTGATACAGCGTCGGGTTCACATAAGCGCCATTTCCTGGGCGAAAAGCGGCCAGCGTTTGGTCGGCAACTGTGGTGGCAGCGCGGTGTCCGGCAGTGCCAAGGGCGGCACGCAGAGCCCCGACAATCATTGAGCGCACCAGGCCCGCATCGCGAAAGCGGACTTCGGTTTTGGCGGGATGCACATTGACGTCAAGCTGCGCCGGGTCAATATCGAGAAATAGGGCTAATGCCGGATGACGATTGCCAGCGAGAAAATCCTGATAGGCCCCGCGCACGGCACCATTGAGCAAGCGGTCGCGCACCGGACGGCCATTAACCACGAGATATTGCTTTTGCGCTGTGGCGTGATTATAGGTCGGCAATCCAGCAAAACCATATAGCCGCGCGCCTTCGCGTTCGGCCATCACCGGCACCGCATTATTGCCAAACTCACTGCCCATAATCGCCGTCAGGCGGTCGAGTTGGGCGGCGTCGCCGGTCTCCTTTGGATAGGTGAAGCTTCGGCGCCCATCGCTGATCAGGCTAAAGGCAATTTCTGGATGCGCCATGGCCAAGCGTTTGACAATGTCATTCACCGCCGTAGTTTCGGCCCGATCTGATTTCAGGAATTTCAGCCGCGCCGGTGTCGCATAGAATAAATCGCGCACCTCAACCCTCGTGCCCAATCCGCCAGCAGCTGGGGAAAGGCCAAGGTTTCGGCCGCCTTCGACACGAATTTGCTGGGCATTGGGCGCTTCCTGTGGGCGGCTGGTAATGCTCAAACGAGCAACCGCCCCAATGCTTGGCAGGGCTTCGCCACGAAACCCCAAACTGGTGATGCGGAACAAACGATCGCCCTCATCTCCGTCTGGTAATTTTGAGGTTGCATGGCGTTCAA
>Ga0209653_1000497_pt1 | contig 35147 bp, 30 predicted proteins | sample SaaInl6LU_22_DNA_FD_184644 | JGI IMG/M metagenome (GOLD analysis project Ga0209653, IMG submission 184644) | Marine microbial communities from expanding oxygen minimum zones in the Saanich Inlet - ESP_116LU_22_DNA (SPAdes) (version 2) | ecosystem: Environmental > Aquatic > Marine > Intertidal...
AATCATGAAATCGAGAGTGGATGTGGTAGCTTTTGATGAATCCAATTCTTTTAATGAATTGCTGCCTCAGATAATTGAAAATGGATATTCAAGAATTCCGATTTTTAAAGAATCGTTTGATAATGTTTCGGGAGTGCTTTACGTAAAGGATTTATTACCTCACATCGATTCAGGAGAATTCGAATGGACTTCTTTATTGAGGGAGCCATTTTTTGTTCCCGAAAGCAAAAAAATTGATGATTTACTTCGTCAGTTTCAAGAATCAAAAGTGCACATGGCAATTGTGGTAGATGAATATGGAGGAACTTCCGGAATTGTAACTTTGGAAGATGTTATAGAAGAGATTTTGGGTGAAATTTCGGATGAGTTTGATGACGATGACATTGTATATTCCAAAATAGATGAGAATAATTATGTGTTTGAAGGAAAGATTTCTCTGGTAGATATGTACAAAATAATGGACATTGAAGGAGAAAGCTTTGAGGATGAAAAAGGTGAAGCGGATACTTTGGCCGGATTTTTAATAGAAAAATCGGGTAAAATCATGAAAAAGAACGAGCGAATAAAGTTTGGAGATTATTTGTTTGAGGTAGAAGCAGCAGACAAAAGAAGGATAAAGCAAGTGAAAATAACTAGAAAACCAGAAAATGAAAATGAATAAATTTGCCCTTGTTCTTATTTCTTTTGTCTTGATTTACAGCTGTAAGGAAGAAACTTTTTACCCCAAACCATTGGGTCATTTTCGAATTGATTTTCCGAAAACAGATAGTTTAGTTTCCTACTCAGGTCCTTGCAATTACACATACGATTATCCTTTTTTTGCAGTTGTGCAAGACAAAGACAATTGCAACCAGGATATTCATTTTCCATACTACAACGCAGTTTTGCATATTACAAGTATTAAGATTGATGGAATAGGAAATAACACCTTGTTTTACCATTCGGAATATTCGAGAAAATTGGCTTACGAACATAGGATAAAAGCGGATGCTATAAACGAATCAATCTATAGCAATGATTCGTCACGAGTGTATGGTGTGGCATATGAAATACTAGGGAATGTAGCTAGTAATTATCAGTTTTTCTTGACCGATAGTAACGAGAATTTCTACAGAGGTTCGTTGTATTTCAATTCTCGCCCAGATATTGATTCTGTGCGTCCCGTTCTCAATTTTCTTAAGGAAAACATAGAAGGAATGATTGAGACTTTTGACTGGAAAGAATAGGTTAGCTCGTTTTAGAAGTTGCTGGTTTCAGGTTTCAGACTGCTTTGTTTATAGCAAATGTTTTCATTCATTTCGATTTAATTGAACAGCCTTTAAGGAAATTGTTAGTAATATTTACATTGAATAGAGCCAACGCAAAGACTTATTCAAAACTTTTCTAACTCCTAACTCCTAACTCCTAACTCCTAACTCTTATATCTAATCCACTTAAACATTTCTTTGTAGGTTACTTTCTTACCGTACATCAAGATTCCTGTTTTGTAGATTCTAGAACCAACCCAAGTAGTTCCCACAAAAGTTAGAGCAAGAATAGCGATAGAAAGAAGAACTTCCCACAGTTCAACAGATTCCATAGCGATACGAATAAGCATCACAACAGGAGAGGTAAGCGGAATCATAGAGAGCCAAAACATTGCTGGTCCTTCAGGATTTGTCATTACAGAGAACTGTGCAACGTACAATCCAAGCATCAAAGGAATCATTACCGGAACAAGAAATTGTTGAGTATCCGTTTCGCTGTCCACGGCCGCTCCAATTGCTGCATACAAGGCAGAATAAAGTAAATAACCTCCCAAAAAGTAAACTAAAAAAGAAGAGATTAAGGGCAACCACGGAAGGCTAAATATAGTTTGTAACATTTCAGATTTCCCGCTATTCACCATGCTTTCCATATCTGTAGAAGACATTTGGGCCATCGCTTCGGGCGAAGAATCTAATCCTAAAAAGGGAGTGATTACCGTGACTAATATTCCTGTAAGAATTATCCAAAATAGGAATTGTGTAAGTCCTACTAAACCAACTCCTACGATTTTACCCATCATGATTTGAAAAGGTTTTACCGAAGAAATGATTACTTCAATAATTCTATTTGTTTTTTCTTCGATTACTCCTCTCATAACTTGCATACCAAAAGTAAGAATGAACATGACAATAATAATGGAGAAACCAAATCCGGCATAGGCTGCAATTTTGAACTCCGCTTTGTTTTCGATTGGATTTCCGCTTTCGTCTAGATTGTTAGATGCTATTGGAGTTAGACCTACTTTTGTTTTTATTTTGTCGTATTTAGCCCTGTCTACACCTTCTTTTTCCATCAATAAAGCTTCTCTCGCTTCGTTAATAAGTGATATTATTTTAGTTTCTGTTGGCGAATTCGGTGCTTTTTTATAAACCAAATTGGCTTTGTTGTCGGCCATGTCAATCAAGTTGGAAGGCAAATAAACTAAGTAATCATATTTTCCATCTTCTTTTTGAAACTCTTTAATTGCGCTAGCATAACTTGAGTTTGCTTCCTGAAAATGCAACAAACCTTCTACATCTACTTGGTTTTCTTCTTCGCGAGCTTTGTTGTCTCGTATTCTTTTTGCTTTTTCTGTATTTAATATAAGTTCCATTCCCTCATACATAAGAGTCGTTTCGTCAACTACCAAAATCTCATAGTTTTCCTCTTTTGGCATTGCCAGCAGTACAATTGCGGCAAAAAATCCAGCAAAAAGAACGGGTCCTAATACTGTCATTAAAATGAATGACTTTTTCTTAACTCTGGTTAAGTATTCTCTTTTTATAATTAAGCTTGTCTTGTTCATCAGAATTAGTTTTTTCGGTTCAATTCATTGTTTGTGTTCACCACTTCAATAAAAATTTCGCTCATAGTAGGAATAATTTCATTCACTTGTTTTAGTTCAATGTTTTCTGTGATAAGAGAAGAAAGTAAATTGTTGAGTGTGTTGTTTCCTAATATTTTTACGGTAGCTCTGTGGTTTTCGTTGTCAAAACTTAGTTTCTCAACCAATTCATAATTGGTCCAAAGCGCATTGGCAAATCCAATCATATTTCCCTTGAAATCCACTTCGTACATGTTTTTACTAAAGTCTTTTTTGATGTCACTCACTTTTCCGTCCAACACTTTTTTAGAGGAATTGATAAGCGCAATGTTGTCACAAATTTCTTCCACCGATCCCATGTTATGAGTAGAAAGGAATATGGTAGCACCATCCTCTTTTAATTTCATGATTTCTGATTTAATCAAATTGGCATTGATAGGATCAAAACCACTAAAAGGCTCATCCAAAATCAAAATTTGAGGTTTGTGCAAAACCGTGGTGATAAACTGAACTTTTTGAGCCATTCCTTTCGAGAGTTCTTCAACTTTTTTGTTCCACCAATTTCCTATTTCAAATTTTTCGAACCATTGAAGCAATTCTCTCTTAGCATCGTGTTTGCTCATTCCCTTTAGCTGAGCCAAATACATGGCTTGTTCGCCAATTTGCATTTTTTTATACAACCCTCTTTCTTCTGGCAAATAACCAATTTGTTCGATGTGTTTCGGGCTTAGTTTTTCTCCATTTATCAGAATTTCACCAGAGTCTGGTCCAGTAATTTGGTTTACTATTCTTATCAACGAAGTTTTACCAGCTCCATTTGGACCTAACAATCCAAAGATGGATTGTTTTTCAACACTCAAGCTCACATCGTTTAATGCAACATGATTGTGGTAAGATTTGTGTATGTTTTTTGCTTCAAAAATCATGATTTCAATTTTGGTTATATAAAAATAACATTTTGATTAGACTTACCCTTTAAAATTTGTTAAATGGTTAAAAATAGTTACGAATGAAGAGCTGTGTGTTGCTATTTCTACTTTAACATATTTCCCTGTCATTCCAAACTTGATTTGGAATCTTAAGTTTGATTTTTTTTTATTTCTCTTTTCCATTGTCATTCCCTTTTAGAAGGGAATCTATTGCCAGTAGAATCAATCACTTCTGAAAAATACATCATAAAAAAAGCTCCATTCAATCTTTAGAATGGAGCTTTACTAACTCGTTACAAAAAAGAGTCTTAATTGTAAGAAGGCAAGAAAGAATATTTCTTAGCGTACTCTAGCATTTGCTCATCAAAGTTTTGGTATTCAATTTTAAAATCTGTGATTTCTCCTGATTCATTCATCACAGGAACAATTTTAGGATTTACAAATCCTCTGTAAGGTTGAATGTTCAATGGTTTAACACGGTCAAGAACTTCTTTGTGTATTTCTTGATCTACTTTTACGCCATAATTTTCTACTAAGTTTTTTCCAGCCTCATAATCACCTTCAGATTTTATTCGTTGAATTTCTTTTAAAAGATCCCCAAACAAATTTCTTAACTTATTGTAATCGTTAATTTCGAAATAAGTTTTTCCATCTTTTTTCAATTTAGAAATTACGTTTTCTTCCATTCCTTTTTCAAAAGCCCAAGAAGCAACCAATTGTCTGTTTCTCATGTGAGCTTCTTCAATTTCAGCACCAAGATCTAGCCTAGATAATTGAGTCATCATTCCGTTTCTGATGTAACCATCGTATTCGGCAATTCCTACATCCAAAGAAGAAACTAATCCTAAATCAACCATTTTTTGATCCATGATGTAATACAATCCTACTAAATCTGCTCTAGCTTCTTCCAAAGTAGAAGAGTAGTTTTTAAGAGTTTCTTTTGGAGTCTTTACTCCTGGATTCAATTGACCAGATGCATGTCCTACAACTTCATGAAGTGCAGTGTGCATTTTTCCAGCTACTTTTCCATGTGCCTCGCTCAATGCGATTTCAGTAGAATCGTGAGCAAATTCGGTAAGTATTCCACTTCCTCCAGCTTCGTTGTAAGCAGAAATAATGTTTCCTAAAGAAACTGATTTAGAACCATGTTGAGTTCTTATCCAGTTTGCATTTGGTAAGTTTACCCCAATAGGAGTAGAAGGCGATGCATCACCAGCTTCACCGGCTACATCTACAACTTTGTATGTTACTCCTTTTACTTTCTTTTTTTTGTGCTCAGCCATAAGTGGCGCATTGTCCTCAAACCATTGTACGTTTTCAGAAACAACCGACATGATTTCAGTCATTTTAAAATCTTTCAACTCTACCACAGTTTCAAAAGATCCAGAATAACCCAAAGGATCATTGTACACTTCAATGAAACTATTGATGTAATCAATATCTCCCTCAGTGGCAGCAACCCAAGCAATGTTATATTCGCTCCATAGTTTTAGATTTCCTGTTTTGTAATATTCAATCAAAAGTCCAAGTGCATTAGCTTGTTCAGGAGTTTCTGCAACTTCCATTGCTTTTGTCAACCACCCTATCATTTCGGTAATTGCTTCACCATACATTCCGTCAGCCTTGTATGTTTTTTCAGAAATCACACCGTTTTCGTCTTTCACCAATTTAGAGTTCAATCCGTATTCTACTGGTGTTGGATTCAATGTATCGATAATAGATTTGTAGTAAGCTTCAACTTCTGCTTGAGTAATATTAGGAGCGTAAAAGTTAACCGCAGATGCTTGTACCAAATCCACATCTTTGGATAGGTTTACTTTTTTAGCGTCAAAATCTTTATCGAAAATTGCCTTTTTAGCTTCGTCAGATAATTCTGCTCCAACTTGTTCAAGAGCATTCTCCAAAAACTTTTTACTGAATTCTGCTTTGAATTTATCGTTGGAGTAGTGGTGGTGAATTCCGTTGGCGAACCAAATTCTCTTTAGGTAAGTCACCATATTATTGAAATCATCACTTTGTCTATTTCCTTTGTAGCCTGTATATACTTTTTCCAAAGCTCTTTTGATAGACAAATTATGACGATAGTTTTGATCGTAAATAATCTCTCTACCAGAATATCCGGCCATGGTTAAGAAATATGCGTATTTTTTTTGTTTCAGTGTTAGGTTGTCCCATGATGGGATTTTGTATCGAATAACTTCTATGTCGGCAAATTTATCTACGGCATAAGAAAACTCTCCTGTATTATCGAATGTTGCTAATTCGAAAGCAGACTCCGGAGAATTTTGTTCAGTTCCTTCAGTTGGAGTTTCGCAAGAAAAAAATAGACTTGCAACCAAAGAGGTAAAGAGTATTGATTTGAAATTCATTGTTGATTTGTTTTTAGGTTCGAAACAAAGATAAGAGAATGATTCGAATTTTCAATACCCCAAAAACCAGCACCTTTCTAATTAATTTTGTACTTTAGTGCTATGTTATTCAATCGATTTTTTAAACAACCCAAACCGAACAAATTCGGATACACTCCAGTATTTTACGATGAGCGTAAAATTGAACGTGAGCGTAAAATAAAAGAAGCCAAACTGGCCGAGGGAGAGCATTTGCGTTCAGAGTCATTTGAATTTAGAAGTAAATATGCCAAAGAAATAGAATTGAAAAGAAACCAAAGTTTGGATAAATTTAGATCTACTGGCAATGCCAAATCCAATAGAATGTTGTTGATTATTTTAATCCTGATTTTTGGAATTATTTATGTTCAATTTACTTTATAATAAAGATGTAACAATTGCTACATTTTGCAAAAAATGGATGTTTTAGATTTGTATCAAATCAGTATGAAATGAAATATATAGACTTATTTGTTGAGGGGATTCAAAATTTTGGAAACTACTTTTGGAATGAAATAACTTTTCAGGTTTCGCCATGGTATCAAAATTATTTTTGGTGGTTAATTGTGCTTTCTCTAGTCGTTTGGGGATTAGAAATAGCTTTTCCTTGGCGAAAGAAACAGGCGATTCTTAGAAAAGACTTTTGGTTAGATACTTTTTATATGTTCTTTAATTTTTATTTATTCAAATTGGCTTTTTTTTCGGGATTGGTGTTAGTTACCTCCGAAGCTTTTATCGATTTATTGGGAGGAAATGCTGAGGTGATTTCGTTATTTGATGCCAGAGAATTACCTTATTGGCTGCAAGTGGTTGTGTTTTTCTTAGCCATGGATTTTGTTCAGTGGTTTGTGCATGTACTTCTTCATAGGTATAATTTTTTGTGGCAATTTCACAAGGTTCATCACTCGGTAGAGGAAATGGGTTTTGCTGCACATTTGCGTTATCACTGGATGGAAAATGTATTTTATACCCCGGCCAAATACATTGTTTTGTTATTGATCGGAGGATTTGAACCCAGCAGTGTTTTTGTGATTTATTACATCAATATTACAATTGGACATTTGAATCATGCCAATTTAAACCTAGATTACGGTCCGTTAAAGTACATTCTCAATAACCCAAAAATGCACATTTGGCATCATGCCAAAGAATTGCCAGAGTCTCATCCAAATGGAATGAATTACGGAATTAGTTTAAGTATTTGGGATTATGTATTTGGAACGAATTACGTTCCAAAAAGCGGAAGAGATATTGAATTGGGTTTTGAGGAATTAGAAAAATTCCCAAAAACATTTGCTCAACAATTAATCTATCCATTTGGGGATAGGAGAAATAGCAAGAGCCAATAAAGAAGAACTGATTTTCTTATTTCGGAGTGATCATACTTCGTTGGAAGTTGGATAATTTTTTATCTTTGTTCACTCATTACTAAGATAATTATGGATTTCAAGACACTTTCAATAATAATTCCTGCCTATAACGAGGGAGCTACAATTCATTTAATTCTGAATAAAATTAAGGATGTAAAGCTTCTTAATGACATTCAGAAAGAGATTATTATTGTAAATGATTTTTCTTCGGACAATACGGCTGATGCTGTTGAAGAATATCAAGCAAATAATGCTGATATGAATATTCAGTTTTATCACCAACCAAAAAACATGGGGAAAGGTGCAGCTTTGCACAGAGGAATTAAAGAGGCGAAAGGAGAGTACATGATAATTCAGGATGCTGATTTGGAGTACGATCCAGAAGAGTACAATGATTTGTTGAAACCCATAGTAAATGGATTTGCAGATGTTGTGTATGGATCCCGATTTATGGGTGGAAATCCGCACAGAGTTTTGTTCTTTTGGCATTCAATTGGAAACAAAATGCTTACAACGATGAGTAATATGCTTTCCAATTTGAATTTAACAGACATGGAGACTTGTTATAAATTGGTCAGAACGGATATCGCTCAATCGCTTAACCTAGTGGAACAAAGATTTGGTTTTGAACCAGAATTGACAGCCAAATTATCGAGAGTTCCAAAAATTAGAATTTACGAAGTAGGAATTTCGTACTATGGAAGAACCTATGAAGAAGGAAAACACATTGGATGGAGAGATGGATTTAGAGCAATATATTGTATATTGAAATACAATATATTTAAGAAAAAGTAATTGATGTTACAGAGCAATTAACATTTTAAACTAAATGAATTAGGATTTATCCTATTTATAATAAATAAGGAAGAAAAACCTTTTTGGTTCTTATCAGAAAAACAAATGAATATAGGTAAAACAGTTTTAGTTACAGGCGGTTTGGGATATATAGGTTCACATACTGTTGTGGAATTAATGGAGAAAGATTTTACTGTAGTTGTAATTGACAATTTATCAAATTCGAAAATTGAAATTTTAGAGCAAATTGAGAAAATAGCTGGAAAAAAACCAGTTTTTTATCAGTTGGATTTACTTGATCTGGATAAATTGAGAGAAGTGTTTCAAAAAGAGAACATTGATTCAGTTATTCATTTTGCGGCTCATTTATTAGTTGATGAATCGGTAACGAATCCATTGAAGTATTACAGAAACAACTTGGTTTCCCTTATCAATTTACTTGAAGTGATGGAAGCTCAGCGGGTTGAAAAGCTTATTTTTTCATCTTCTTGCACTGTATATGGAAATCCCAAGAAATTTCCTGTAACTGAAGAAACTTCTATTTCTAAAGCAAGTTCACCTTATGGCTCTACCAAAATTATGGGTGAGCAAATTATTGAAGATTCAGTTCTAGCTTCAAATTCATTAAATGCTGTTCTGTTGAGGTATTTCAATCCTGCAGGAGCGCACAATTCTGGATTACTTGGAGAGCTAAATATGGGAAAACCCAAACACCTTTTTCCAATTTTGTCGCATGCTTTAAAGACGAATTCATCTTTTAAAGTTTTTGGTAAAGATTATGATACCCATGATGGAACACCTGTGAGAGATTATATTCACGTAGTAGATTTGGCTAAAGCGCATGTTTTGGCGTTGGAGAAAGATTTGTCTCAGTCTTTAATTAGTTTTAATATTGGAACGGGAACTGGCCTTTCGGTGTTAGAAATAATTCAACAATTTGAAACAGAATTTGGAGTTAAACTACAAGTTGTATTCGAGCAAAGGCGAAAAGGAGATGTAGAGAAAATATGGGCAGACTCAACTAAGGCAAAAAGCAGATTAGGCTGGGAGCCAGTTTATAGTTTGAGTGAAATGGTGAAGAGTTGTCGGAAATGGGAAGATTACCTCGAGAATCAGGGTTGGGAATAAGGGTTATTTCAAATCCTTGATGGTGTAAAAAGTGCAATTCTCTGCTATTAATAAAAGCAAAATTTCTTTGTACAATGTTTTCCATTCTTTTTTTTCATACTCAGAAAAATAAGTGTTGTGCCAATTGAGACAGACGTTACCATTAAATTTTTTAATTTCTGACACAAGCTGTTTGATTCTTTCAAGCGATTTGTTTGGACTAAGATTCATGTAGTTTTCATACTCCAGAGTGCAGTCCATTATGTTGAGAGGAATTTCTATGAATTTAAAAGATTTTTCAGTTTCAAAATTATAGAGTTTAAAAGGTGTACACACACTATTTCTATACCCAATGTTTTCTTGAAACCCTAAGGAAGAATCCTTTTCTATCCTAGCCGTATCTAATATTTCTGAAGTAGTTTGCTGTTCAAATTGCAAAAAATGGAATCTATTTGAGGTAGGTCTTTGTTTGAAACAAGCTATATCAGAAGTGAGTTCTTTTTCAGAATCGTGAGTTTTGTAACTTCCATGCACTCCTATTTCATGCTCGCTATTATTCAGATAGCCAATATTTTTTTTTAAGTAGGAACTATTCCATTCGTAGTCTGCATTTTTAATTTGCTGTAATTTGTTGTTCTTTGGCAAGAAGAAAAAAGTAGAAGGGATCTTTTTTGAAGAATTGTAATCGGCCAATTCTTTGATGTTTTTCCATGGCTTAAAAGGTTTGATTATGTGGCTCACTCCAAACCCAATTGCCTTTATGTACTTTTTATTTTCAAGTGCAATTCTAATTCGGTGTTTCCATGCGCTTGTTACTTCATCAATGTCGTGAGTAATTGTAGCAGACAGTTTCCGTTCTTGCTGTATCTCAATCCCATGAGCCAGAAGAATCGCTTCTTTCAAGATATCGAAGTAGTAATTTACAACAGGTGTTTCGGCAATATTTAGGGATTTTTGTAAGCTATGTTGGTAGTCAAATCTTCCGTATTTGTCTCGTTTATTTTTGTCCAATTCTTGAGCTCCGCTTAAGAGAAACCAGGCCGAAGAAACAATGTCAAGATTTACTGAAACACTACCGTTTTTGTGCTTCGAAACAATCTCATCGCAATCTTTGGTGTTCATTAGAAACGGAATTTTTTTTCCCTTCCAAGTTTTCCACGTGATAGTGTTGAGGTATGAATTTGGGTTTTTAATTTCAGGTTTTGAGAGTATGATTTTACAGCTTTCGTCAAATCCAATGGAAAACGATTCCCAATTTGGTTGGCAAGAATACGCCAATTCAAAATTTTCCAGAAAATAAGAAAGGTGAGAGTTTGGCATGAATAAAATTATTTCTTCTAAAGTTACTTCAAAATTTTCAGTTTGGACAGAGCTTTATTTACTAACCCATTTATTTCTTGTGAGATGTTTAGGATGTAAATTGGGAGAGCAAATGTAATTCCAACAGTTCCTACAACAATAATTCCTTTCAGTCCTAGATTCAAATAAGCATTTCCAACATATTTGCCTTCTGGAATAAAAAATAAGATGGCAAATGAAATGCTTCCGATTGCTAATACTTTTAGAGTGTCAATAGAAAAAGGATGAATTTTGAGTTTGATCAAGATAAAAAACAGCTTTAGTACATTGTAAAAAACCAAGGCGACTAAACTTGCGATTGCGGCTCCTTCTATGCCGTATTTCGGTATGAGAGCAAGATTCAGGAAGATATTACATACTCCAAGAATTCCTACAAAAACTAAGTTGTAGCGGTAATACTTAGAGTAAATCAAAATAAATGAATTGATACTTGTGGCCATATCAAATATCTTAGCAATGGCTAGATAGAGAAATACATATTTACCAACCAGCAACTGCTCACTATACTTTGTGAGGGATAATATATCATGAATTAGGAACCACAAACAAAAGAAAACTCCTAAGCCAAAAATTAACAAGGTAATGGATGATTTTTTATACAACACAGAAACACCTTCGATATCATTGTCTGCCATTTTTTTGGAAACGATAGGGTTGGTAATGTTTAGTATGGAGCCAGTTGCTGTACTTAATACATTGCTCATGTAAAACATTATGCCATAAATTCCTGTTTGAGTGAGATTTATTAAGGATGCCACCATTACAGAATCAAGCTTAAAACTCAGTTGAGTTGAAATGTCATTAAGCAGAGAAAAACCATTGTAGGAGCGTATTTCTTTTTTTTCACTTTCTAAAAACACAATGGGTTTACTATTTTTAATCTGGATAAATTTGTTTTTTAAAACATACCAAAATAGTAAAGGAATTGTTATGAAATAATACAAGAAGAAGAGAATAATGAAAATTTCGGTGGATAGATTAAATGTGAATTTAAGTACGATGATAAGAGGAAAATATATCTTTTGAATTATATTTCTTATCAGATCTGGGATTACTATTCTGTGGTTGGTAACAGAAAGCATAACAAGAAACCCTTGAAGTAATACACAGAATATCACAAGAGGTATATACGGGGAGTAAACATCAAAATTTCCACTTTTGTCTATGCCAGCAAAACTCAAAAAATCAGATAATGAACCTAGTAATAAAAAATAAACCAAAACAAAGATTGAGAATTGAGCTAAAAGTCTTGTAACTATCCATCTTTGAAAACTACCAATTCTATCCGTGAATTTGGAGAAATATTTATAATAGACCGCAAATACTCCAAGCTGAGCATACGGAATGAACAAAACTCCCAAATTCATTAAGAAATCTATCAAACCTTTTGCTTCAAGATCAAAAGGATAAATGAAAACTGTAGCAATGAAGCCAAGACCCGTAGCAAAATAGTTTACTAAGCTGTTCTTAATCCCTTGCCTTTGAATAACTCCCATGATAGTTTTTTGTGTGACAATATTACAATATTTTGCCGAAATTTATCTATGCTATTTGTATATTTGCTACATAAATTACAAATAAATGTTGGACTTAAATAACAAATCAATTTTAATCACAGGCGGAACTGGTTCGCTTGGTAAAGCCTTAACCAAAAGAATTTATGAGCAGTATCCCAATGTAAAACGTTTGGTGATCTTCTCAAGGGATGAGCAAAAGCAATTCCAAATGGCACAGGAATATCCTGCAGATAAATACAAGTCTATTCGTTTTTTTATTGGAGATGTAAGGGATAAGGAAAGATTGGTAAGAGCAATGAAGGGGATTGACTATGTCATACACGCTGCTGCAATGAAACACGTTCATTTGGCAGAGTATAATCCGTCAGAATGCATCAAAACCAATGTGAATGGAGCTGAGAATGTAATTTATGCTTGTCTTGAATCTGGTGTTACAGATGTAGTGGCTTTGTCTACTGATAAAGCATGCGCGCCCATTAATTTATATGGGGCCACAAAGCTTACTTCGGATAAATTATTTGTAGCAGCAAATAACATCAGTGGGAATAATGACATACGATTTTCAGTTGTGAGGTATGGAAATGTTATGGGGTCAAATGGTTCTGTAATTCCATTTTTTATCAAGAAAAAGGAAGAAGGATTTTTGCCTATTACTGATCCAAAAATGACTCGTTTCAATATATCCCTAGATGGCGGTGTTGATATGGTGTTACATGCACTTGGCAATTCTTGGGGTGGAGAAATATTTATTCCTAAAATCCCTTCATACAAAATCACTGATGTGGCAGATGCAATCGCTCCAGAAATTAAACATAAAGTGGTAGGGATTCGTCCAGGCGAAAAACTACACGAAGAAATGATTACGGCATCAGACTCCTTTTATACATACGATTTAGGGAAGTACTATACCATCTTGCCAAGTGTTACTCGATGGGATTTAAACGAGTTTGTATCAGAATTAAAAGCCACAAAAGTGGCCGAAGGATTTACTTATAATTCAGGGGAGAACGAGGAATGGGAGACAGTTGATTCGTTAAAGAAGCTTATAAAAGAACACGTAGATTCAACATTTGAAGCCTAATGAAAAAGATACCTTACGGAAGACAAAATATTGATCAAATAGATATTGATGCAGTAGTTTCTGCGCTTCAATCCGATTTTCTTACTCAAGGGCCTAAGGTGAAAGAGTTTGAACAGAAATTTGCTGACTATGTGGGGTCTAATTACGCTGTAGCGGTTAATAATGCAACATCAGGACTTCATCTCTCTGTCTTGGCTCTTAAACTTAGCAAAGGCGATAGAGTGATAACTACACCAATTACATTTGCAGCTTCGGCCAATTGCGTGCGTTATGCTGGTGGTGAAGTTTGGTTTGCAGATATAAACCCCGATTCTTATGTTTTGGATATTAATTCTGTGAAAGAATTGGTAGAATCAAAACCTAAAGGGTTTTTCAAAGGGATAATTCCAGTAGATTTTGCTGGGCTTCCAGTTGATATGGAAGAATTTAGGGAGTTAGCTGATGCTCAAGATTTATGGATCATTGAAGATGCTTGTCATGCGCCAGGAGGCTATTTTAATGACAGTAAGGGGAAAAAGAATTTCTGTGGAAATGGAAATTATGCAGATATTGGAGTTTTTTCTTTTCACCCTGTAAAACACATCGCCTGCGGAGAAGGAGGGATATTGACCACTAATTCTAAAAAATTGTATGACAAGCTCATGCTTTTGAGAACTCACGGAATTACCAAAGAAAACATGGAAGAAAACCATGGAGGGTGGTACTACGAAATGGTGGAGTTAGGGTTCAATTATCGACTCACAGATTTCCAGGCCGCATTGGGGATAACCCAGTTGGCAAAAAATGAAAAGGGTGTGCAGCGGAGAAATGAGATAGCAACTAATTACAAAAAGGCTTTTGAAGGGTTAATTAAATTTCAATCTCTCCCAGAAAACACCTACAATGCACACCACTTGTTTATCATTGAGGTAGAGAATCGAAAAGAATTATACGATGCGCTTCACAGCAAAGGTGTTTTGGCTCAAATTCATTATGTTCCAGTACACACTTTGCCGTACTACAAAAATATTGGGTATAAAGATGCAGGGTTAATGCATGCAGAAGAATATTATCACAACTGTATTAGTTTACCTATGTATCCTACACTAACAGATGCGGAACAAAAATTTATAATAGAACAAGTATTAAACTTTGTACATGGGTAATATATGTATCATACCAGCACGTGGAGGGAGCAAACGAATTCCTCGAAAAAACATTAAGCCATTTTTGGGTAAACCCATTATCGCTTATTCTATACAAGCTGCGCTTGATTCAGGTTTGTTTGACGAAATTATGGTTTCTACTGATGACAATGAAATTGCTGAAATCGCCAAGCAATATGGGGCGAAAGTTCCTTTTTTGAGATCAGAAAAAAATTCGGACGACTTTACTGGTACAGGTGATGTTTGCTATGAAGTCTTAAATTTATATGAATCAATGAATATTTTTTTTAATAATGTTTGTTGCCTATATCCCACCGCGCCTTTTATATCTAAAAAAGTTTTACTTGAAGGATATGAAACACTAATGTCGAATAATGGAGTAGACTGTGTTATTTCTTTGGGATTGTATAACACCCCAATTGAAAGGTCGTACGGTAAATCAAAAACTGGAATTGTTGAATTTAATTTTCCGGAATTTGAAAAATATAGATCACAAGATTTACCAGACAATTTTTTTGATGTAGGTCAATTTTATTGGTTTTTATATGATGAATTTAAAAAATTGGAAAATAAGAATAGTTTTGGGATTAAAAAAAATGGAGTGGTATTGGATGAGATGAGAATTCAAGATATCGATACTCTTTCTGATTGGGAAATTGCAGAGTTTAAATACACATATTTGATAAATAATAAGAATGACAAACAATAATTTAATGCTGGAGGATCATTTACTTTCCATTGCAGAAAAAGTTGGAGAGAATATTTCTAATTCATACCTCACAACTGGAGATTATCTTCCTGTTAATTCATGGGGCTGCGAAGGGCAAATTTATCCATCGCTATTAGGTATAGCCACATTGGAATTATATAAACGAACAGGTAAAAAGGTTTTTTTAGACGGGACCAAGGCAATTATAACTTTTAATGCTAATCACCAAATGAAATCTGGAGGCTGGGCATTGTCTCTTGGAAGAAATGGTAATGGTATCAGATTTGCAATCGATTCTAATATAAAAAAAATAACAGCAGATCAAGAAGATTTGCCACCAACTGTGGTAGCTTTAAGACTGATGAGTGATTATCGAATTGCAACAGAAGATAGGACTTTCGATATTGAATTAAATAAAGGGGTTGATTTTTTAATGAAATATTGGGATGATACAGAGAATTGTTTTAATGAGATGTTAACCGGTGAAGCTCTTAAGTTGAGAGCTAATCCAAAAAACTATCATATTTATGCATATCAAGCTATAGAATCATTGTCAAAAATTTATCCAGAATTATCACGTTGTATTGAACCCTTATATAATTCTGTTAAGGAGCATTTCGAGCAGATGAATCAATATACTTATCCTCTTCTTCAGGCAATGCATGCCACCTTAATTATTGAAAAAGAAAAAGATTCTAAGTTTGTTAAAGAAATTGTTAAGAATAGAATATCAAATGAATTAGGTTTCAGGTCTCCTTTCCTTGTTAAGAATTTGCCTGGTGCTTTGGGACATAATGATGGTTTAAGGGGGGTGCATTTAAATGAAGGTCATATAAGAAATTCAATTGGTGTTTCAGTTGCAATGAAATATTATGATTTTTTTATTGAAAAAAATACGTTTACTAAGACTAAATTTTATTCTGATTTAAATAAATGGATAGAAAGCATGTACAACGGAGATGGCAATTTTTATGAATTTATTGATGTTGAAACAATGAAAAAAGAAGGTTTAGGAACACCGGGAATGTATCTGCCTGTATTTTGGATTCTTGGTATTTTATAAAAAAAAGTTATAATGATAAAATATAGATTGGCAATTAAAGAGGATGTTGACTTATACTATAATTGGGCAATAGAGAAAGGGGTTAGGAGTAATTCTTTAAATCAGAGCGATATACACTACGAGGATCATTGCTATTGGTTTAAAAACAAGCTAGATTCAGAAGACTCATATTTGTTTATTTTTTTTATTGGTGAATCACCATTAGGACAAGTGAGATTTGATGTCCATGACTGTAATGCATTAATTGATTACTCGATTGATTTCAATTTTAGAGGAAAAGGATTTGGTAGTAGGGTTCTACAGAAGGCAATTAATGATTTTTTGAGTAAAAAAAACATTAGTTTGGTTGCTAAAGTAGATGATACTAATATTGCTTCAAAGAAAGTGTTTCAAAAATTAAATTTTAATTCGATAGGAAAAGAAGAAATCAAATCTAGAATTATTAATGTTTACAAATTAAATATGACATGTTAAGTTTATCTTCTTTGCCACTATCAGCCTCAATGGAAATGACAAAAATGGCAAATCAAAAAAAGGCCAATGGAGAAAAAGTAATAAGTTTATCCATTGGCGACAATCACTTTGATATTCCATCTGTTTTAAATAATTTATTTGGTGAGAATTTATCAAGTAACAAATGTCATTATACAGATGGTCAAGGTGTCAAAGAGTTAAGAGAAAGTATTGCTGATAATTGTTTCCACAATCTTTATACTGAGAACGAAACTATAATTACACCGGGTGTTAAACAGGGGATGTTTTATCTTTTAGCGGCTATTGAAAGAAAAAGAATTGCAGTAATAGAACCCACTTGGTTGGGTTATTCTTCTTTGTGTACTTTAACTGATAAAACCTATATCCCAATTGATTCGAATAAAAAAAATTGGATCGAAGAATTAAATAGTATGGAGTTTGAAGCTTTAATACTTTGTTCGCCTAACAATCCCAATGGTAATATTTATACGGATGAAGAGTTTAGAGAAATTAAGAAAATTTGTGATGCAAAGGATAGTATAATAATTGTTGATGAAATCTATAAGGCTTTTATATTTGAAGGAACACATGATATTATTCAGACTTGGTATGGTTCTGAGAATGTCTTTGTGTTTAATGGGTTTTCAAAATCACATGCGGTTACGGGGCTTAGAATTGGATATTGTTTGATGAAAGACCAGAGAGTCCTAAGAAATATGGTGAAGCTACAACAAAACATAGCTACATGCCCAAACTCTTTGGCGCAATACTCTTTAATAGACTCACATAAAGTTTCAACAAAAGAGATGTTTGATTATTACAAACGGAATAGGGATATTGTATCTGAAATGATACCAAGTTTTAGTCAATTTAAACCAAAGGGAGGATTTTATTATTTTATAAGTTTAGAAAAGATAGGTATTTACTCATCTTCAGAGAAGTTCTGTATGGAATTGTTTGATAAATATAATGTAGCAACTGTACCAGGTAAATCTTACGGGACAAATCATGATTCATGGTTTAGGCTGTCCTACTGTATAGATAGAGATGATTTGAAAATAGGATTGAAATTAATTAGAAAATTTATCAAAAATTATGAAAAAGATTAAAGTGAACAATAAAGTTATTGGAGGAGATGAAACTTTTATCATTGCAGATATTGGGTCAAATCACAAGCAAGATTTGGCATTAGCTAAAGAATCAATTGATGCAGCTCATGAATCAGGTGCAGATGCAATAAAATTTCAATCTATTCAATTAAATAAATTGTATTACAACCCAGATGTCAAAACTACTGAATTTATTAAGAAATTAGAGTTTCCAGAAGAATGGCATTTTGAATTGAATGAATATTGCAAAAAAAAAGATATTTTGTTTTTTTCCTCTCCCACTTATATGGATGCAGTTGATTTGTTAGAACAGATTAATGTTCCTATTTACAAGCTTGCTTCTGCTCAAATTGGCACTTTTCCTCAAATAGTTGAAAAAGTCGCAAAGTTGAATAAACCTACAATATTTTCAACGGGAATTTCGAGTATAAGTGAAATTTTAAACGCTGTTGAGATCTTTGAAAAAGCTAATAATGATAATTATATGATTCTTCATTGTAATAGTATTTATCCCACACCACCAGAAAGAGTTAATCTTCAAATGATGAAAACTTACGAATCTTTATTTCATCATCCGGTAGGGTTTTCGGATCACACGATAGGCACTCATATTTCAAACACTGCGGTTTGTATGGGTGCAAAGATTATTGAAAAGCATTTTACCCTAGATAGAAAAATTGATGCCCCCGACAGTAATGAATTTGCGAGTGATCCTCGTGAGTTTAAACAGTTAGTTACACAAATAAGAGATACAGAAAGTGCGCTGAAGGTAATTGGAAATAGAATGGGTATAGAGAAAGAGGAGAAAAGCTTTAGAGATAGTATATTATACAGGGTAGTAAGCAAATGTAGTATTCTTAAAGGAGAGCAATTAACCTCCCGAAATATAGAGTTTTTACGTTCGCCTGAGGGGTTTGACTGTAGAGATTTTTTTGAAAAAAAAGTGTTTTCAAATCAAGATCTGAATAAAGGTCAGGTTATTCTTAATTATCATTTTTAATTATACTATCTTAGGTTATAAAATGTGTTAAAATTATAAAAAAATGAAAAAAATTTTATTAATTGGGTGTGGTTGGGAGCAATACGAACTAGCCAAGGAAATTAAGAAACAGGGGTGTTTTTTAATTGCTACTCATCCATTTATTACAAAAGAATTATTAACAATTACGGATTCTTTTTTTATCAAAGATAGTAGAGATATTCATTCTCATCTCAATATTGCAAAATCATATGATATTGATGGTGTTATTTCAGATAATTGTGATTACTCTCTTCAAACTGCTGCTATAATTTCGGAGTCCATGGGTTTAAATTCTACTGGAATTCGACAAGCTGAATATTCAAATAATAAATTTTTACAAAGGGAACGATGTGAATCAGCAAACATTAATCAGCCGAAATTTTTTAACGTCAGAAACATGTCTGATTTAAACTCAGCAGTTTCTAAATTGAAGTTTCCGCTTGTTGTAAAGCCAGTAGATAGTAGAGGTACATTCGGGGTTAATATCATAAAAAAGGCCTCTGAAGTAAATAAGGCTTTTTTGGATGGAATTAAAGAGTCTCCTTCTAGAAATTTAATTTGCGAAGAATTTATTGAAGGAACGTTAATTACAGTTGACGGATTTTGTTTCTCTAATGGACACCGCTCTTTAACGGTTGCATCAAGGAAGTTTATGTCAGGAAGTAGTCCAGTAACTAAAGAAATAATATATCCTTCAGAATTATCAGAAGAAATAAATCAGAATTTAAGAAAATTTCATCATGAAGTGGTAACTGCGTTAAACTATAAGATAGGACATACTCACGGAGAATATATTGTAAATGTGAAAGATGAAATATATTTAGTAGAATGTACTAATAGAGGTGGAGGTGTTTACACTTCAAGCACAATTTTACCGGAGTTAACAGAGCTTCCAATTAATGAGGTTTATATCAATCAAATCTTGGGAGAAGATAAATATACAGTGTCAGAAGAAAGTAATTACATGAAGAAATCTTTAATTTTAACATTTCAAGATTTTGAGATAGGAAAAATAATGAGATCAATAAATCTTTCTGAAGTTCAAAAATTACCTTACGTTTTGAGGTATAGGAGTCTTTATAAGAAGAATGATATGATTGAGTCAATTGAAAATTGCTCTTCAAGACATTCTATGCTACTTCTGAAAGGAAATGATTTGATTGAATCAAAACAAAATTTAGACAAATTTAACAAAACTTTAGAAGTTAAATATTATTAGATATGATAAACATTTTAGACAATACGTTACGAGATGGTTCTTATGTTATAGATTTTCAATTTAGTGAAACTGACACGAAAAACATAACAAATGGACTAGGGCAATTAGGATTTAAATATATTGAAGTAGGTCATGGCTTAGGATTAGGGGCATGGAATAACTCAAAGTTTGGACTGTCATTAGAAAATGATGACACGTATATTCGCTCTGCTGTTGAATCATCACCAGAAGCTGTTATTTCTGCTTTTTTTATCCCTGGGATAGGTAGTTTTGATGATATTACAAAGGCCCATGAGAATGGTTTGAGAATGATCAGGATTGGCACTAATATTAATACTTATCAACAAACTAAAGAGTACGTGGAATACGCTAAAAAACTCGGTTTAATTGTGGGTGTTAATTTAATGAAAAGTTATGCGGTTAAACCTTACGAGTTTTCATCTATTGTGAAAGAAATAGATTCTTGGCAATTAGCAGATGTGATTTATTTTGTTGACTCGGCAGGATGTCTTTTCCCTCACGAAATTCATGAATACTTTGACAGAACAAAACAGATTATTACCACAGATTTAGGATTTCATGGACATAATAATCTTTCAATGGGTATAGCAAATACTCTTCAGTCAATCAAATCAGGAGCTACTTTTGTTGATAGTTGCATCCAAGGAATGGGAAGAAGTGCTGGTAATGCCCAGACTGAAATTCTTGTTTATGCTTTAAGTAAATTTGGAATTGAGTTGGGCATTGATTTATACAAACTGTATGAGTTTTCTGAAAAAGTTGTTAGACCATTAATGCCCAATAAGCAGGGGCTTTCTCCCGATGAAATCCACATAGGAGTAAGTAAGTTTCACTCTTCTTATATGCCTTTTGTGAAATCAACATGTGAAGAAATTGGCGTTGATGAAAGAAGATTAATAAAAGAGGTATCTGACATTAATTGTTTAAATCCGACTGAAGATTTATTTAAAAAAATATCAAAAGAGTTATATGAAAATATTTGATTTTAATATTCACTTACCAAAAATTGTCAATAATTCAACCTTTTACGACACCAATACAGAGATTGAAGCTAATAGCGATACAATGTTTGATCGTTTTGTTGCAAATGAAAAACTATCTGAATTAGATGGCGCAAACATCATGTTATTCAACTCTAATTGCCCTGATAATAACAAGAGCTTTATTGATAATGTTAGAGCTAAAGTTGGGAAGCGTTTTACTTTCACCTATTTAGTAGATTTTAGAAAGTCCGATGTAAAAGAGAGACTAATCCAGCATATTAAGAATGGTATAAATTGTATTAAATTCCATTCCTATATTCAAAAAATTGAAGAATCCGATTATTCTCAGATTGTTGAATTATGCAAAATTGCTGAGAGAAATAATATACCTATTTGTCTTGATGCAAGTTATGGAACAGTCAATATGACTAAATATGACACATTGTCTTTTATTACCACAGTTGCAAGAGAAGTAGTTAAGGTCCCTTTGATAATTTTACACTCAGGAGGGATTAAATGTTATGAGTTCTTGCTGTTAGCCTTGGATAGAACAAACGTGTACTTTGAAACTTCCCTAACATTAAACTTTTTCGAAGGTTCGATAACAATGGAGAATGACTTGAGGTATATATACAAGAAGTTAGGCAGTGAAAAACTACTCTATGCTTCTGACTCTCCCTACGTAGATTTTAATGATTCATTAACTCTTCAACAAAAGTTTTTTTCCGATATTTTTCCTGCAAAGGATCTAGAAAATATATTTTATAACAATGCCATAGGATTATTGAATATTGAGTAAAGTATATTTTTTTTCTGAGTATGGAGATAGAATTGGATTAGGTCATGTTACAAGGCTTAGTACAATTTCAAGTCAGCTTGTAAAATTTGGAAGGGAAGTTGAGTTTATTCTTTACAATAAAGGATTCAAGGAATTAAACTTACCTTATCCTACTAAATATATCAATTGGATAGCAGGCGATATGCAAATTGAAAGATATTTAACAAAAAAAGATATTGCAGTTGTTGATTCATATCTTGCAAGTAAAGATGTTTTTAAAAGAATTGGTTTAAATGCGAAATATACTTTTGCAATAGATGATTACAACAGAATTGAATATCCGGTTGATTTTGTTTTAAATCCTAATGTTTACGGGGAGTCAGTACAATATACGGACAGCTTACCAGAATTCTTGTTGGGTTCCAAATATTCTTTGCTACGAAATGAAATATTAAGTTATAAGAAAGAGACATCTTCTCCCACTCAAACTAGCCTATTTGTTACAATGGGAGGTAGTGATTATCGAGGATTAATACCGAAGTTAATGCCATTCTTTATTTCACTGAAAAAGAAAGGTTATGTAGTTAATATAGTATGTGGAAGTGAAGAGTATAAAAAGGAACTACAAATATCGTTTCCTGAAATGGGAAACTCTGTTTTTGGTTATTTAGACGCTGATAGAATGTTTTTATTTATGCATCAGTCGGATATAGCAATTTCGGCAGGAGGACAAACATTAATAGAACTTTCGTATATTGGACTTCCTTTTATCCCAATCGAGATAGATTTAGATCAAGAAGAAAACATCAATTTTTTTAAATCGAATAGATTGGTTCATAGCAGAATTAAATGGGATGATAGAGATTTAGAGCTCAAGTTATCTGAAGTGTTAGAGTCAGTAAATTCTTGGGATGAGAGAGAAAGGTTCAGAATTCAAAGCCAAAAATTGGTGGACGGAAGAGGTGCGGATAGAGTAGCGCAATACATTATAAATAAAATGCAAAATGATTGAATTATTTAAAAATAAAAGAGTTTTAGTGGTGGTAGCTCATCCTGATGATGAATTGTTAGGATTAGGGGGGACACTTAATAGACTTGTGAACGAAATTCAGTCAAATGTAAAAGTTGTTATACTTGGGGAGGGGATAACATCAAGATCAGAAACGAGGGCAGTTGAAAATTGGGAAAATGAATTGTCGATTCATAGGCGGAACATTGAAGAGGCAAAGTCAATGATAGGTTATCATGAATTATCTATCTATCAGTTTCCAGACAACCGATTTGATTCAGTCGATTTATTAGATATCATTAAAGTAGTTGAAAAGGAAAAAATTGAATTTAATGCTGATTATATCTTTACTCATCACGGGGGTGATGTGAATATTGATCATCAAAGAACATTTGAGGCTGTAATAACTGCGACAAGGCCGATGCGCACCGAAAGAGTAAAAGGAATAATAACTTTTGAAACGCCCTCTGGTACTGAGTGGAGAGCATCAACTGATCCGAAGCATTTTGTGCCTAATTTCTTTGTTTCTCTTTCTAAATCAAATATTGAAGCTAAAATTAAAGGAATGCAGTGTTATAAGTTCGAAAAAAGAGATTATCCTCATCCAAGATCGCCCGAAGCTCTAAAAGTTGCAAGTATGAATAGGGGCGTGCAAATTGGATCTGAATATGCAGAAGCATTTAATATTGTTAGGTTGAAAGGAATATGAATTATGCAGTAAGTATTGGTCATCAATTTCATGTAGATGTCTTATCTAGGTTTGAAAGAGAAACAAATTGTTCATTCGGATTTATTAACTATTCTGAAAGAGGAAATTTTCATGGTGACTATAAAGTTTTAGACAAGTTTATTAAAAAAGTCAAGTTAAAATGCCCTAGTGTTATTTTAGAGTCTATTCTTGAAGGTCTTTTTCCTGAGAATTATTTTCGTTTTTTTAATGTGCCATGGGTTATTACGGAAAGTGATATACTGAAGTATAAGAATATTGAGAGTATTTCCACGAGGTTAATGGATAGGTCGGCAATTGTCCCGATAAGTAGCTTTTCAAGAAGACGTTTTTATCTAATATTGCTTAATTATTATAGTTTTATATTAGAACATCAAAATATACAAGGGTTGATTACCTTTGATACTCCTCACTCTTTTTTCTCAATTGTTTTGTACGAACTTTGTCGTCAAAAAGGAATTAAAACAATTCAATTGGAGTACCATTTCTTAACTGAATATTCAATTGTTAAAAATTCGTATGACTGGCCAATAATTCCAAAGGAATATATGGTTAATAACTCAAAGGAGGAGATTAAAAACTCATTGAGTACAAATCTTTCACATGTGATATTTAAAAACTCTAAAATTCTAGAGGATTATAAATCCTTTGAAACAAAACGAATTGTAAAAAACAATATATTTTCTAATTTAAAACTATATGTTAGATTTATAGATAAAGCCCTGAAAAACATGGCTATGGGGACTTTTCCATTTTTATTTAAAAAAGAAATCCTTCATTTCTCTTCTTTAAACGGAATAAAAAATAGATTTGAATATCGTTGGATTTTAAATAAACAATTGATTAAACTAATTCGATTGAATATTTATTATAACAAATTAGTAAACATTAATTTGGACTTAAATCATCCATATATTTTTGTTGGTTTTCATATGCAACCTGAAAAAACTAGTCAACCTATGGGAGGTGAATTTGACAACCAATTAATGATGGTTAAGGTTTTGTCAGAGAGTGTTCCAGAGGGTTGGAAAGTCTATGTGAAAGAACATCCCAATCAATTTAATGTAAAGAAAGTACCAAACAGACATTACAGGGATAAATTGATGTATGATCTTTTACATCGTATGGATAATGTGGAGTTAGTACCTCTGGAAATTGATTCCATAGATTTAATTAATAACTCTCAAATGGTTGCGACTTTAACGGGGACCATGGGGTGGGAGGCAATTACTAGGAATATACCAGCAATCGTATTTGGAGATACTTATTATATGAGTTGCAGAGCAACAAGAGTTGTTAGAGATGTTGATAGTTGTAAGAGAGCGATTTTAGAATTACAAAAATTAAATAGAAATGAGATGGAAATAGAGATTTATAGATATATTTCTTTTTACTTCAAAAATAACTTTTTGGTTCAATGTGCAAATTGGCAGGCAATGTTTAAGTTCATTACAATTAGGTATGAAGAGCAAATAGAAAACTTGGTCGAGAAATTTGTATATTTCCACAACAAAAACTTAGAACATTGACAAAAAATCTCGTTTATTCAAATACTGGCTTAAGTTCGCGCCAAATAGGCCTGACTGCTGAGTATCTTCAAACGATTCAACACAAAAAGGTTGAGGTGAAGGTTGTCATGTGCAACGGTGTGTTGGAAAATTGCTATTTCAATCCACTTCACAATTCAATAGCGTGTGCTTCTTGTCAAAGTAGATCGCATCAATTGTTGAAAGAAATCGGTATTTCTAAAAAGGACATTTTATCTTTTAAGGAATATGATTTTGAGTTTGAACTACCTTTTTTTAATAGTCTGGAGGAGCTTTTGGACTTTAAATTCGAAGGAATTAATATAGGTAGAGGTGTGGCTTCTTCAATTATTTCTTACTACCGAGACTATCATGTTACTTCAAAAAAATATGGAGATTTAATTGAATTGGAATGTAAAAAATCAATCAACGTATTATATAATTTCAAAGAAATAATAGATAAAGAAAAGCCAGCAAAAGTAGTTTTGTTCAACGGTAGGTTTTCTGAGATATATCCACTTTTAGAATATTGCAGGTCGATTGATCTAGATTTTGTTTCACTTGAATCTGGAGCAAAAGGTACTTATGAGATATTTGAAAATAGCTTGCCGCATAGCATAAAGTACCGTCATCGTAGTATGATGGAGTTATGGAATGATAAGTCAATTGAAAATTCAAAAATTACTATTGCTAACGAGTGGTACAAGAAAAAAAGATACAGGGATGATTCGATTGAGATTTCTTTTACCAAAAATCAAGAATTAAATGCTTTGCCTTTAAATTTTGATTCAACCAAGAACAATGTCTTAATATTGAATTCTTCTGAGGATGAGATGAAAGTGATAGAAGAGTTTCATACAGATTTATTCAACACTCAAAATGAGGCCATTGAAAAGATAGTTTCTCAATTTGAAAATAATTCTGAAACTCAGTTTTATTTGCGTGTTCATCCAAATTTAGGAAAAGTGGACAATGTTCAAATGAAGGAAATTGAACAAATGAATTTTAAAAACTTGACTATAATTGGTCCTAATGAACCAATAGATACCTATGCAATCATGATGGCATGCGACAAAACAATAGTTTTTGGATCTACTTCGGGGATAGAGGCGACTTATTGGGGTAAAGCTTCTATTCTTCTTGGGAAGTCTTTTTATTATTACATGGAAGATACTTGTTATAAGCCGATTTCTTATGAGGAATTATTTAAGTTAATTACAACAGAAAATTTACCTCCAAAATCCAAAGAGGCCTGTTTGCCATATGGATACTATTTTTCAACTTACGGCATCAAAACAAAATACTTTGAATACAAAGGCTTGAATAATTCAACTTTCAAAGGGAAAAGGATTAAAAAATGGTATCCCTCCACGTTTTTATATGCTGTGAGATACTTGTTTCAATCAAGAAAATGGGCTAAAGCCTATCGAGCAGCGCTCGGGAAAAGGTTGAGGTTAACTGATTTGTTTCGGTACAAAATTTAACTTCTCCTTGTACTTTTTTGGGAGTACTAAAAGTAGCACTAACATAAATAGTAAAAATCCGGAAGTAAATCCTGAAACTGCGGCATATTTCGCTGGAGGATCCAAAACAAATTCAATTCGTTTGGCATTGGCAGGCACTTCAAGTCCTCTGAGTGCGTAATTTACCCTCACTATTTTTGTTTCAACTCCATCTATGTATGCTCTCCAACTGTCATTTCGTCCATACCAAATTTCTGAGAATACGGCAAATTGATCGGAAGTATTGGTAGCAGAGTACACTAAATTATTGGGCAAATAGCTATCCAGAGAAATCGAACCAGTTCCGTCACCTACTTGGTCATAATTTTCTTTATTAAACTCGGTAGAAAGAATTACGGCTCTTTCCCTTGTATTCAAGGTGTCAAGTCCTCTTATTTCTTCCATAGGAGTGTTTACCTCAGTTAATTCTTTGATGAACCACGCTACTCCATTTGCCTGGTTGTTTATTTGCAATTGTTGTTGTTGGTTGATAAAGTATTTAGTGTTCAACATGTTCAATATTTGCATGTTTCCTTTGGCAATCTGAAAATCAATTAAATCTTGGTACCTCTGTAGTTTTGCGGCATGGTACCCTCCAATTGTGTTGTGGTGGTAAGAAGTTTGCGCATCATTGAAAGTTGGAATAGATTGGTCAAATACCCTGTAATAGGCTCTTCCGTTTGGTTCTAAAGAGAAAATTTGTTGATCTACTGGACGAGGATTAAATTCACTTTGGTAAGTAGATGCATTGACGAAACTATCAGCATCAAGGTATCTTTTTCCTACCAGAACCAAATCTACAAGAACTAAGGCAGCGATTCCAATCATTAGGAAGTTTGCTTTAATCTTATTTTTGATATACAAGTAAAAGGCCAAACAAGCTAAAGCAACAATGAAAACAGAACGCATGACATCTTCTCCCAATAAAGATTTGCGGGCTTCTACAATCATGGGTTGTCCTTCATTGATTTTGTCGTATCCATTCATGGCATACATGTAATATAGGATACTGATTCCGGCAGTAATTCCAGCGCTTATCAGTACCGGTTTCATGTATTTTGCTTTTTTCTCCTCCTTTAAGAATTTATTCAGACCAATTCCTATGGCAATAACCAAGAAAGCGGGTAAAATATTGATGATTGAACTAGGCGCTCTAAATTTGTTAAAAAACGGTAGGTTTTCGAATAAAAATAAGTTGAGTGCTTCGAAGTTTTTTCCAAGCGAGAGGGCTATTAATGTGATTGCCACAAAACCAAAAGCAAGTCTATTTCTCCAGTTTAATAAGAACATGGAAAAAAGAAATAAGAATAACACTGCAGCACCCAGATAGGCAGAGCCTCCAGTTGATCCCATTCCTCCGAAGTATATTCCAAATATATAGTTTCCATCCTTTTTGGGTTTGAACCTTCCATCTCCTTTCAAAGCATTGGCCAAAGTTTGTTTTCCTGGTTCTGCTTTTCCAATTTCTTCTTTGGAAGAACCTCCTACTGCTCTTGGAATCAATATGCTAAATACGTCTTCTTTAGCAAAACTCCATCCCATTGCGTATTCCCAATTCAATCCACTTACACTGCTACTTGTGTTGGCGGTCTCAGTGTTCGATTCTAGAATTGGTTTTCCTCTCATGGTGTCATCCGAAAAATCTTTTGATGACATAATTTGGCTAATGTTAGATGCAGCACCCAAGGCGACAGCAGCAAGAATTACTGCACTCGATTTCAAGAAATGAAGCGGCTGTTTGTTTTTGATTGAGTAAATAAAATACACCAGAGCAAATACAAACAGTAAAATAAAGAGATAGTATACCATCTGTGGGTGATTCCTAACAAAAGCAATGGAGACCGACAAACTTACAATTACAAACCCAAGCAGTGATTTGCCTCTAAAGGCCAAAATGAGTCCAGAAATAAGAAGGGGGAACCCCGCTAGTACCTCTAGTTTGTTGGCATGACCCGCTTCAATGAGTACGACATAGTTTACGTTGTAGGAAAAAGCTAAAGCTAGGATAACACTCAGCCAAGGAGAAACTCCAAGTAAAATGAGAGCAAGGTAGGTAAGAAGACCGGCTTTTATCATGTATCCCGCAGGGTAAGAAAAAAAAGAGTGAGAAACATCATTCAACTTTCGTGCATAATTGTATTCGATTCCGTTAGAAAGTAAGCCCCAAGGCATTCCGCTAAACATAGACGAGTTCCACTGGGATGGCTCTCCAGTCTTCTTAGTGTAATCTGCTGGTAATTTAGTCCAAGCAGTAGAAGAAATCGCATCATGAGCTTTTACGATTTTCCCATCCAATTGCGGTGCAAAATAAACTAGGTTAAATACTAAGATAAGACCAACAGCAACGAGGTGAATTGGTTTGATGTATTGTGCTAAATCTTTGATTTTCATAGTTGTTTTTTTATAATTCCTAAATTAAATTCGTCTTGTTTTTTTACTTCTACTTTCCAAAAGGCTCTTGTAAAGCCTAGGTGATACCCTGTAAATTGAACTAAGGTGGTTATTACAGAAAGCACTCCAACGTTGATAGATTTGTTTTTGATGCTTGAATCAATGAAAATAGTGATTAAATAACTAGCAACAAGAATCAAAGGCAATACAATCCATGGAGAAATTAGTACCGCGGCAACAGCAAGCAAAAAGAATACAGAAGGAAACAGAAATGTAATTTTAAATGTTTCGGGATATAGTTTTGTAATCAGATATCTTACTTTTCCAAAATTAGATACTTGCTTATAAAAACTTTTGGTTGAGTTTCTTCTTTTGTGATATACGTGAGCCTCCGAGATAATTTTTGTTTTGTAGCCAGCTTTCAAAAAGTCGATACCAAATATGGTGTCTTCTCCAGGGTGAAGCCTTGTAGCAGGAAATCCTCCCATTTTCAAAAATGCTTCTTTCAAAATCGTCATATTGAAACTACGGAGAACATAGTTCTTTTCATTTTTCTTTCTCGCCCTTATTCCTCCAGTGGTAAGCATCGATGTCATAGAATAACTAATGGCTTTTTGCATGGGATTAAAATCTGGGTGAGATTCATCTGGTCCACCATAGCCTTGAAATTCAGAAGTAATGGAATTGCCTATCGTAGAAAGATAATTCGAAGGAAGAATACAATCACTGTCTGTAAAAATAAGGTATTCTCCTTCCGCTAGTTTTGCGCCTACATTTCTTCCAATACTTGGTCCTTCGTTGGTTTTGTATTGATAATTTATACTAAATTTATGAGAATATGCCTTGCAAATATCCTCGGATTTAATCGAAGATCCATCTTCAATCACAACCAGTTCAAAGTCGTTGTAATCTTGTTTTTCTATGCTGTCAAGCAATTCTTTCATCTCATCAGGACGATTGTAAACAGGAACGACAATTGAAAATTTCATAAATTAGATTGGTTTCAGAAACAAATATAAGGAAGTAGGTTTTGTTATTATAGCATGTTGGTTATAAATTAACCTATTCTGTTTTATTTTCTATCAATTTCTCCAACACATACACAATCATCTTATCCACAGTTGATTTGTAATCTTTGCTATATTCTTTGAGGTGGCGGTTAGCAATAACGGCACAAATGGTGGCTGTTTTGTGGCCTAGCATACCGCCAAGAGCATACAAAGCAGAAGTTTCCATTTCAAAATTCATGATTTTTACTCCATTGAATTCAAAGTTAGAGAGTTGCTCGTTTAAGTTTTCTTGGGCGGTTTTTATTCTCAATACTCTACCTTGCGGACCATAAAATCCATTTCCTGTTACTGTAATTCCCGAGTTTGTCTCAGGCTTAAGTAGGTCTATTAGTTCTTTGTTTCCTTTAGAAAAATACGGTTTTACAGTAGAAACGCTCCAGTTTACCTGAGAAAAAAAAGCTTTTTCAAAGTCTAGTTCTTCTTCTGTGGATAAATGACTGTAGAATCCAGCAATTCCGTCAAAACCTAATCCGAATTCTGATACTAAATAGGAGTCAACAGGAATGTTGGGCTGCAAAGCTCCACAAGTTCCTATTCGAATCAAATTCAGTGATTTTTTATCTTTTTTTATGCATCGGCTATCCAAATCAATATTCACCAAGGCATCCAGTTCATTAATCACAATATCAATGTTGTCGGCACCAATTCCAGTGGAAAGAGCGGTAATTTCTTTCCCTTTGTAGATTCCAGTATGAGCAACAAATTCTCGGTTTGCTGTTTTGTGTTCAATGGAATCAAAGTTTTTTGAGATTTGTTCAACTCTCCCTTGGTCACCCACTAATAATACTGTGTCGGCAAGTTGATGAGGTAATAAGTGTAAATGAAATATACTCCCATCTTCATTAATGACTAATTCAGATTCCTCAAGTGGACTTTCCGATTCATTTAATCTCGCGTTCATTGTTTGCTGTTTTGTGAAGAATTTATTTCTGGATAGTCCAATCCCTTCAGAAGTCTTCTTGTTTTTTCTAAAATCTAAAATCTAAAATCTAAAATCTAAAATCTAAAATCTAAAATCTAAAATCTAAAATCTACTTATCTAATGTGCTGAAAACTTTTTTAAGAATATCAGTAACTCTAGCAGTAGGATCTTTTCTGATTTTGTTCTCTTCTTGCGCCATTAGCGTAAAAAGTCCGTCTATGGCTTTGTTAGTAACGTATTCGTTAAGATCGGAATTTACTTTTTCTTTTCCAGTCAAAATTGTTGATTTGTTGTACAAATCAGCCAATGGGCTCCATTGTTTGGTGAGTTCAACTTTGTCCATTGAAGCTTTTGCGATAGGCGAAAATGCAGCAATAAGTTGAGCTGTTGTTTTTTCTTTAAGAAATTTTGTAGCAGCACCTTCACCTCCTTTTAAAATGGTGAATCCGTCTTGAATGCTCATATTTTTTATGGCATCAATAAATATCGGTCCAGCCGTTTTTGAGGCATCTTCTGCAGCTCGGTTCAAAGTAGTTTCGAATTTAGCTATTTGATTTTGAAGCAATCCTTTGTCATCCAAAAATTCTTTTACTCGAATAGCATCCTGAGGAAAAGGAAGCCTAATCAAATTGTTTCCATTGAATCCATCTAATTTGGAAGCAAGAGAAGAGGAATTATTTATAGCAATATTTAGTGCCTCTTTCAGTCCAGATATTACCTCCGAATTGGTCAATTTGGATTCGCCTTGCTCTGTTGGAAGTAAAATTTCTCCTGCTATTTGTTGTGCAACTTCACAAGATATTAAAGAGCAAAATATTGCTCCAGTTACGATAAATTTTTTCATTGTTTTGATTATTTTATTTCAGTTAGATTCAAATCTCGTACCAAATTACTAAAATACTTCTTACTCCACATGCCCAGCTTTCGATTTTTTGTATTTTTCGTCAGGTAACTTTTAGATTTTCAGACAAAAAGACATTTGAAATCTATTTTTTGTGACAAACTTTCTTGTTTTCAGAGAGTTGTAGGATTGGTTTTAGTTTTGATTGAAAAAAAGAGTATTCAAAAAAGTGAAAAGATGAATCCAGAAAAATTTACAATAAAAACACAAGAAGCCATACAAGAGGCACAAAATATAGCCCAAAGAAATGGACAACAGATTATAGAAAACGGACACATCCTCAATGGATTATTAAATGTAGATACAACCATTTTACCTTATTTGATAAAGCAAGAGGAGATAAATGCCTCTGCATTTGAAAATGAAATAGAATCATTGGTTTCTAGTTACCCAAAAGTAACTGGCGGAAATATTCAGTTGTCCTCGGCAGCAAGTCGAACAATTGCAACAGCGCAAAATTACGCAACCAAAATGGGCGATGAATTTGTAGCACTAGATCATTTGTTATTTGCCTTGAGCGATTCAAAAGATAGAGTCTCAGAAATAATGAAGAAGCATAACTTAACAAATAAACAATTAAAAAAACACAGTATGGACTTAAGAAATGGTGACAAGGTTACTTCCCAATCTCAGGAAGATACGTATCAATCTCTCGAAAAATATGCCAACAACTTAAATGAGATGGCTAAAAATGGGAAATTAGACCCAGTAATAGGAAGAGATGAAGAAATAAGAAGAGTGCTTCAGATTTTAACAAGAAGGACGAAGAATAATCCAATTCTTATTGGAGAACCAGGTACAGGAAAGACAGCTATTGCAGAAGGAATTGCTCACAGAATAATTAGTAATGATGTGCCTGAAAACTTACAATCAAAACAAATATATTCTTTGGATATGGGAGCTTTGATTGCTGGAGCGAAATTCAAGGGAGAATTTGAAGAAAGATTAAAGGCTGTCGTCAAAGAGGTAACTAAAAGCGAAGGGGAAATAATTTTGTTCATTGATGAAATACATACATTGGTTGGTGCTGGAGGAGGACAAGGAGCAATGGATGCAGCTAATATTCTGAAACCCGCTTTGGCTCGTGGTGAATTGCGTTCGATTGGAGCAACTACTTTGGATGAATACCAAAAGTATTTTGAAAAAGACAAAGCATTGGAAAGAAGGTTTCAAAAAGTATTAGTGGATGAACCAACTACAGAGGACGCTATTTCTATCCTGAGAGGGATAAAAGAAAAGTATGAAAATCACCACAAAGTGATGATTAAGGATTCTGCAATTATTGCTTGTGTAGAATTATCGCAAAGGTATATTTCGGATAGATTTTTGCCAGACAAAGCGATTGATTTGATGGATGAAGCTGCTTCTAAATTGAGAATGGAAATAAACTCTAAACCCGAAGAGCTGGATGAAGTGGATAGAAAAATAATGCAACTAGAAATTGAGCGCGAAGCAATAAAGCGCGAAAAGGACAAAAAGAAGCTGGATCAATTGAGTGAAGAGATAGCCAATTTGAAAGAAAAATCTCAGGAACTGAGAGTGCAATGGCAGAGTGAGAAAGATGCAATAGAGAAAATTCAAAATGCCAAAGAAGAGATTGAACAGTTAAAATTTGAGGCTGAAAGAGCTGAAAGGGAAGGTGATTTTGAGAAAGTAGCTGAAATCCGATACGGGAAAATAGTTCAGTTACAAAAAGAAATGGAAGAAGGCAAAATAAAGTTAAACGCCATTGAAAGTAAGGTGATAAAAGAAGAGGTAGAGGTGGAAGATATTGCGGATGTTGTTTCTAAGTGGACGGGTATTCCAGTGAACAAAATGATGGCGAGTGAAAGAGAAAAACTGTTGTTGTTAGAATCGGTTCTTGAAAATAGAGTAGTTGGGCAAGAAGATGCTGTTGAGGCTGTTTCTAATGCCATAAGAAGAAGTAGAGCAGGAGTGCAAGATGAAAAAAAACCAATTGGTTCCTTTATTTTCTTGGGTACAACTGGGGTAGGAAAAACAGAATTGGCAAAAACACTTAGCGAATATTTGTTCAATGACGAAAACTCCATGACAAGGATAGATATGAGCGAATACCAAGAGAAACACGCAGTTTCTCGATTGGTGGGAGCACCTCCGGGATATGTTGGTTACGAGGAAGGAGGGCAATTGACCGAAGCTGTGAGAAGAAAGCCATACTCAGTAATCTTGTTAGACGAAATAGAAAAAGCTCATCCAGATGTGTTTAATATTCTGTTGCAAGTTTTGGATGACGGACGATTAACGGATAATAAAGGGAGAGTGGTAGATTTTAAGAATACAATTATTATCATGACTTCTAATATTGGTTCTCATATTATTCAAGATAATTTTGAAGGATTGGATGATTCTAATTTCAATGCTAAGCAAGAAATAGAGAGAAAAACAAAAGTGGAAGTGTTTGATTTGCTTAAAAAATCGGTGAGGCCCGAATTTTTGAATAGAATTGATGAAACGATAATGTTTCAGCCCTTGACCAGAGATAATGTTGCCCAAATTACCGAAATACAACTGAAGTTACTTGCGAATCGTTTGTTGAGAAACGGACTCCATATTTCTGCTACGCCAGAGGCAATAGAATGGTTGGCTCAGCTAGGTTATGATCCGCAGTTTGGAGCTAGACCCATAAAGCGTGTGATTCAGAAAAAGGTAATGAATGAATTGTCGAAAGAAATACTTTCTGGAAATGTAGATTCGGATAAACCTATTGTGATTGATTGTTTTGAGAATGAAATAGTATTTAGGAAAGGAGTTTAATTGTTTTAGCTGTCTGTCCGAAATAGAAAAAGGGGATTGAAACTAATGTTTCAATCCCCTTTTTATACAATTAAATTTTTCTGTTAAAATTTAACTTCATAAAATACACTGTTGTTCTGTAATCCTCCTCCTGAAAAAACACTTCCGTCAAAAGGATTTAAAGCTCCTGTTCCTCCAGCACCATAATCAACATTCCATCCAGTTGAAAATGCTCTCCCGTCTTCAAGAAGTACCGTTACACCTCCACTATCACCAACTCCATATAATGCAAAGTCAAGAATTTTAGCGCCTCTTGGAAGTCCTTTGTATTTTTCAAATGATCTTGTAGATGTATTGTTAGAAGAGTGTCCCCTACCAAGTTGTCCTGATGTGTTATAACCACAACCCCATAATTGCCCATTAGTATCTAAAACAACTGTGTAAATTC
>Ga0209653_1000498_pt1 | contig 35140 bp, 20 predicted proteins | sample SaaInl6LU_22_DNA_FD_184644 | JGI IMG/M metagenome (GOLD analysis project Ga0209653, IMG submission 184644) | Marine microbial communities from expanding oxygen minimum zones in the Saanich Inlet - ESP_116LU_22_DNA (SPAdes) (version 2) | ecosystem: Environmental > Aquatic > Marine > Intertidal...
GAACCGTAAGTATCAGCAGTGACACCACTATTAGTAATAGAGACTTCACCTTGCGATACAGTAACACCTGTACCTGCTGTGATTTCTCTTAGTGTTTGAATTGCACTTGTGGATGCACTATCTGTTGTTTTGAAAAAAAGACGACCATCATTTGTATTGATGGCGATTTCGCCTAAATCCAGATTCGATGTAGTGGGCGATTTGCCCTTAACCGAACTACGCTTCAGTCTAATATTCGTAGACATTTATCAACCTCGTTCCAATATTGGGTAAAACGCCCATAAAGATGGGCGCGTATTATGTACTATTTAGTATGTTCCGCCATCAAGGGATTCTACAGTAACTAGACCTGAAGTAACACCGAACTGGTCAGAATCAAAAGATGCGACACCGTTATTATTAACAGTTGCAAGTTCAGCAGAGAAGATAATTGTATTATCAGAATCTTGTGAAGAACCGTATGTGATATCAAGACCTTCACCAACTGCAAAGAAGTTATTACCTAAATGGTCTTCAATATGTTCGTTGATTTCAGTACCGTTAATTAATAAGTTAGGTACATCAAGATTCTTGTTTGAGTTAAACTGGTCACCAGCAACAGTATATGTAAATGTTGCATCGGCACCATTGATTGTGATACCTGCGCCATTCGCGGCAGTAGCATCAGCGGCACTATCAGCAAGAACAAGATTCAAGTCATTCACCGACATAGTAGTCGAGTTAATGATTGTCTGTGTACCTTGAACTACTAAGTCACCTAGTACAAGAACTTGACCACCATTTGAGTCACCGCTCTTAGGATCTAATACTAATACTTCAGTAGAAGTGTCTGTAGAAATCTTGTTTCCGTCAATACGAATATTATCTACAGTAGCACCAGTCAGACCAGTTAAGTCAGTGATTGTCGCACCAAGTTCTACTTCTGTATCACCAATAGTAATTGAATCATTTACTAAGTCTGCGTTTGCAACAGAACCTGCTTTAAGTGATATGTGACCGTTAGAAATATCAAAGTCAGTATCTTGGAACGATGCAACACCCAGATTATTAGCAGTTGCTTCTTCGCCTGCAACACTAATGTTGGTTCCTGAATGAGTGACATTAATACCTTCGCCACCTAAGATAGATACTGCATGTCCAGTAATTGGAACCTGACCATCATCTGTAGTAATCTGACGAATGAAGTCTGAGTCAATCGATACTTCACCAGTATTTAATTGGAAGTCTGTTGCCGCAAATTTAGCAGTACCTAACTGAGTGTAAGTTGCTGTTCTTGGAGTAACAGTAACAGTAGAACCAGAAGCAGTAACATCAAGACCTTGTATCGCAGAACCTAAGATATTAAGATTATGACCTGTAGGAATAGCAGTACCACTATCTGTAGTGAACTGTTCAGGAATCTGGTCTGCAAGAGATATATGACCACTTACAATACTAAAGTCAGAATCTCTGAAAGATGCAACGCCTTTCTGAGATGCTGTGGCATCTGCAATTGCATAGTCAACAACGTTAGTGTCTGAGTCGATAGTTAATGTAAGACCGTTACCAGTTGCACTGAATGTTAAATCTGAATCAAGCAAAGATATTGCATTCTGGTTAACAGTAAGGTTAGTTGCAACAGATACTTGACTTGCGGCAGTTAAACGACCTTGGTCATCTACAGTGAATGTAGGAATCTGTGTAGTAGAACCATATGATCCCGCAGTAACAGAAGTATCGTCTAGATTATACGTGACTATATGTGCATCACTATCTTTTACACTAGTAAGACCAGTACCACCAGCATATGTGACAAATTCACTTGCAGGAAGATAAGAGAATGTACCGTCATCAGTACCAACCGTTACACTAAAGAAACTTGCAAGTGCATCAGCATAACTTTTGTTTACTGCATGGTCATCTGCGGTAGGATTAGCAACGTTTTCTACATTACCGCCACCTACATCTAAGTTATTACCTTGTAAGTCAAGTGTTAATGAACCTGTTACTCCAATGGTGCTTCCATCAAGAGTAATATCGTCAACTATCAATTGGTCGATTTTACTGTCAGCATCGACTATGATAGCACTGTTCGGGGTCAGTGTACCTTTTGCGTGGTCGAGCATTTGAGTAAAGAACTTACCACCAATGACTTCGTGGTTTACTGCATTCCCTGCAATTTCAGTACCAGTACCAATGTATAGTCTATCACCACCATTCGAACCATTATCTGCTAAGTATGAATATGCTAATTCACCTTGACCTAGCGTACTCGGATCACCCGATGTTCCCGAGCGTTTAATTCTAATTATTGATGCCATTAGTATTGGCCTCCGTTAATGTCTTGTTCTTCTAAAGTTTTTGTTGCTTCAAAATTCTGACTTGTTGAATTATAAACAAGTACTGAACCATTTTCTTTACTCCTAGTATCAACGCCAGAAATATTGTCGATGTTAGCAGTTGCCGTATTAACACGACGAACTGGTTTACCAACAACAACACGTTTTACTTTCGTATTACCTCGAAGCGATACCGTAACTGCCATATATTACCTCGTGACCGAAGGCGAGACTTTTATCTTACCCTCAAGTATACGTTCGATAATAGTATTGCCGTCGATATCTATAAAAGATAACTCTACGTCATACACGTATCGATTTCGTGGATTAAGTGTGTCTGTCTGTTCATTTGTAAGAGATAGAATGAGTATTCCATCTGTAGGTGGATCAGCAACAGCAGTTGTGAAAGAAATTATTTCATCACTGTCTACTGAATTGTAACTGCGTTTCATTGTAGCGGTCGCAGAATGCGCAGACAAGTCTTTCGTATTACCATTACTTTCTTGTAAGTGTAATTCGAGTGCTACATCTGCGCCTTGGTCAATTGTAAAATCTTCGTAGTCTGCCATTCCAGTTCCCAACAAATAAATTTAAAACTCTTTGGTTTTATTTATATGTTTTTGAAACTAGAAATCTACTCTTCTGAAGATATTTCTTCTAGTAAGTCTTCACGAATTTCTTCTGATAGTGTACTTGTATCTAGTGTGAATGATACTGTACATCTCCAGCAATCAGAACTTGCCGCATGATAGAACAAACGTTCAGGTTCATCATAGTGACCGAAGTATGCCGCTTTACATTGCCAACCTGGTTCGTCTTGCATAGTGACTGTTTCTTTTGTAACAGGATCAACATACTTGAACCAACCATTACCATTCTCACTCCATGAGAAGATTAGATTGTAAGCAGGTGCATTTGCATTATTGTGCCAAGAGATGAACCCGCCTGGAGGATATATTGCGGTCAACGCATTGTGTCTAACACCCAACCAACTAATCAAGTCATTCGATACTTCTGCAATACGTTCTGTCATTTCACGACGATATGTAGGCGGTGCATCACGTTCAAAGAACTCATGACCTTCACGATGAGTCGATATTTCATAACCATACATGGAATCAGGAAACCCTTCATGTTGAGTACCTTGATTGATAATCTCGTCACGATATTTATCACCTACCCACCAATGACGATTACTTGCATCTTGTTTACATTGCAAGTGAAAGTACTTTTGAAAGTTTTCTTCTAAGTGAATATCTTTTATCGCATCAAGTCTTTCAAGTAATTCCCTATTCTTAATAGGCACATTTTGCATATAACTCATATAATATGTCCGTCTTTATCTAAACCACAAGAGTAGTGTCGTACTACAACTTCACCTTCAGGTTGAGTAATCGCCCAGTTGAAAGCATTATAGTAGTTCCAACGTAAGTCATCTTCAAAGATACCCAACTTCAAGTCTTTGTATTTAGGGGTCTTTTCAGTTAACCACCAAAGTGAGAACTGATCCCATGAACGAAGAGATTCTGCATAACCATCTGGCCACCATTCATGATCCATCTGTCGTCGAGTTAAGTCCCACCAGTCATCCATGAATTCACGTACAATAGGTACTGTCATGTCATATAGACAAACACCACCACAAAGAGTGAACTTAGCAGAACCTTCGGGAGTATCAAAGTCTCGTTCTGCATAGATGTAGTCTCGGTCATCTGTCAATTCAGTGAATAGAATATCATAACCATTGAACTCATCAAAGACTGTTGCGATATCTTCGTGCTCAACTTCCATATCTGCATCAAGATAGAATGTCAAGTCATATGGTGAACGTGCCATACCATCTAGTTTAGCACGATAGTGATTACTACACCATTCTACATTATCAAACAAGTCACGATGGATTTCTTCAAACATCCACTCTTCACAAAACAAAGTAATCTTTGCGTCTTCGTTATAGTCAAGAATAGATTCTGCAAGATTCACTGCGTACTTATAGAAGTTAATCTTATTAGACGCAACGATTACATAACCTTTACTCTTTTCCACTTTCCGCTACCTCTAATTCACTTTCAAGTAATTTCATTGCCCAAAGATTAACTTCGACTTTAGACTTAGCACGTCGAATCTTTGCTTTCAATTTACGATTCTTAGAGTTTTTAATTTCTTCGGTTTCAAAGATTTCCATCTTATAGTTAAACAGTTCTTCAAGTTTACGTGCACGAGCATGTTCTTCGTCACGTTGCTTCTTCTCTGCTTTCTCATTCTCTTTGCGAACTTTACGTTCTTCGGTATTCCGTTCAATGAGTTCTTCGCCAAGAGTTTCTACAACCTCAACGAACATCTCATTGTCACTACCATCTTTGTTTAGTTTATTCAGTAAGAATACCTGACGTGTTTCTCGGTCAGCATCATCACGCATCTCAAGAATACAGTTAAGTTTCTGTTTGTCAGAATTCTCTTCCCAGAATGCATTATCCATCCATCGTCTAAAACTCATTTCATTTCCTCTTTGGTTTTAATAGTATTATATAGTAATAATTTATCTAAAAGTATAACACACTAATTGACGTAAATCAAGAAGTTCTTACATAAAGTGTATATGTTTCTATTATCTCTGTGCCACTGTCGATTGTTGTACCTGTATAGTTACCGATAAAGTTACGTTGATAGTTCCCAATGAACGAACGTGAGTAATTACCTACGAATGTTCTTGAGTAGTTACCTGTGAAGTCTCCGATATAACTTGAAGTTCTGTCACGTGTAAAGTCTTGAGTATAAGCAGAGGCACGAGTACGTGTGAATGCTGATACCCTTGTACGCACTGAGGTTCTTACTGAGATACGAGAATAGTTGCCTACAAAGTCTCTTGTGTAATCACCAGTAAAGTCACCGATATAGTTAGATGTACGAAGACGTGAATATTCGCCTATGAAATCTCTTGTATAGTTACCAGTGAAGTCGCCTACAAATGTTTGTAATCTATCACGTGTATAGTTACCGATAAAGTTACGAACATAGTTACCAGTAAAATCACCTGTAAATGCTCTTGAGTAATTACCAATGAAATCTCTACTGAAGTTACCTGTGTATTCACCTACAAAGTCGGTCTGTCTATCTCTTGAGTATTCACCAATAAAGTTACGAGAATAGTTACCAATGTAATCACCAGCGAATAAGCGTGTATAGTTGCCCGCAAAGTTTCTTGTATAATCGCCAGTAAAGTTTCTTACCGATGTTCTTACTGAGTTACGTGTATATTCACCAACAAAGTTACGAGCATAGTTACCAATGTAATCACCAGCGAATAAGCGTGTATAGTCGCCAGTAAATAATCTGCTGTAATTGCCTATGAAGTTACCTGTGTAATCAGTAATACGAGTACGTGAATATTGTCCTGAGAATCCACGAGTGTATTCACCAACAAAGGTTTGACTTGAAGTACGTGTGGATAGACGAGCATATTGACCTGAGAATCCACGAGTATAGTTGCCAATGAAGTTACCCGCAAATACTGCGGTACTGTTACGTGAATAATTACCAGTAAATGTTCTGTTATAGTTTCCTATAAAGTTACCAGTATAATCAGTCACACGAGTTCTTGCGTATGCACTTACACGATTTCGTGAATATGAACTATTACGTGTACGAGCATATGCGCTGTATCGAGTACGTGTTGAAGTACGTGTATATTCACCAACAAAGTCGCCTATGTAATTACCGGCAAAGTTTCTAGCATAATCACCAGTAAAGTTACCTGCGAATGTACGAGTATAATTACCAGACAATCCGATTAAGTCTGTAACACTAGGAGCAAGCGGATGAGACATATCATCTACACGAGGTTCCCACCACTGTTGAACAGTAGCAGTATCAGTCGAGTAGTACAAGTATGTTCTGTGGTTTGCTTGTGTTGTTCCTGCTGGCCATGTGGTGTTACCTACACTATGAATATTCTCTCCCGCAATGTTATAAACACCAGAGTCTGACGGTACTGTATAACCCGAAGGTCCTGCATAGAATACTACAAGATACCAATTATCACGATCCGCATTAGAGTAAGGCCAGTCATTCCAGTTAACGTTAACTTCAGAATAATAGTTTCCGCTTAGATTAGTTCCGCTTGAATTCTTAGCATAGTAACCAAAGTAGAAGTGACCATTACCTTTGACTGGACGTTTTACCCAAACTGAGAAACGGTGAATCTGTGTCGCATCTACTGGGAAGTTTGATGTGTTCCAACCACCATCAGCATTTGATGTTGCATCTTGATTAGACGTTTCCCAGATGATATCTGTCCCTTTCGGACTTTGACCTACGATACGTTTGTTACCGTCACCATTCTGACCATAATTAGTTGCAGAACCAGTACCCACTGTCCATTCAGGAAAATAAGTTGCAAGAAGGTTAGACTGGTCTGAGTAAGTAGTTCCAGTTAAAGGTTCGAAGTTAGCGGCAGGAATAATCTCCCAAGATCCGCCTGGTTTCAACCAACCAACTGCGATACCGTCACCGCCACCTTGTTCTTCGAATCTTGCTTCAAATGAATGCCAACCTTGCGTTAACGATATAGAACCATCAGTACGAGAACCATAAGACCCAAATCCATGACCACCATACCAAGACGCAACGATAGTACCATTCACTTTGACGTCCATTGCATCATCGCCATCACAACTAAATTCGTAAGTACCTGTTGAAGGTGCGTATATCCAACCTTTGTATACTATAGCATAATATGATGTTAATGTCGCATAAGAAGGATAACCTGTTACAGTTCCCGATACAATTCCAGTAGTCGGCATTGTCCAAGTTTGGGCACCACTACCCCAAGAAAGAGGACCTGTATGAGCGCCAGTAGAAACAAGTGAAGCGTTTTGAATCATATCATCCATACCATGTTCTGTGGTTGGATGACCGCCACTCCAGTTATATAACTCATATGTCAAGTCGCCAGTGGCGTCCATTGAACTAGTCACAATACTGTCACGAGTCGATATACGACTATATGCGCTATAACGTGCACGACTGTATACCGCAGAATATGCAGAGTATCTACTTCTTGTTGAAGTTCTTGCGTATGCACTGTAACGAGTACGTGTTGAAGTTCTTGCGTATGCACTTACACGGTTACGAACAGAACTACGTGTACTATTACGAGCATAAGCACTGTAACGAGTACGTGTTGAAGTTCTTGCATATGCACTATTACGAGTTCTTGAGTAGTTACCTGCGAATGCACGAGCATAGTTACCAGTGAAATCGCCAGTATAATAACCTGTACGAGTATAGTCGCCTACGTAATTACCGCCATAATATCCAGTACGAGTATAGTTACCGACGAAGTTACCAGCAAAGTAATTTGTACGAGTATAATACAAAGTACGTGTAGATGTACGTGTGCTTGTTCTTGCATAGTCACCAGTATAATACAATGTACGCGTATAGTCTCCTACGTAGTATAATGTACGTGTATAGTTACCAGCGTAATACAATGTTCTTGTATAGTTACCAGTATAATACAATGTACGAGTGTAGTCACCAGTGAAATCGCCAGTATAATAACCTGTACGAGTATAGTCTCCTACGTAGTATAATGTACGTGTATAGTCACCAGTATAATACAATGTACGCGCATAACTATTAACACGTGAATAACCAACAACACGTGAATAGTTTGCATTACCTATATAATTTCCTACATAGGTTGTTTCTCGTCCCATATTATAATAATTATAAGTGTCATAACCATCAAAATATGAACCATCAAACGATCCTCTTCTATAATTCACACCATTCATTGTTAATTGTGTTACTGCCAGTGCGGCCGAATGGGTGCTATAGTTAAAGTATTCGTTTTCATATACGTCAAAAGGATAAGAAGAACCTTCTATCCAATATAAAATAATAGTCGCACTTCCATCTTCATATAATTGAACTTGCCATTCAATATCAACAATAGGAGAATCAGGTGAAGCATCTAATTGGTCGTTCCAACCTACATAATCTCCAGCAAAGGTTCCAGTCGTACGACTATATGAAATTACACGTGAATAATATAAAATACGAGAATAGTAACCAGTCCCTGTACTTGTACGAGTATAGTAACCAGTTGCAGTTCTTGTTCTTTGATAGTTCAATGTACGAGTTGATGTACGTGTTGAGTTACGAGTATAGTTACCAGTTGCGGTTCTAATACGTGTGTAAGTACCAGTTGCTGTTCTTGTACGTGTGTAAGTACCAGTTGCTGTTCTTGTGCGAGTATAGTTACCAGTTGCGGTTCTGATACGAGTATAGTTACCAACAAAGTCTCCTGTATAATAACCAGTACGAGCATAACCGTCAGTACGTGTTGATGTACGAGTAGATGTTCTTTGATAATCAAGTGTACGTGTTGATGTACGTGTACTTGTTCTTTGGTAGTTCAATGTACGAGTTGATACACGTGTACTATTACGAGCATAAGCACTATAACGAGTACGACCATAGTTACCTACGAATCCACGAGCATAGTTGCCTGTATAGTTACCAGCGAATGCACGAGCATAGTTACCAGTGAAATCGCCTGTATAGTTGCCGACAAACGTTCTTGAATAGTTACCGACATAATCACCAGCAAAACCACGAGCATAGTTACCAACGAAATCACCAGCGAATGCACGAGCATAGTTACCAGTATAGTCACCAGTAAACAATCTAGAATAGTTACCGGCAAAGTTACCCGTATATCCTTGAAATCTATCACGTGTGTAAGAGACCATAGAATCACGTGTTGATGTACGAGCATATGCAGAACTACGAGTACGAGTACTATCACGAGTAGATGTACGAGCATAGTTACCAACGAAATCACCAGCGAATGCGCGTGAGTAGTTACCAATGAAAGAACGAGAATAGTTACCAGTGAATGTACGATTATAATTACCAGTAAAGTTACCTGTATAAACTACAGTCTTATCACGTGTGTATGATGATACACGACCACGAGTATAGTTACCTATAAAGTCGCCTGTAAAGTTTGTAACTCGGTCTCTTGCGTATGAACTAATTCTTAGTCTTGAATAGTTACCTACATAATCACCTGCATATGTAGAAACACGGTTACGTGAATACGAACTAATTCTTAGTCTTGAATAGTTACCTACAAAGTCACCCGTAAATATTGTATTTCTATCACGTGTGTAGGTAGAATATCTTGCACGACTATAAGCAGAGAAACGTGCACGTGCTGATAGACGAGTATAATTTGAAACACGTGTTCTAGCATAATCTCCTATGTAATCTCCAATATAATTTGAACTACGGGTACGAGTGTAATTAGAATTACGTGTACGAGTATAAGCAGAGAAACGTGCACGTGCTGATAGACGGGTGTATGTTGAAGTACGCAGACGAGCATAATTACCTATAAAGTTACCAATATAGTTGCCCGCAAAAACTGTTGTATATGTAGATGTACGTAATCTAGAATATGTACTACTACGGTCAAGCGTAGAGTTACGAGTATATGATGAAATACGTGTGCGAGTAAAATCGCCTATGAAGTTTCCTACAAAGTCTCTTACAGAATTACGTGTGTAAGAAGATGTACGAAGTCTTGCATAGTCACCAATAAAGTCACGCGTAAAAGTAGATGTACTGTTTCTAGTGTAGTTACTGTTACGTGTTCTTGTGTATTCACCAATAAAGTTACCCGCAAATTCTCCCACAAAGTCGCGACTGTAATTACCAATAAAGTCACGAGTGAAGTTACCAGTATAGTTACCAGCGAAGTCACGTGTAAATGTATCTGTCGAGTTTCGGGTGTATGCAGAATTACGATTGGTGATATATGCTGATACTCTATCTCTTGAATAAGAAGATGTGCGAGTACGAGTATAAGATACCTCTGAAGTTGTGCGACGTGTATTTGTTGCAACACCTCTTGCCGCCCAAACGCCTGGATCTGTAGGCGCACCTTGTGTTGAAGAACGTAATTGATAAGAACCAATTGCACCAGACTTACCACGCAACGTTTTGCAATGTTGCCCCAATGTGTATGTGATTTTATTTACTGGAAGTTCTTGAAGTCCATCATAGTTTTCGCCACTATACTTTACGCCCATTGGCAATAGTTGTGTAGGCGCAGTCATTGATTGACGTTGATATATGTTGTAGTTTACTGTGTTGCCGTTACCTAGTGTATCAGAGAATACATTACTAACCGCACTTGCATATTCTCCAGAAGGAGCAGTAGAACCTAATCTATATGAACCTGGATAGTCAGAAGTTGCAATACGAGAATTTAGACGAGTAGCAAGTGTGTCCATGTCCGAGTCGGTCATCTCATGGAAACCTACATTACCAGATGTGTTATAACCTATAGGACGTTGATAATTTAGACCAGAGTAATCAGCATCATTATTACGTTGATATAAAGTAGTTGTCGTCGAACCCGCAGTGATTGCAGTAGCAGGGTGTGTACCGTCTGCTTCGTTATAGTAAGTATCGGTGAATGCACCAATAGAAACAGCACCAGAAGAAGATGTTGTAATATCACCTGCGTCTGAACCACTACTATTTTTGAGTTGGATACCAGCGAGATATGCAAGATAATTCTCCTCTGTCGGAGTCATTTCCTGCATATCGCCCTGTGCGTTATATAACTTTAATGGTATGTTTGATGCCGCCACTAATCACTTCTCTATTCTAAAAACTTATACGTTTATTTATAAAGAATTAATTATGACGTTCTTACATACAACGTATAAGTTTCTACATTTGATGATGTAGGTTGAATTGTACCAGATACATAATTACCAATGAAATTGCGTGAATAATTACCAACGAAATTTCTTGCGTATTCACCTGTATAATCTCCTGCATATGTTGAATTACGTGTACGTGTGTAATCAGCACTATATGTAGAGGTACGTTCTCTTGTATATGCTGAACTACGGTCTCTTGTATACGCAGATGTTCTAAGTCTAGTATAACTTGAAACACGACCACGAGTAAAGACACGCGAGTAATTACCAGCAAAATCTCTTGTATAATTTGATACACGTGTGCGAGTAAAGTTACGTGAGTAATTGCCCGCATAAATTGAATTACGTGTACGTGTATAGTTACGTGAGTATTCTCCTACGAAATCTCCAGCGTAATCTCTTGAGTAATTCCCTACAGAGTCTCTAAAAGTATTACGTGTAAAGGCACGACTATATGCTTCAAGGTCATCACGTGTAGAGGTTCTTGTACGTAAACGAGCATAATCACCAACGTATTCACCAGCGAAGTCACGAGAATAATCACCAGTGTAATCACCAGCGAAGTCTCTTGAAAAACCACCAGAATATTCACCAATATAGTCACCAGTGAACTGACCACCGAATCCACGTGAATAGTTAGATGCACGAGAACGAGTAAAGGTACCAGTATAGTTACCTATGTAGTCTGCCACAGGATTTGCAACATCGCCTTCGAATCTACTTCTTACAAAGACACGACTATATTCGCCAGCGAAGTCACGAGAATAACTTGAACTACGGTCACGTGTAAAGACACGACTATAATTACCTGTAAAGTCTCCTGTTACACCAGTACTAAATCTTGAACGAGTAAAGTTTCTTGTATAATTTCCTACATAGGTTAGTTCTCGTTCAATTTTATAAAAATTAAAAGTCTCATAACCATCAAAATAAGATGAAAGTTGAGCACCTCTTCTATAATTCACACCATTCATTGTTAATTGTGTTACTGCCAGTGCTTCAGCATGGGTGTCATAGTTAACCTCGTAATTGTTATAGTCATTATAATCATTTTCTACCCAATATAATATAATCGTTGCGGCCGGTGATGCGTTATCATATAATTGAACTTGCCATTCAACAAAATTAATAGCAGGATCAGAAAATGTCAATCCTTGATCAACACCAGTATAATATGCTGGGTCGTTCCAACCTACATAATCTCCAACATAGACACGCGAGTAATTGCCTACGTATTCTTGACGAATAAAGAAACGAGTGTATTCGCCAGCGAAGTCACGAGAATAACTTGAACTACGGTCACGTGTATAGTTACGTGAGTAATTGCCTACGTATTCTGAACGAATAAAGATACGACTATATCCTATAGTAAAGTCACGAGAATAACTTGAATATCTAATACGACTACTTTCCCGACTATATTCACCAACAAAGTCACGAGAATAAATTGAATATCTTATTCTTGCTGAAATACGTGTATAGTTTGACACACGTGTTCTGTTTGAGATACGTGTATATTCACCAATAAAGTTACCAGCGAAGTCGCCTGTATACGTACCTACATATTCTCTAGAGTAGTTGCCTGTAAAGTCACCAATAAAGTTACCAGCGAAGGCGCTTACACGAGTACGAGTTGATGTACGTGAGAAGTCTCTTGAGAAATTGCCAGTAAAATCACGACTATAATTACCAATGTATGCTCTTGCATAATTACCCGCAAAGTTTCTTGTATAACCTGAATTACGGGTACGTGTATAGTTACGTGCGTAATTACCAGTAAATGTTCTATTATAATTACCTGTAAACACACGACTATAATTACCAGCAAATGCTCTATTATAGTTACCCGTAAAATCACGAGTATAGTTTCCAGTATAATTACCAGCGAAGTCTTGCGAAGTCGTTCTTGTTGATATACGAGTATAATTAGAATTTCTATTACGTGTATATGCACTTGGACGAACACGTGTATAGTCAACACCAACAATATCACGAATAGTATTAATTGCAGTACCGCGAGATGACCAAGTACCTGTGTCAGTTGGTGCGCCTTGTGTACCAGAACGAATTAAGTAAGAACCGATGTTACCATTTACTGCACGACGAGTCTTGGCACGTTGACCAATGGTTTCTTGAATCTGCCTGTTCGTTAACTTAGTAAGACCTTGATAATCACCAGTGTCACCACCACTTCTCTTAATACCCATAAGAGATGATACGCCACCTTTCCAATCTTTGATTGGATTAGGTGCTGACATTGATGTTCTACGCCAGATGTGATACGATGACAAGATATTACCTGCTCCAGTATCTGAGTCACCTTCTTTATCTTGCAATACATTAGGAATTAAAATATCCCATTCGGAAGATGGCGCAGAAGATGATAATCGTAATGCTCCAGGATATTCAGATGTTGCAATACGACTATTGATTTGGTCTGTAAAAGTATCTAAATCAGCGTCAGATAATTCATAGATATTGTTTTGATAATGAGCAATAGGTTTACGCCAGTCACTATCATTCTCAAGTGCAGTACCTTGATTAGAATATACTGTAGTTGTGGTTGTAGTTACACTCCCAGATTCGTATGGGTGTACACCTGTCGAAGCAGGGTAGAATGTATCTGTTAATGAACCAATTGCAAGATTGCCCGCAGAAGTAAGCGACAACAATCCTACATCGTCGCTATCTGCTTGTGCGAGTTGAAGTCCAGCGAGATATGCAACGAAGTTTTTCTCCGTTGCATTTATCTGTTGTAAACCACCGTCACTATCTCGAAGTTTTAACGGTAATGTCTTATTGTCTGACATTTATCTTCCTTTAGTTCAGAAGAGTACCGTTCTCATCATAGATTGCTACGGCACGTCTTGCTAACTCATTTAATGCTTTTACGATATTTCCGTTAGTCCCGTCACTGTCGAAGAAACTACGAGTAGTACTAGAATCTAAATCGTATAGTTTACCTACACGTGAATCTAATTCTGCAATATCACTGTCATTATTTATAACATCTGTGTGTAGTTCATTTAGAGAACCCGCAACATCTTGTGCAGTTGTATCTAAATCTTCATCAGTATAGAAAGCACGACCATGAATCTCTACTTTACTTGCATCCATTTCGATTGCAAGTGTAGAACCTGAGTAGATATCTAATTGGTTACTTGAGTTCTGTAAACGACCAAACTGTGTACCATTATCTTTCAGATATATGTCACCGCCATCGACATCAATAGTTAAATCGCCACCAATGTCTTGAGTAAGAGAACCAGTATAATCAATTTCTTGGTTTGCGCCTAGATTGTATACGATACGTGTAGCAGTACCATCAGCAAAATTAATATCTGTACCAGCGGCATCTAACGTAATATCACCACTTGCATCGACAACATAGTTACCATTTGCAGTTATAGTGTTAGTAGTACCTAGAGTATGTTTAAGTCTAGATGTACCTGCAACTTGCATATCCACATCTGCGCCACCAGCATCTAAGATTATATCACTTGCAACGTCAATTGTCAAGTTACCTGACGGAATATCTATTTCTTTATTCGTACCAGATATAAACTCAAAGTTAGTAGTTCCTGCATCTTTGATAAATACATTACCGCCATCTGCATCAAGCGTAATGTCACCTGCTACGTCATACGTTAAGTTACCAACAACATCAATTTCTTGATTGGTTCCTAAGTTGTATGTAATGCGTGTAACACCTGCTTGTTTGAAGAAGATATCATCTCCGTCAACATCAAGAACAATGTCACCACTTGCATCTACTGTGAAGTCACCTGCAACAGTATGAGTCTGAGAGGCAGACTTAGTTTGGAATGTACCCGAAGTTTGAATGTCAGTTGCGCCAGTCGCACCAATATGATACGTGCCACTTGCACTGTCAGAGTAATTACCAGAAGTAGTTTCTGTTAAGTTACCAGTATGGTCGATAGTGTTACTTGTACCAAGACCAACAGCAATATGAGTTGTGCCCGCAACTTTATAATCGATATCACCACCGGCAACATCAACAACCATATCATCGGCAATGTCCAGTGTTAAATCACCAGTCACGTCAACTTCTTGATTGCCTGCACTCATATTGAAAACGAGTCTATCAGCAGTTGCGTCTTTGAATCTTACTTGACCGCCATCTGCGTCTAAGTTGATATCGCCTGCAACGTCTAATGTTAAGTCACCAACAACATCTACTTCTTGGTTTGTACCTAAGTTGAATACAAAGTTGTTCTGAGAACCATCGTTGAAGTTAATATCTTTGCCATTTGCTTCAAGTGTAATGTCTGCATCAGCATCAAGTATTAAACTATTAGTTGCTTCGATAGTTTGGTCACTATCAAGATTGAAATGAAGTTTAGTAGTACCGCCTTTCTTGAATACAATGTCAGCACCGTTTGCATCAAGGTTAATATCACCTTCGGCATCAACTGAGAAGTTTCCTTCTACATCTACTAAGTAATTACCACCTACTGCAACAGTACCATTTCCACTTGCTGTGATTGCTAGTGGACCATGTGTTGTTTCGAAAGTAAGTCCATCAGTTGCATTGATAATACGAATACCGTCTGCACTATCTGTATGGTCGCCACTAACATCTAATGTATAAAGATTAGAGATAGTTTGATTTAATGCGCCAGTAATATCAAGTGTATTGATAGCAGATAGACCAAATGCAAAACGTGTTTCACCGTCATCTTTAAAGTCAATGTCTCCACCGTCAGCATCTAATACGATATCGCCAGTTACATCCCATACAAGATTACCAACAACATCAACTTCGTTTGTTGTACCTAAGTTATAAGTGAAACGAATTGTGCCGCCGTCTTTCAAATAAATGTCAGAACCATCAGCATCAAGGATAATGTCTCCAGATGCATCTACAGTAAAGTCGCCAGTTACGTTGTGTGTTTGTGCTAAGGTAGTTGTGCTATAAGTACTAGTAGATGTGATATCATAAGTACCTGTTGCAGTGTGTTGATAGTTATTAGATGTACCGATATATGCGCCCGATACATTTTCAGTTAGATTACCAGTAACAGTTGTTGTATTAGTTGTACCAAGTGCATATCCAATACGAGTAGTACCATCAACATCAAAGTCGATATTAGCACCACCTGCATCAAGTTTAATATCTTCCGATACATCGTATGTTAAGTTACCAGTTACATCAACTTCATTCGTAGTACCCATCGAATATGCAATACGAGGAGTACCACCATCTTTGTATGTAATGCTCCCCGCGTCTGCATCTACTATTATACTACCAGAAATGTCAAATGTCAAGTCTCCTGTGCGACTAATTGTACCATCAGTTGCAAAGTCATATTCGACGACACCGCCATCTTTGATTGTGACATTACCACCATCAGCATCAAGAATAATATCTCCCGAAGCATCAACTGAGAAATCGCCACCAGATGTTTCGATAGTAGTAGAACCAGTAGATGTTACTGTAGTGTTACCATTTACGTCAACATCTAAGTTAGATGATACGTCAAGGTCGAGTATACCAGTTACACCTACAGTGTTTGTAGTACCAAGGGTGAATGCGATACGTGATACCGAATCATCATCAAAGTTGATGTTCGCACCACCTGCATCTAATGTAATATCACCAACAGCATCGAAACGGATATCATTACCTGCATTTAAGATAATGTCTGTTCCGCTGTTTTGATTAGTGCTGATTAGTAAACGAGTCTGAGTTTCGCCTTGAAGTGCATTACCTGTAGGATAGATAATTTCACCAGCAGAAGCATCAAACACACGTTCAAGTTCGTTAATTGCCATGACAACATCACTGTCACCATGCGTGAGTAAGTCTTGTGGGTCGCCAACGTTATAAGAGACTATATTTAGATTGTCTCTTAGAACTTTGAACGAGTCGGACATTTTAGTAAAAGGACGTGCCATCTATAGTCTCTCTGCTAGTTGGGAAAGTAAAGATTTAATATCACTGATATCATTTTCTAATTTGTCAACCTTTGCCTTCAGATTCTTTTCTTCTCTTGCTTTCTGTAATCGCAATTTCTTACGTTCTTTCGCAATTCTAATTTCATCTTTATTTATATTCAAAATGGCACCCGAGTTTTCATCTCGGGCCCAATTTGGTTCATCTTCTACTTGCGTAAGTCTCAAATTCTTTTTCATATTATACCGCTAATGCAATTGCTCTCAAGTCTCTGAATGTTGGTACATGTGCAGAACTTGTTGAACGCATTACAATCTTCAATTGGAATTGAGTGAATGGACGTGCAACACCACCGTCGCCACCAACTAAGTAACGATACTCTCTGAATACGTTAGGGTTAGTGTCAGACTGTAGATTGTTCTCCGCAGTAATTTCAGTCCATGCAGACTTACGAATAACATCACCTTCACTTGCAGTTCTGTAGTATAACTGGAAGTCTGCTTGTGGAGGTTTATTCGCAGAAAGTAAGACTTTCAAACCAACTGCCTCTTCTGTAAGAGTAGTGACAGTAGTTACATGCTTCGCAGATTCAGTACCATTCTGAGGGTTACGTTCACCGACATAAGTAAGTGGTACGTTGAATCCATCAGTTGCCGAACTATCTTGTCTTGAAATCAATGTGTGTACGCAGTTAAGTGTAGCACGTTGTAAATCAAGAATAGGCGACACAAACGGGTTAGTCGTCTTCATAGTGACCTGCATAGTAGCAGAACGTTCACCTGCAAGTTTACCTGCACCAGTTAGATTCTCTGTCTTTCTGTTATAGATTGCACGAGCAGTCGGGAACTTGTTGTTACGACCATTCTCGATAATCTGATACTTACTGTCTTTAGTGAAACGAGTTTCAGAACCTGCAAGAGATTGTTGAGTCGCAGTTTTGATTGATAATGTAACATCAGTTTGATTAGGTTGAGTCAAGTTTAATTCTGGACGTAAGATTTCAAAGTTCACATTACGTTGAGAAGTAACAGACTTACCACCGAACCAAATATCACCAGTTGCACTTGAACTTGCTTGGAATGTATAACCTGCATTATCGTAATCGATTACAGTACGTACACCGTTTACGTCAGCACCAGTTAAACCGTTACCGAAGTCAGTTGCAGAATCAATACCACGAATCCAAGTCTTATCACCATCACGTAAACCATGACCGCGTAATAACACACGAACTATATCAGAACCTGATTCGGCACGTAGTGGGTCAGTTGCCAATGCAACAGGTGGTACGTTTACATTTTCAAGAATTGCATTACCTGAAGTCTCGAACTTAGCAACAGAAATCTTGTATGCTAAATCTTGACCAGATGATGGTTCCCAAAGTTTACCATTCTGTGACTTAAAGAATCCACCAAGTGTTGGTTGTTGTGAAATAAATGATTCAGTAGAACCAAGTTGATGTTCACCAACAGTACCGACATATACATTATAGTCAGGGTTGTTGTTACCTGGACGTAATACGATTGCATACTCACCACGTGAAAGATACACTGGAGCATCAAATGTAAAGTCTGTACCATTCTGTAACATTGACTTGTTAGTTGGGTTAGACGGTACAGTTGATACCTGACTAGGTGATAACTTCTTAGTTGCAAGAATCTTAGTAGCAGATGGAACACCATTTACTGTAGGACGAATCTCACAAAAGACTGGAGCAGAACTTGACTTAGTAGCAAAGTAACTACGAACAGTCGTTAAGAATACACCACTCTCTTCTTTAACCATAAACGTCTGTGCTATTGGATCCATGTAGAAGAAAATGTCATTATCATAAGCACTACCAAGTTCATCATATGTTGTAGGTACATATTGCGTAGTAGTTTCTGCTACATCTTCAACTTCAGTAGTACCGCCTGGAGGCGTAGTAGTTGTTGTTTCAGTAACATGATTGACTGGAGTGATAGCAGTACCATATACTTCTTCGTATGTAACGTCTGTACCTACAAACTCATTTGTTGTAGTAGTATCGCCAATAATAGTTGAAACACTTGATGTAGATTTAACATCAGTTGCAACTTCAGTATCGATTAGTGTTTCTGTCCAAACTGTACGTTCGACGTTTACGTCACGGTCAACTTCGTTGAAGTTCTCACCAACAACTTTAAGTAAACGAGTAACTTGTACTTCATTCTCTACTTTCTCAAGTGTACCTGCTGATACGAAACGTGCACGTGCGTATGACAATGCCGCTTGGAAGTTATGTACAGTTACATCAAGTAATGCAAACATTCTTGCACCAGTTGCAAAACGCATTGATACGTTGTTTGGTACTTCGAATGATCCAACTACTGTACCTTCTGCGTCAGAAATTAAGTCAGTACGACCTTTTGAGTGTTGTTGTGTAGTACGTTGAGTACCTTCATTATCATTCTCACCTGCCGCATTGATACGGTTAAGTTCAGATACAGTTTGATACTTAGTCTCTTCTCTACAGAAACTTGCTACTGAAGCACCATCAAAGAATGGAAAGTATTGAGTATTAGGACGTAGACCTTCTGCTTTGAAACGAATCTCAATTGAACGCATGAAAGGAATGACCGATACATCAATGACTCTCTCACCAACAATGTCACGAATAGTAGAAGCACTTGCAATACGGTTAACAGTATTTGCAGTTGTTGTTGTAGTAACAATCTCTGCTGTACCTTCGTAAGTATTCTCTGTACTGATTGTCTTAGTTGCTTCGTAAGTAGAAGTATTGATAGTGTTGACAGAAGAACGAGTTTCAGCAGTTACTACATCATATAGGTCAGTTGTTACTTCTACTGTATCGTAAGGTATTTCAGTGTATGCTGGTAAAAAACTATAACCGTATGAACCGTAAGGCACATAATTGTAGTTGGTTCCATATGCATCACGGCCGCCATCTCCATAACTACCGTTAAACCAATCTGCATTTACATCTTCAATATAATAACCAGAGTCGATAACAGAACGAGAAACTTCTTCTTTACGTGTTCTTGATAATTCAACTGTTTCAGTGTATAGTGTTTCTGAATTAGTAACAGAACTTGTTTCTACCCATTCGCCTAACTCTTCAGTCTTGACAGTACCGATAAGAACTGGATCTTTTGAGTTATGAGCAACACTTGTTGATGTACCAGTTTGAAAACCAGATGCTTCACCAACTTCTAATGAAGACGGATCTAAACCGAACCACTCATTCTCCGAGTTGTTCCAGTTCAATGCGTGATTAAGGTCAAACTTAGTTTTCTTACCTGTTACAGTCTCGCCTACAAGTTCAGTTTCAAACCATACGTCAGTTTCTGGAGACATTTCCAGACGACCAATAGTTTGTGGGTTGTAGAATGGAGCAAGGTTTTCTGTGCTAGATGCTAAATCTTGTGCTTCATATGCAATCTCGTTATAGTCAAGCATTACATAGTCTGCTTTCTTGACTGTACGTAATTGGTTAGAGTTTACACTATCGTAGTATAAATCAACACAATCTTCAACAAACGTTGGTTTTAAGAATAAGTTTCTCTTATCAATTGCCGCACGATATTCTGGACTACGTGTATCTGAGAACTGGTGGTCTTTGAAGTTGTCAACAAAGAAACCAGACTTAGTACGATTGTTACCTGCTGAATCAAGTACGTCTAAGAATTTAGTGTTGAGTTCAAGTAAAGATAATGTTGCCATTTCTTCTACTTTATCTAACTTCTCTTCAAGACGTGAGATATCTGCCATTGTATATCCTTTCTTAGGAATCAATGTAGTCTCTAAATCTTGTGAGTGCATAGTGTTAGGGTTAAGACTAATCTTATATAACTCTAATGCGTCAGCACCAGTTTCTGGATACTTAGGGTTAAGAGACGGAGAACCTTGTTTTAATTGTAACTCACCGTTCTTAGTAATGATTAACTTATCTTTACGCGGTAAGTAATACTCTGCGTCACTTGTGATTGTATCAGTTGGAGTTGGTAAACCAAATACTGTACCGCCTGAGAAGTCACCAGAACCATCAGTTGCAGGACGTAAATCGATTACATCACGTAATGATACTTTGTCGCCATCTTTCAAGTTCTGCGCAGGAATCTTCAAGTAATCTACTTGACCGTCATATGAGTTAACAGCAAAGAACTCACCGTTAGCAGAATGTGAGAAGTATTTGAATCGTACAAATACGTTTTCAGACTCACTTGAAATACCACCACGAGTCCAGATTAACTTACCGTCATCATAGTGTGTAGTACGTGCACCAGCATCAAATAAGAAGTTACCAAAGATATCAGCACCGTCAGAATCAGTTGCACGAATACGTTCTACTGAGTAGATATCAGACTTACCTAAGTTGATGTACTTGATGCCTTGACCATCAGAATCAAGTGTAGTTGTTACAGTTGTTTCTTCAAGTGTCTTAGTTTTAACAGTTGAGTTTGTTTTCTTAACAAATGTGATTACTTCATAAGCAACGCCATTTGTAAGACTTGAGAACACTATATCTTTGTTACCAGATTGAATAGAAGTGGTTACACCAGATGGTGCGAACTCTGTAGCGGACGCAACGATTACATCAGATTCACGAACAAAAGTCTCACCTGCATCGGTAAGAGTTAATGTGTGAGAAGTTCCGCTTGTTGCAGTGAAGTTATACTTCTTCATAAAAGTCATAGTGACATTAGTGAAAGACTTAGGACGTCTTAGTGGAGTATCAACAATCAATGCATTGTTCTTTGGTTCGTGCAAGATAGCACCAATGTTATTTTCTACAGGTACTAAGTTAACTAAGTGAGTATTACTTGAAGATTTAATAGATTTAACATCACGTAACGAGTAATTAAAGTTGTTACGGAACACGTTGAATAAGTGTGCTTTGTAAGCAGGAATACGTTCGTAAGTGTAACCACCGACACGATTGTTACTGCTACCTTCTGTGATTGCACGAATGTTTGCAGTACCGATTACTGAATCAGCACCGTCATAACCCGCATATAAGTTTACAGTTTCGCAAGTATCGATATCAAGCATACCAACACCACTATCAAAGTAGTAGAAGTTGCCGTAGTCAATACCAATTTGTTCTTGAGGATCATCACGTACAATTGTATCAGTTGCTTTACGTAAAGGAAGATATTGAGTATGAGAAGTCTCTACACGATTACCTTGAATGTATGCAATGCCTGGGTCTACACGTAGCATCAAGTCACTTGAAGTATTTGTGCCGTTAATATCAACACGTAACTTCCAGTACTTCTTGATAAAGTCGCCATTGATTTCTTTGATACGTTTGTTAACAAATGTTTTAACTGAGTTAAAACCTTCGTCAGACGCAGTAGACTGTTCAACAAGTTTACCTGCTTGAATCTTACAATAGTGAATGTAAGTATCGCCCGAAACTATATCAGATTGCTTTGTTAAAATCAATCGAATTCGATAGCGGTCAGCACCTGGAGATGCACGATTAGGAGTTGCGTTAGTGTTATCATACAATGCATCTGTATCAGATACAGTTACAATATCTTGTACGATTTTAAATCCTATGTTTGCTGTTTGATATCCCTTGTACTTATTCAAGAAGATAGTTTGTCTTTCAGCAAAGATAAAGTGACCATTTGCATAGAAATTAGAATCACCAATCTCTATCTGAGAACCAAAACCAATCGCAGGGTTAACACTTGTATTGATTGTTTGAACGGTCATGTTAATGTCAGAACCGTTAGATAATACTTCACCCGGAGTTACATAACTTGGACTATTGTATGTGGCATAAGGAGTACGAGTAGTAGGATCATCAAGATACTGTACATATAATGTATCAGGATCACCATTCTCTGCCGCAACTGCTTTTGTTACTTTAACTTTAATTGAACTTGATTGACCAGTTAATTCAACACCGACTAGTGAAGTCACATCATCAAATTTATTGTTAGTGTCGAGTGCAATCTTAATGAAAGAGACTGCATTGTTTACTGAGATACCACCAGTCTTGATTGGAACACCATCTTTCTGATAGATGTTATTCGCAAACTTACGAATACCTTCTTGAATGATGGTTTGCATCTGAGTAAGTTCACGTGCTTGTAACGCACGTCCTGGATTAAACAGTATGCGGTTATAATGGTCACTATCTTTCCAATCGTCTTTATACGTTGAAGAGAATGATTGATTAGTAAAAGTCTTTGGCATTTCTATTTTCCTAGATAGTGATTACGATTTTTAAGTCTTCTTGCTGGTCAGCAGAACGTGTAACAGCAGAACGATTATCAATATATAGCAGATCCCCAGTGTAAGGATTTATCTCTGCACTATCAAGACTTAGTATCGTACCGTTGATACCAGTATTACCTACTACTTGAACTTCTTCACCAACTTCAAATGCAGTAAAACCTGTAGTCTCTGTTTGATGATACCAGACATTAGATGAATCATTAGTATTATCAATGACTGCGACTGCACCAGAAGTAACACCTTGTATTTGAGATTTTTGAACATTTGCCTTGACAAACGCACTGCCATCTGTTATAATACGTCTAAGTGCACGAGCGGTAGTGGATGTAAGATTAGTACCATCTGCACTATCTACTTTAGGATTACGTAGTAACAATACTTGTCTGAATATCTCATCGCCTGAGAAAAAATCACCTTCTTCTTCACCATCTGGTTTAGTATTGAACATTACACCATTTGCTTTCAAGTCAATAACTGGATTAGAACCTATACCAGATGGATTGATTGCAATGATAGGGCGTACTGAACATGAGTCACCGCCACCGCCAGTAATGACAACATTTGCATAGTCATAGTTCTGACCGAAGTAAGAAGCACCTGAGTTACCTGCTGAGTCTGCTACTACTTTCACATCTACGATTGCATCACCTGCACGAACAGCATATGCACGTGCATTCTGTCCATTACCTACAATAGATACTGAAGGACTAGATGTATAACCAGAACCACCGTTAGTTACTTTATATCCAACAATCTGACCTTTGATTGCATTGTTCTGTACAATCTCTTGCTGTAAATCTTCAGCAGGTGAGTTTGAATCAGTTGATGCAACATAACGTACTGGCATATATGCAGAAGAGATGAACTTATCACCACGAAGTGCACCGATAGAGTATAAGAACTTCCAAGTATAACCATCAGATGTACGGAATGGAGAACCTTCGGTATTACCAGTAGGTTGAACAGTAGATAATTCAGAAGAACCATCTTGTTTCTTACCCTGTTCTAAACAAATATATACTTCATTATTTTGGTTGATTATATAGAACGGGTTCTCTGGAAAACCAACATCATTGTCGTCATATGGTGAGTAAATTAAGTTAGCAACCCAAGAACGTCTCGGAATAACATACGAGATATCTTCAATGAGTTTTAATGCTTGCATTGAATGTCTTGCACGTTTAGCACTTAACGCATCGTTTGTAGGTACTGTTGCAACGTCACTGTCGTTCCAATCATCAGACCTACCGATTGCGGCATAATATCGTGAACTTGCCGAGTCATTGAAATCATCAATGATATCGTCAAGCACTTGTTTTTTAAATTGATCGGTAATTACTGGCATTTATCTATCCTACACGTTTAAGGTTGCGCCTTGATTATTTACTACAATCCACTGAGAACCAAACCACAATAAAGTTACTGCATCGTTTTGTGTCATTGTAATACTTGAGTATGCGGCAATGTTATTGCCTGTCTCGTTGATTGTCTGTGTTCCTGCACCTTTGTTTACAAGGTACTTAATCTCACCGTTAACACTGGTTGTACCATTTGCTAATGTGTGAGTTGCAGGAGATGCGTTATTAAATAATGTAACTGGGTCACCTGCACTTACTGTTCCTGCTGAGTTCAATCCTTGAGTCTTTAATGCAAGACGTGAATTGATTCTAACACCACCGTTACCTGTACCCTGTAACGATAATGATGTATTTGCTTCACCTGCACCTTGAATGATAACTGGAACACCTGTGTTAGTGTTCTCTATATTCACATAGTTAACAGCAGAACCATTACCAGTGAATACGATTAATTCGTTACCTGAACTATCTCTAATCTCATCACCGATGATAGGACTATTTATAGTTGGACCTTGAATCGTTTTATTTGCAAGTGTTTGAGTGTGTGAGTTGAATGTAAACTCATCATCATCAGCAAGTAAAGGTAATGTGATAGTACGTTCTGCCGCTAATTCGTTTACTGCAAATATGTAGTTATGTGCACCATCAACATCACTAATCTGTGGCATAGTTATAATTGGACTAGTCAAAGTCTTATTTGCAAGAGTCTGAGTAGCAGAATCCATGACAAGTTCACCACCATAGTTTGGAATGTAAACTTCACGGTCTTGAGTCGGATCAACTGCACGTAAACGTGTCTCAAAGTTATCTGCTGTTCTACCTTCGAATACGATTGCGTCTGAATCAAAGTCGAGTAAAGACATAAGAACAGAACCGTCGCCCAACTTATTGTAGATTTCTTGGAAGTTCTGTTCAATCTTTAACGAAGCGGTACGAAGCGTATCGCCCGTACCGTCATTTGCAATTGTACCTCTATTTAATACTTGTCTAGTCATTTCTTTTACCTAAAGATTATATGTTAGTATTTATACTAATAACCACCATCTATTATCTCACGTAATGAAATTTCTGAATCAGAATCACCGACTGGTAATAGTGTAATACCATCACTATCAAGTAACTGAGGATTGTCAGAATCAATACGAGAAACCATAGGGTTCCATGAAAATATTTCTTGGTCGATTGTCTCTGTACTTGAGATATCGAAACCAGCGTATTGTGTTGAACCATCTGAATCATCATCAAGAGTTGGTGAATCAGGAGTTAGATATTCTGCTGTACTTGAGTACAATCTATCTAATTGGTCAACAGTTAAGTCAGCAACGTCGTTAATGTCATTACCGCCTGGATTAGGATAGTCGTGTACACTACCCATGTTTGTTCTAAACTTCACAACTTCTCCTGTTGGATCTGTTGGGTTATTGATTGAGAATAATGCGGTATGTTGTGAGAAACCAAGTCCATTGAAAGACGCAGTACCTTCTGCAACAATTGGTGGTTTGATTGCTTCGCCTGGGTCATACTGTAGACCATCAATAGATGCTGTACCAACAATCTGTGTTAGACCACCAAGATACATACCAGCAGGGTGAGCAATAAGTTTATACGCATCACGCCACTGTGCTACTGATAGTTCTGAACGTACTTGTATCGCATACGTCTGATACAATTTGTTATCTGTCAAGTAACGTGCACTCTCTGCACCTACTTGAGAACCATCACCGCTTGAATCTTGAAGCGTAAAGATATATTGTTTTGTGTAAACGATGTCTGGTTCTATATCAAAGAATGTTTTGAAGAACTGTTGTATACTATACTTCGTACCTTTTGAACGATACAAGTAACTTGAATACTTTACGGCAGTTCTCTTATCAGCAAATCCTTGAAAGTAGTTCTCGCCTAATAGAAACTCATCTTCAAAGTATGTAAGTAAGTCAATGTCTGTCTGTGAGATATCACGTGTTTCAAACATGTCTTGTAGAAAACGAGTTGTAGATGAGTTCTGTTCTTCGAACTTAAAATATTCTTCTAAAAACGAGACAAACTTAGGAAACTCTGACTGAATGTAAGACGGCAACGTAGAAGCAACCTGATATTCATTCAGGTTGATATCCCGTCTCTTAGTGTCTTTTAATGTTTTATCAAATATTGACATTAGTTACTCGCTGTAGTAGATAGACCTTTTGCGTTCAAACGTGTATTATCGATATTAAGTATGTATTCACGAACTGGTACGATATTACTTTGATTCGCAGGAACAGCAGATACTTTAATTGTTTTTGCTGTATCTAATTTAAGACCTACAAATGAGACTGTGCCAGCACCTGCATCGAATGAACCAATATTATCGCCACCTGCGGCAACTGCACCAGTCTCGTTTACAATAATCTGTAACTTGTTACCTGATAATTGATCCGTCTTCAACTGATTCTTAATTGAACAAGTCACTCCATTAAACACGAATGTTTCTGTTTCAATAATTCTATTTACGTCATCTGGCGATGCAATCCCAACTGGGAAAGTAAGTGTGTAGTCACCTGCTACGTTAGTTGCACTTACTCGTTGTTGCATCTTAATATCAGCACGAGATGATAGTATCGCATTACTTGTATCATCTACCAATGCAAGAAGTTGTGAACGTCTGAATGCTTGACCAAACTTACCTGTGTTATCGCTAAAGTATTGAGTCATTACAGTACGTACTTGTTCTTGTAACGCATTGATTGATAAGTTAGTATAATCTGGATTGTACTGGAAGAACAAGTTAACTTCGACAAATGTTTCTACTGGGTCCGTAAACTCAAGACCAAATGATGCAATTGATAGTTGGTCGACAAGTACACGAATATTATCTTTAGTCGTTTTCTTTAAAGTTGCACTAACATCATCATTGAATTCGATAGATAAGAAAGCAGTACCGAAAACAGGTACGTCATTATCTTCTCCACCCCATGCAATGATATCGTCAATCAGTGTTCCGTACTCACGTTTAACTAAGTTTGCATAGTCAACGTGTGTTACCATACGATTCTGTGTAGCATATCTGAATGGTGCATTACGTCGAACACTGTCAAGTGTTTCTTTCTCTGCGCCACCAGCAGAACGACTTGTTGTAGAAACAACAGGTAAACGTTCAAGACCAATACCACTTGCAGGTTCAGTAACTTCTACTGTATCAACTGGTTCGAAGATACGTGCACCGTTCGCAGGTGCGCCAGCAACAGATAGATACTCTACAGTAATTTTAGTACCAGCACGTGGTACTGCACCAAGAGTAGAACCATTACCGAACGTTAATTCAAAGTAACCATTTGGTGCTTCTTTTAGAATATACGCAGGAGTTGTAGGTGTAATGTTAGTTGCAGTCTCAAGATTGATATACGTAGTGAAGTCCGTAGAAGTTGCACTCTCAAAGATTTTAATAACAGCAGTTTGTCTATCCAAGTTCTTATCAGGGATTATATAGATTGCATTCTCACCATCTTCGCCAGCAAAGAAAGTCTTAGTTTTTGCAATACCTTCTTTGAGTGGAATGTTTGTGTCGCCTTCTAATGTCTGAAACTGGAAGAAGTTGTTGCCGTCGTTAGTTGCTTCGATTAACTGCTGAGTCTGGAAAGTATATGTCGCATCATCAACCGAAGATGTGAATTTATAACCAGATGCAATCTGTAACTTTTCTGGTACATCATCTTGGTCAATACCAATATTGAATGATAAATTAACACTTGCTTGCGCGGCAGTACGAGATGCAGGAATATAACCTAATGTCTCTGCATGTGATACTACCGAACTACGTAGTTGAGATGTAGACAAGAAACTTTCGTTTAATGCGAAGTTTGCAGTCAATGCGTTCATATGTGTGTTGTACGCAAGAACATCTAATAGGTTAGATAAACCTGCCGCGTCAAAGTCATAATCTTTAAACTCGACTTGTTGTTCCAAGTAAGTCTTCAGATTATTCTTGATTGCTTCAAAATCTAATGAAGATGAATTAATAGTAGTTGCCATTATCGTAACCTATTCAGTCTTGTTGTGAACTCTACTGTCTCGTTTGAGTTGACAATAGTGAAAATAATTGTTATAGTCATCATGTTATTATCGAGTGACATACTTGTTCTTATATCAAGACTAGTATGGTCGATACGTGGTTCGAATACACGAATGTTTTCACGTATTGCGAATTGAACTTCAGTTGCAGTTTGATTGTCTGCCAGTTCAAATAATAACTCTTGCAAGTTAGCACCAAAGAAAGGAGCAAAAGGTTTCTCTGTGCGGTTAGTCATAAGCAATAGTTTCAATGCTTGTTTGACAGATGCCGAACTAGTCTTCTTGTAGATATCGCCCGAACCCTTTGGTGTAAATGCAAGGTCTAAGTCGATATACTCACGATTCTGAGTTGTCTTTACTGTGGTCTGTCCAGATAGATTACCATCTTCTACAGAAAATACACGAGATGCCATTTTATCTTCCTAAAAATATACTAATTCTATTTATACTAATTCGCAAGAACTTCTACCAGTTCATTCTTACTAAACAGTTGACCATTATAACGTGTTTCAACTTCTTTTGAAAACGATACATCAAACGTGTCAGGTACTTCAGGCATTTGAATTGCGACTTGTGCATTCAATACACCATCTGTGCTCCACTTATCATACTCTAGAATAAGTTTGTCATAGTTTGCATAGTCTTTCCAATACTCTGCTAAATCGAATGTACGTTCGTAATCAACATCACCATTCTCATCTACTACACGATACACGACGAACTGACCTTTCTGTTTAAGGTCATTCTCGCCCGCAACAGTTTCAGTTGGACCACCTCGATAGACACCTTCTACTACGATAAGTCTTACATCTTTAAAGAAGTCAACGTTACCGTTTATCATACGAAACAATTCTGCTTGTAGATAAAGATTACGTGCAAGTTGTTGACGTGCACTTTGGTCTGTCTTGTACTTGGATATAGTTGATAAACTAGATGGATTGCCTTTACTACCCAAGAACTTTGCGATAGCAACGCCAGGAGCAAGTTTAGTGCCACTGTCAATCGTATCTACAAAGTTAGGGTTATAATTCTGGTCTGGTACTATAATCATTTGAAACGTTTTCCTCTATTATTCACTGAGTTACCCAATGCAATATAACCAAATCTCGGTGATGTTTCTTTCTTAGCAACACGACCTGTCTTAGGCGGTAATGGTGATTGATAATCGGATGCAATCAATTGTCTTTCAACTAACTTACTGCCTACAAGTGCAATGTTTGCAGGATCACGTAATGTAGAACGAATCTCGTCTATAGTTGGATTGACTTCATATAGACCTTCATAGTCATCACGTAATAGAATAGCATCACGTAGTTCATCACTTGGGTCAATTGCAATTGCACGAATAGACAAGTGACCATCAGATAGAAGACCTGATACTGCATCAGTCTTGGGTACTGGTTTCTTAGGTGTCGGACTCTCCATATTCTTCGGTACTTGAGGTGCACCGCCTGGTTGTGCTTTACCTTTCTTAGGTGCGACAAGTGCAGAGTTTGCACGTTCAGACTTGAATGCATATTGTGACTTGATTGCTTCAAGTGCTTGACCATGAAACGAACCATAGAAAGCGGCACCAGATGTGAATGGTTGCGCGCCACGTGGTCCCATATAAACAGGTCCAGTAAACTCTACTTGTTCACCACCGATAGCACCTTTCATTCCTAATACTGACAATTCAGTTGCAGATATGTTACCTTGTAATGCTGATAACACAAACTGTTCTTCAGCAGATACATGGAAACGATTACCTGAGAATATCTCTACTTCTGCACCAATGTTATTCTTCCAGTAACCTTTGACAACATGTTCTTCGTTACCCAATACAACACGTGCTTCATGTTCCACTGTCTTGTATGATGCAGTACCTTTCGTTGTATAGTTTGTATTCAGACCAACAGTTGTTTCTTTGTTCTTTCTTACTTTCTCGTTTACATTACCATCGACATTGACATTGTAGTCTCCGCCAACATCAACATTGAAATCGCCTGTTACTTCGATGTTAAGATTGCCATTGTAAACCATCTTACCGTTACCTTCAACGATAACAGTTTGGTCACCACCTGTCACTTCTACTTTGTTGTTCAATGCCGAGATAACAACAGAACCATCAGCACGTACTTCTACACCTGCACCTTTTCGATGTTTGATAAGAATACGTTCACCACCTGGAGTATCATCGTATGAGATGATGTGACCAGACGCAGTTTCTTTTACTTGGTTGAACGGAAACTTAGAAGGTTCTTGGTCTTCAAGATTGAGTGAAGTACCTATCGAACCGCCACCAAGATATAAGTTCTCTACTTTCAGACCACGTGCAGAACGATTGATTGACGAACCATAGTGATACTCACGTTTAGGATATTCGCCAGTTGGATCTTGAAATCCATCAATCGGTACACCTTCAGTATTCTCTACTGCTGGATTATTACCAAGTCTTTGTCTGTTTATCTGTGTTGTCATATCGGTCTCTTATTAACTAAGTCTTTTGCAGACAATGATTGTTCTGTGAGTAAGTCTGTATATACACTCTTCTTACCAAACTTGTTTTCAACAAAAGAGATTACATCAAAGTACGGATCTTCATTGTTCACGTCAAGTTCATTATGTCCAAAGACTTGACCGCCTGGCATATGTTGATAGAATGACTCAAGTAATAGTTCAAGTGTCTTCATCTGTACTTGTGTGAATGATTGTGAAGATAGATTCTCAAGTGGATTATCTGCATCAGTAGGTACGTTAACACCACCTACAAGTGCAATATCAACACAATTCTGTTCATGTCCTCTTATCTTAGATGCATCAGATACTTGGTCAAGTGGCATACCACGTTGTAATCTTCCATCACGTCTAATGACATAGTGATATTGAATACCTTGTGCATGACCTGCTTCTTTATGTCGTAAGTGTATCTCTTCAGAACCAATGTTTGAGTTTGTGTATGTCTCGGTCGCATGTATAATAACTTCTGATATAGAACGATTCATACGATAGAATTCTAGACCAAGTTCTTCTTTTGAAGACACATATTCAAATGTCTTTGTATCTGCACCGATGTAACGTTTGATTAAGTCTGCAAGGTCTGTATCTTCTGTATAGAACTCACCGACTTCAGATACTATCTTACCTGATATAGTGGTTGTTATAGTACTCAATGCTGTTTCTATTTCAGTATAAAGATTTTCAAATGCAGTGATATCTTCTTGTTTTATATTTTGTGCTTTTGCTTTTGCTACAACACCATTTTTAAATGAAGCAAGGTCAGTTGCTTCGGTGTTTCTTATAATCGTGTTTAACTTTTTATCAAGAGAAGTGTCTTGTAATGCCAAACTCTTAGCGGCATTTGATAAATCAATGTCACCGCCAGATATAACGTCATTGATAATTGAAGATATTGCTTCTTTACTTAAATCAACAGCACTACCTAGAATACCTTGTAGTGTAGAACCAACATCACCTGTCAAGTCTTCAAACAAGTTTTGAATGAAACCACCTGTGCTAGTGGTGTCAGGAGTTAAGTGATTGACTAAACCAGTTACTGCATCATTAACTTCATTTATAACACTTGTGAATGCATCATCAATTGCATTTGATAAATCATTGACTGTACTTGTTGCTACATCTTCTATTGCTGATATAGCACCTGTAATATCACCCGTCAAGTCTTTATTGATAACATCATCAAGTTTACTCTTGACATTATCAATACCTTCTGTTATACTAGACCCAAGACCATCGAGACTTGCACTTGATGCAACCGCATTAATATCAGTCATAAGTGACTTCTTACGTTCACTTGCAACTTTGATGGTATTTGTAATCTCTGATACTGCCGCACCACCCAGTGCAATGATTGCAAGTGGTTCTGCCGGTGGTATAATACCTGTCAATGATTCTGTTAGTTCTGGTAGTTTAGATGGCGTATCTGTGCCTGTTGACTTTACAACTGGAACTGTATCAATGACTGTTGGTACTGTAACTGGATTCTCATCACTGTCAAGTACTGCTTCGCCTACACTATCTAATTGAATCAAGTCTACTGTCACGTCACTATCAATAACAGTGAATGTACCAGAACTCAAATCGATATCATAGAAACCTTCAGGTTCTTCAGGATAGATAATAGTCTGATTACCTACCTGTATGAGTACACCACGTGTAGTATCAAGACCATCATTGTCTTGTATCGTAACAGTGATATAACCTTCATCATTCTTGAGTACTTCTGCACCAAGATTAGTATTGTTATTCAGTTCCCATAATTCGTATGCGCCAACTTGTTTTGTCTTGACGTTATCAAAGAATGACGTTGACTTTTGTTTACCTGCAAGTAAATCATTTATTGTCTGAGTATTTAATTGTGCCATTCTTATACCTTCTTATTTGCATATAATTCGTAGACACGTTTTACTTCACTTGTGAAATCAATGTCTATAGGTGCGTAGTAACGACCTATTATTTTACCAAGTGACTTGCCTTTAGATGGATCAATAACATCTGAGTTGAGAATACGAATATTTGCGTCTACATGTGTCGTATTTAGTTCATACAGAATGAATGCAATCTGAGAAGAAAAGTACCACCAATTTGACGAGAACTGTTTTAAGTTTGTGAATCTAGTGCCAGACCAACCTAGTAGACCAGTACCACCCTGATTAACATAACGTGTATCAAAATTAGGATTAGTAGCAGATATTGCGCCTACAAGTGCAGTTGCTTGTTTGATTGAATACCCATTAGATAAAAAGAATCTCACTGCAACATCACGTCTATAGTGTCTTGAACCTTGTTCTAACAGTATATTGCCTTCACCGTCATCGTTTAACGACCTATCATTGGTATCAATACCGACAATAGATTGATTATAGAATTCTATATTAGGGTCTGTACGTTCAATTAAATCTTGATACGCAAGTGAATTCTGTATAGGCGTGGGATACTCGACACGAGGTAGTGAACCAAGTACGATAGGTACTTGAGATTCTTTTCCGTCCATGAACATACCGAAGACAAGAGAACCTGCTTCAAGTTTAGGAGTTGTGCCGATACCTGATACACCGCCTTCTGTAGTAGGGAGTACACACTGCGCCCATGGTAAGTCATCTTGTCTCACTTCACGAGTAGATGGGTTGTGTACACCATGTACACGTATACGCACACGACCTTCGAATCCATATGGTGGAGTCGCATCAACTACGTCAGCAACAAACCAACGAAATTTATCGCCATAGTAACTAATCAATGTTAGGTCCTCTCTCTAATTTGAATACTGTCATTGCTACGTCATGACGTGTTCCACGAAATACATGTCTTGTATTATAAACAAGAAAGTCGCCACTACGTAATTTGTCAAGTTGGTCAGGATCATTTGAATTGTTATTGTCATTCAATACATTGATACGAATCTTATCACCAACTGAACCGCCCGATGATATAAATCCTGGTCCTGGCACTGTCACGTCCATCAAGTTCTTGAATATCGCATTACGATATGCCATACTCTCTACCTTTTTAAGAAACATTTCAGGCGAGACTTCATCATGTAAACTCTTCTTCAGTCCATACACTCCACGAGATACAACATTATGTACTATCTCGTTGTCTGTCTCATGTATCGCTTCACCACCTATATTAATATCTTCAATAACAGGAGTGCGATAGTTAGGGTCATATACATTTTGTCTTTCTGTATTAATGATACCATCGGCATTAGCACGTTCTAATAAGTTAAGTAAATTAAAGTGCTGTGCTGTAGTCTGTCCGTTACCTAAATCTGTTACTGTATACAATGAACCAATACCACCTGCCATCATTTGCTTCATGGTGTCTTGTAGTTTAGTTGCTTTCATTGTTTGAACTTGAAAGTACTGTAACGTTGGGTCACCTTGTTCTTCTTGAGCATTAGTATTTGCAGGAGAAAAGATAAACGGTACTTGACTGTTCCATGCATTCTGTTGTAGCATAACATCTAAACTACCTAAACGCAAGTTAGTATCATGAATAGATGCATATAAGAAGAAAGGCATTCCATGTTTTGACGTTGCTTTCTTGGTCAACCATGATGCCGCTTCAAGTGGGTGCATATAAGGTATGACGCCTTTGAAGTTTGACTGTACACTTTCACCTGCATATGATAGGTCAACATTCTTACCCACTTCATTCTGACATAACTTGAGTATTTCTTTTGTCAAGTTATCACGTACCGCACGACTTACATTTTTTGTTTTAGAAACAAATGCATGTTCATCAATAAATGATAAAACATAGATTGCTGAGTTACCTGAACCAGCAGACTTAACGATATTGTCAATAGAAGTCAATAAGAAACTTCTGTCCATCACAACTTCTTCTGTTTCGCCAGTTGCAGACAGTTCAGTATTCATTTTAATATTAAGTCTTTCAGTACCACTAAACTGTAATGCATCAAAGAAACCTGCATCATCTGATACTGCAATCTGGCCAGTTACATAAGGTTTATCCAAACTCTCATAGAAAGTCATTTCAACTATAGTCTGGCGAATATCAATG
>Ga0209653_1000505_pt1 | contig 34954 bp, 22 predicted proteins | sample SaaInl6LU_22_DNA_FD_184644 | JGI IMG/M metagenome (GOLD analysis project Ga0209653, IMG submission 184644) | Marine microbial communities from expanding oxygen minimum zones in the Saanich Inlet - ESP_116LU_22_DNA (SPAdes) (version 2) | ecosystem: Environmental > Aquatic > Marine > Intertidal...
TTAAATAACTACTAGTAGTTAGGATCTTGTGTTAAAGTAGCTGCTCCTTCTACAAATGAACGATCAATCGCTTGTTGTGGAATAGGATAGTACTGGTTTTTAGGAGAAGTAATGGTCTATTTTCGATAACAGACAGAACTGCTATTGGCGCCATGAATTATTTCAAAAAAAATGGCTTGAAAGTTCCAGAAGACATTGCCGTTATTGGGTTTAGTAATTGGAAAGTTTCAGCGCTCACCTCACCCTCTTTAAGCAGTGTGGAACAAAATGGCGTTAAAATGGGTAAAAAAGTGATCGAGTTATTTATCAAAACTCAAAAAGAAAACAAGGAAGAAAAAAAAGAATTTAAAACAATTAAAATACCAACAAAAATTTGCCTTAGAGAATCCTCTATGAGGACAAAAACTTAATATTACGCTGTAATCCTGCAAATTTTGCACGCTTTACTGCGCTTTTTTGAAATACTCTTTTAAAAGTCTCTTCCGTCAATTCACGCCAATCTCTGGAACTCAACTCCAACAACTCTTTTTTAGGGATAAAATCAATCTCTTGGTGTGGAGTAGCAAATCGATTCCAAGGACACACTGTTTGACAGATATCACATCCAAAAGCCCAACCTTCCATTTTACCTTTGAAAGTCTCAGGAATCGCTTCTTTTAGCTCAATAGTGGCGTATGAGATACATTTACTTCCATCGATCTGATAAGGAGCTGTGAGAGCTTCGGTAGGACAGGCATCAATACAGGCAGTGCAACTTCCACAATGATCCGCTACTGGAAGATCATATTCCAACTCAAGATCAATAATAAGTTCTGCAATAAAGAAAAAAGAACCCACTTGTTTAGAAATTAAATTTGTGTTTTTACCCACCCATCCTAAACCAGCACGACTTGCCCAAGCCTTGTCCATTACAGGGGCAGAATCCACAAATACGCGACCATCCACTTCTCCAATCTCTTCTTTTAAATAGATCATCAATTGAGTCAATTTATCTTTAATTACGTTATGGTAATCTTGTCCATAAGCATACGAAGCTATTTTAGGAGCCTTAGGATCGATTTGTTTTTCATCACTATAATAATTCAACAATAAGGACACTACGCTTTTTGCTCCAGGAACCAGAACCGTTGGATCAAGGCGCTTATCAAAATGGTTTTCCATATAAACCATATTGCCATGCCTTCCTTCTTGTAGCCACTGCTCTAATTTAGGTGCTTCTTTTTCTAAAAAACCTGCTTTTGCAATTCCACAAGATAGAAATCCTAAGTCTTTAGCTTTACTTTTTATAATTTCGGAATAGTGCGCTTTTCGATTGAGCATTAGTAGAGAAGCTATTAAAACAAACCGCCTTGGTTTCCTTTGATTCTCCCCAAATGCTTGTAGGCTAATTCCGTTACTTCGCGACCCCGAGGTGTTCGAACTATAAAACCTTGTTGGATTAAAAAGGGTTCATACACTTCTTCAATGGTCTCTCCATTTTCAGAAACGGCAGTCGCTAAGGTTGTAATTCCAACGGGACCCCCTTTAAACTTATCTATTAGAGTAGTCAAAATTTTATTGTCCATTTCATCCAAACCATGAGTATCCACTTGCAATGCTTTTAAGGCATATTGGGTAATCTTCATGTCGATCGTTCCGTCTCCTTTAATCTGTGCAAAATCTCGAACACGTCGCAAGAGTGCATTTGAAATTCTAGGGGTGCCTCTACTCCTTCCAGCAATTTCTATAGCTGCTTCTTGAGCTATCGGGACATTAAGGATTTCTGAACTTCGTTCCACAATGGTGGAAAGTAATTCTGTAGAATAATATTCTAAACGATTACTAATCCCAAAACGAGCACGCATAGGTGCTGTCAAAAGACCAGAACGAGTGGTTGCTCCCACCAAGGTAAAAGGCTCTAAATTGATCTGAACCGTTCGTGCATTGGGACCTGACTCGATCATAATATCAATTTTATAATCTTCCATAGCAGAGTACAAATATTCCTCTACAATAGGACTAAGACGATGGATCTCATCAATAAATAAAATATCTCTAGGCTGAAGATTGGTCAACAACCCAGCTAAATCTCCTGGCTTATCCAAAACTGGTCCAGAAGTAAGTTTTATACCTACTTGTAATTCGTTTGCTAATATATGAGCTAGGGTGGTTTTTCCTAGTCCTGGAGGGCCATGAAACAAGGTGTGATCTAGCGCCTCATCTCTTTGCTTTGCTGCTTGAACAAAGACTTTTAAGTTTTCTAGAATTGCATCTTGCCCAGCAAAATCACCAAAACTTAATGGCCGTAAAGCACGGTCAATGTCTTGCTCTTCAGGAGTGAAATTTTCGTTAGTGGGATCAAGATTTTCATTCATTATTTCAAAGATACTTCATTCTTAGGAAAAATTGAGTGTTACTTGAACAGGTGTCGCTTGTGAAAAAAAATATCCAAAAAAAAAAGCCTTATTAACTGAAGTGAATAAGGCTCTGTAATTTTTCAAAGGTTGTTAATGCTGTAACTCCTGTTCCCCTTCTTTTAGAGGTATATGCTGTGGAATGAAGTCTTCCTCAAAACCAGGTTTTGAATAATCATAAGCCCACCGGTGAACGTGAGGAATTTCTCCAGGCCAGTTTCCATGAATATGCTCAACTGGAGCAGTCCATTCTAAAGTGTTAGATTTCCATGGATTCAATTCTGTTTCTTTACCATAGAACATGCTATGAATAAAGTTGTATAAAAACACTAACTGGGCAGCTCCTGCCACTAAAGCAAATACTGTAATCAATACATTTATATCCGCTAAATCATCAAAATAGGGAAACGCTGTGTTTGTATAATATCTACGTGGAAGTCCTGCCATTCCAATAAAGTGCATTGGGAAAAATACGCCGTAAGCACAAATAGCGGTTACCCAAAAATGGAAGTAGCCTAAATTTTTATTCATCATCCGCCCGTACATTTTAGGGAACCAGTGATATACTCCTGCAAACAGACCGTATAAAGCAGAAATACCCATCACTAAGTGGAAGTGTGCCACAACAAAATAAGTATCATGTACATTAATGTCCAGGGTACTATCCCCAAGGATAATTCCTGTTAAACCTCCTGTAATGAAAGTAGAAACCAAACCAATAGAAAACAGCATCGCAGGATTCAATTGTAGATTACCTTTCCACAAGGTAGTGATGTAGTTAAATGCTTTCACTGCTGAAGGAATTGCAATCAGTAAGGTTGTAAAGGTAAATACGGAACCTAAGAAAGGATTCATTCCTGAAATAAACATGTGATGTCCCCATACGATGGTAGACAAAAATGCAATCGCCAAAATAGATGCAACCATCGCTCGGTATCCGAAAATAGGTTTACGTGCATTTGTCGCAATAATTTCAGAAGTAATTCCTAAAGCTGGAAGCAATACAATATAAACCTCAGGGTGCCCTAAGAACCAAAATAAATGCTCATATAATACTGGGGATCCCCCTTGATAATGCAAAACCTCTCCTTGTATAAATATATCTGAAAGGAAGAATGAAGTACCAAAACTTCTGTCCATAATCAAAAGTAAAGCTGCAGACAATAAAACTGGGAAGGAAACCACACCAATAATTGCTGTTACAAAAAATGCCCAAATGGTTAGAGGTAAACGAGTCATACTCATTCCCTTCGTTCTAAGATTGATTACCGTTACAATATAATTCAATGAACCCAATAAAGAAGAGGCAATAAAAATAGCCATAGAAACAAGCCATAACGTCATACCAGTTCCCGAACCAGGCTGGGCTTGAGGCAAGGCGCTAAGGGGTGGGTAAATGGTCCATCCTGCAGCTGCAGGTCCAGCCTCAACAAAAAGAGAAATAACCATAATCACACTAGACAAAAAGAACATCCAATAGGAGATCATATTTAAAAGCCCTGATGCCATATCTCGTGCTCCAATTTGTAATGGAATAAGTAAGTTACTAAAAGTACCACTCAGACCAGCAGTCAAAACAAAGAACACCATGATAGTACCGTGAATAGTAACCAAAGCCAAATAAACATTAGGGTCCATAACCCCGTCAGGAGCCCATTTACCCAAAAGAACTTCAAAAATACCAAAAGGTTTTTCAGGCCAAGCCAATTGTAATCGGAATAAAAGGGACATTGCAATTCCAATAATTCCCATGAACAAACCTGTAATCAAATATTGCTTTGAGATCATTTTATGATCTTGGCTAAAAATATATTTTGTTACAAAGGTTTCTTTATGATGATGCCCGTGATCCTCTTCGTGTTCTTGCGCTGCTACTGTTGACATATCTGTAATTTTAAATTTAATCTATTGAATAACTTCTGCAAAGGTTTGTTGCTCAGTCATCCATTTTTCATAATCTTTTTCTGATTCTACTATAATTTTCATCTGCATGTTATAGTGTGATGCTCCACATATTTTATTGCAAAGTAAAAGGTAATCAAACTCATAAGGATCCAATGCAGAATCACCACTCGCGATCAATTCTTGACTTTTCTGAGATCTAATCTTATTAATTTTCTTAACCTTGGCAATCATATCTGGATTTTGACGCATTTCTTCAGTAGTTGTTTTGGGAGTGAATGCAAATTCAGTAATCATACCCGGAACACAATTCATCTGTGCCCTAAAGTGAGGCATATAGGCAGAGTGAAGAACATCCTGAGAACGCATTTTAAATATCACTTCTCTACCAACTGGCAAATGCAATTCTTGAACGACTACATCATCAAATCCATTTGGATCAGTAGCATCAATACCAACCAGATTTTTTCCGTCAAAATCTTGTAAAAAACGAACATTAGCATCACCTAAAACACCATCTTCACCAGCATAACGAGCTTTCCAATTAAATTGCTGTGCATACAACTCAACAACTAGTGCCTCGTCGTTTTCTTCAACGGTCATAATATCTGTCCAGGTATAAAGACCATACAAAATAAGTCCTGCTAAAGTAATCACAGGAATGATGGTCCAAATCATTTCTAGTTTATCATTATCAGCGTAGAATAATGCTTTCTTTCCTTTCTCACCACGGTATTTATAAGAAAAATAATGCAGTAAGGCCTGAGTTATTGTTTGTACAAAAAAGATAAGTGCAAAAGAAATCCACATTAATTGATCGTAATCACCTCCGTGTTCTGAGGCTGCTTCAGGTAATAAAACATCACTATACGCCCAAAATGAGTAGAGTGTTAAAACATAAATGAAGATTAAGAAAGCAAACATCAGCTTTCCATTCAAGTCGTTATCCTTGTCATTTGCCACTTGTGTATTTACTTTCTTTTCTTGAGAAAGCTCAAATATCTTTGTGATTTGCCATAGCGCAATAGCGATTAAAACAAGAACAGAAAATATCAATAAAACATTCATTTATCTTTTCGATTAAATTTTTTAATAATGAAAACGTTCACTTTCACCCATGTAAGGATCACCCTTAGCTAACAATGGTGCTTTTGTTAATTCTTTAAATACTACAAATATGAAGAGTCCAAGGAAGAATAAAAACCCTCCTATTTCAGCGGCTCCAATAAACCATTGATCACCAACAGCTGAAGGCATAATCATATTAAACACATCCATATAATGACCCAAAATGATTACAATTCCTGCCATTACAATAAAATAATTGATTCGTTTATAATCACTATTCATTAAGATCAAAAGTGGGAAAATGAAATTCATCACCACCATACCGAAAAAAGGTAGGTTATAGTCCTCAATACGTGTCATGAAATAGGTAACTTCCTCAGGAATATTAGAATACCAGATGAGCATGAATTGTGAAAACCATAAATAAGTCCAAAAAACACTAATCCCAAACATAAACTTACCTAAATCGTGAATATGAGAATCATTTACAAATTCTAAATATCCTTTTGATTTAAGATAAATGGTAACTAAGGCAATAGCTGTAATCCCTGACACAAACATGCTAGCAAATACATACCATCCAAACAATGTACTAAACCAATGAGGGTCAATGGACATAATCCAATCCCAGGACATGATCGATTCAGTTACGATATAGAAAACTAAAAAAGCAGCTGAAATTCTAAAATTCTTTTTATGATTTGATATGTCATTTGCTTCATCTTGAGCCAATGAAAATTTTCTTGAAAAATAACGATATAAAGACCATCCTGTTAAAAAGAAAACAGCACGAGACAAGAAAAAAGGAAGGTTTAAAAATCCTGTTTTTCCAGCAATTAATTTATCGTGTGCAACAATCTCTGGATCCATCCATATAAACAAGTGGTTGAAGTGCATTCCAGACAAGGCTAAAATTACAATTACTATGATACCTCCAGGAAGAAGATATCCTGTGATCCCTTCCATAACTCTATAAAGTACTGGCGACCAACCTGCTTGAGCCGCACGTTGAATTCCATAAAAAGCCAACACGCCTAGCGAAATCATAAAGAAGAAGAAAGCAGCTACATAAAGCGCAGCCCATGGTTTATTACTCAGCTGATGAAAAAGATGCTCGTCGTGACTTGTGTCGTGACCCTCTTCGTGTGAAGTGGTTCCATGCTCTTCTGAAGATGTCTCGTGGCTCTCTGAAATTGCATGCGAAGTTTCCTCCCCATGACTATCAGCTGGAGCAGCATCATGTGATTCTCCATGCCCATCTCCATGACTTGAAGCAACCATAGCTTTTGCTTCTTCAATAGTAGATGGAGCTGTTATAAAACCATATGCAAGACCTAGGAAACCAATCACCATAAAAGCGATTGCTAAATTTCTAAGTTTATTTGGAAAGGTATACATCATTCGATTTCCTTAATATTATTTAACAAGCTTACTTCTTAATTCCATTACATGCTGAGCAATTTCCCAACGCTCTTCTGCATTGACTTGACCCGCATGTGATCCCATAGCATTTTTACCATACATCAATACGTGGTAAATACTACCTGGGGTAATTTCTCTGTCTGCATAACTAGGAACTCCTAAAAACTTTTCTCTAGTCATCAGAATTCCTTGTCCATCACCTTTATTGCCGTGACAAACCGCACAATAAATACCGTACAGCTCTTTCCCATTCGCTTTATGAGCTTCAGAATTTTCAATAGAAGAATTTAAATTTGCTTTTGCATCTTCATATCCTTCGTTTGTGTCAGGGTAATCATAAGGTTCCCAACCTCTTGCAATAGATCCCTCTACAGGAACCTGTGCTTCAATACCATTCGCAAATGCATCTGAATCTGCGTAGGTTTCATAACCAATAGGCTCGTACATATTAGGAAAATATTGGTAATTCGGACGTGAATTGTCTGAACACGATTGGATTCCAAATACAAGAATCAGTAACGCGATAAGGCCTTTATAATTCATCTATTCTGGCTTTTCTATAATTGATACATCTATTGCACCTGACTTTTTCAAAAGGGCTTTAAGCGCTTTCTCATTGTCATGAAGTTCAATTTCTACTAAAAATTTATCATCCGTTGTTAACGGGTTAGGGTTTTCTGCCTTTTTGAAGGGCCATAATTTACTTCTCATATAAAAAGTAATCACCATTAAATGAGCTGCAAAAAACACAGTCAATTCAAACATAATAGGAACAAAAGCAGGCATGTTTTCCAAATAAGAAAAACTGGGCTTACCTCCAATATTTTGTGGCCAATCATCGATCATGATGAAATTCATCATAGCTACAGCAACACACAAGCCAATACACCCATAAATAAATGCCATAATAGCAATTCGGGTATCCTCAAGACCAAGTGCCTTGTCTAGACCGTGAACAGGAAAAGGAGTATATACCTCTTCTATATGATGTTTTTCTGAACGAATGGTTTTGACGGCGCTTAAAAGCACATCGTCGTCATCGTAAAGTGCGTGGACTACTTTATTACTCATGATTACCGTCTCTTAATTTTTTATACTTCTCTCCAGAAGATTTCAATATTGTTTTTACCTCTGCCTGAGCAATTACAGGGAAGGTTCTTGCGTATAACAAAAATAACACGAAGAAAAATCCAATCGTACCGATGAATATTCCAATATCCACAAAAGTGGGCGAGAACATAGTCCATGATGAGGGAAGATAATCTCTGTGAAGTGATGTTACAATAATTACAAAACGTTCAAACCACATTCCAATGTTTACAACAATAGATATTATGAAAGAGAACATAATACTGGTTCGTAGTTTTTTAAACCACATAAACTGTGGCGAAAATACATTACAAGTCATCATCGACCAGTAGGCCCACCAGTAGGGACCAGTTGCTCTATTTAAAAAGGCATATTGTTCGTATTCTACTCCAGAATACCAGGCTATGAATAGTTCGGTTATATAAGCCACACCCACAATAGAACCTGTAATCATGATTACAATATTCATCAATTCAATATGTTGAACGGTGATGTAGTTTTCTAAATTTGATACTTTTCGCATGATAATCAAAAGCGTATTTACCATGGCAAATCCAGAGAAAATAGCCCCTGCTACAAAGTAAGGAGGGAAAATGGTAGTATGCCATCCTGGAATTACTGAGGTTGCGAAATCAAAAGAGACAATGGTATGTACGGATAGTACTAAAGGGGTAGCCAAACCGGCTAACACCAAAGAAACTTCCTCAAAACGTTGCCAATCTTTCGCACGTCCTGTCCACCCAAAACTTAATAAGCTATATATTTTCTTTTGAAAAGGCATTACAGCACGGTCACGGATCATAGCGAAATCAGGTAACAATCCAGTCCACCAAAAAACTAACGAAACCGATAGATAAGTTGATATTGCGAAAACATCCCACAACAAAGGTGAATTAAAGTTTACCCATAAAGATCCAAATCCATTTGGAATAGGTAATACCCAATAAGCCAACCAGGGTCTACCCATGTGAATAATTGGGAACAGTCCTGCTTGGATCACAGAAAAGATAGTCATTGCCTCCGCAGAACGGTTGATGGCCATACGCCATTTTTGTCTAAATAAAAGAAGAACCGCAGAAATAAGTGTTCCTGCATGTCCAATTCCTACCCACCATACAAAGTTGGTAATATCCCAAGCCCAACCTACAGTCTTGTTCAATCCCCAAGTTCCAATCCCAGTTGAGATGGTGTAAATAATACAACCCACTCCCCAAAGAAAAGCAGTAAGTGCAATTCCAAAAACAATCCACCACTGCTTGTTTGCTGTTCCTTCAACAGGAGCTGCTACGTCCACAGTTACATCATGGTAAGACTTATCTCCCGTGACGAGTGGTTTTCTAATGGGTGCTTCGTAATGCGATGCCATACGGTCTATTTTTCTATACTAATTATACCTCGTCGGTATTTCTAACTTTAACATGATACATTACATTGGGTTTTGTACCCACGCTCTCTAACAAATGATACATGCGATCATCCTCGTGTAATGCTGCTACTTTACTTTCTTTATCATTGATATCACCAAAAACCATTGCACCAGTAGTACATGCATTCGAACAAGCGGTTTGGAATGTACCATCTTTAATTTCTTCTCCTTTTAGTTTGGCGTCAAGAATCGTCTTTTGTGTCATTTGAATACACATAGAGCATTTTTCCATAACTCCACGTGAACGAACTACTACATCAGGATTCAATACCATTCGCCCTAAGTCATTATTCATGTGATAATCAAACTCATCATTTTTATTGTACAAGAACCAGTTGAAACGACGTACTTTATAAGGACAGTTATTTGCACAGTAACGGGTTCCAACACATCGGTTGTAAGCCATATGATTTTGACCTTGTCTTCCATGTGATGATGCCGCAACAGGACAAACAGTTTCACAAGGGGCATGGTTACAATGCTGACACATAACGGGTTGGAAAGCAATCTGCGGATTTGCAGAGGCTTGCTCCATTTCACCAAAAGTACTTAAAGAGTCCCCAATTCCAGAAATTGCATCTTTCGTTTGGTTATCTCCTTCAAAACTTGTTGCAGAAGAATAGTACCGATCAATACGCAACCAGTGCATATCGCGTGACTTACGTACCTCCGCTTTTCCAACAACAGGAACGTTATTTTCAGCATGACATGCAACAACACAAGCGCCACATCCCGTACATGAATTCAAATCAATTGACAAGTTGAAATGATGACCAATACTTCGATCAAACTCTTGCCACATATCAACTTCAGGTGAAGTGACATCAAATTCAATATGGTTTTTTGAAACCTGAGGGGTTGCATTCCAATACTTTTTGTCTTTTGTGTTAAATACCTCAAGAGTAGTTTCTTTTACAATGTCTCCACGTCCCATTAGGGTATTGTGTAACTGAACACATGCGAACTCATGTTCTCCACTTGCAACTTGAATTTGAACTGCTTGAGTTTTTTGAGAACCTTCATATAATCCAAAGGCATTTACTCCGGTTTGCATTTCGGGTTTTAGCCCCATACGTTCACCATATCCAAAAGATAAGCCAACGGTTCCCTTTGCTTGACCTGGCTGAACAATAACAGGAACTTTAATCGTTTTTGAACCTACAGTAACATTAGCATAACTTCCGTTCAATGCACCATTAGCAGTATTTGTGTTTACTAAACCTAATCTGTTGGCATCAGCCATAGAAATGGTTAAATAATTATCCCAACTCACGCGTGTGATAGGGTCTGGAAATTCTTGTAGCCAAGGATTATTTGCTTGTTGCCCGTCTCCCATACCTGTCTTGGTATATAAAACCAGACTCATTTCTGGGGAGGTTGCGCTACGAAGAGAGGCTGTATTCAATCCTGAAAAATCAGCTGTAATATTTTCTATAGATGAGTCAGTAGAGAAGTAACCATCATGTAAGGCTTTACTCCAAGAACTTGAACCTAAAATTGATTCGTTCCAGTGCGCCTTGATTACATCATAGTACTTTGTGTTCTGACCCGACAATTTCAACAAGACATCTTGAAATTGTTGTGTGTCAAATAAAGGTCGAATGGTGGGTTGTGCAAGTGCAAAATGTCCCGCTTTCATTTCATAATCTCCCCATGACTCAAGGTAATGTGGAGTCGCCGCAACAAATTGAGAAGCGGCAGCAGTTTCATCTTTTTTAGAAGCAAAAGCTAAAGAAAATTCTAATTTTTTTATTCCTTCTGCCAAAGCTTCACCATTTGCTGTCGTAAAAATTGGATTCACTCCAATGGTAATTAAACCTTTAACTGCACCACTTTGAATATCAGCAAAAGCTTTATGAGCTGCAACCGTATTTCCTTGACGAATTAGCTTAGGGCTTTCCGGCTGGAAAGCATTACTTTTTAGCAGTGTATTGATCGCTAAAACTATACTCTGAGCCGTTTCATCTTCAATTCCAGTTATAATTACTCCATCAGGACCAGCAGCCTTAAGCTCACTTACAGCTTTATCTGCAGCTTCTTTCAACGTAGCGGATAAAGTACCACTAGACGAAGAACCTATTAGACTATCATATATATAGGCTAAAATATTTTTTTGCTCTCCTGGTGAACAAGGAACTCGATGATCTGCATTTGCCCCTGATAAGGACATGTTTGATTCAAACTGAGCATGCCAAAGCATTTCCGCTTTGCCATGATGTTTATGTGGAACCTTTGAAGCAGCATAGCCTTTAGCATAGCCACCTCCTTGCCAGTCACCCAGAAAATCTGCGTCAATAGCAATCAAGGTTTTAGCTTTAGAAAAATCATAGTCCGCTAGACCTCTAATTCCGTAATGTTTTTCATAAGCATTGAGCGCATCATCTGATGAGATAGCATCATATATTACATGCTTTACATTTGGAAAAGCAGTAACAAAATCACCTATAATTTTGTGTGAAGTTGGACTTGCTAATGTTGGAGTTATTAAAACAACTTCTTTATTTGTAGCTGCTAACGCTTTCAACATAGCGCCTGTCTGTAAGTAGAAATTATCCCAACTTACTTCATCGCCATTTGCTTCAGGTCCTTGAAGACGCATCGTGTCATAAAGTGATAAAACAGAAGCATGAATACGTGCATTTGCGATACCTAATGTAGGAGCCTCTGAATTACTCTCTACTTTAATTGGTCTTCCTTCTCTTGTTTTAATTAAAATACTTCCAAAGTCAAAACCGTCTGCAATTGTTGTTGCATAATAATTTGCTATACCTGGCCTTATCTGTTCGGGCTGAACAACATAAGGAACGGACTTAATGACAGGTCCTTCACAGGCTGCAAGTGTAGCAGCTGCTGTACTAAACCCAACATATTTCAAAAAATCACGTCGTGAGGTACTACTTTCTTCTAGCGTTTTTTCATCGCTTAAAAAATCTTCTGGAAGTTTAGAAACAAACTCATTTTGTTCCAACTTTTTAACTGCTACATTCTCAGGGTCGAGTTGATCAATGTTTTTCCAGTATGTCTTATTTGATGCCATAAATCTTTCTTGATCACCTTTTAATAGTGACATTTTCCACATTCTAAGCCACCCATCTGAGCAACTGTTAATTTTTCTACTCCGTATTTCTTCGAAAGAGACTCATGAATTTTAGCATAATATTCATTGCTTTCAACTTTCACATTTGTTTCTCTATGGCAATTAATACACCATCCCATAGTCAACGGTGAATATTGGTACATAATCTCCATTTCCTCAACAGGTCCATGGCATTTTTGACATGCAATTTCTCCAACTTCTACATGCTGCGCATGGTTGAAATAAACGAAATCGGGTAAGTTGTGAATGCGTACCCATTTTACTGGCTGTGTTTCTCCTGTATAAGCTTGATTGGTTTCATCCCAACCTACAGCGGCATATAACTTTTTAATTTCTTTGGTATAAAAGTCTTTTGTGTAACCATTTTCTAAATCTTCCTCACCATTGTATTCTGCGATGTTCCTGTGACAGTTCATACATACATTCAGAGAAGGTATCCCCGAATGTTTGGAAACACGCGCTGAGGAATGACAATACTTACATTCTATTTGATTTGCTCCAGCATGGATCTTGTGAGAGTAATGAATCGGTTGAACAGGCATATAACCTTGATCAACTCCAACTTGCATAAAAAATCCATATACGAAATAAGCACTACTCAAAAGAAGTAGAATAACGCTAATCATAACCAAAAATTGATTTTGAACAAATGCTAACCAGATAGGTGTTCTTTTAGGTTTAGCTGGAGGCGTTATGTCAACTCCACTGGCAGCTGCAATACGAATTAAGGTTTTTTGAACCAAAAACAACATCACAACAAGAACTAAAAAAACTAGTGATAAAGCTGCTAGAATAAGGGTGTTGCTTATTCCAGAGGAAGCTTGTACAGGTTGAGCAGACGCTCCTGCTGCTGCAACAGGCGCAGGTGGGGTGTAATCCGTGTACGCTATAATGTTATCAATGTCAGTAGTAGATAACTGAGGGAAGGAGGTCATCACAGAACCATTGTATTCTTCATAAATAGCAACAGCTTGTGCATCACCTGATTTAACCATAGCAGTACTATTTTTAATCCAGCTGTACAACCACTCTTTATCGTATTTTGCAGAAACCCCTTTTAATGCAGGCCCTACAGCACGCTTATTGATTTTGTGACAGGCGGCACAATTTGCATTAAATAGTTTTTTTCCCGCTTGAATTGCTGCATCATCTTGTGCAACAGTGTTAAAAGAGGTCAAAAGACTTAATAAAAACAATAAAGGGAAAACGAAGGATTTATTACATCTATTGATGCTAATCCTAATTGCAGTAATTGTATTGTGCTCCAAAATTTTTTTCTAAAATCCACGACAAAAATAAGTCATAGAGTCCTTTTTTAATACTTTAGAAAATAAGATTTTTATAATTTATAATTATTCTAAATAAGGATTTAGATTTGTTAAATTATAGTGTTCTAAAAATAATTTTTTGTTTTTTTGTGTTATGAAAAAAGTAGCTTGTAAATCCCTTTATTTATTGTTTTTTCTTGTGATTGGTTTTTTATCTCATGCACAAAAAGGAGAAATCAACATTAAACAAGATCCTAAAATAGACAGCTTGTTAAACAAAAAAATTGAATTGGATCGGGAGCGCTATTCTAAAGAGTATTATACGCTACAATTGTATTATGGAAATTTAGATCAAGCGAATGAAATTCTAAAAATTTCAAAAGAAAAATTTCCAAATATATCGGCTGAATTAAGTTTTGAAACCCCTAACTATAAAATACATGCAGGGCGTTTCAAAGACAAAATTAAAGGTTTAAAAACCCTTGACACACTTAAGCGAACTTTTCCTGCCGCTTTTCTTTTAGTAAAGAGAATGCCTTAGAGAGACTTTTTAACCGCTATTTCTTGGAATCCTTCAATCACATCATCAATCTTGATGTCGTTGTAATTTTTGATTTGAAGACCACAGTCATACCCTTTAGCAACTTCTTTAGCATCATCCTTAAATCGTTTCAATGAAATAAGCGAGCCTGTATGAATAACTACTCCTTCTCTAATGATTCGAATTCCAGAATTCCTTAGAATTTTACCAGTAGTAACCATACAGCCAGCAATGGTTCCAATTTTAGAAATCTTGAAAGTTTCACGTATTTGAGCAGTACCTGTAATTTCTTCACGCATTTCTGGAGAGAGCATTCCTTCCATTGCGTCTTTAATATCATTGATCGCATCATAAATAATAGAGTATGACCGAATATCGATTTCTTCTTTATCGGCTATGGTTCTTGCATTACCCATTGGGCGAACATTAAACCCAATAACGATGGCATCTGAGGCCGAAGCTAAAAGAACATCGGATTCCGTAATTGCTCCCACTCCTTTATGGATAATATTTATTTCGATTTCGCTAGTAGAAAGTTTTTGCAAAGAATCGGTCAAAGCTTCAACAGATCCATCTACGTCTCCTTTTAGGATTATGTTTAATTCTTTGAAATCACCAAGTGCAATCCTCCTACCGATTTCATCAAGTGTAATATGTCGCTGAGTTCTAACGCTTTGCTCACGAATCAATTGAGTTCTTTTTGCAGCGATTTGTTTTGCTTCTTTTTCGTCTTCTAAAATCATGAAGGTATCCCCTGCTTGTGGGGCTCCATCTAATCCTAAAACAGAAACTGGAGTTGCAGGAGTTGCTTCCGTAAGGCTTACACCTCGTTCGTTAACAATCGCTTTTACCTTACCGCTGTGTTTACCAGCAAGCATGTAGTCTCCCATTTTAAGGGTTCCATTTTGAACTAATACAGTTGAAACATATCCACGCCCCTTATCTAAAAACGCTTCAACTACTGTTCCTCGTGACTTTCTTGAAGGATTTGCTTTTAACTCGAGGAGCTCTGCTTCTAACAATACTTTTTCCAGAAGCTCATTGACTCCCGTTCCTTTGAGTGCAGAAACATCGTGAGATTGAATTTTACCTCCCCATTCTTCTACCATCAAATTCATACCCGCGAGGGCTTCTTTAATTTTTTCAGGATTAGCATCAGGTTTGTCTATCTTATTTATAGCAAAAATGATAGGAACACCTGCTGCTTGTGCATGGCTAATAGCTTCTTTTGTTTGTGGCATAATATCATCATCAGCTGCTACAACAATAATTGCAATATCCGTTACTTGAGCCCCACGAGCACGCATGGCTGTAAAGGCTTCGTGTCCAGGAGTATCTAAAAAAGTGATTTTCTGACCCTTTTCTAATGTTACTCCATATGCACCAATGTGCTGTGTTATTCCACCAGATTCTCCAGCAATTACATTTTCTTCTCTAATATAATCAAGCAAGGATGTTTTTCCATGATCTACGTGTCCCATTACGGTAACAATAGGTGCACGAGGCATTAGATCTTCTTCAGAATCAACCTCATCAATAATATTATCCTCTAAATCTGCTTTCTCGAAAGAAACATCATAGCCGAATTCATCCGCCACAATACTAAGAGTTTCTGCATCTAAACGTTGGTTCATGGTTACCATGATTCCAAGACTCATACAGGCTGAAATGATTTCAGTAGAACTAATGTCCATCATCGTTGCAACTTCGCCAACAGTAATAAACTCAGTTACTTTAAGCAGCTTACTGTCTGCCTCCATCTGTGCCATTTCCTCTTCAGACTTCTGACGGTGTTGTACACGTTTATCTCGGCGGTATTTGGCTCCTTTAGATTTATTAGACTTGCCTTGAAGTTTTTCAAGAGTCTCTCTAATTTGTTTTTGAACTTCTTCCTCTGAAGGCTCTTCTTTTTTAACAACTTCTTGCCTTGGACCTCTATTATTATTTCGCTTTCCGGCGTTATTTCTATTTGTGGCATTATTTCCACCACCTGGATTTGGAGATGGCTTTACATCTTTACTTATGCGTTTTCGCTTTCTTTTACGGGCATCCTCAACCGTTTTCTCTTTCTTATTTACTTCGTCCAAATTAATAGTCTGACCTGTTTTCTTGGGGCCTGACAATTTTTGGTACTGTGTCTTAAGTGTCTCATTTTCTGGCTCACCTTCTACAGTTGGAGGAATAGTAACTTCTGGAGCCGCTACTTTTTCCGGAACTTCAACCACTGCAGGAGAAACAACTACTGGAGTATCCTCCTGCTCTGTAGTAGTTTCCAGAGGGATATCCTCTTTCACCTCTGTTACGATTGCTTCCGTTTTAACTTCAGCTACAACAGGGGGTTCTGCCTCTTTTGGTGTTTCTTTTTTAACATCTTTTTTCTTACCACTTACCAAGTCAAGATCAATCTTACCAAGTGTTTTTGGTTTTTCAACAGCTACACGATTCGACTTTAAGATTTCTCTTTTAGCGATTTGCTCTAAACGGTCTTGTTCTTTTTTCTCTTGAATAACACGCAAGTCTTCTTTCTCTTTACGCTTTTCTTCACTCACCTCATGAGATGCATCTTTTTTAGATTTGTCCGTTACGAATTCATCCAAAAGAGTGTCATACAATTCTGTGGTGATTTTTGTGGTTGGACGTGCTTCAACATCCATACCTTTTTGAGCTAGAAATTCGACAGCACGATCTAAGGAAATATTTAATTCCCTTAAAACTTTGTTAAGTCGAATACTCGGTTGGTCAGCCATATATTAATTTCTATTTGCAAAAATAACAATTATTTTTGCAGTCTATTCTTCAAATTCTTCTTTAAGGATTTTAAGGACATCATCAACAGTCTCTTCTTCAAGGTCTGTTCGCTTAATTAAATCTGCCTTTTCTAATTCCAAAATGCTTTTGGCGGTATCTAAACCTACCTTTTTAAACTCCTCAATGATCCATCCTTCTATCTCATCGCTGAATTCTTTCAATTCAATATCTTCCTCTACTCCTTCTCTGAAGACATCTATTTCATAGCCGGTTAGTTTACCTGCCAATCGAATATTTGCCCCTCCTTTACCAATTGCTTTGGATACCTCTTCAGGGTTTAAGAAAACTTCAACTCTTTTAGTTTCTTCGTTAATTTTTAAAGAATTTACTTTTGCCGGACTCAGTGCACGTGCAATAAACAATTGTAAATTATTGGTGTAATTGATAACATCAATGTTTTCATTCCCAAGTTCTCTAACAATTCCATGAATTCGGGAACCTTTCATTCCAACACAAGCTCCTACGGGATCGATTCTATCGTCATAAGAGTCTACGGCAACTTTGGCTTTTTCGCCAGGAATTCTCACTGCTTTCTTTATGGTAATTAGTCCGTCAAAAACCTCTGGAATTTCTTGTTCAAATAATTTTTCTAAGAAAATCGGTGATGTCCTTGAAAGGATAATTCTTGGCTTATTTCCTCTTAACTCGACAGTTTCAATAATTCCTCTTATGTTATCTCCTTTTCTAAAAAAGTCGCTTGGAATTTGTCTGTCTTTGGGTAAAATAATTTCATTTCCATCATCATCAAGTAGAATAATCTCTCTACTTCTAATGTGATGAACTTCTGCTGTATACAGCTCCCCTTCTCGGTCTTTAAATTGCTTAAAAATAGTTGTACTATCGTGTTCGAAAATTTTAGCTACGAGATTTTGTCTTAGATATTGAATAGTTCTTCTACCCAAATCAACCAATTTGACTTCTTCGGAAACATCCTCACCTACTTCAAAATCAGGCTCAATCAAACGTGCCTCTTTAAGAGCAATCTCTTGATTAGGATCTTCTACCATACCATCTTCAACAACAACCCTGTTTCTCCAAATCTCTAAATCTCCTTTGTCTGGGTTAATAATGATATCAAAGTTTTCATCTGATCCAAATTTTCGTTTTAATGTATTTTTAAATACATCTTCTAAAATCACCATGAGGGTTACACGGTCAATTAATTTGTCATCTTTAAATTCTGAAAAAGAATCAATTAAGGCTAAATTTTCCATATTCAACTATTTTCTATTTGACGAGTACTTTCGCAATACTAATTTGATCATACGAAAGTGTTTTTTGTTTTGTTACTGTTACTTTTCCTTTACCTACTGGCTTTGCTTCTCTTTGCTTCCACTCTAAAGTAAATGCTTGATTATCTGCAGCGGTTAACGTTCCTTCTAGGGTACTGACTTCCATAGACTCCACCCTTAATTTCCGACCAATATTTTTTATGTATTGCCTACTATTCAAAAGTGGACTTCCCACTCCTGCAGAGGCAACTTCTAGAGAAAAATCATATTCCTCACGATCTAAATTATGTTCAATTGCTCTGCTGACATTCATACAATCTTTTAGAGTCACACCTTGATCACCATCTAATGTTATATGAATACTATTGTCACTTCCTATTTTTAAATCTATAAGAAATAACGACTGGTCTTCCTCTAGGGCAGCTTCCAATAATGACTCAACTTTTGAACGAAAATTCATGCCAAAAAAAAAAGGGACTTATAGTCTCCTCTTACCTTATTAGTTCGATAATTTTGCCAAATATATAAATTTTACCGCAGTAAATGATGTTTAGCTATTGTTTTTTTACAAGGAGCACCTCAATTTCATCCTACTTATTTAAAAATTCAACTATCTGAGTTTTTAAAGGCGCTGAATTTTAATAAAATAATTACCTTGAGTTTTTTAATCAAAAAGGCATGAAAAAATTCATCTACTTAGTTGGTGGTATTATAGTACTTATTTTTCTTTTGTGGCTCTATCCGGAACCCATGCCGGAATATACTCCAAAACGTAATTACATCAATATGGAAGCCGAAATTCTGGAAGCATTCATTCTAGCCAAAGACAGCAGTGTAATTCAACTTCCAGAAGGGCATTTTTTATTTTCTCAATCCTTGAGTTTGGATGATAAAAAAAACATCACCATAAAAGGAATGGGAATGGACAAAACAATCCTTTCCTTCAAAGGTCAATTAAAAGGAGCTGAAGGTATTAAAGTGACGCAATGTAAAAATCTAATTATCGAAGATTTAGCAATTGAAGATGCTACAGGGGATAACTTAAAAATAAGCGATTCCGATTCGGTCGTACTGAGACGAATTCGCTCCGCATGGACTGGGACTGTTTCTACAAAAAATGGAGCTTATGGTCTCTACCCAGTGCTATGTTCCAATTTGCTTATTGAAGAATGTGAAGCCATTGGAGCCTCAGATGCAGGAATCTATGTGGGACAATCTAAAAATGTGATTATTCGAAACAATAAAGCCTACTATAATGTGGCGGGCATTGAAAGTGAAAACAGCTCCAACGTTGAGATTTATGGCAACGAAGCCTACGAAAACACAACGGGTTTACTGATTTTTAATTTACCTCAACTCACCGTTTATGGAGAAAATATTCGAGCTTATGACAATCTAGTACATAACAATAATATTCCAAATTTCGGTGTGAAAGGGTCTATTGTAAGTGCTGTCCCCAAGGGTACAGGGGTTGTAATAATGGCCACTAAAGATGTTGACTTTTCAAATAATACCATACGAAATCATAAAACTGCAAACCTTTCTGTCGTTAGCTATGAACTATTTGCTGCAGACGATGATCCAGAAAACACTACCCTTGAGGAGGAAGCAGAAAGTAGAGGAATAAGAAGTGTTGATTCTGAATATTTACATGATCTGGAATATAATGCTTACCCTCAAAATATTTCAATACATGAAAATACTTTTGAAAATAAATATAATTTTCCAACGCTTTCAAATGATTATGGGGTTTTAATGTTTCTAAAAAATAAAGTCACCATACCGGATATTGTATACGATGGGATTTTGCCAGAAAATGTTTTCAGTAAAAGTAATATGCACAAAATATGCCTTGACAATAATGGAGTCATCAATTTTGTGATGATGGATGCTGCAAACGATTTCAAAAATTTCTCCAATGATCAATCTCCATACAATTGTAAAATGAATTTGTAGCTTTGTGATTCATGGCCTTTATAAGATCTACTTTTTATTTTATTTTGCTCTTTTTCGGAAGTTGCTCTGAAACTCCTAATGTTGAAAAAGTACCCATTGCTAAACGCGTAGTTCCGAGTCAGTCTCTTCTCTCGCAAAAGACAAATGAAAAAAAGAAACTTTCTGAATATGAATTCTTCAAATCCCCTATAGCTGAATTAATTCCAAATGTTAACGTTTATTCTTATGACGTTAATACCCCTTTATTCTCTGACTATGCCTCCAAAAAAAGATTTGTGTTTTTACCCAAAGATTCACAAATGGAATTTAGTCAAATAGAAAATACTTTACTATTTGAGACAGGAAGTATTTTAATTAAAAACTTCTATTATCCCATTTCTAAAAACGAGGAAAGAATAATTGAAACTCGCTTATTAATCAAAGAAAAAGAGGGATGGAAACCTTTAAATTATATTTGGAATACAGAACAAACTGATGCTTCGCTAAACTATATTGGAGCAGACATAGAGGTGGAATGGATGAATAGTCATGAAGAAATTCAAAAAGTAAACTACAGTGTTCCCAATCAGAATCAATGTAAAAATTGTCATATTTCAGGTTCAGAAATTACTCCGATTGGATTGACTGTGTCTCAGTTAAACAGAAAAAATTCTTTATTATCTGCTAACAAAAATCAACTTGCTTTCTTTCATGAAGCTAACCTAATTAAAAACCTACCTGAAAAAAGCAATTGGTCAAAGCTTCCGGTATGGAATAATCCACTGACTGGAACTGTTGAAGAAAGGGCAAAAGCTTATTTAGATGCCAATTGTGCTTATTGCCATAGTCCAAAAGGAAGCGCAAAAAATTCTGGCTTGTATTTAAGTTATTCCGAAACCAACTCTAGATACCGAGGTGTTTACAAGCCTCCTATTGCGGCAGGTAAAGGATCAGGAGATTTGATCTATGATATTATCCCTGGAGATCCAGAACATTCTATTTTACTTTATCGAATGAAAAGTAAAGACCCTTCCATTCAAATGCCAGAATTAGGAAGGTCAATTGTTCATGAAGAAGGTGTATCCCTGATTGAGGAATACATTAAAAACTTAAAAATTAATTGAAATAATGATCTTCATTTATTCAATCAATCAATAAAGCATTTTCGTTTTACTTACTCCTAAAATATTCCTTAATTTTGGAGACTATGAAATTTGAAAAGCGCACTTCCGGCATTCGTTTTACCAAACATAATCCTAAGGTGCAAACTCCTTTTGAGCGTCTGTTTGAAATTTTTAAAGAATTAATTACCCATACTTCTGGAGATTTCGATGAAGCAATTGACTGGCTGCGTGAATTGGATAAAGAATATCATCTTACAACAGAAGACTATACCATTGATGATTTTATAGAAGAACTCAAAAATAAATCTTTTATAGAGCCTAAAAAAGGGGATGGAGGTAAAGGAGACGGTTTTGCATTAACTGCAAAAACCGAAAAATTACTCAGAGAACATGCCTTAAATCAAATTTTTGGACAATTAAAAAAAACAGGCTCTGGAAATCATAAGACAAGTAAAGCTGGACTAGGGCAGGATAATACGGGAGAGTTTAAAGCCTATCAATTTGGAGATGGTTTAGAAAAAATAGCAGTTACAGAAAGCATTAAAAATGCTCAGATTAGAGCAATGGGCAATGATTTTACCCTTCAAAATGACGATTTAGTAGTAGAAGATTCATTTTTCAAAACCCAAATGAGCACTGTATTAATGATTGACATAAGTCATAGTATGATACTTTATGGCGAAGATCGTATTACTCCAGCAAAGAAGGTTGCCATGGCTTTAGCCGAACTAATCACTACCCGCTACCCTAAAGACACCCTTGATATTTTAGTTTTTGGAAACGATGCACGCCCCATCGCGGTAAAAGATATTCCCTACTTGGAGGTAGGTCCTTATCATACGAATACAGTCGCTGGACTTGAACTAGCTATGGACATGCTCAGACGAAAAAAGAATACTAACAAACAAATTTTCATGATAACCGATGGAAAGCCCAGCTGCTTAAAACTTCCGGACGGTTCCTATTATAAAAACAGTGTAGGTCTTGACGAAACCATTGTAGAAAAATGTTACAACATGGCACAACAAGCCAAAAAATTACATATTCCCATCACCACATTTATGATCGCTCAAGATCCTTACCTCAAACAATTTGTTAGAGAATTTACAGCAGCAAATCAGGGAAAAGCTTTTTTTACAGGGTTAAAAGGATTGGGTGAAATGATTTTTGAAGACTACGAAAAAAATAGAAAAAAACGCTTAGAATAATTGATACTCAATAATGAATAAAAAAGAAAATACTACACTAGGAGACTTATTAAAAAGTGATTACACCCCTCAAACCATTCAGGAAGAAATGGCAAAAAATCTTCGTGTAAAATTAAAGAAAGGAATTCCAACATTCGAAGGCTTAATTGGATATGAAAATACAGTTATTCCTGACGTTGAACGCGCCATCCTTTCTGGACACAACATAAATCTTCTTGGATTACGAGGACAGGCAAAAACACGTTTAGCACGTCAAATGACAATGTTGCTTGACGAATGGGTACCTGTGGTTGAAGGCTCAGAAATCAATGACGATCCCTTACAACCAATTAGTAATGATGCAAAACAAAAAATCGAAGAATTAGGGGATAAAACACCTGTAAGTTGGCTACATAGAAATGATCGTTTTTTTGAAAAATTAGCCACTCCAGATGTTACTGTTGCCGACTTGATTGGAGATGTTGATCCCATAAAGGCTTCCAATTTAAAACTATCCTATGCAGATGAACGAGTGATCCATTTTGGAATGATTCCTAGGGCCCACCGTTGTATTTTTGTCCTCAACGAACTTCCTGATCTGCAAGCAAGAATTCAAGTTGCTCTGTTCTCTATACTTCAAGAAAAAGAAATTCAAATACGTGGTTTTAAATTACGTCTTCCCATTGCACCACAACTAATTTTTACGGCCAATCCTGAGGATTACACAAACCGAGGAAGTATTGTGACCCCCTTGAAAGATCGAATTGGATCTCAAATTTTAACCCATTATCCTCATAACAGGCATATTGCAAAGGAAATAACGACCCAAGAAGTTAAAATAAGTCCAAGTCAAATAGAAACTATCCACATTCCAGAATTGGCACGTGACATCATTGAACAAATTGGATTTGAAGCTAGGAAAAGTGAATATGTAGATTACAAAAGCGGTGTGAGTGCTCGTATGAGCATTACTGCTATGGAAAATTTAATCAGTACTGCAGAAAGAAGACTTTTGATTAGTGGAGACAAACAAACAAGCATTCGCTTGGTTGATTTTCTTGGTGTTATTCCTTCTATAAACGGAAAAATCGAATTGGTTTATGAAGGGGAACAAGAAGGAGCCGAACAAATTTCATATCACTTGATCTCTGAATCCATCAAAACTCTTTTTCCTGACTATTTTCCAAAAATAGAAAAGCTTCAAAAACAAGATGAAGAAGGACCTTATGACGAACTTTTAGGTTGGTTTTTTAAAGACAACCAACTGTTTTTAGAGGATGCCTTAAATGAGAGGGACTATCAAGAAGCATTAAACGAAATTGCTGGAATAAACTCAATTCTTAAAACACATCACCCCGAATGCGACACTAAAGACTTATATTTTATGATGGAGTTTCTTTTATGGGGATTAGAGTCTTTTAAAAAGCTTAACAAATACAGAACTTTAGAAGGATTTCAATTCAAAGATTCATTAGGCAGTTACATTAGTGGCTTGTAAAAAATTGCTATTATTGTAAACATTAACTGGTTTCAAAACAATTACACCTAATCGTCCCTAGGATGAAATTTCGCCAAAGCCTAAAAAATGTATTGCTCTGCTAAAAGAAACCTTATTGGAATTTTTAGTAATTTAGAAATGTCAACTACCTACTCCGTAATTATCTGGACTTACACTTGGACAGTATAAACAACTGTTACTTCAACAACTGCAAAAGTTTCTGGAACAGATTTGTTATGTGATTTATATTCTGGTAATGAAAGTATCTTGTTTATTGTTGATGGGTCAGCCTATGCAGTCTTGGATTCAAATTTTCTGTAATGAGATGTTTTCTTTTAAATTCTATTATTTCAATAGAGGTAGTTTTGGTCTATTTTGTATGTAGGCTAAGAATCAAGGAAAAGGATAAATATATTAAGGCTTTAATGTTTTTTACTTAATTTAAAATAAGAAATCAATACTATTAAAAAACATGGTGTTTAATTCACTAAATTTACATGATAATAAATATTAATTACTAAAATGTATAAAGTATTTTCTAAAATCATTTCAGTAAATTTTTTTTTGTTTGTATTATTCATTACGACTGTTTATTCTCAAAGTTCAACATACTCTACAACTCTTGATCTTGACGGGTCATCTTCTTTTATTGAAGTACCTACTTCAACAGATCTTAGATTTGATTCTGACAAATTTACTCTGGAAGCATGGATAAAAATTGAAAATGGCCCTGCGTCTGGTTCTAAAGATTATATTTTTAGAAAGAGAGATGATTGGAGTCTTTCAGTTAAAAATATAAATGGATCACTTTATTTAGAGGGAAGATTTAGGCGGGATTATCATGGGAATTGGCCAGATATAGTATCATCACAAACAATTTCAACAGGTACATGGTATCATATTGCATTTACAAATTCTGTATCAAATGGAAGGATGAGGATTTACATAAATGGAAGTATTGATAAAACACAATCTTGGTCATCTGGAGGATATGGATTAACTTCTTGGAATAATCCAGTTGGAGTTGGAGCAAGTATTTGGAATGGAAGTAACAATCCGACTGATTTTTTTGAAGGAGAAATCAGTGACGTTCGTTTTTGGGATTCAGAAAGAACTCAAAGTGAAATTAATACAAATAAAAACGCCACTCTTAGTACAAATTCTAACTTAAAACTTTATTTTAAGATAAATGAAGGTCTAGGATCTACAGTAAATGATTTTAGTGGAAATTCAATCAATGGAACTTTATATGGTTCATATCAATGGAAAACTACAGATACCATATCTCCTACTGTTACTTTAACCGATACAGACTCAGACAACATTGTCTCCAATTCAGACGTAGTAACCATCACCGCAACTTTCTCAGTGAGTATGGCGGCGACTCCTACGCTCAGTTTATCAGGAATTGTCACCAATACGGAAATGACTGCTACCGATTCGGCTTCTGTTTGGACCTTCGCTTGGACGGTATCAACAACTGTTACGTCAACAACTGCAACCGTTTCTGGAACAGATTTATCAGGTAATACGTATGCTGGGACAGATAGCATCACTTTTACGATTGATAATATTTTACCTACGGTTACTTTGACTGAAAGCGATTCTGATAATATTCTAGCCCATTCAGATGTAGTAACATTTACAGCAAATTTCTCTGAATCAATGGCACTTTCTCCTACAATATCTATTAATGAAGTCGACCAAGCTTTAGATTTTTATATAGGCGATTATTCAAGTAACCAAATAGGTCTTAATGTGCAAAATGGTCGATTTGATAACCTTACAAGAAACTCAAATAATTTAGTAGGATATACATTTGAGGTTATTTCAACAGGTGTCACGTACACGTTAACTGAAATGAATAGTCAGTCTCAGAGTTGGGTATATTTTGAAACAAGTCCAGAATATACTCCCAGTTCCTCTAGTGGTGGTGGAACAACACCAGTTGTTTTGAAAGGGAAAACATTAGTAAATAATTCCAATATGAGTCCTGTGTCTGGCAATAATTCAAACACAAATTGGAATTATAGTTACACTACATCTTCTGTGTTAAACAAAATAAATGTAAAAGTAAGTGGTCAAGATCTTGCAGGGAATAGTTACTCAGGAACTGAGAGCATTACATTAGGTGTAGATAATGTTAATCCATTACTTGATAGTTTTAGTTTTTCAAGTAGTGATTATATAATTAATAGTTCTGAAACTGTAACATTCACCGCAATATTTTCAGAAGAAATGACACCAAGTCCAAAATTGAATATTAATGGAATTTCTTCTTTAAATTATAGTGAGGTTGTTTCTATGATATATATTAGTACAAACAGCTCAAACGGTCAATCAACATGGAAATATGGATGGTCTCCACCAACCTCTCTTACAGCAGGGACAGTATCAATTTCAATTACAGGATTTGATCTTGTAGGAAATCCATATAATGCCGGAGTCGAAAATGTTACCGTTTTAAAACACAAGAGGTTAATTATTGATAAGATTAAGCCTACTGTAAGCCTCACTTCCACCTCTAGCTATACTGCAGTTGCACAATCAAGTAACGTAACTATTACGGCTCAATTTAGTGAGCCTATGACCATTTCTCCTACAATAAGTATTGCAGGACAGGTTTCAAATTCATCAATGTCATTAGTATCGACAAATAGTATAATTAGAAAAGAAGCATCTCTTAATATTAGTGATTATGGGTATAATATGATTGCGGTTGGGAGTAATGATTGGGACACAATACTTGGTTCTAGTTCTTCTTCTGATGATTTATTAAATTATTATCTTGAGATCAATGGAGTAAATTATCAAATAACAGAGATAAAAATTGGTGATCAATCAACCTCAGACTATTGGTGGTATTTTGAAACATCTCCTGAGTATACTCCTGGATATTCTTTTGGAGGTACTGAAAGATTTGTTATAAAATCACCAAATTATCAAACTGAATTATCAAACTGGCAATATTCTTGGACTGTTTCCTCCACTTCTAGCTCACCCACGGTTTCTGTTTTAGGGACAGATTTAGCAGGGAATACAGTTTCAGGCACAACAAGTTTAAATTTTACTTTGGATAACCAAAGGCCATTTATTATATCATCAACAATTTCAAACAGCCTTGGGCAAGGACAAATAAGTGCAACCGAAACAAATACCATAATAGTTGAGTTTAATGAAATTATTGATGAAAATAGTTTTAATGTGTCAGATTTAACAATACTACCTAATGGGATCTTTACACTCACAGAAAACAACTCTTCAAACGGTAAAATATTTGATGGTTATTTGACTTCAAATGGGAATTATTCCGGTATAGTCACTTTTACACTAGCTGATGGAGTAGTCAATGATTTAGCTGGTAATTCTAATACAGCATCTTCAACAACTTTTCAATTTGATAATGTTGGTCCTACTGTAAGTCTTTCAAGTTCTGATAATGATAATATAGCATCTGCATCAACTAGTGTAACAATTACAGCTACTTTTTCTGAAGCTATGAGTGTAACTCCAACAATATCAATAACAGGGATAGGTTCGAATCTCGATATGTCACTAGGTAGTAATAATAAAATATGGACATATATTTTGAGTACAACATCTTCAACTTCATCTATAACAGCTACTGTATCAGGGACAGATTTACTTGGAAATCCGTATGCAGGATCAGAAAGTCTAACAATAAGTATTGATAATACTCCTTATCAACTATCAGCTTCTTCTATAAGTCAAAATAATTTAAATATAAGTTTAACTTTTAGCGAGGAACTATTTACGGATTTCTTAAATGGATCTGGAGTTAATTCATTAACTGTCTCAGATTTTTCAATATCTCAACAAGGAGGATCAGGATCGGTATTGACTAGTTCAAATCCTTCTAATATTTCAAAATCTGGAAACACATATGATTTATCAATACCTCTTTCAGGATATGCAACAGGTACTGAAACTTTAACAATTTCAATCGCTGAAAATAATATTTATGATGCCGCTGGTAATTCAACTGCTTTAACCAAAGATTTTAGTTTAAACAATAACTTATTAATCGAATACGATATTACTAATACAAACTCATATAACGGACAACCTACTTCGAGTACAAATAAAATAGTGAATGATTTAAGCGGGAATGGCTATAACGGAGAAATTGTTGGAACAAGTGATATTTATTATGATTCAAATGAAAACGCATTGTTCTTCAATGGGAACGAGGAAAAAGACGGGAAAGGATTAGCAATATCTGGACTAAATTATATTAGTGGTGATTCAGATAAGATAGAAGAACTTACAATATTTGCAAGAATTAAAGTTCCTTCAACAGTCATATCTAGGGGTGGGAGTTATGATCAAAGAATTTTATTTTCTTTTGACAGGTCTTCAGTTTTTCGTTTTTCAATTGGTTCTGATTTTAATCAATCTACAAAAGGAAAATTGGCTTTTCATTTTACAAATTCTGATGCAACTTTTGATACTCATGCAGAAAACACCAATGATTTAAGGGACAATCAGTGGCATAATGTTGCTGTAACTTTTAAAGCAAACCAAGCAGGAGGATTAAAATATTACGTCGATGGAAATTTAGTTTACACTCATTCTGGAAGTTTTGCTCCCATATCAAATCAAAGCACAAACGAAACGCCAAGGTTTGGATATGTTGGAAATGGAAATGAGGCACCCTCATTTAAAGGGAATACAGGACCAGATGATTTATTTTATGGACACATTCAAAAAATAAAATACTACAATAAAGTTCTATCAGCATCACAGTTAAACGGATTAGACACTAATCCACCAACCGTAAATTTAACCGATAATATCATTAGTAATAATGTAAAAGGTTCAGATACTGTTAGAATAATTTCAACATTTAATGAAGCAATGTCTGCATCGCCAAAAATTTCAATTAGTGGACAGGTAAGTAATTCTACAATGGCTGCTTCTTCTACTTCAGTTTGGTATTATGATTGGGATGTTCCAAGCTCATTTAATGGTCAAGTAACTGCTACAGTAACAGGTACAGATTTAGCTGGGAATGGTTATAGTGGTACTGAAAGCATAACATACAAAATCGACAATCTTAATCCGACATTAGTTAGTTTTACTGATAACATCACAGACAACTATGTTAACAACAATACTAATATAAATTTAATAGCAACTTTTTCAGAGTCAATGGCTTCAACCCCAACTTTATCTATTAGTGGTCTAGTTACTAATACTTCAATGACAGTATCAGCTTCTACAAACTCCACTACTTGGACTTATCAATGGGATATCCCCTTAGGAAGTGATGGAAGTTATTTTGCTACCGTTTCAGGAACAGATTTATCAGGTAATTCATTCACCGGAACAGACAGCTTGACTTATGCGATAGATAATTCTGTACCTATACTAGAAAGTGTAACTGTTACTGATACAAATAGTAAAATCTTATTATCATACAGTGAGCCAATACAACTTTATGATTCATCCTATTTTGTTTCCAACTTTAGTTTAACCAAAATTGGAGGTACGGCTACGGTAAGCTACACAGGCTATTCGTTTAGTACTACAGACAGCAATACCATCATTTTAAACATTGTAGTAACAGGAGAACCAACAGGTGAGGAGCTTATTGAAGTAGGTCCTTCAGGGGTAAGTACACTAATTGATAGGGCTGGAAATTATGCACTAGACTATTCTAATAGTAACCAAACTTCCAACACTGTTTATTTAACCAACACCCCTCCAAAGTTTGCTTCTACAACAGTAAATTCAAGTAATACGAGTATAACCATCGTGTTCAGTGAAGACGTAACTGCAGATGCTAGTGGAACAGAACTTTCCAAGACAGACTTTACATTAGCAGTCAATAATGGAACAGCAATCTTAATTTCAGCTACTCCAACAGCAATTAGTAAAACAGACAGTAAAACCTATGTGCTCTCCACTTCTTATTCTATATCCGCTGATGGTTCAGAAATTTTAACAGTTATACCCATAAGTAGTGTCCTTTATGATTCTAAAGGAACCAAAATCAATATTTCAAAGATTCAAAGCAATACGGTACAATTAAATGATCAAGCTCCACCTACCATTACTGGAACCAATATAGATTCTCAAAACCAATATGTAGATATTGCCTTTAGTGAAGGTGTTTATGCTACAGCGTCCCCTACTACGGCAGTTACAAGTTCTAGTTTTATACTCTCACAGCAATCAGGTCCTAGTTACGAGATGATAATTAGCAGCATCACCACAAAAGCAGGAGCCAATTTATCAGGAGGTGAAAAAATACTCAGATTTAATCTTGGATCTGTATTCAAACCAACAGGGAGAGAGATATTTGCTATTACAGCTACAAATTCATCTTCTGTAGTGGATATAATAGGTAATAGTATGTCCGTTTCACAAACCAATAATACTTTTGAATTAAAACCTCCAACTTCAGGAGGTGTTTCGTTTGAAAAATCGACTATAGCAGTAGTCCCATCTAAAATAATTGCAAATGGGATTAATACTGCTGTTATTTCTGTACAAGCTAAAGATAGTGTTGGACAAAACTTTTTAGAAGGAGGCTACCAAGTAACTGTGTTTGGCCCAAACGGTGATTTAGTTACAAAAGACAATCAAGATGGAACCTATAGTGCCAGTTACACTCCAGAGACAATTTTAAGCCCAGAACAAGAAAATCTATTTGGCTTTAGTGTTGCTCAGTCTCAATCTCCAAATCAAGCTATTCTCAAACTTTATAAAGACGTTGACGGAGATGGGGTTTATGATATAAATGATCAATGTCCAGGAACAAAAGAGGGTCTAATAGTAGATGAAAAAGGATGTGCTTTAAGTCAATTGGATCGTGATAATGATGGTGTTTTTGATGATATAGATCAATGTCCAGATACGCCTGAGTTTGAAATTAATAATGTTCCAGGAACCCCTACATACGGACAAGAACTGCCAACTGTTGTTGATGAATTTGGTTGTGGGAGCTCTCAGCGCGATACTGATGGGGATGGAATTGTAGATATGGAAGATAATTGTATTGAGGACGCAAATCCAGATCAAGCAGATACCGATGGAGACGGTATAGGTGATGTCTGTGATACTAACAATCCACTTCCAGAGGTTATAACAACATCAATAATTTTTGTTCAACAACCTGTCAATGGAAGTGTAATAGGAACAATTGAAGCTACAGACCCTGATGGTGAGGTGTTAGTTTTTTCTCAGGAAGAAGATGATGAGTTTTCAGGAATTCTTTCAATAGATACAAGTGGAAATATAACGGTTAATACGGGTGCCATTTTAAGTTATACTTCTAATTATAATGGTGCTAGTTTAAGTTTTATTGTAAGTGATGGAAAAAATGAAGTTAAATCTTCAGTTAAAATAGTAATTGAAGATGCTCCTCTACCTCCTGAAATCTCAATTATCACACTTGAAATAAGTGAAGATGCTGAAGTAGGAACTATTGCTGGTTTTGTAGAGGCAAAGGATCCAATGGGTGGGCAAATTTTGAGTATTAGTCTTCAAGGAGACGGTTTTATTGAACTTGTTGATGGCGTACTAAAAACCACTCAAGAGTTGGATTATGAAACCACAACAGCCCACGCTTTTACAATTACAGCTCAAGCATCAGATAGATCAGACGGTCCTGGACTTAGTGGATCAAAACCTGAGTCTCTTCGTGTATTGGATATTCCAAATACAACCTTTACAGGGCGTTTCTTTATTTCAATTTTTAATGTGGATAATGAAACCTTGGGTGCTAAAGTAGACTTCAGAAGGTATTTTAATCCGCACAACAAGAATGTTGGAAAATGGAAAATCAAAAAGAAAATCAGTGGAGGAGCGGATGCAGATAAGTTTACTATTAAAACAAGATCTAAGACAGAACAAAAAAATGATGATCCCATAGAGGATGAAAATGAAGATTATTTAGACTTTATTACTCCTCCAGATTATGAGAATCCAGGGGATGACAATGGGGACAATATTTATGAAGTAGAGGTTGATTATGTCAATACAGAGGATGGAGCTCCAGAAGTTCCTATTGTGGTAACCCAAACTAACATTCAGGTTCCTGAGGGAAGTACCACCACTATAGAGCTTCAATCTCAACCTGTTCTTCCTACCGATGATAATGATGGAGATGGAGTTCCTGATATCATTGACAATAGTCCACTGGTTGCTAATGCTGAACAAACGGATGAAGATGGAGATGGTGTTGGAGATGTTTCAGATGACTTTGATCACGACGGGGTATGGAATCCATTTGACACTTGCCCAAATACACTTTTGGGAGAAATAGTAGATTCAAATGGATGTTTAATATATTACATTCCATCGAGTAATTTCAGTATTTCAAAAACAGAAAAGTGTGCAGGAACAAACTCCATTAATATTGAAGTGGTGGATTCCTCAATAACATATAATGTTTCGGTGAGTGGAGCCGTAACTTTATCGGATAGTTTTTCTTCTTCTTCATGGAGTTTGGACAACCTCTCGGCAGGGGTTTACTCGATATGTATCTCGGTAGAAGGTGTTTCTTTAGTAGAGTTTGAGCGTTGTTTTGAGGTGACTATTTCAGAACCTGATCCACTGATCGTAAACTCGATGTTCAACAAAAATAATCAGACGATTACTTTTGGGCTTAACGGGGGTGTTTCATACGATATAACACACAATGGAATAACCACTCAAACAACCAAGAGCAGCTATAGGGTTTCATTGGATAAAGGATTGAATCGTATTTCGATTTCAACAGGTATTGAATGTCAAGGTTTGTTTGAAAATACGTATTTAAAATCCTATGAAGTGAAGTATGCTCCAAATCCATTTAGTAATGAATTAACCTTTACCATAGGCGGGGAAGATCGCGTGTTTAGCTTGGAAGTTTATACCCCTAGTGGACAACTAATCGATCAAAAAGTAATCACACTTCCTTTTGGAATACGATACTACTCCCTTCAAACAGATAACTACAATCAAGGAGTATACTTTATTAGTGTCAAAGGTTTTACAATAGATCAATCCTTCCAAGTAATAAAAGAATAATGATGATAAAGAGTCAAAACTACTTAGCTGTTTTAGTGTTTCTTTTTCTAGTGTTTGCTTGTCAAAAAGAAACAATCCCCACAATAGTTGATCCCGGGGTAGCAACTCTTATAGCACCTTTGGATGCTGAAACCTGCTTGGATGGTACTTCGATAAATGATTCCCAGAGCAATGTCACCTTTGTGTGGAGTATTGCCAGTGATGCGTTATCCTACGAGATTTTAATTGAGAATTTACTCACCCAGAGCTCCCAAACATATACCAGTCAAACCAATGAAATTAAAATATCCTTGAGTAAGGCAGAGCCATATTCGTGGAGTGTAACAAGTATTGGAGAATTTGGATCTGTTCCGGCAAAAAGTGAGACTTGGAAGTTTTATTTAGCAGGAGATGAGGTGGTTAATTATGCTCCTTTTCCTTCTGTGCTGATCACTCCTCGTTCTGGAGCAAATGTAACGCCAGACATCAACAATCTTGTGATCCTTCAATGGACAGCTACGGATGTAGATGGTGACCTGAGTCGTTTTGAGGTGTATTTAGATCAAACCGATGGAACGACTTTAAACCAAACGCTAGACTATCAAGAACAGGAAACACAACTAGAGATTGAGGTTGAGAACTATACACTTTATTTCTGGAAGATTGTTGCTATTGACACAAATGGAAATCAAAGCAGTTCGGGGGTATACTCCTTTAGAACGAATTGATAAAGTGTAAGGCACTTTTAAAGTAGAATCCAAAAAAACATAACCCCCTGTATTACAGGAGGTTATGCTAAAAAGAGTTGGCCCACTAGGGCTCGAACCTAGACTCTTCGGTACCAAAAACCGACGTGTTGCCAGTTACACCATGGGCCAAAAGCGCTGCAAATTTACATGAAAGTTTTTTTAAGAACAACTTTATTCTAAAAATTAAATCATAATCCTATAAATTTGATTTCATGTAAAATTTAATTTCAATGTCTAACAAAGAAAAAATTCAAATATTCATTACTGGAGGCACCTTTGACAAGAGTTATGATTACATCAATGGAGTATTATATTTTAAAGAAACACATCTTCCAGAAATGCTCAAAAGAAGTCGTTGTCAATTAAATATTGACTTCAAAACTCTGATGATGATGGATAGCCTAGAAATGGGAGGCAACGAAATTGAACAAATTATCGAAGCTTGCAAAAATTCTACAAGTAATAAAATTATTATAACCCACGGCACTGATACGATTACCAAAACAGCAAAAGCCCTGGCTATAGCTGAGCTAAAAGACAAGACAATTTTATTGACTGGAGCAATGATTCCTTATGCATTTGGTAGTTCCTCCGATGGATTCTTTAATTTAGGTTGCGCCCTGGCCTATGCTCAAACGCTAAGTCCTGATGTATACATTACAATGCAAGGACAATATTTCCTTTGGAATGGAGTGGAAAAAAATAAAGCATTAGGTCTTTTTGAACAAGTTTGAATTTATTAATCCCTTGTTAAACGAACAAAAATGGTTTTCTCTTCCTTGATTTATGCTTACATTCGTTGTGCTAATTTGATTAACAATTAATGACTGAAAAAACCTATCGAATCTGGAATCTCGGCCTAGGCTGGACTGTATTTACGATTGCCCTTTTTACTTTTGGAAGTACTGTTGAACCTACAGCTAGTTTTTGGGATGCGGGTGAATATATCGCTACCTCGGCAAAATTACAAGTAGGGCATCCTCCAGGAGCTCCATTTTTTCAGATGATGGGTGCCTTCTTTGCTCTATTTGCCACTGGACCACAAAACATTGCGGTCATGGTAAATTTCATGTCTGTTTTTTCAAGTGCTTTTACCATTCTCTTTCTTTTTTGGACGCTCACATTATTATTAAAAAAATTACCCTCTTTCAAAACTTTAGATTCAACTTCAGAACGTATCGGATTTTTTGGAAGTGC